>CDYX01027306.1_pt1 | contig 301136 bp, 282 predicted proteins | sample 554871 | NCBI WGS metagenome assembly CDYX01 (sample SAMEA3182061, study PRJEB8094) | gut metagenome | biome: human; feature: gut; material: Stool; isolation source: human stools | place: Canada | collected 2013-01-14 | reverse complement strand
GGTCCTCCGCCGGGAAATTTCAGTGCGTAGTTCAGACATGGAATATCCTCCAGAAAAATATCAGAGTATGGGCCATCTTCGACCCACGGCGCTTTTGCGCCGTCCAAGCGTTTTGCCAAGGCAAAACCTTGGCGAAGGGCGGATTCACTCCGCCCGGAGCAAACGCAAATCAGGGCTCCCGCAAAAGCGCCAGCTTTTGTGGGACGATGATGGCGAGGGTCCTCCGCCGGGAAATTTCAGTGCGTAGTTCAGACATGGAATATCCTCCAGAAAAATATCAGAGTATGGGCCATCTTCGACCCACGGCGCTTTTGCGCCGTCCAAGCGTTTTGCCAAGGCAAAACCTTGGCGAAGGGCGGATTCACTCCGCCCGGAGCAAACGCAAATCAGGGCTCCCGCAAAAGCGCCAGCTTTTGTGGGACGATGATGGCGAGGGTCCTCCGCCGGGAAATTTCAGTGCGTAGTTCAGACATGGAATATCCTCCAGAAAAATATCAGAGTATGGGCCATCTTCGACCCACGGCGCACAGCTGCATGCGGAATCCGGGGCGGTCAGACCGCGAAAAACGGACGGGAGGAGTCTCCCGCCGTGTGTATTCCCGAACAATGTACCATATTTTGTGCCGCTTTGCAAGATTTCCCGCAGCTATCCCGCAAAAAATCCGATGATTCTGTACCGCAGGGAAAAACCAGCGGGGACCGGCTGATGCCGGTCCCCGCAGATTGCCTGTTCCTTGGCGGGAGATCACTTGATTTCCACGCCCATGGCGTCCTCGTAGTATTTGGCCAGTGCGCACTGGTCCTCGTCGATCATGCCGCGGGCGTCCATCCAGTCCATCTGCTCCTTGACGATCTCCGTCATGGGCAGCTCCACCCCCAGGTGGGCGGCCACGTCCATGGCGTTGTTGATGTCCTTCAGGTGGACGGCGATCCGGGCACTGGCGGAGAAGTCCCGGCTCAGGAGCTTGGGGACCTTTCCGTCCATCACTGCGCTCTGGGCAAAGCCGCCCTTGATGGCGTCAAAAAGGGTCTGAGGATCCAGCCCGGCCTTTTTCGCAAAGGCGAATGCCTCTCCCATGGCGCACAGATGGATGCCCACCATCATGTTGTTGGCCACCTTGGCGGTGCTGCCGCAGCCGGAGGGCCCCATGTAGGTGGCGGTCTTACCCATCATCAGCAGGTAAGGCCGGACCTCGTCAAAGACCTCTTTCTCGCCGCCGCACATGATGACCAGGGTGCCGCCGTTGGCGCCGGTCTCGCCGCCGCTGACCGGGGAGTCCAGCAAATGGAAGCCCTTCTCCACCGCCGCGGCGTGGAGCTCCTGAATCACATAGGGAGAGGTGGAGCCCATGTCCACAATGGTGGTTCCGGGCCGGGCAGTCTCCATGATCTCCGTGATGGTGGCCTTCACGATGGCGTTGGTGGGCAGGCACATGAAGATGATGTCGCAGGTTTTGTACAGCGTTTTAGCGTCGTCCAGGACCTTGCCGCCCCGGGCGGCAAACCGCTCCCGCAAAGCGGGCACGGGGTCGTAGCCATAGATGTCGCAGCCGCTCTTGTCGATCAGATTGCCTGTCATGCCGTAGCCCATCACGCCAAGGCCCAGATATCCAAGTGTTTTCATGCCCATTGACCTCCTGTTCTAAATTCCGGAAAGGACTGCCCTGTTATTTCCTGCGGGGCGGGATGTGGACCGCGCGGCCCAGTGCGTCCAGCGCACACTCCCGCATGGTCTCGGTGACGGTGGGGTGGGAATGGATGGTGGCTGCCAGCTCATCCAGCGTCAGCTCGCTGCCGATGGCAAGCGCCCCTTCGCAGATCAGATCCGTGGCGCGGGGCCCAATGATGTGCATACCCAGCACCTCGCCGTATTCCCTCCCGGCGATGATCTTCACCAGGCCCTCGCCCCCGTTCAGGATCAGAGCCTTGCCGTTGGCGCTCATGGGGAACTTGCCCACCATGTAGTCGATCCCCCGCGCCTTGGCCTGCTCCTCTGTGAGACCCACAGAGGCAGCCTCCGGCTCGATGTACACGCAGGTGGGATTGGTGGATTCGTCGTAGTGGGCCTCCATGCCGCAGATATTCTCCGCAGCCACCTCGCCCATGGCGCTGGCGGTGTGGGCCAGCTGGGCATAGCCCTTGACACAGTCGCCGATGGCGTACACGCCGGGCACGCTGGTCTCCATCTTGTCGTTGACGATGATCCGGCCCCGGTCGTTGGCAAGGCCGGCAGCCTCCAGGTTCAGGCTGGCGGTGTTGGCCTTCCGGCCGATGGCCACCAGGACCTTCTCCGCCTCAAAGCTGACAGTCTCGCCGGCCTTGTTCCGGCAAGTGACCTTGGCGCCCACGGGAGAGGCCTCCACGGCCTGCACCGGGCACTCCAGGTTAAACGCCATGCCCATCTTCTTCATGTGGGCCACGCCGATCTTGGTCAGGTCGCCGTCCAGCATGGGCAGCATGTGGTCCAGTGCCTCCACCACGGTGATCTTGGTGCCGAAGGCCGCGTAGGCGCAGGCCAGCTCCAGGCCGATGACGCCGCCGCCGATGACCACCATGCTCTTGGGCAGCTTCTCCAGGCTCAGCGCACCGGTGGAGTCGATGCAGTTGGGATTCTCCTTCAGACCGGGGATGGGCGGCTGGGCGTTGACGGAGCCGGTGGCCACGATGATGGCGTCGGCGGTCATCTCCTCCACGGAGCCGTCGGACTTCTTCACAGAGAGGGTCTTGGGGCCGGTGAAGCTGGCCTCGCCGTCGATCTTCACCACCTTGTTGGCCTTCAGCAGTCCCGCTACGCCACTGGTCAGCTGTTTGGAGACGGCGTTCTTGTGGGCGATCACCTGGGGGAAGTTCACCCGGACGCCGTCCGCCTCCACGCCGATCTCCGCGCCCTGGTCCTTGATCTGGGACACCAGCTCTGCGCTGTGCAGCAGGCACTTGGTAGGGATGCAGCCAATGTTCAGGCAGGTGCCGCCCAGGTGCTCCCGCTCCACCAGGGTCACCCTGGCGCCCAGCTGGGCCGCCCGGATGGCGGCCACATAGCCGCCGGGGCCGCCGCCGATGACCAGCACCGTCCCAGGCCCGTTGGAGGCAGCCGCGGCCTCCACAGCCGGGGCGGCAGGTGCCGCGGCTGCGGTGGGGACCCCCACCTGCTCGCCGGGCCGGCCGATGTAGCCCAGCAGGCCCTTTACCGGCACGTCGGCGCCCTCCTGGGCCACGATCTTCAGCAGGACGCCGTCGGTTTCCGCCGCCACCTCGTTGGTCAGCTTGTCGGTGGTAATCTCCAGCAGGGGCTCACCGGCCTTGACGGGATCGCCCTCCGCCTTCAGCCACCGCTCCACGGTGCCCTCCTCCATGGTCAGCCCCAGCTGGGGCATTTTGATTTCCGTTGCCATTGTTTACGCTCCTCACAGCAGGATGTCCATGGGATGCTCCAGCAGATCCCGGACTGTCATCTCGAATTTGGCCGCTACCGCGCCGTCCAGCAGTCGGTGGTCGAAGGTCAGGGAGATCCGCAGCACCTGATGCTTGGCGATGGTGCCGTCGTCCTCCATCACCAGCTCATCCTCCGTGCAGTTGACGCCCAGAATGGCCGCGTCCGGCTGGTTGATGATGGGGGTGAAGCTCTCCACGCCGAACATGCCCAGATTGGACACAGTGAAGGTGGAGCCCTTGTACTCGTCGGCGCCCAGCTGGTTGGCACGGGCCCGCTCCGCCAAATCCTTGGCCTTGGCGGACAGGGCTTCCAGGCTCAGAAGGTCCGCGTCCCGGATCACAGGGACGATGAGCCCCGCGTCCAGAGCTACCGCCATGCCCAGATTCACATGGGCCCGGCGGATGATCTGCTCCCCGTCCAAGCTCACCAGGATCTCCGGATGACGGCGCAGGGCCTTGGCCACGGCCTTCAGCACAAAGTCATTGACAGAGAAGGCATGGCCCTCCTCCTTCAGCTTTTTGCGGAAGGCCAGCAGGGCGGTGACGTCCACCTTCACCGTCTGGGTGACGGTGGGGATCTCCACAGCAGAGGTGTACATCCGCTGGGCCACCACCTTCCTCATGCCGGTGAGCTTCTCCACCGTGTCGCCCTCCATCAGCTCCAGATTCTTCACCGGGAAGGCGGTGCCGGAGACAGCCGCAGGCGCGGCGATCTTCCGATCAGCAGGGGCGGGAGCAGCTGCCTTGGGCGCGGATTCCGCCGCGGCCAGGATGTCCCGCTTGACGATCCGGCCGCTGGGGCCGGTGCCGGTGAGGACGGTGTAGTCCACGCCCATCTGTCCGGCGATCTTCCGGGCCAGGGGAGAGATTCGGATCCGCTTGCCCCCGGCCGCCGGGGATGCCGCAGGGGCAGAAGCCAGCGCAGCCGCAGGCTCCGCAGACGGGGCAGCAGAAGCCGCGGATACAGCGGGGGCAGTAGTCTCCCCCACCTGTTCGCCGGGCTGGCCGATGTAGGCCAGCAGTCCCTTCACCGGCACATCCTCGCCCTCCTGGGCCACGATCTTCAGCAGGACGCCGTCCTGCTCGCTGGTGATCTCATTGGTGAGCTTATCAGTGGTGATCTCCACCACCACGTCCCCGGCCTTTACAGCGTCTCCCTCGTGCTTGATCCACTGGGAGACGGTTCCCTCCTCCATGGTCAGGCCCAGCTGGGGCATCAGTACTTCATAAGCCATCTCACACGCCTCCTCACTTGTTCAGCACGCGCTTGACAGCCCGCACGATATCCTCCGGATGGGGGAAGTTCTTGTCCTCCAGCACCGGGCTGAAGGGGGAGCAGATGTTCAGGCCGCAGACCCGTTCCACCGGGGCGTCCAGCTCATCAAACAGCTCCTCTGCGATCTGGGCAGAGAGCTCACCGGCGTAGCTGCCCCGCTTGACCTCCTCGGAGACGATGATGACGTTGTGGGTCTTGGAGACGGACTTCACGATGGCATCCCAGTCCAGGGGCACCAGAGTCCGCAGATCCAGGACCTCCACGTCGATGCCCTCCGCCTCCAGGGTCTGGGCGGCCTCCAGGGCGAAGTGGACCTCACGGCTCCAGGTGATGATGGTCAGGTCCCTGCCCGCCCGCTTCACGTCCGCCGCACCCAGGGGGATGGTGTACTCCCCATCGGCGATCTCCTCCTTGTGGGCGTACAGCAGCTTGTGTTCCAGGAACACTACCGGGTCGTCGTCCCGGATAGCGGACTTCAGCAGGCCCTTGGCGTCGGCAGCGGTGCAGGGGGCCACCACCTTCAGTCCCGGGAAGTGGCAGAAGAAATTCTCCAAGCACTGGGAATGCTGGCCTGCGTTCCGGCGGCCGGCGCCCATGGGCGCCCGCAGGACCATGGGGACGCTGCACTGTCCGCCGGTCATGTAGCGGATCTTGGCAGCCTGGTTGAACAGGGGATCCGCGCACTCCGTGGCGAAGTCATCGTACATCAGCTCCACCACGGGCCGCAGCCCCCGCATCGCGGCGCCCACGGCCATGCCCACAAACCCCTCCTCGGAGATGGGAGTGTCAATGACGCGGTTGGGGCCGAACTCCTCCAGAAAGCCCTTGGTGATGGCGAACACATTGCCCATGACGGCCATGTCCTCGCCCATGATGAAAACCTTTTCGTCCCGGAGCATTTCCTCGTGCAAGGCTTCACCGATGGCCTTGCTGACGGTGATCTTCTTGCTCATCTCGCCACGCACCTTTCGTTGTCAGTCACATACATATCATCCAGCACCGTCGCGGGGTCCGGATATGGGGACGCATCCGCGAACTTCACAGCCTCGTCCATCTCGGCCTCTGCGTCCTGCCGGATGGCGTCCAGCTCCTCCTGGGCGGCGCCGCTCTCCAGCAGCCGCCGCCCCAGCTTCTCGATGCCGTCGTTTGCCAGGGCGTGCTCCATGTACTCCTTGGGGCGGTAAACCGCCGGGTCACCGCAGTAGTGGCCCTGATAGCGGTATACCTTGGCCTCCACCACATAGGGTCCCTTGCCGCTGCGGGCGTGGTCCAGGGCGACCTTCATAGCCTCATACACCGCGATGGCGTCCGTGCCGTCCACCACGGCGTAGGGCACGCCGTAGGCCGCGGCCCGGGAGGCCAGATCCGGGGTGTTGGTGACCCGGTGGATCTCCGTGGACACGCCGTAGCAATTGTTTTCAATGAACCAAACCAGCGGCAGCTTCCAGGCGGCGGCCATGTTCAGGGACTCGTGGAAGGAGCCCTCGTTGGTGGAGCCGTCGCCGAAGCAGCCCACGGTGACGGAGTCGTCCCCCATGATCTTGGAGGCCAGGGCGCTGCCGGCGGAGATGGGCTGCCCAGCGCCCACGATGCCGTTGGCGCCCAGGTGGTTCATCTTCTCCATGTCCGCAATGTGCATGGAGCCGCCCTTGCCCTTGCAGTAGCCGGCAGCCTTGCCGAACAGCTCCGCCATGGCCCGCTTGGGGTCCGCCCCGCGGGCGATGGCATGGCCATGGCCCCGGTGGGTGGAGGTGAAGTAGTCCCTGGGCTCGATGGCCGCGAAGGCACCGGCCTCCGCTGCCTCTTGGCCGATGCTCAGGTGGATGTTGCCCGCCAGCATGCCCTTGGTGAAGCACTCGGCGGCGTGTTCCTCAAAGGCCCGGATCCGGACCATGTCCCGGTACAGGGACAACAAAAAGCTCTTTTCATAGGTAGCCACGATTCAACACGACCTTTCTCAGTGTACGATGGAATAGTAGATAAATACAGGGATCAGGGACAGCAGCGGCAGAATGACCGTCTCCATCGCCACGTGCTTGTAGCCCTTCTTATAGGACACGCCGGACAGGGCGAACAGCATCACTACGGTGCCGTTCCAAGGCAGGGTGTCCAGTCCGCCGCAGGCGATGGAGGCCACCCGGTGGATGATCTCCGGCGTGTAACCCCAGGAGATGAAGGTCTCACCGAAGAGCTCCAGCGCGATAGTCAGGCCGCCGGAGGCGGAGCCGGTGATTCCGGCGATGATGGTGGTGATGGCCGCCACCTTCACCAGGCCCGGCAGCGGCAGGTTGATGATGTTCTCCTGCACCAGGGCAAATACATCGGTGGCGGAGACCACCTTGCCCACGCCCACCACGGCAGCGATGATGATGCAGGGGAAGATCCCGTTGTTGAAGCCCTCGGAGACAATTTCTCCAAAGCCCTTGACGCCGCCCAGGGATTTGCAGAAGAACAGCAGAGACAGCACGCATCCAGCCGTGAGGCCGTACAGCAGCTCCACACCGAAGCCGTTGATGAGGACGAAGGTCACCACCATGGGCAGCAGGGAGATCCAGAAGCCCGGAGCCCGCTGCTCCAGCTCTTTCTCGTCCAAAATGCCGCCCTGGACCTGGTAGAGCTCGATGGCCGCCTCCGGGTCGTCATGACCCTTCTTCACCTGCCAGTAGAGGTAGCCGACACCTACGACGATCATGAACAGCGTGGCCAGCACGCCCTCCACCGGGGCGGCGGTCAGCGCCGTGCCCAGAATCTGAGTGGGAATGATGTTCTGCATCTGCAGGCTGCCGGGCATCTGGCCCATGGCAAAGGTGGCGATGGCCAGGCCGGTGATGCCGGGGAACAAGTACCATGGGATGCCCGCCTTGGGGAACAGGATCTTGGCAAAGGGCAGCAGCACGAAGATCATCACGGTCACCTGGATGCCGCCGTACACCAGCAGGGCGCCTACCAGCACGTAGATCAGCAGCGTCCACTGGGTTCCGGCCTTGTTGATGAGGGTGCTGCTGATGCGCCAGGTGGCGCCGCTCTTGTCATACAGCGCGCCCAGCAGGGCGCCCAGGGCGAAGATCACCAGCCAGCTGCCCACGAAGTCCTTCATGCCGATGAGGAAGGGGCCGTCCGCCCCCACCAGGGAGGCCGCCACGTCCAGCCCGCCGAACAGGGCCACGATGGCCGCAGCCAGCACTGCCGCCAGGAACATGCTGATTTTTTTGTAAGCCGCAAAGATCAGCACCGCGAATGCCAGAATGATTCCAATCACGCTCACTACGATCATGTTGTCTATATCCTCCCGTCCTTCTCTGTCAGATTTGATGAAAGCGGCGCCCGTTGCCGTGTACCCTCCTTTCCCGCGCCCCCCAATATGTCTTCCAATTTGAATTTTAGCAACTGGCAATTCAATAGTGAAATACCATGTTTTTATGCAGGAATAACAAAAACTTATAAACAGCTAGTCAAAAAAATGTCAATTCGCACTTTTGGCATAAAGAAAATCTTGATTTTTCAATAAAACTCCTTTATTCTTAAAGAAAAGCGCGGCGGTGCGCCGCCGGAGGGATGGGAGGTCTGCCGGATGCTGAATCTGAAGCGGCTGCAATATCTGGACGCGGTCTACCAGTATAAGAATTTCACCCAGGCCAGCGAGGCGCTCTACGTGTCCCAGCCGGCCATCTCCTCCGCCGTCCAGGCGCTGGAGGAGGAGCTGGGGGTGCGGCTGGTGGTCCGCAGCTCCAAGGGCGTTACCTTTACATACGAGGGCGAGCAGTTTATGATCTGGGCGCGGCGCATCCTCAGCACCTGTGAAGCGGCGGAAAATGCCATGCGGGATCTGGCCGGCACGGCGGAACAGCGCCTGCGGCTGGGAATCTCCCACGTGCTGACGAATCCCATCGTGCCCATGATCTTCTCCACCTTTCTGCGGGAGCACCCCAAGGCGCAGATCTACCTGAACGAGGGCTCCATGAACAAGCACGTGGAGATGGTGACGGGTGAAATGCTGGACCTGGCTTATAACGCCTTCCCCACAGCGCCGGAGGCGGAGGAGCTGGAGATCATTCCTATGGGCACTATGGAGATCCACGCGGTGCTGCATCCGGACCATCCCCTGGCGCGGCTGGACCGGATCCCCCTGGCGCGGCTGGGGGAGGAGAAGCTCATTATGATGGACGCCCAATCCAAGGTGAAGGAGTTGATGAGCCGGGAGTTTGAGCGCCATCAGGTGATCCCGGACATTCTCTTCAACTATGACCAGGTGCTGTGCATGGCGAATCTGGTCCGCTCCTGCCGGTACGTGGGCATCATCAGCGTGGCCCAGGGCCAGCAGGCCCTGGGCTGCGAAGGGCTGGCGATCCGCCCCTTCGAGGAGCCGGTGGTGTTCGACGTGGGGTTCTTTCTCAAAAAGGGGCGCTATCTGCCCAAGCTGGGGTGGGAGCTGATCCGCTTCATCCAGGAGAACACCCTGCGGGGCGGCACCTAACCGCGGGAACTCCTTTCCAAAACATCATGGCAAAAAAGCTGGCTGCCCGACGGGCAGCCAGCTTTTTTGCGACGCAGCTGCATCGCAGAAATTTGTGAACGGTATTTCCCTGCCCTTCCCAGGCAGCAGGATCCGGATGCGCCCCCTCATGCGCAGCGGCGAGCGTTTCTTTTCGCGGCGCGCTGCCGTACTTGTGAAGCTCCGTGCCTGTTCAATGGACCGTATCCTGAAACAGCCGGACCATGGCCGCCACGGCGCGGTCCGCCCCGTCGGGGTCATGGGCGAGGACGGCCTCCATGATGGCGTAATGGGTGTTGTAGATCCGCAAATTGATCTCCCGCAGCTGCTCCGGTGTGTAATCCCGAATCGTCTCCACAAACACATCCGTGTTGAGGCGGACAATCACGTCATTAATCAGAGAGGCCAGCGTGTTGTGGCTGGCCTTGGCCAAAGCGCTGTGGAACGCCACATCATACTCCTGGAAGCTGAAGAGGCTGTCCAGGTTGGCCTTCGCGCCCTCCAGGGTCTGCCGGAGCGCCTCAGCATCCTCCTCCGTGTGGTGGATGGCAGCCAGACGGGCGCAGCTGCGGTCGTTGATATGCCGATACTCCAGCAGCTCATCCAGATTGATGGCCCCCATGGCCACCAGGTTTTTCAGGGGCTCTTCCACGGATTTCAGGGAGACGCCCCGGATCACCGCGCCGCCGGAGCTGCCCACGGCGGTTTCGATCAGTCCCTCCTGCTGGAGCATCCGCAGCGCTTCCCGCACCACAGGGCGGCTGCGCTGGAACATCTCCGCCAGCTCCCGCTCCGGCGGGAGCCGGTCCCCCGGACGCAGTTCCCCGGAAATGATCTTGGGGTAGATCTGATTGTAAATAGCCTCGGACGCCCGCTGGGTCTTGGCAGGCGTGAAGAGGGCCTTGGAAGAAGGCTGCTCCATCATGGTTCTCCTTACCCTTCCTGCTTTTTGTGAAAAGTATATCATACTCGAAAGCCGGAATCAAGGGAGAGTCCGTAGGATGCCTGCAGGAGTGGCGAGACATATCCACACGCGACATTGTTAAAAATTGTGCAAAATAGCTCGTTATTTTAATAACACTTGACGAGCATTGGGTAAAGTGCTATAAAATAAAGCGAGAAATATAAATGGTAAAAGCATTTATAAGGCAACATATTTTGTTGTCAGGCCGGCGGCACGACTGTCATGTCCCGGCAGCAAGCGACCCTTCGCAGAGAATCGACAGGATAAAAGAAAAAGGAGTGTTTGATGTGAAAAAGACGTTGGCAATGGTATTGGCACTTGTGATGATGTTTACCCTGCTGACAGGCTGCGGCGGTGGAGGCGGTGATTCCGGCGGAGACGGCACCGGCGCGGAATACACCTGGCGCATGGCGCTGAACGGCAGTGCCCCCGGCGAGCTGGGCTATGATATGGCCACGTTCTTCAAGGAGAAGGTAGAGGAGCTCACATCCGGCCGCGTCTCCATTGAATTCTACGGCGGCAACAGCCTGGGTTCCACCACTGAGGTGCTGGAGGGCATGGCTGCCGGCGTAGCGGACATCACCTGCGAGTCCGTGGGCACGCTGGCTCCCTTCACAAATCTGGCAAATATCGACATCATGCCGTACATCTACAACGGTTACGACCACTTCCAGGCGGTCTGGGGCGGCGAGCTGGGCCAGGAGATTCTAGACACCGTGGGCAATGACTCCGGCTTCAAGCTGATGGGCGCCGGTTACCGTGGTGCCCGGATCGTGACCGCCACCAAGGAGATGAAGACCGTGGAGGACTTCGCCGGCTTCAAGCTCCGCAGCCCCAATCTGGAGGGCTACATCAAGGTTTGGGAGTGGATGGGCTCCGCCCCGACTCCCCTGGCTATGGGCGAGACCTACACGGCTTTGCAGCAGGGCACCGTGGATGGGCAGGAGAACTCCATCCTGGACTCCCAGAGCTATTCCTTCCAGGAGGTCTGCCCCTACTGGATTCTGACCAACCATGTATACAGCGCCAACACCATCATCATGGATAAGGCGTACTTTGAATCCCTGCCGGAGGACATCCAGTCCGCGCTGGAGGAGGCTGCCGTCTATGCCGGCGAGCAGATCGGTCAGGAGGTGCTAGAGCGGGAGGATGCCGCCAAGGAAGAGCTGACCGCGGAAGGCGTCACCTTTGTGGATGTGGACAACGCCGCCTTTACCGAGCATTTCAGCGGCTATGCGGAGGCCAACTTCCCCGATCTGGCCGACTGGTGCAACCAGATCCGTGCGCTGGCCCCCAATGCCTGACAACCGCCACGAAGGACATAGCGAGGTGTCAAACATGCTGAGAGGATATTCCAAATTCCTAGATGTCCTGGAGAAGGTCGAGAAAGCGATCCTGGCTGTCACCGTAGGGATTATGGTCATCATCATCGCCTACCAGGTCATCATGCGGTACATCTTTGCCCACGCCAACTCCTGGAGCGAGGAGCTGGCCCGGTATCTGTTCATCTACGACGTGATGATCGGTGCAGCCATTGCCATCCGCCGCAACAGCCATCTGCAGATTGACATTCTCATCAATCTGATGAAGCCGAAGGTGCGGACCATCCTCACCATCATCGCCACTCTGGCCGGCATGGTGTTCATGGTATTCCTGCTGTCCTACTCCATCACCCTGGTGCAGACCGGCGCCCGCACCATGTCTGCGGGGCTTGGGATCCCCATGTCCATCCCCTATTCCTGTATGCCCGTCGGCATCGTGCTGATGCTCCTGACTTCCATTGAGGTCCTCTTCAAGAACATCTCTGCCCTGCGCGGGGCCGGAAAGGAGGCCCAGGTATGAACGCCGGCCTGTTAATCATCATTCTGCTGCTGGGTCTCGCCCTCCTGGGATTCCCCATCTACATCGCCCTGGGCATCGGCGCCCTGGCGGCCCTGAACCTGGCGGACCTGCCCCTGATTGTGCTGCCTCAGAGAATGTTCGCGGGCATGAACGGCAGCGCCCTGCTGGCCATCCCCTTCTTCATTCTGGCGGGCAATATCATGTCCCGCAGTATTACAGGAAAACTGATTGACATTTGTAATGCCATTATAGGACACATCAAGGGCAGCCTGTCCCTGGTGACCATTCTGGCCTCCGCCCTGTTCGGCGCTATCTCCGGCTCCGGCGTGGCCACCGCCTCCGCCATCGGCGGCATCACCATCCCCGCCATGAAGCGGGAGGGCTATCCCGCCCCCTTCGCCGTGGGCGTAGCGTCCATCTCCTCCATCCTGGGTCCCATCATTCCGCCCTCCATTGTGCTGATCGTGTACGCCAGCATCACCAATGTGTCCGTGGCGGAGCTGTTCCTGGGCTCCGTATTGCCGGGCATCATTCTGGCGGTGGCTCTGATTGCCTACGGCCTGTATTACGGCCACAAGCACAATCTGCCGGCCCATGAGAAGCCCAACCTGAGGAAGATCGGCGCCTCCGTGCGCAAGGGCATCTGGGCGCTGCTGATGCCCATCATCATCCTGGGCGGCATCTTCGGCGGCATCTTCACCCCCACCGAGGCCTCTGCCGTGGCAGTGGTGTACAGCCTGATCATCAGCCTCTTCGTATACAAGGACATGAGCTTCAAGGAGCTGCCCCAGGTGTTTGTGGAGGGCGCAGTTTCCACCGCCACCATCATGGTGATGGTGGGCCTGTCCTCCGCCTCCAGCTATGTAATCACCACCTCCGGCCTGCCCCAGCAGCTGGTCTCCTTCTTCAGCTCCATCACAAACAGCCCCGTCGTCATTCTGCTGCTGCTGAACATTCTGTTCCTGATCATCGGTATGCTGATGGAGGCCAATGCGGCTGTGGTGATGATGACCCCGATCCTGCTGCCGCTGTTGAATGCCTTCGGCATCGATCTGCTGCAGTTCGGCATCGTCATGAGCTTCAACCTCTGCATCGGCCTGGTGACGCCGCCGGTGGGCCTGTGTCTGCTGCTGTGCAACCAGACCGGCGAAACCCGGCTGTCTCACTCCCTGAAGGCCATGATGCCCATGCTGCTGATCTCCATTATCGTGTTGTTCCTCATCACCTATGTCTCGCCCCTCACCACCTTGCTTCCCAGCATCATGGCGGGCTGATTGCGAAGAAAGGAAGTCTTGGATATGCAAAAAATCGGATTTTTGGGAATGGGCGTCATGGGACTGCCTATGGCGAAAAACGTGGTGCAGAAGTGCGGGCTGCCCGTGCTGGGCTACGATGTGGTCCAGCAGCAGATGGACGCCTTCCGGGAGGCAGGCGGCATCCCCGTCAGTGACCCGGCAGAAATCTACAAGGCCTGCGACGTGATCCTCCAGATCCTGCCCACCCATCCCATCATCCGCAACAGCGTGGAGCAGGCCATCCAGTACGGCAAGCCCGGCAATGTGATTGTGGACCTGAGCTCCACCGCACCGGACATCATTCTGGAGCTGTACCAGCAGGCCAAGGACGCGGGGATGTTCCTGCTGGACTCCCCGGTCAGCGGCGGCAACCCCATGGCCATCGCCGGGACGCTGGCCATTATGACCGGCGGCGACAAGGAGGCCTTTGTCAAGGTAAAGCCGGTCCTGGCGTGCATGGGCAGTCCCGTTTACACCGGCGGTCCCGCCAGCGGCAGCGTCACCAAGCTGGTGAACAATATGATCGGCGGCGCCATCCTGGTGGCCATTGCGGAGGGCTATGCCTTCGCGGCCAAGGCGGGCATCGACCTGCAGACCACGTTCGAGGCCACCCGGGGCGGCTTTGCCGGCGGTCCCATGTACGACAACAAGGTGCCCAAGATCATCAAGCGGGACTACACCCCCGGCGCGCGGATCGCCGTCCACCGGAAGGACATCCTGAACGCCAAGCACTATGCCCACAAGCTGGACATCGACACGCCGCTGACAGATGTGGTCCTCCATGTGATGGACTGGATGAACGACAACGGCCACATCGACGAGGACCAGGCGGCGCTGGTCAAGTATTACGAGGACAAGATGGGCGTGAAGGTCGGCCGGGAGGAGACGGCAGACTGACGCTTGTCAGACGATCAATCTCAGAGTGCGCGGGGACCGGATGCCTGTCCGGTCCCCGCGCATTTCTGTAAAGAGGGGCCGCCGGCTTTGCCGGCGGCCCCTCTTTGATTCAGGAGATCAGGTCTGCTCCAAAGGCTCACGCCCCGGCAAGGCACTGCTCCAGCGCATCCAGCGCCTCTCCGGCATCCGCTCCGTCTGCGGTGATCGTGATCCGCGCCCCCGCTCCGATGGACAGGGAGAGCACACCCAGTAGGCTTTTGGCATTGACGTTGTTGTCGCCGTATACGACGCGGACGACGCTGGTAAAGCGGTTGGCAGTCTGGATGAACCGGGCCGCCGTCTGATGGTGCAGGCCGTCAGGGACCTGGACCGTGACTTCTCTCGTGCACAGCATAAGAAGACCTCCTCAGTTTCTCCTTGCCGCGGGCTGTCCGCCCGCTGTGATGGAACAAAATGATTATACCTTCTTTTTCCTGTCCGGGCAAGGGGGTAACGCAAACCCGAGAGCGCCGGGATGGCCCCTGACAGAAGCATGGAGACGTGCCGCATCCGAAGGCACAGCCATCCCGCAGCCTCACGGCCTGCCGCTCCGGGCAACCAGGGGTATCCCGCAGGGCCGCATCAGCTGGAGTGCGCAATGCCCAGCGGCAAAATCCCTGATGCGCCGGGTTCCATCCCAGGGGCTTTTCACAGTCTCCGCATCATTTGACACCCGAAAAAGTCCCATGCCTCGGCTCCCGCCCCCTGCTGCCCCGTAAATAGCATCCGCCCCAGCGCATCTCCTCTACGGCAGCATCTGCTTCCGGTCCAGCTCCTCCAGCCAAGCGGCCGTGTTTGCGAAAATGGTCCGGTAAAAGCCGCTGTCCATGAAATCGTCGAAATCCTCCATCTTCAAAAAGGCGGCGTTCTGGGTGTGGCGGCCGTCGATCTCATCCAGGTGATTCAGCACGCCGTACTCTTCGCCATAGAGGCCGATGAACTGCCAGAACACGGGGAAACGGGAGGTCTTGATGAGGATCTCCTCGATCTCCCAGTCGGACTGCAACCGGCCATCCGTCAGGAACAGCACCAGAATGGGCCTGCGCAGGCCGCCGTAGATCATCATGATGTCCCGCATGGCCTCCGGCTCGTTGTTGTACTGGTAGTTGAGCATGCTCATCCACCGCTCGTATCCGCCGGCCTGAGAGAAGGTGTAGTCCCGGATGTTATCCAGCGTCACCGGCTCCAGCTGGCGGCTCTTCGCAGCAAAGGCCCAGCAGTCCAGGGCGCCGCTGTCTGACAGGGTGGAGGACAGGGCGAAGAACTTGTCGAACATCTGCTGGACCCGGCCCCCGCGGTACAGGTCGAACATGGAGCCGGAGGCATCGGCGCACAGGACCGTCTGAAGGTCCCTCTCCGCTGCCCGGGGCACCTGGGCCAGTGCTGCAAAGGAGGCTTTGTACAACGGCGCCAGGAAGTCCAGGTCCCCTTGGCAGCGGCGGGCCAGCCCCTCCATGCGGGTGCAGACATGGGGCGGCAGGGAGCGCAGGATGTCCCCCACGGAAGGAGGCGGACCGCCGGCGGGCGCGGCCGGCTGCCGGGTTGTCCGGGCAGACACAGCTGTCCGGACAGGCGGCGGAGGCGGCGGGACCGGGTCTGACACCACGCCGCCGAAGCTCTCCACCAGGGCCCGGAGGCCGCCGTTGAAGCCCCGGCCCACGGCGCTGAACTTCCAGTCCCCGTTTTTCCGGTAGAGCTCGCCGGCCACGATGGCTCGCTCCCCGGAGAACTCGTTCCCCGCGTAGGCATACCGGGCCATCTCCTCCCCTCTGACCCACAGACCGATGCTGCCCTGTTCCAGCTCCCGCAGGGTGCGGCCGCCGTCAATGGCGGCAGTGAAGGAGAGCCGCTGGATATGGTCCGGCAGGGCCGCCAGATCCACCTGGAATCGGGCCGTTCCGCCGGATGCTCCCTCAGAGAGGGCCATGGCCCCTTCCGGCGAGCGCCGCTGGTTATAGAAAAGAAAATACCGCTCGTCGGAGAGGCGGCCTGCGCTGTCCAGGCCAAAGCAGGACACGTCGACCGCCAGGGGCCCCTGATGCCGCAGCTCCACCTCCAGGGTCCAGGTCCGGCAGACGGTTTGAATGGAGATCTTCTGTCCCCGCTGCAAATCCAACATGACTTCGGCTCCTCTCCCGTGTTATTTGTGGCCCGCCACCCAGCGGAAGCCGAAGTGGTAATGGGCGTCCACAGCCCGGTGGCTGTTGAAAAACAGGTCCTCCCGCCGGACCTCCAGCCCGCCGTCCCGGCCGGTGAGGCTGGCCAGGACGCAGAACCGTTCGTTGCTGTTGGGGTTGTCGATCTGGACCTCAATATCCGGCGCCCCCTGCTGGCTCAACACCACCCGGGCGTTGGTGGACCGCCAGTTGGGCACGCCCTCATAGATGAAGGCGAAAACCACGGCGAAGTCGATCAGCTCCGGCCGGAAGAAGTCCATGTTTTCGCCGTTGGCGCTGGCGCCGGAGCGGTCGTCCTTGTCCAGCTTGATGTAGGGGGGCTGATCGGCGGCACCGAAGCTGTTGCCCAGGGCCTGGATGACCCCCTGCCGCCCGTCCTTCAGCCGGTACATACAGGCCAGATCCAGGTCGATGCCCCGGCTGAACAGGCCCCGCCGCTGGTCCCAGTTCAGGTTCACGTGGATGCGCCGACGGTTTTTCGTCAGGTCGATCTTGTGGCTCTCTCCGCTCTTCTTCAGGCTGATTTTGGAGAGATTCACCTTCGGCTCCGGCGGAGCAGGTGCCGGGGTCGGCGGGTCAGGCTTGACCTCCTCCCCGCCGAAGTGGGCCAGCAGGGCGGAGAGTCCCCCGTTGAAGCCGCTGTCCACCACGGAAAAGCGCCAAATCCCATCCTTGCGGTACACCTCGCAGAGAATCAGGGCCTTCTCCTGCTGATACCCCGCACCGGTGAAGACATAGGCCGCCCGGTCCAACTCTCCTTCCAGCGTCAGGAGTCCCCGGGCCAGCGCCTGCATGGTGCCGCTCTCCGCCGCCACCGTCACCACCAGCCTCTGCAGGAAGCCCGGAAGGCGGTTCAGGTCCACCGAGAACACCGTGGACTCCCCGGACTGGTGCATGGAGACGGCGCCCTCCGGCGAACTGGTCTGGTTGTAAAAAATAAAATAACGGTCGTCGGACAACTTCCCCGCTCCGTCCACGCCGAAGCAGGTCACGTCCGCCTCGCTCCCCGGCAGGGACACCGTCACGGAGATTCGCAGCTGTCCGCTTCCGGTCAGGTCCGCCAGTTTGCACTTCTGTCCCTTCTGCAGTTCCATGGGATCCCGTCCTTTCTCGCATATCCGTTTCTCCGCCCTGCGGGTTTACCTCCCTATTTTAGTGGATGGCGGCCGCCGAATCAAGAAGTGGATCCGGTTTTTCAACCCAGCGGGCACAGATCTATCCGGCCGCCGCAGGCCCGCTATGCGTCTCCCCGCAGCAGAAACAGCCGGAGGACCTTCTCAGCCAGCCGGACCTCCCGGGGCGTGCACCGGGCCAGCAGGGCCTCTATGGCGGTCAGATCTGCATCGGGCTGAATCTCCTCTCCCAAAAGGATATACTCCATTGAGAGCTGCGACGTCTTCGATAATTTAATCAGCGTGTCAATGGACATCTGCGAGGTCCCCACCTCGATCTGGCCGTAATAGCCGGCGCTGATATCCGCCAGCTCGGCAAACTCCTCCCGGGTGAGGCCCAGAAGGGTCCTCTGCTGCCGCAGCCGGTGCCCCATGGCGACTCGCTCCTGTTTTGTCATCTGTTTCACGCTCCTTTTAGAATAAGTCTATTCTGGAACGTGTCCATTCAAAATATGCTATAAGATATTGATTTTAGTTATCTTATAGTGTATATTTTGAATGAGAAAATCTCCGTATCCATTGTGGTGCAATGGTTTAGGAGTTTTTTCAAAAGCGGTTTCACGTGTATAACAATTGTCACAAAAAACGTTAGCTTATAGAGAAGATTCCGTCACCCGCAGGCTTCCAAAAGCAGGAAGGTCATTTTTGTGACACACAAGCGTAACAAAACGAGGAGACGCCATGCAGAGTTACACGCTCAACCGCCCCGATGGAGCCTTGCTTTGCCGGGTGCTGGAACAGCATACAAATGATGCCGCGGGAGCCATCCTGCGGCTGGCGTGGATGGCCGGTCTGATGCGGGACGAAATCCAGCACCTCACCTGGGCTCAGGTGGATCTGCTGGGCGAACAGCTCCTGCTGCCGGACCGGGCGGTCCCGCTGGCCCCGGAGCTGGCCGCCTGGCTGGAGGCCCTGCGCCGGGAGCGGAACGGCAGCAGCGAACGGGTGGTGCTGTCGGACCGGGACCAGCAGCCCCTGGCGGCCCAGTCCATCTCCCGCCTGGCCCGCGCCGCGCTGGACGCCGGGGACCTGAAGGCCGTCCGCCTGATCGACCTGCGCCACGACTACGTTCTGCGGCAGCTGGAACGTCACGACTGGCAGTACGTCTCCCGGATCACCGGGCTGGAGGCCGCCGCCATGAACGTCCACTTCGCGGCCTACCTGACGGAGAAGAAGGTCTCCACCCGCATCCGCCGGAAGGCAGCGCCGCAGATCGACGAGTTCGCCCTCTGGAAGCTGCTGCAGGCGGAACAGGACACCCCCGCCGGGGCGGCACTGTGGCTCACTTGGCAGCTGGGGCTCCAGGTGGAGGAGATCGCGTCGCTGCGGTGGGACCAGGTGGACCTGCAGAAGGAGCGGCTTATCCTGCCGGACCGGCAGGTCCGCCTGACCAGCGGCGTCCTGTCCATTCTCCAGAAGCTGCGCAAGGCGGCGCCGCCAGAGGCGGAGTGGGTCCTGATGTCCCCCCGCAGCCGCCGCCCCTATGAGCGCACCCGCCTGTCCAAGCTGGTGCGGGCGGCGCTGGTGCAGGGCGGGCTGGACGATCTCTCCCTGCGGGACCTGCGCCTGGACTACGACATCCGGGTGGGCGGCGAGAACCAGGTGCTGGACGTTGTCCGGCGCCAGGGCTCCATCACCCGGAATGAGGTGATGGCCCTTCTGCGGGTCTCCAAGAACACAGCCTACAACCGGCTTCGGCAGATGGTGGCCCGGGGAAAGCTGACCAAAGTGGGAAACCGCTATTACCTGCCCAGCACGGTGGTGCCGCCGGAGGACCAGGAGCAGGCGATCCTGGCGTACCTGTCGGAGGCGGGGTTTGCCTACCGCCAGGACATTGCCCGGGTGCTGCGAATCGGCCCCCGCCAGTGCTGGCCCATTCTCCAGCGGATGCTGGCGGAGCACCAGATCGCCAAGGACGGGCAGAAATACATCCTCTTGCAGAAGGAGGCGTGAGACCGGGCAGCCCCGGTTTCCCGCCTCTCTCTTTTTTGGAAATCTGCAACTTTTGTTACATAAATTACCACGAATCAGGCGCTTTTGAACGGCGTGTTTCGTTTGAATAACAATCACGCCGAATCCGTAGACAATCCGGAAAAACACTGATACATTGGCGTTGCGGACGGCGGGAGTGTCACTGGCGGCCGGCTCTGTGGTTGGTGTAGGCCGACACAAGTTGGTTGGCTAGCCCCCACACGAATCTCAGACCCGGCGGCAGGCATACCGGCGGACCGCAAATATTTTAAAGGAGGAGAAATCCCAAATGAAGAAGTTCCTTTCTCTGGTGCTTGCTCTGGTGATGACCATGTCTCTGGTCACCGTCAGCGCCGGCGCCAAGGACTTCACGGACGACAGCGAGATCACCTACAAGGAAGCTGTGGATGTGATCTCTGCTCTGGGCGTTGTCGACGGTTATTCCGGCGGCGACTTCCGTCCCGATGATGTCCTGACCCGCGGTGCGGCCGCCAAGATCATCTGCAACCTGATCCTGGGCCCCACCACTGCCTCCGCTCTGAGCGCAGGCACCGCCCCCTTCAAGGATGTTCCCGTGACCAACACCTTCGCGGGCTACATCACCTACTGCTCTCAGCAGGGTATCATCAGCGGCTACGCTGACGGCACCTTCCGTCCCACCGGCACCCTGAGCGGCAACGCGTTCATGAAGATGCTGCTGGGCGCTCTGGGCTATGACAGCTCCATCGAGGGCTACACCGGCGCCAACTGGACCGTGTCCGTCATCAAGCAGGCCGTGGGCATTGGCCTGGACGACGGCAACGACGAGTTCGTGGGCTCCAAGGCCGTGACCCGCCAGGAGGCTGCCCTGTATGCGTTCAACATGCTGCAGGCCACCATGGTGGAGTATGACCAGCAGAACACCATCGTTGTGGGTGACATCACCATCAACACCACTTCCAGCCGTTCCGATGTGGAGAACAACGGCAAGAGCGACAAGTACATCAATTCCGATGGCAAGATGCAGTTTGCTGAGAAGTACTTCACTGATCTGAGACTGGATGACAGCGGCGAGGATGACTTTGCTCGCCCCTCCAACGTCTGGACCCTGAAGTCCGACGAGATCGGCACCTATGCCAAGGATGCTGACGCCACCTACACCACTAAGGTGGAAGTGGGAGACATCTACAAGGATCTGGGCCTGAACAAGACCGTTGCCAAGGACGATGTCTCTGTGTATGTGGACGGCGTTTCCTCCAAGGATCACCCCAACATGAAGGATCAGCTGCCCGTGGCCATCAAGAAGGGTGACGATGACACCAAGTTCGGTGCCAACGGTGTGTTGACCGAAGTCTTCTATGACGAGGATGACGGCACCGTCACCATCACCGAGGTCAACACCTATGTGGGCCAAGTGAGCAAAAACGTGGCCGCCACTTCTAAGAAGGACGCCTATGTGGTTGTCTCCACCTTGGATGTCGTGCCCTCCGAGAGCGGCAATCTGGAGTTCGAGACCAACGAGGAGTTCGAGGAGGACGCCTATGTCCTGTACACCTACTCTGAAGCAGCTGAGGAAGTGAAGTCGGTTGCCGCAGCTGAGGAAGTCTCCGGCACCGTGACCAAGGTTATCAACAAAGCCTCTGACGATGAAAATAAGGGGCTGACCATTGCTGATACCGCTTACAAGACCTCCAGGACCGTTTCCGGTGAGCTGCTGGGTGACGTGAGCGTGAAGAACGACTACACCGTCTACCTGGATGCCTATGGCTATGTCATTTACATCGAGGAAGAGGAACTGACCGCTCAGGACTATGCCCTGGTGCTGGCCACCGCCAACAAGAGTGACTTCGTCGGCAAGAAGGCCGAGCTCCTGTTTGCCGACGGCACCACCAAGGTAGTCACCACCGAGAAAGACTACAGCAACGATATTGCTGACAACACCATTGTTACTTACAAGGTGGATTCCGACAATGTCTACACGCTGAAGGAAGTTTCCTCCAAGCAGGACAAGGGTGGCTATAACAAGACTGTAAAAGAAACCGATATTTCCAACTTCGTTCTGAAGAACGACAAGGCCAGCATTAATGTGGACGGCACTGCCGTGACCGCCAACTCCAAGACCCTGTTTGTGGTTCAGGATACCGAGGACACCGACGAGTACACCGCCTATACTGGCATCAAGAACGCACCCAGCATTACGGCTGCCAGCGGCAAGGATCGTCAGGTCGACGTGTACTACTTCTGCAAGAACGGCAGCATGGTCACTGTCATGTTCATCATGCCCGAGTCCAAGGTGGACGTGGAGGACGACAGCTCCAAGATGCTGTTCCTGGCCGGCGAGTCTGTCTCCGATCTGATTCACGACGCGGATGACGACTACTTCGAGTACAATGCTGTTGTCAACGGCGAGATCACCACTGTCAAGGTGGCCGAGGAGCTGGGAGATGGGCTGAACGGCCTGTACAAGAGTTTCTCCACCAATAAGTACGGCGTCATCACCAAGGTGACCCGTTACGATTCCTTTGACAACACCACGGATTCCAAGCAGGCTGTGAACGGTGGCACCGGCGTTGACAAGCGTTCCGGCGACTACACCGTCATTCTGGATACTGCGGATGACAACTGGACTGTCAGTGTGGATGATGACGCCGCCTTCTACACCGTCGACAAGAAGGGCAACATCAGCACCGGCTCTTACCGTTCCGTGGTGAAGGATAACAACGATAAGGTCTATGCTGTAATCAGCGACTATCTGGTGCAGTCCCTGTTCATTGAGACCGTTGAGGACGATGAGAAGGACAGCGGCAAGGTGGAGATCCCCTCCAATGTGGTAGTGGACATCTCCGATCTCAACAGCATGACGGTCACCTACCGCACCGGCACCGATAAGCCCAACGCCATGGATGCCGTGGAGTACCTGAAGACCGCCCTGGCCGACAAGGGCTATGAGGTCGGTACAATTAAGAACAACAGCGGCACCTATGAGTTCACTCTGAATGATGTGGAAGGCGCTGCGAAGTTCAACTCCAGCACTGGAATCATTGAGGGCTATGCGGTCTCCATCAACGGCTCTGCCAAGCTGCTGGCTGCGTCCACCACGATCAAGGACCTGGCTCTGAAAGGCAAGTATGTAGAGATCACTGATAAGGACGGCACTGTCGACCACAAGGTGACCACTGACAATGGCACTACCATCAAGGATGGCTACAAATACGAAGATGGCTTCTACAAGGTTAACGAAACGGTTAACCTGAGTGGTGATGATAGTCTGACTGATAACTCTAGCATCTCCGTTAAAGCCTCCAAGCTCGGCGACAACGCCCTGTACATCAAGTCCGGTGAAGATGTCGAAATCGAGATCACGCTGGCTGCTAAGAACGACGCAGACTTTAATCTGACCGCGGGCATCATCGTTACCACAGTTACAAGCAACAATGGCGGTGCTCTGACCGGCGATGTGGCAAACGTCTCCCTGTGGGATGCTGGCGATATCGCTCCCAAGTCCAGCGGTACTGCGGACTCTCAAACCCTGACGGTTAAGATTTCCGACAGCACTCCGATCACCAATGACATCACTCTGACTGTCACCCTGGCTGACGCCAACGCCTGAGATTCTTTTCGGTATATCAGCATTTCTTTATAACGAAAGCCCCCACTCTTTTCAGAGTGGGGGCTTTTGCTCATTTTAGTCCCGTGCACAGGTAGTCAGCCCAGAAACAAGCAGGAACTATTTTTCTGAGAAAGCCGCCAGGCCGCCCCGGCAGAAACAGCCCATAAATCCAGACGCGCAAGCGTCCATCTTCCCAACAGCCGCGGCCTCCAGGAATTTTCCTGGAGGCCGCGGCTGCCCCCTGCCCGGAGCACAACGCAGCGGGCGCCATCACATCAGGCACACCAGCAGCGTAAAGGCCAGGCTGATGGGGATGCAGAGGGAGTGGATCGCCCCCACGGCGCCGGAATCACAGCCGCACCGCTCACAGTAGGCCAGGGAGACAGAGGGCACCGGCGCCAGAAGGCTCAGCGCCAGCACCTGCCGGATCCCGGCAGGCAGCGGCAGCATCCAGCAGACGGCGGAGGCCGCCAGGCCGAATCCGTAGCGCAGCAGAACCACCCGCAGAACGTCGGACCGGCTCTCCTGCGGGATCCGCGGCTCCAGCAGCAATCCGATCATCAGCATCGCCAGAAAGGCGTTGGCCTGACCGAACATCCCCGCCACGGTGTAAACCGTCTGCGGCAGGCGCAGGCCGAGCAGCCCCAGGAGCAGAATGACCAAAAAGGTGTCGAAGGGCACGGAGCGGAGCATTCTGCCCAGAACGGAGCGGACCGTCAGGCGCTCCCCGCCGGTGAGGGCGGCCGTCAGTGCATAGGCGCCGCCGCAGTTGAAGGGGCTGTTGCCCGCGTCAAACATGGAGACGGCCAGCAGCATGTCCGGCGGCAGAAAGCTCTGCACAAAGGGCAGGACAAAGGTGCCGATGTTGTAGCTGGGGGCGTTGAGCAGGTAGAGCGCCCGGACGGGCCCCGGCCGCCCCCGGGTCACCAGGGCGGAGACAGCCAGCAGCAGGACATTGGCGGCTGCTGCCGCGGCGAGAACCGCCAGCAGGGACGGAACCAGCCTGAACGCGCTGAAGCTGGAGAGGAGAGCCCCCGGCAGCGTCAGGTTGACGATGATCCTGGACAGCAGACGGGCATCGCCCTGCTGAAAGACGCCCCGTCTCTTGAGAAGGTATCCCAGCGCCACGATCAGCAGCAGCCCGCCGGTTTTGATGAGTAAAGCGTCCATGCCGAAACCTCCTGAAATGGACACAGCCACCAGGACGTGCCTGGTGACTGTGCCGGAAAAAAGAAGAAAAGAAGATTGGGAAAAATCAGTGCTCAGAGTTGAGGCGCTGCCGGCTGCGGCTGACCACCGCCTGGATCACAATGAACAGGCACAGCAGCAGGGCGATGATGATGCGCGTCCACCAGGCGGAGAGCGTCCCCTGGAAGGTGATGAAGGTTTGGATCACACCCTGGATCAGCACGCCGAGAAGGGTGCCTGGCAGGAAGGCCACGCCGCCGGACATCAGCGTGCCGCCGATCACGGAGGAGGCGATGGCGTCCATCTCCATGCTGACGGCGTGGAGGGGATACCCGGAGAGCATGATGAGGGAGTAGACCACACCGGCCAGCGCCGAGCAGAAGCCGCACACCACGTAGGCGAGGATTTTCGTCCGTTTGGTGGGAAGGCCCATCAGCTGCGCAGACATCTCATTTCCGCCCAGCGCGTAGATGTTCCGGCCGAATCGGGTGAACTTCAGCACCAATGTGGCCGCAACCAGCGTCACCAGCGCGATCACCACGCCCACGGAGATGAATCCGCCGGGCAGGACATAGATCCGTGCGGACGCCAGCGAGGTGTACACGGGATTGTCAATAACAATCGTCTCCCGGGAGATGATCGCCGTCATGCCGCGGGCGAAGAACTGCCCCGCCAGCGTGACAATGAAGGGCTGCATGTTGAATTCCGTAATCAGCCAGCCCTGGACCAGGCCGAACACAGCCCCCATGGCCAGCACGATCAGGATGACGGCGGGCGCGGGCAGGCCCGTGTTCTGCAGCATCTGCGCCGACGACATACAGGTCAGCGCCACCACAGAGCCGATGGAGATGTCAATCCCGCCGATCAGCAGGACAAAGGTGATGCCGATGGTGGCAATAATCAGGGCCGCGTTGTCGATCAGCAGGTTGCAGAACACCTGGGGCTTCATGAAGCCCCGGTAGTTCATCATGCCGACCACATACAGCAGCACGAACAGGCTCAGGGTGATGCCGAAGGAAAAATACCGGGAACCGACCAGGCGGTCTTTCAGGCTGCTCTTCTGCTTCATCTCTGCTTCACCGCCTTTTCTGCTGTGCGCTTCTCCAGAACACCCTTGAATTTTTCGGACTGGAGGAGGCAGATCAAAATGACCACAAGGGCCTTGTATACCGGCAGCTGCTCCGAGGAGACGCCCAGCGCGTACAGCGTGGTGGTCATCGTCTGGATGGTGATGGCGCCGATGATGGAGCCGCCGATGTAGAATTTACCGCCGCTGAGAAGCGTTCCGCCCAAGGCCACGGACAAGATGGCGTCCATCTCCATGTTGAGGCCGGCGTTGTTGGGGTCCGCCGCCGCGATCATGGAGGATTCCATCAGTCCGGCAATGCCGGCGCAGATGCCGGAGAAGACGTACACCATAAAGATGATGGAGGAGACCTTGAGGCCCGTGCGCCGGGCGGCGTTGGCATTGATGCCCACCGCCTGGACGAACAGTCCCACAGACGTCTTTTTCTGGATCAGAACCACAAACAGCACCATGAGGGCGGCAATGAAGATGGTGGTAGGCAGGGGGCTGCCGGGAATGGTGGTGCCGATGTAGGTGAAGGGCTCATAGTACACGGTGACATTCTGCCCCTTGGTAATCAGCATGGCGATGCCTCGTCCGGCGGTCAGCAGGATCAGTGTGGCCACCATGGGCTGGATCTTCAGCTTGGAGACCAGGAAGCCGTTCCACACGCCGCACAGGGCGCAGACCAGCACGGCGATCAGACAGGCCGGCAGCAGCGGCATATTGGCGGTGCCGTCCCCTGCTCCGCCGATCAGAGAGCAGCAGATGGCGCCGGAGATGGCGATGACAGAGCCCTGGGAGATGTCGATGCCCCCGGTGGCGATGACGAAGGTCATGCCCATGGACAAGATCACCAGGATCGAAGCCCGGTTGAGAATGTCAATAATGCGCCCGTAAAACTGGCCGTTCTGGAACTCAATGGCAAAAAAGCCGGGGGTGGCAAACGCGTTGAACACCAGCAGCAGAGCCAGGGCAAACAGCGGCAGAAACAGGTGGTTGGACGTCACCTTTTTCACTTTTCCCATCATTCAGGCACCTCCTGCAATGGCTGCCATCACCCGGTCGGAGTTGATGTCGTCGCCGGTCAGTTCCGCCACCTTCCGCCGGTCCCGCAGGACTGCCAGGCGTGTGCAGGTGCGGGTCATCTCGTCAATCTCGCTGGAGATGAAGATGATGGACATGTGCTGCTCCCGGGCCAGCTGGATCACCATTTTCTGGATCTCCGTCTTGGTGCCGATGTCGATGCCGCGGGTGGGCTCATCCAGGATCAGCAGATCCGGCTGCGTCACCAGCCAGCGGGCGATGATGGCCTTCTGCTGGTTGCCGCCGGAGAGGTTGCGGATCAGCTGCTCCGGAGAGGAGACCTTGATCTGCAGCAGCTTGATGTATTCGTCGGCGATCCGCTCCTGCTCCTTCAGGGGAATGTGGTTCCACATGCCCTTTTTGGCCTGAAGGCCGATGATGATGTTCTCCCGGACGGAGAGGTCCCCGATGATGCCCTGGATCTTCCGGTCCTCCGGGCAAAAGGCGATCTTGTGGTGCATGGCGTCCAGGGGGGAGTTGAAATGGACTTCCCGGCCGTTCATCCGCAGTGCGCCCTGTTCGGGCTTGGCCACGCCGGCCAGAAGCTCTGCCGTTTCCGTGCGGCCTGAGCCCAACAGGCCGGCAAAGCCCACGACTTCGCCCCTGTGGATCTGCAGGTCAAAATCCTGGATACGGCCGAACGCGGAGAGTCCGTCGGCCTCGATCAGCACCTCGTCCCCGCACAGGGCGGTGTTTTTGCCCATGCTCTGAATATCCCCCAGCTCCTTGCCGATCATCTTGGAGATCAGCTCCACCCGGGGCAGCTCCGCCACGGCATAGGCGCCCACCAGCTCACCGTTGCGCAGCACCGTGATCCGGTCGCAGAGCTCATAGATCTGATCCAGGAAGTGGGAGACAAAGATGACCCCCAGGCCCTGGGCCTTCAGCTTGCGCACCACTGCGAACAGGCGCTGGGTCTCCTCCTCATCCAGGGAGGAGGTGGGCTCGTCCAGGATCAGCACCTTTGCGTCCACATCCACCGCACGGGCAATGGCAATCATCTGCTGGACGGCCACCGAGTAGCTCCCCAGCGTCTTTGTCACGTCAATGTTCAGATTCAGCGTAGTCAGCAGCTCCGCGGCCCGGCGGTTGATGGTCTTCCAGTCGATGCCGCCCGCCTTTTTGGGCTCACGGCCGATAAAGATGTTCTCCGCCACGCTCAGATTGGGGCACAGGTTGACCTCCTGATACACGGTGGAAATGCCGCACTTCATGGCCTCCAGCGGGCTGGAGGGGGAAATGGGCCTGCCCTCCATGGCGATCTTGCCGCCGTCCTTTGCGTGGACGCCAGTCAGGACCTTAATCAGGGTGGATTTTCCCGCGCCGTTTTCGCCGACCAGCGCGTGGACTTCACCGGAGTGCAGGATGAAATCCACATTCTCCAGCGCGCGGACGCCGGGGAAGTATTTACAGATTCCCCGCATTGTCAACAGGGCTTCTTCTGCCACAGGTCATCACATCCTTTGTCTTGGATTCGGCGGGCCTGGCATCCCGCCGGAGGCCCTGGGGAGCCAGGGCAAAACAGTCCGCGGGCGGGGAGGACATCCCCCGCCCGCGGGATCATGGAACGGTTGGCGAAAGCCGGTCAATAGGTGCGGTTGGGCAGCTCCTGCTCGGCAATGTCAGCGGGGAAGATCCCCTCTTCCAGCTCAATGGTGGCGGGTACTTCTTCGCCGGCCACAATCTTCTTGGCGGTTTCCATCAGGGTCTCGCCGAAGTTGGGGGTGTGCTCCACGGCGCAGTTCATCTTGCCCTCGATCATAGCGTTGAACTCGCCCTTGGCGGCGTCGATGGAGACGATGACGATGTCCTCACCGGGCTTCAGTCCGGCAGCCTCAATGGCCTGAATAGCGCCCAGAGCCATATCCCCGTTGCAGGAGAAGAGAATATCGATCTTGTCCCCGTCGGACTTCAGGAAGGACTCCATGACCTCCATGCCCTTGGCACGGGTGTACTCACCGGTCTGGGAACAGATGACGTTGTACTTGCCGCTGTTGGGGGATTCGGCCATGGCATCGGTGAATCCCTGCAGGCGGTCGGCGGCCACGGAGGAGCCGACCGTGCCCTCCAGAATCGCCACCTGGAACTGATCGCCGCCGGCACGGGGAGTCTTGCCCTCAGCAGTCATATACTCGTCAACCCAATTGAAGGCATTGGCACCCTCCTTCAGGGCGTCGGCAAAGATGTGGGTCACATACAGAGAGGGGTCCGCAGTCACGCCGCGGTCCACCAGGACCACCGGGATCCCGGCGTCCTTGGCCTCCTGCAGGACCGTATCCCAGCCGGTCTCCACGATGGGGCAGAAGGAGATCACATCCACGTCAGATGCGATGAAGGAGCGGATGGCCTTGATCTGGTTCTCCTGCTTCTGCTGTGCGTCGGAGAACTGGAGGGTCACGCCGGCGGCCTCCGCGGCAGCCTTGATGTTGTCGGTGTTGGCAGTGCGCCACTCGCTCTCAGAACCGACCTGGGCAAATCCAAGGGTGATGCTGTCCTCACTGCCGGCATCGGCGCTTTCCGCGCCTCCATCACTGCAGGCGGCCAGAGACAGGGCCATCGCAGCGGCCAAAACGCCGGTCAACCATTTCTTCAGTTTCATACCTTTCAATCCTTTCTCGCTTTCTTCATCTTCCGAATGGGCGGTCTCGCGCCCTGTGTTAAATAATATACAAGACGCCTCCACCTTTGAAAAGAGGCGCTCCAACGGGTTTTTATTTGAATTTTACAGAAAAAAGTCCGGCCGGAAAGCCGGACTTTTGCTTTTTTCTGCTGCTTCTCAGCTTTTTTACGATTTTGCCGGAATCTGCAGTGTGACCCGAGTCCCGCAGCCCAGCCGAGAACTCACGTGAATGCCGTAATCTGCTCCATAGGCCAGCTGAATGCGCTTTTGAATATTGGGCAGCCCAAACCCGCCCTCGGAAATCTGGCCGAGATCTCCGGCCACCTCCCGTTGCACTTCCTCCAATTTCTCAGGCGTCATGCCACAGCCGTCATCTGCCACCTGAACCACCAGGCAACCGTCCTTCACATCGGCGCAGACGCGGATGGTGCCGCCCCCCCGCTTCTTTTCAATGCCGTGGTACAGCGCGTTTTCCACAAGGGGCTGCAGGCTCAGCTTTTGGATCCGGCAGTCCAAGGCTTCGGGCTCCGCCTGGATCTCATAGTTCAGGATATCGGCATAGCGCACTTTCTGAATATAGAGATAGCTTTGGATGCAGGACAGCTCCTCCTGAAGGGACACCACTGCGCGGCCTTTGCTGAGGACCACCCGGAAAAACCGGGAGAGGGACTGGACCACCTGAATGACCTGCTCCTTATCCCCGGACTCCGCCAGCCAGACGATGATCTCCAGCGTGTTGTAGAGAAAGTGGGGATTGATCTGTTCCTGAAGCAGCCGCAGCTCCAGCTGCTCCTGGGTGCGGGTGTCCTCCTCCACTTTTTCCATCAGGCGCTGGAGTTTTGCCGCCATGCGGTTGAAGCTCTTGTTGAGGATGGTGACCTCATTCTCCCCGGCATCTTCCATCAGGGCATCAAAGTCGCCCTCCGCCAGCCGCCGGGTGTTTTCCACCAGCGCCTGGATGGGGTCGTTGATGGTCCGGTTGATGCGCATCAGCAAAAATGCCAGAACCGCCACCATCAGCACCACCGCCGCCAGATCCCCCAGCAGCAGCAGCTGAAATCCGGTCTGGAGCATCTGATCAATGGACTCCCCCCAGAGCAGCTCCAGATAAATGTATTCCTCAATCTGGTTGTACACCAGGGCGGAGACATCCCGAATCTGCTCCAGCGTCACATTCTGCAGTTCCAGGGACACGTCCGCATCAATCTCCTGCCCCAGCTTCTGACAGTACCGCTGCAGGGTGCCGAAGGTGCGCGTGGCAATCTGCAGCTGGATCCGGCCGTTTTCAGAATTGTTCTCCTGCTTCAGCAGATACAGCCCCTGGCGAATTTCCTCCATGTGGTGGAAGAGCTGGGTCGTCTCCAGGGTGCGGCGCCCCGCCACCAGATAATAGGCGTCCAGGCTCACGTCATCCCGGACAGTGGGGATCAGCTTGTTTGCGGAAATGACCCGCTCCGCCAGGATATGGTATTCTCCCAAAAAGTGGTGGGACAGGCCGATAACCAGCAGGTTGATACTCAACATCCCCACCAGGATGACCGTAAACCCCGCCAGGATCTTGCTCCGTATGCTCCCACGGCGGCCCAGGGCGGTTTTCAGGGCGCCGGCTGCACGACTCATCCGTCTCATAGCGTGTGGGAGCGGCGGTACTGGCTGGGCGTCTGCCCGGTGTTTTTCTTGAACAGCATGCTGAAATACTCCATATTCTGATACCCCACCCGTTCTCCGACCTCACTGACCCGCAGATCGCTGGTAATCAGCAGGCGTTTGGCCTGGCGAATTCGGACCTCCGTCAGATATTCACTGAACCCGACGCCAATTTTGGATTTGAAAAGCGTGCTGAGGTGGTTGGGGCTTACAGACACTGCATTCGCAACCGAGGAGAGGGACAGCTCCGGGTCCATATAGTGGCGGTCGATATACGCTCTGGCTTGCTCTGCGGAGGGCGTGTGCCGGCTGCCCCCGGGGCGGACCTCCATCACCTCTTCGCAGAGCTGGCAAGCCAGCGTCAGGAAATCATCTACGGAATTCGTCAGCAGAATACGCTTTTCCAGCAGATCCTCCTGGCGCAGGGATTCCGGAAGGGGGATCCGGTTTTCCTGGCAGAACTCATGGACCACAAAGAAAAGCTCTGTATAGAGATAGCAGCGATAGACAAAGGAGGAATACCCCGACTCGATGGTCGGCCGGTAGTGGGCCCAAAACGACGGAAGCGCAGACGGCTTCCCAGTCCGCAAAAAGTCCAGCAGGGTGTCCCGCTGGAAGGAGGTGGAGTGGGACAGCGTCTTGCTGTCTGCGGACTCCCGCTGCTTTTTCTGAATCGTCAGCAGATGGTATGCTTTCGGCAGGTCGCTGAGCCGGGCCGTCTGTTTTCCAGGCAGCAGATGCACGCTCAGTCCCTCCTGCCCGGCCAGTGCATCCAGCCATGCAGAGAACTCCCGCAATTTCGGGGGAAGCCCGGCCGCGTCTTCCGCCAGCAGCAGGAACGTGGCCCGCCCCCCATCAAAGCCGGAGCCGTATGCCATTGGCGCGGCATACAGCTTGTCCCGCAGCGCCTCCCGATCCGGTATCACACCGTCCAGCTCCGTCAGGATGATCTGGTAGGCTCCTGCAGCCAAAGAGATCCCGAGCTGCGCCGCACGCTGGAGCATCTGCGCCGGTCCCATCAGGATGCCGCTGTACAGATTGCTGAAAAAGAGCTCCCGCTGTGTGATGCTATGGCTCTGCCGCTCAATCCGCCGTGCGCGGCATTCCAAAATCTGCGCCTTGCTGCGGTCCACGGCTTCCAGAATATCCCTGCTGGAGACAGGCTTGAGCAGATAGTCATTTACGCCCAGGGTGATGGCCTTTCTGGCATATTCAAATTCATTGTGTCCGCTGAGGATGATGATGCGGGTATCCGGCAGCTCCTTCCGCACGATCCGGGCCAGCTCCAGGCCGTCCATAAACGGCATCTTGATGTCCGTCAGCAGAATATCCGGCCGTTTTTCCAGGAGCTGCGGCAGAGCGACTTCTCCATCCGGCGCATCCCCCAGGAACAGGATATCGTGTTCCTGCCAAGGGACATTGTCTCGGATACTCTCCCGGGCAATCCGCTCATCCTCAACAAGAAACAGCGAAATCATGAGTCTCCTCCCCATACGCAGTGTTCTGAATTTCAAACAGCTCCCGCCGGCAAATCCCACCGAATCCATTCCATGCAAACGGAGAGGCAGCGTCCCGGCTGTGGAGCAGGCGTTTTTCTTTATTATATCGTATTTTGTCGAAAAGAAAAGGTGCTGAATCATTTTTGCGGATTTTCCGGCTGTCGGCGTATATGCAAACCGCCGCACGGACAAGCCCCTCCATCGTCCCGGTTCGTGGGGAGAGAGCTATCGGGGCGGCGGCTTTGTGAGGCGAAATATTCAATTCCCGGAAATGAAATGTTGGGGTCTTCGGGCGCAATCAGTCCGGCGGAGGATCCCGCCGTTCCGGCCAAGCAAAGCCACAAACCTGGAGCCGAAGGCCGCTAAGTCTTACTTCGGGAGTCGGCACACCTCTCACATAGAGAGTTTGTTCTCCTGATCTGCCGGCAAAATCTTAATGGTATGAGAATCGTGGGCAGCACAGTCCGGCCCAGTGCCTGTAACGGCTGCTTCTGCTCGCTTTTCAGTCCAGTCAATCGGCTCGAATTGAGAACCGGAAATGGTAGGAGACACGTCTACGGCCCACATAGCTGATTTCCAGAAGGTCCCTTGCCTTTCTCTCACTTAACTGCCAAATCCATTCATTGATGACGTCCATTCAGATTTCATCCGGACTTGATTCCTCCTTTTGTTCGTTCCGGTGGTTGGCAGCTCTCTTCCATTCCAGCAAAGGAGGATGCTTTTTCAGAGCTTAGGCTTTGGGGAACCTCCGGCTGTTCCGGCAGTTCTCTTTATGCACGGAAAAGCCGTCTGATTTCTTAAAAAATCAGACGGCTTTGTGGCTGCTGGGGCCGGATTTGAACCAACGGCCTGCGGGTTATGGGCTGCTGTCGGTTTCTCCATCTGCATGGCCTGGGGGCAGCATCAGTTGAGATGTACTTGGGTTGTGATTACCCGATCATCCGAATGAGCTCCGGCAGCTGGGACAAATCGTTCAGCACAAAGTGGGCTCCAGCGGTGCGGAAGGTCTCCTCTGCCCGGCGGCAGGCATCCCTGCGCACCTCCGGAGTGAGGGCCTCGTACTCTGTCTGGCTCAGACCCAGGACGGAACTGCCCTCGATGACCCCCACTGACCACACGCCGGCGTTGACCCCCTCCCGGATGTCGGAGACAGTGTCCCCCACCTTCACGGCGTTCTTCACACTGGGGACCTCCAGCGCCTTCAGGTTTTCAAAGATCATGTAGGGATCGGGACGGCCCCTGCCGCCCACCCCGTCGGGGCTGATCCAGAAGTCGGGGGCGTAGCCCAGCCGGGCGGCCTTGGGTGCGACAATGTGCATCATGGAGTCGGTATAGCCGGTGGTGGAGCCAATCTTCAGCCCCATCTCCCGCAGGGCGGCCGCTGTTTCCACCGCAAACGGTTTGGGTGTGGAAAACCGGTCCAGGATGGAGAAGAGCTTGGGCTCAAACAGGGCGTACACAGCCTCCACGTCCTCCTCCCCCGCGGGGCGGCCGTGGGTCTCCTCCCAGACCCGGGCGATGCGCTCCATTCGGAGCATGGTGCGGATGTGGTCCCGCTTCAGCATACCCATGGGCTTACGGGTCTCCTCCAGGGTGACCGGCACGCCGTGGTGGGCGAAGGCCTCCTGAAAGGCCTGGACGGGGGCGAAGCAGCCGTAGTCTACAGTGGTGCCCGCCCAGTCAAAGATGACGGCCCGGATCATGCGATCTCCTCCTTATGGGCGGCCAGGAAGCCGGCGATGATGGAAGCAAGTTTCTCAATATCCTCCGGGTAGATCTCTCCGATGTTGCCCACCCGGAAGGTATCTGCATCGGTGAGCTTGCCCGGGTAGAGGACGTAGCCCCGCTCCTTGATGTAGGTGTAAAACTCGGAGAACTGGAAGGGTACCCCGGCGGGATAGAAGAAGGTGGTGATGATGGGGCCCTGGCGGCTCCCGTCGATGTATGGGGCAAATCCCATGGCGCGCATCTTCTCAATGAGCAGGCGGTTGTTCTCGGCATAGCGGCGGTGCCGGGCGGGGATGCCCCCCTCCGCCTCCAGCTCGTCCAGTGCCTTGGAGAAGGCCAGCACCACATGGGTGGGGGAGGTGAAGCGCCACTTGCCGTCCTTCTCCATCCCCTTCCACTGGTCCAGCAGGTCCAGAGACAGAGAGCGGGCCTTGCCCTCGCTGGAGAGCAGCTTGTCCCGGCGGCACAGGATGAAGGAGAAGCCGGGTACTCCCTGGATGCACTTGTTGGCGCTGGACACCAGAAAGTCGATGCCCCAGTCGGAGACGGGGATATCCACCCCGCCGAAGGAGGACATGGCGTCCACGATGAAGGTCCGCCCAGCGTCCCGGACCACCTTGCCCACGGACTGGATGTCGTTGAGGATGCCGCTGGTGGTCTCACTGTGGACCATGGCCACGTGGGTAATGGCCGGGTCCTGAGCCAGCAGACGGGCGACGCGGGCGGGGTCGGGGATGTGGTCATAACTCTCGGCGTAGTGGACATAGGGAATGCGGTTCCGGTCACAGATCCGGGTCATGCGCACCCCGTAGGCCCCGTTGGAGCAGATGAGGACCTTGTCCTCGTCCCCCACCACGCTGGAGAGGACGCTCTCCACTCCGAAGGTGCCGCTGCCCTGCATCAGGACGGCCGTGTAGTCATCCTCCGACACGTGCCCCAGCTGGAGCAGCTGGCGGCGGATCTTCTGGGTGACGGCCTTGTAGTCGTCATCCCAGGTGCACCGGTCCACCAGCATCTCCTCCTTCACCGTGTCGGTGGTGGTCAGGGGCCCGGGGGTCAGTAGTTTATAGGTATTCATGGTCGGTTCCTCCTTTTCTCACAGACAAGCCAGTTCAGCCCTTGGCCCGTTCGGAGAGCTCCTGGTGGGCGGTGAACAGCTCGAAGGTCAGGGGCTCGTCAAAGATGCTGGGGTAGGCGGACCGGTTGGCGGGGTCGGCGGTCTCGCCCTCATAGAGGGGATTGGGGTAGGTTTGGATCAGCTCGGCGCGGCCGTTTTCTATGATGCACCGGGCCATCTCCATGGCCAGGGGGTTGGTGTCCTCCCCCTTGTCCAGGACGGCCACGGACTCGGTAAGGGAGAAGTTGCCCTCCGTGGGGTCCACGTAGTCGATGGGCAGGCCGTCAGCCTTGTCGGCCACCGCCTGGTGGCGCAGGCCGAAGCCGATGGCCACCTCGCCGGCCCGGCACAGCTTCAGGGGGCCGGAGCCGGAGGTCTCGATGTGGGCGCCGCAGTTGTCATAGATGGCGGCCAGCGTCTCCTCGGCCCCGTCCTCGCCGTAGGCGTCCACCAGGGCCTGGATCAGCAGCCATGCGGTGGAGGAGGACTGGATGTCAGTGACGGCCACCTGTCCGGCGTACACTGGGTCAGCCAGGTCCTTCAGGCAGGTGGGAGTGGGCAGGTTCTCTGAGGCCATCAGCTCAGTGTTCAGGATGATGGCCCCCTCCTGGGAGGTGATGGGGGCGGTGTAGTCAGGCACCTCCTCCAGGGTGTTCACCTCAAAGTCCAGGGGCAGGAACATGTTGTTCTGCTCCTGGGCGCTCTGGAGATAGAAGGTGCTCATGGTCACGAGATCCGCCTCTAGGTTGGTGCCCTCGGCCAGCAGCTTGCCCCCCAGCTCGGAGGTGCCGTAGGTCTGCACGATATACTTGCCCTCATAGCCGCCTGCGTCCAGAGCGTTCTCCATGGCAGTGATGGCCTCCTCATCGGCGTTAGAGTAGATGACGATCTGGTCATCGCCGGAGCCGGAGCTGCCGCAGCCGGCGAGAAGGGTCAGGGTCAGGGCGGTTCCCAGGGCGAGGTATTTTTTGAAATTCATTGGACTGCTTCCTTTCTGTTTCCAAAGAGTTGGATGGAACGGCGCTCTTTCACCGGATGGGATGCCTTATAGCTGGCCAGGCAGGAGAAGAGCCCTTTGGCGACCAGGTTAGTGGCCAGGATCAGCAGGGAGAGGACGAACACCTCGTTGAAGCGGTTCACGTACTGCAGCTGCTTGATCATGGTGGTGAGAACCATGGTCCGGGCCCCGGCGATGAAAATGAGGGCGCTGATGGTGACCATGGAATTGATGAAGTAGTAGCTGAACACCTCGATGAGACTGGACAGAGCGTTGGGGGTGACCACCCGGAGGATGGTCTGGAGCCAGCTGTCCCCCATGAGCATGGCTGTGGTTTCCCAGCCGGCGTTCATCTTGGACAGGGAGTTCTTCATCATCAAATAGGGGGTGGAGAAGTAGTGGACGATGTTGCACAGGATCATCAGCAGCAGGGTATTCTGCAGGCCGCTGCCGGAGAAGAGAAACAGATAGGCCACACCCAGCACCATGCCGGGGATGGCGTTGGTCACCAGGGCAATGCTCTCGATGACCCGCTTGTACCGCGGGGGCAAGGTGCTCCGGGCGGTGATGAGGGCGGCGCCGTAGGCCGCCAGAGTGCCCAGGAAGGCAGTGAGCAGGGCCATCACCAGAGAGTGCCAGTAGACGGTAATCAGCTCGCTGTCGGTGAATACGGCGGCGAAGTGCTCCAGGGAGAAGCTGGTCTGATAGGGCCACTGCTCCACCAGGGGGACCACAAAGATCACCGCGAAGATAGACAGGATGGCCACTGAGATCGCCGTGCTGGAGACGCCCCACCCCGTATCCCGCAGGGGGTTCTTCCGCAGGTCCGCCTGGGAGATGCGGGTATAGCGGATATTGAACCGCTCCAGCAGCTGCAGGATGCAGATGCTGCCGATGGAGGGGATGAGCAGGATCATGGCGATGACCGCCCCCCGGTTGAAGTCGGGGATGCCGCCCAGCATCTGGTTGTAGAGGAGGGTGGCGATGACCTCATAGCCGCCGCCCACCGAGGCGGGGATGCCGAAGTCGGTGAAGCACAGGAAGAAGGCCTGAATGAAGGCGCCCGCCAGAGTTCCCAGCAGGGGGCGAAGAATGGCGATCCAGAAGGTGGCCAGGTCCCGGTCCCCCATGGCCTTGGAGACAATGATGGTCTTTTTGTCCACAAAACCCATGGTGTTGTGGATCAGCAGGAAGGCCACCGGAATGGTATAGATCACATAGCCCACCAGCAGCCCGCCGAAGCCGTAGATGTCAAAGAACTGCCGTCCCAGCAGGCGGGTGAGCAGCCCCTGTCTGCCGAAGGAGTAGATGATGGCAAAGCCATAGGTGATGGTGGGCAGGAACATGGGCAGGGTCGCGATGGCGGTGATGAGCCGCTTGGCCCACCTGGGCAATCCGGTGTAGTGGACCGCATAGGCCATCAGGAAGGCGATGACCGTGGCCGTCACGGCCGATGCGGCCGCCACCGCAAAGCTGTTGCCAAGGGCCGTGAGAAATCCCTCCCGGGTCACCACCGAGGCATAGAACTCCCAGGTAAATCCGCCCTCCCCCACCAGGGACTTGCCCAGCAGCAGGAGGATGGGGGCGGCCAGGAAGCCCACGAACAGAAGGGTGATGATCCAGAAAATCCCCTTCAGCTCCCAATTTTTCCGTCTCATGGCCCTTTCCTCAAACAGCCTCGCCGGCCAGCTGCGGGCGGTCGCCGAACAGGGCGTAGATATTGCCGCGCTTGATCTCCAGCTGGCGGAGGATGAACTTGCGCACGAAGTCGTTCCTGGGCTGGTGGACGATCTCGTCCGGCTTGGCGTACTGGGAGATGGACCCCTGATCGATGATGAGCACCCGGTCGGACAGGGTGAGGGCCTCCTCCGGGTCATGGGTGACGATGATGGTGGTCAGGTGGTACTCCCGGGCGATGGTCTTGATCCGGTCCTTGATGGATTCCTTGATGACTCCGTCCAGGGCGGACAGGGGCTCGTCCAGCAGGAGAATCCGGGGTTTCATCACCAGGGTGCGGGCCAGGGCCACCCGCTGCTTCTGGCCGCCGGAGAGCTGGTCGATGCGCTTGCCCAGGTGCTCCCGCAGGCCCAGCAGGTCGATGAGCTCATCCACCTCCTCCCGGGAGGAGATGCCGGGCTTGTTCCGCAGGCCGTAGGTGATGTTCTGCTGTACGTTTAAATTGGGAAAGAGGGCGTAGTCCTGAAAGACGATGTTGAAGCCCCGCTTCTCCATGGGGGTGCGGGTCAGATCCTCCCCGCTGTATCGGATCTCTCCCTGGTCGGCATCCACGATGCCCAAGATGATATTGAGCAGGGTGGTCTTGCCGCAGCCAGAGGGCCCCAGGATGGAGACGATCTCTCCGTCCTCCACCTGGAGAGAGAGGTCCTTGAGTACAGGCACGCCGTCAAATGCCTTCTGGATATGCTCCAGTTCCAGCATGAAAAACCGCTCCTTTCTCGGTTTCAAAAGTTCTTGTGGGCGCCGCCGCACGTCCGGCGACGGTGTAATCCTAGCAAATTCCAGCTCCGCAAAACAAGCGTGAAAGGTTTAATTTTCCGTTAGAGAAACGTAAAAAGGCATCAAAAACAGGGGGCCTTCCTTGTAGAAAAATTACAAAGAAAGCCCCCGCCGGGGAATCTCACGCCTCCGGATAGCCTCGGTCGGCAATGACCGCTCCGCTTTTGTCCAGACTGCGGGAGAACCGCTCATAGTCGCTCTGAATGATCCCCATGTACAGCAGATCCACCACCGCCAGATCGGGAATGCGGGAGAAGATGGCTGTGCCGTAGATCACAGTGTCCTCTCCCCCGGTATACAGGCACACGTCGGCGTACTTGGCCAAGAGAGGATTCTTCCGACTGGTGACGGCGATGGTGTTTGCCCCCGCCCTTCTGGCCAGTCTCAGCGCCTTCACCGTATCCATGGAGCAGCCGGAGTGGGAAAAGGCTACCGCCACGTCCGCCACCCCCAGATGGGCGGCGGCGATCTGCTGGAGATAGGCGTCGGTGTGCATCCGGCAGCAGAGCCCCAGATAGGTCAGCTTGGTCAGGAGATCACTGGCCGGCGTGCAGGAGTTCTCCACCCCGTAGATGTCGATGGTCCGGGCAGTGGCAAGCATCCGCACGGCCCGGTCCAGCTCCTGGACGGACAGGGACTTCAGTGCCTCCTCCAGCAGGCCGCCGGACACCCGAACCTCTTTCAGGGGGAGGTCCTCCAGCTGGTCCCAGGGCTTCAAGTCGAAGCCTCCCAAGTGGTCGAAGCAGGCCTCCCGGGCCGCGCCGCCGCTGCGGTCCCGGATGAGGCAGTATTTGAAGTTGCGGTAGCCGTCAAATCCAAGGGCCTGCACGAAGCGGATCACTGTGGGCTGGCTCACCTGCACCTGGTCTGCCAGCTCCGAAATGGTGCACCGGGTACAGGTCTCCGGGTCCTTCAGCACATAGTCCGCCACCCGCTGCTCCGATGGCCGCAGGGAGGCGTAGGCGCCGCGCACCCGGTCCAAAACCCGAATATCCTGCCGCATGATCTGATCTCTCCTATCCCGTAGCAAACTTACAAGGCGGTGCCTGTTCTCATGAAAAGAACCCCCCTCAGCGGGAATCGGCCGCTTGTAGAAGAGGCGAAATATTTTTCTCCAACAAGGCCGGCCCGTCGGTTGATACCAGTATAAAGGGAGAGGCGGGGGTCGCTCCACCCCCTGTTTGTAAAATCGAAGTTAAAGCTGTGCTGGAAGGATTCTCTTCCATCAAGGAGCAGGTCCCCCCTCGGGAAGGAACACATCCCCTCCATCTGCATGTCAGCGGCAGTTCCGGACGAGGTCCAGCCTCCTGCCTTGGGCCGTCAAAGCTGACATGCAGAGAAGCGGATCGCGTCTGCCTGCCGCCCTCCGGCTCTATTTCAGGAACCGCCGCCGGCCTAACGGTTGAATGGCTCCCTCTTTGCTCCTTGTCTGGCCCCTCGCTGCCGTGTCCTGCCGTACGGCCAGCGACTTCATGGGACGCCCCTCTATGCCCGAAACTCCCCGGGACGCACAGTGCGTCCCAGGGAGTTTCATAGACATTGCGGCACATGCAGGAGATATATCCATTCATCTCGTATCTTGACGGCTTTGTATCCCGCCATCGGACAGAAAAACAGGGCGGCCCCGAAGGACCGCCCTGAAGCAAAGCATGGTACTTACATCACATTTTCAAAGAACCGGTACAAAATCACCGCAAACTGGGCGCGAGTGGCTGTGCCGGCAGGGTTCAGCAGGCCCTCAGTGGTGCCGGAGATGATCCCCTCTGCGATAGCCCAGGTCATGGGTTCCGTGGCGTAAGCGGCCACGGAGGCGTTGTCCGGGAACGCGGACAGATCGGCCCGCCCGGACACGTCATAGCCCATCTGCTGCGCCCAGCGGTACAGGATGGTCACCATCTGCTGGCGGGTCAGGGCGCCGCCGGGGTTGCTGCCGTCGGAAATCTTGCTCTCCACGGCCCAGTGCTGCGCCTCGGTCATGTTGGAGGGATTGAACTCCGTCAGACGGGCCAAAACCATCCACAGCTGCTGGCGGGTCACCGTGCTGCCGGGGGCGAACCGCTCGGCGCTGACACCGTTCATATAGCCGTTTTCATAGGCCCAGGTGATCTCCTCCACGGCCCAATAGTCCTCCGCCACGTCGGCAAAGGGCAGGTTCTCCTCTTTCTCCAGAGTGAACGTGGCCTCCACAGTGACCTTACTGCCGGGCATGGTAAACGTGTACTTGTTGCCGCCCTTGCTCTGGAGCTTCACAGTGTCCCCGTCCTTGTCGGTGACAGTCAACTCGTCCAGCTCATAGCCATTGTCGGGCTTGACGGTGATGGTCACGGTATCGCCCTTGTCCGCCCGCTTGGGACTGACGGTGACGGTGCCGTGCTTGCTGTTCTCCACGCTGACGGTATAATCACCGCTGCTGGAGGAAGAGGATCCGCCGCCGGAGGGAGCGGAATAAGTAATCGTGATCTTATCATCGCTCACGCTCATGCTGCAGCGGCTGCCCAGCGTGATCTTGTCCTTATTATAAGTGTATCCACCGAGGTCAATGGTCACGCTCTTACCGGAGACAGAGATCTTCTCGTCACAATCCTGCGTCAAAACGATGGTATCGCCGGACTTCGCGGCGTTCACAGCCTCCTGCAGCGTGCCGTACTCGCTCTCACCGATCTTGGCGGCAACTGTCAGCTGGCCGTTGAGCACAAAGGTGCTGAAATGCTTAACATGCAGCACCGCGCAGCCATCCTCCACAGTGAAGCCGGAACCATTCAGATATCGCTCACGGGTGCCGTCATCCGCAATGTGCATGATCTCCTGGGGCTTCAAGCCCTCCGGAATCGGCAGGCGGACCTCAATGAGAGTCTGGCCGTCCAGATAGTCGTTGGGAACGGCAATATTCTCCGCTTTGTCTTCGCCGTTGACTATGACCTTCGCCACAGGCTCTGCCTTATAGGAGACATACATCTTGTCCTCTGTGGTCAAATCCGCTTTATCGGCGGTCAGACTCACGGTGATCTCCACCACCACTTTATCCTCGGGCTTCAGTTCTCCCTCCACCTGATTGATAATGGCATTCTGCGCGGACTCCGTCACCGCGTCAGAAACGCCGCTGACCTGCGCATTGTCGATGACCGCTTCGATCTTTTTCTGGTCTTCCGGCTCGATACTCTCGCTTACTTCAGTCTCCGTCTTCTCCGTGACAATGGGATCGACCTCCGTAGGCTTCGTGGTGGTCACCATGTAGGCGTAGCCCGTCTTGTCGGAAGCGACCACAAAGAGCTTGGGTTCCGCATTTTCCGGTACGTAATCGCTGGGATCAGAGGTGAAGTAGCCGCCGGTAACACTGATTTCGTCGACAGCCTGGGTATCAATCTCAAAAGCGTCCTTTTTGCTGCCGGCAGAGAAGTTGCCTCCGCTGACTGTCAGCGCCGCAAGGTAGCTGGCAATCTTGGTATTCTCATTTGTTGTCCACTGGCCGTTTACACGTTCCAAACGGTATACGGCAATCGCCGCATTGTTGCGGCTGGTCAGCGTACCGCCGGTGATATTCACGGTCATGGTCTGCCCCTCGCCCTGGTAACCGCCGCCGCGGGAAACAACAGACAGGGCCGCGCCATCATCGGTGCTGCCATCCCCCTGGGAAGCGGGCTTGGTGGGAAATTCCGTAAAGGGCAGCGTTGCGGTAATCACAGCATTTTCAGCAATGGTCAGCGTACCGGCGCCGCAATACTGCACGCCGTTCGGGCCGATCAGTTCTGCATCACCCTTGATCGTCAGGTCGCCTACCTGGGGATGATAGATGACATTTCCCTCAGTGGATTCCAGTCTGCCGCCGGTAATCACTGTCTCCGTATAGTCGGCAGAGCCATTTCCGGCAACCGCAAATGCGACCGCCTGTATCTCCCCGCCGTTGATCTCCACAGCGGTTTTGTTTGCCTCATCACCTGTACCAACTGTGTTGATACCATAGGTGCCTGTGTATTTGCCGCCGTCAATTACGGCCTTTGCTCCGTTCTGAATAAAGACGGCATAGTTACCGGAAACCGTACCGCTTTTGAAATACGCCTCAGTGTCCTGACCATTGACAACAACTGCAATATTGTTGCTGCCGGAGCCAGTATTCTGGATCTTGCCGTTCCCCTTGCTGTCCTGAACGGTCACACGGCTGGCTTCCAGCCACAGCGTATTGGTCGCGTTAGAACTTGTAAGCGTGCAGCCATTCAGATCCAGAGTGACCGCTTTGTTGATCGTAACTCTGTCGCTGCCAAGATCCACCTCTCTCAGCAACGTGATGGTATCATTTTCTTTTGCTTCGGCGATGGCCTTGGCCAGCGTCTGATAATAGGTATCGCCGATTCTGACGGCAGCAAATCCCTCTTCGACCTTGCCCACAGTACCGTTGGCATCCTGTCCAAGACCCTCGGCCAGATACTTGCTCACATCGCTGGAGAACGTGCCGCCGGTGATGATTGCATCACCCTTTGCGTAACCGCTGACCGTACGAATATTTCCCTCAAACGTGCCGGCAGAAATCTCCAGCTTGCCGCCGCTCAATTCAATATCGCCGGTAATGGTGCCTGTGGTATGGATCTTCACCGTGGGAATCTCGTAACTGCCAAACTTGCAGGAATCAAAAGCCGTTTGGTTTTTATATGCCTTTATACTCGTATTTCCGATAAACTGAACAGTACCGCAGTTATTGGAAATCGCATACTGACAGGGTGCGCTTGCCTGACTGGCATCAATCACCATATTCTCAAGCGTCAGGTTGCAATAGTTCTGCAGGCCGATCAGCAGGGTCTTCTGATTGGCAAAGATGATAGACCCGTTTTTCAGCGTCAGGGAACCACCCGTCAAGAACTGAAACGCGTTGGTTTCTGTACCGGAAGACCCCACCGTGCTTCCGCTGACCGTATAGGAGTGGGTATTGAAGTCGATCGTCAGGTTCTTTTGGGATGTATCGATCACAATTCCGTCGCCCTCTGTATCTTTGAGCAGCTTAATGACAGAATCGTTCGCAGCCGCTTCCACAGCCTCTGCCAGGGAGGTATACTGTTCCGCCCCCTCTGCGGTTGTGACCTCGGCAACCATCATCTCTTCCCGGGAGCCGACCTCGCCGTTGGCGTTCTGCACATAGCCCTCGGCCAGATACTGTTCATCGACTTTGCTGGAGAATGTGCCGCCAGTGATGTTCAATCCGCCCAAGGCTACATCTACCTTGTAGGCCGGAATTCCTTCAGGTGCGCTGAATTGACCGCCTCTGATTTGGAGAACCGCCTGTTCTTTCAGGCCTCCGTCGTTGCTGTTTCCAACCAGAACGGCAGTCTGCTTCCCCTCCGTCACAAATGTACCGTCATTTACAACAACCTGTACGGCACCGGCTTCTCCGGCCACATAAAGCGCATAGAATACAGCGCCATGCTTCTGGGCGCAATCTACCGTCTTATAGCTGCCGCCATTGACTTCCATTGTCCCAGCGGTCGCACTAAGGGCTCCCTGCGTGCCGGTCACAACAACGCTTCCCTCAGACGACGGCGTAATCGTCAGCTTGGCATCAGGATCGTTGTCCACGCCGCTGCGGACCGTATATCCCCAATTTTGGCTATCGCACCTGCTGCAAGACGTATTCGTAAAAATTCCGCCGGTAATCAGCGTTTCTCCGTTTACATCAACAGCGGGATAAACACTATTTGTAAAGCTTCCGCCGGTAATTGTCGTATTGGAGCCTTCAAAGCTGCGAACAATCGTTGCCCCACCGCTAAAAGTTCCGCCATTAATCACAGCCTTACCGCCATCCTGATTTCTCAGATGAACGGTCATGGCTTTATCAGCTATCTGAAATGTTCCGTTTTCCACAGTCAACGTGCCATAGTTATTGATGAAGCCCTTGTAGCTTGTCGCCTCAGTTGCATCAAAGGTACCGTCGCCTGTAATTGTAAGTGTGCCATTGTTTACGATCAAATTTTTACTGCTGTCCGAAAAGCCAATAGACAACGTCTCACCATTCATGTCTAAAATGATCGTCTTTCCGCTGTCAATGGTCACCTGATCTGACAATGCAATACTGCTCGTCAATTCAATCGTGCCGCTGCCCTGCACAGCGTCAACAGCAGCCTGCAGTGTTTCATACTGCTGACCGTCGACCTCTGCCACATACGAAGTGTCTGCCGCCGTCAGGGCTGCGTCGGACTCGCCTGCGGCCCCATCCTCAGAATTGCCTGTCAGGTCATCCGCAGGTCCCTCTGCCGGATCGTCCGGGATGTTCCCGCTGCCGGAATCCTGCTGCTCCAAAGGCGTCTCGGACGAAGGGGTCTCCTCCGCAAACGCCCCCACGGTCAGCAGACTCATCGTCATGACGACCGCCAACAGCAGAGCCAGCAGTTTCTTACCTGTTTTCATCTTTCTCGCTCCTTCTTCTGTTATTTTCGCCGGAAAACAAAGCTCCTTATTTCCGCAAAGCGGAAATAAAAACGGTATATACCGTTTTGGAGGACGCCGGTCTCTTACACCCCTATCATACTTCATGACTTCGCAGAAAACAAGCAAAAAATAAGACATAATATTATTTTTGAATCAAATTATTTTTAGCTGGATGAAGCCGGGGAAGCGCGCCGCCTCCCTCCGTCTCTCCATTGGAAACAGTACGTATAGCGCATAGGTAATGCTTATATGCTTATGCAGGCTGTGGAGTGATAAACCCACTCCACAGCCTGCATGCTTCTTAACATAATATTTTTTCTGTAAAAATAAAATCAAATATCCCATGGTATCCATGCCCTCAGGCAGGTCCACCCAGAGGAAGATGCCTCTGCCGGAGGACGCGATCCGGGCCATTTTTACCCAGCTGTAATTTTAAGCCGATCAATACATCTCCGTGAGCTTTTGATAGGTTTCCACCCGGCGATCCTGCAGATAGGGAACATCCGTTGCCCGGTGATAGGCCACATCGTCCAGATCCACGGTTTGTACCAACAAAAACTCTTCATCCACAGGCGCTTCTGCCAGAAGATGTCCACGATAGTTATAAATCTTGTTATTGCCAAACATATAACAGTCATCCTCAGTTCCAACGCGGTTGATTCCTGCCACAAAGCAGCAATTTTCTAGGGAGCGGGAGCCGAAATAGGTGTCCCACATATCCTTATCACGGATAGGGAACGCACTGGGGCAGAGAATCAGCTCCGCCCCGGACAGTGCCAGGATCCGGGAGACCTCTGGAAACCCGCCGTCATAACAGATCATGAGACCCACCGTGCCGAAATCCATGTGGAACACAGGGTACCGGTCACCAGCCCTGAACCAAAAGCGCTCTCCCGCCCACAGGTGGGTCTTGTTATAGGTCCCCATAAGCTGACCATTTCTGGAAATCACAATCAGGCCATTGTAGAGCAATCCCGGGATCTCGCTCTTGAGTACAATAGGGGCAACAATATACATGCTGTATTTTTTCGCAAGTTCCGCCAGAAAGCAGAAGGTGGGGCCATCCGGCTCCTCCGCCACATCGATGTATTTGGGCCCGATCAAAGCAGGACTGTAACCGGTTGAGAACATCTCCGGAAAGCAGATCAGGTCGGCATGTTGCTGGGCAGCCTGCTCAATAAAGGTCTTTGCCTTCTGCAGGTTTGCCTCCTTGTCCAGCATGACGCAGTCCATCTGCACCAGTGCGATTGTCGCGTTTCTACTCATAGCATTCACCTTTCTTTCCATTTTCCAAGGGCGCAGAGCCCTCCCCGGTCCCGCCGCAGCGTTCAGAACATACCTCCGCCCAGTCGGGAGACGGGTTTTTCACACGATTGTATAATCCCCATCACCGTTTTCTGCCAGAGAAGACGAAAACAGTTTTCGGGCCAATCCAATCAGCTCCGCTGTATCACCAGTGCCGCAGGTCTCATAGGGCGAGTGCATAGCCAGCTGCGCAATTCCCACATCCGCTGTCTTGACAGGGACATGCTGAACAGAGATGTTCCCCAAAGTGGTCCCGCCAGGAATATCCGAGTGGTTGGTAAACACCTGGAGCTTCACCCCTGCCTTTTTCGCCAAGACACGGACGATTGCCGCAGAGACCGCGTCCGTGGCATACTTCTGATTTCCGCTATATTTTACCACTACGCCGCCGCCTAGTCTGGGTCGGTTGACCGGATCGCACTTGTCTGCATAATTGGGATGCATCCCGTGGGCGTTGTCGGCCGAAAGCAGGAAACTCTGGGGTAGCTTTTCCAGATATTCTCCAAAGGTCAGGCCAAGCGCCTCCGTAATCCGCCGGAGGGTGTCTTCCAGGAAGGGGGAAGCAGCTCCCTGCCTGGTGGACGAGCCGATCTCCTCGTTGTCAAACACCACATGGACCGGAAGGCTTTCCTCCGGGGCGCTCTCCAGAAAGCCGCACAGGGAGGAGAAGGCACACTGCAGATCGTCCAGTCTCGGGCTGGACATAAACTCCCGGTCCGCCCCCCAGATGCTGGGGGCTTGCCGGTTGTATACGAACAGGTCATGTCCAATCACAGACTCCGGGGAAATCCCGGCTGTTTCGGCGACAAGAGCCGTTAGATCCGGGGCCTCTGCCGCTCCATACAATGGGAGCAGATCCCGCTGCACCTTATACGCATAGCCGTCATTGACGCTCCTGTTCATATGGATGGCCAGGCTCGGGATCAGAAGCAGGTCCCTGTCCACATTGACCAACTGCATCCGCACTCCCTCAGATGTCCTCACCAGAAGGCGCCCTGCCACAGACAGCGGGCGATCCAGCCAAGGCGCCAGAAGCGCACCGCCATACAACTCTACATTCAGCTTCTTATACAGTCCCCCTACCGTGATCTCCGGGTTCTCCTTGACCTTCAGAGCGGGGGAATCGCTGTGGCTGGCCATCAACATAAAACCGCGGAAACGCTTTTTGGGAACCTGAAATGCGATGAGTGCCGAGTGGTTTCTGGTGAGGAAATACTTTCCTCCCTCCCGGAGCGTCCAGTGCTGACTCTCCAGCAACTGTTCGTATCCCGCCTCCAGCAAGATCCGCCGCTGGCCTTCGATCACATGGTAGACGCTGGGGTGCTCCTGAATAAAGCGCAGCAGTTCGCCGCTGTAATCTCGTTCCATTTTCTCAATCCTCCTTTAAGCCATATTGATCGGCTGCCCGAAACCTCCCGGCTGATAACCGGGAGGCTTCGGGCCCACAGAAAAATGTTTATACAATCTCCAACAGGACACGAGCCGCCATCGTGCGGGAGAGAATCACCGGCTTGCCGAGGGCCTGCGCAGCAAAATCACGCATCTTCCTGCTGTATCCGAAGCAATCCATCACCGCCAGATCCACCTGCTCATCTCTCAGCCGAGAAACCGCACTTTCAGACTCGCTTTCGAGATAGGGATTCCACTGAACGGGGATCACTGTCTCCACAATGGGCCTCCACTTTTTTTGAATGTCCTCTATCTGAGCCTCTTCTGGCGTGATGATTCCAATGCGTGAGAGGTTGCCCAGAGCTGCCACGACGTTGCAAATAACCTTGCTGGGATAGATCAAGGGCACCCTCGACACAAAGGTCTCCGGAAACTCTCCCGTGCACATAATCAGGATCGCGCTGACACCCTGCTCCTCCAGATCATGGATCCGCTGTTGTAGCAGCGGAAGAATTTTCTGCTCTTGCAGCATGACGCCTGTACCATCTCGCATTCTGCTGACCAAGGTGTTTCCCGTACCATCGGGCCGCAGCGTTTCCACTTCCTCCAGTGTCAATAAATCCAGTGCACCGGCCTGTATCAGTTCAACATCTCCCCGTAGGATATCGTCAAGATCCTCCATCACATCGGTTCTGGGGGCCTGACCGATGGTAATCGCACCGATCTTTTTCACTGTTCATCCGCCCCCATAGTCTGAAGGCGGCACATGCTTCCGTATCGGGTTACCAGGGCTTGGAATTCCCGCTCATCGTAAAAGCTGCACTTACCGGCACCGTATGCCTTGGCCACTTCCACCGCAAAACGTGCGGTCTCCTCCACATCTACAAAGTGAGACGCTCCCGTGGCACATCCGGCCACAGGCTGCTCGGTGGTGACTGCCACGCCGATCACTGGGGCGGCAGTCGCTGTGGCGGGCTGCAAAATGCTGTTGAGATGGAAAAGTCCGTTGCCGTAAGGGGTGATATCCTGCATGGAAACGCCAAAAGTGTAGGGGGTCTTTCCGGTGGTGCGCTGCATGATATCCAGAATATCGCTGCTGTACCGCAGGATATAGCCTTCCTTGACGGTCTGAGACACTGCAAAACCGTTGACATTGATGACGCTGTTGCCCTTTGTAGTGTCGATGGACAAAACCGCTTCCATTTTGTCGTTCACTTCCTCCCGGTTCATGGTGGCCATGTCTACGGGAGAGCCCATGAACGGAACCGGCTCATGAGGCTGCGTCGGCGCATGGGGACAGATTTGGGTGCATATGATTACATCTCCCTCCAGCGCATCACCCCTGTGCTTCATTTCCATTAACTTTGACGCGGCGGCCAGAGCACACAACGCGCCGTCGCCGTCAGAGACGTATCCAGTCACTTCCGGTCTGGCGCCAATCGCACCCAGCCGCCCCACAATGCCCATAGTGGGAGCAGTTCCCCCGGTAAGCCTTCCATTCTTTCCGGCGATGACGATTTTGATAAAATCCGTGGCGTATTTTCCGTCCCGGATAGTCTTGACTGTGATATCGTCCTCCCCCTTGCTCTGTAAATAAGCTTTAACCTCTTCCCCGCAGGCATGGGGGCTGTCCAGCAGATCAAATACTTCTATGATCTGTTTAATTAACATATGCGTTCCTTCTTCCGTTTATCGTTCGCTTTGCAAGCAAGCATAATAGGCAAAGAGTCCCTCTGCCATCACTGGGTCCACCGCTGGAATGCCGCAGCTGTTCTCAATCTCCCGGGCAATCCGAATCGTGCTCATTCCCGTACATGCCAGAGCAATACAGTTCGCGCCCTGGGCTTTCAACTCCCGCGCCTTGCGCAGCACGCTCTCCCGGCCCGCGCCTATCATCAAATCCAGTGTGCACGTCACGCCCTCAGGTCTGCCAAGGTCAATCAGATCATCTCCCAAAATTCTCCGATAGGGCTCAGGCACATATTCTGTAATTCCAATAATTCCCACCCGTTTGCCCAAGCCGCGGGCCACCGCACTCACAGCCGTTCCGGCGCCGATGACCGGAACAGAGAGCATCTCCCTCAGTTCTTCTACTGCCGGGTCATCACAGCAGCTGATCACGATGGCGTCTGCGTCCTGATGCTTCTTTGCCAACGCAATGATCTTTGGAACTGCCAGGGTTTTGGTCTTCAGATCGCAGACTCCCCGCGGTTGCTCCCCGATACAGTACGAATCCGTTCGGAGCGCAGGATAATACGCCTCGATCAGGTCTCCGTGCATCCGCAGCAGGGTCTGGTCCTCCAGCGTGACGACACGAATGACGACAATGTTCTTCCTGACCATGGTTCTATCAGGCCGCCTTCTTGGCAGTAAACTGATTGGCGATAAGCACCATCACCACGGAGCAGGCCATCGCCACCAGGGCGGAGGGAACGATCGTAGACAGCCGCACCATAAATGGCACGCCGAATCCTACGGGGGGCTCGTTCATGCACAGGCCCACCAGACAGCCCACAATGGCTCCAATGCTGGTGTCAGGCCGCACGTTGGGGATCTTATCCATCAGTTCAAATCTGTAATTGTCCGCATTTTTCAGGATATAGAAATCCGCTAGCATTGCGCCGGTAATCGGAGGCACTACTACGCAGAGAATATTCAGGAAAGGAACCAGCCAGTCGATCATGCCGATGGCGCCCAAGATGGTGGCAATCACGCCGCAGATGGCTGTGGTGACCCAGCGGGGCAGCTTGATGATGCCGTGGCAGGCATTGGTGAGGCCCAGAACGGACTGATAGAGGTTATTATCATTGGTGGTCCAGGTGGCTATCACGATGATAAAGGCCGCAATGTATCCAAAACCCAGCACATTGATCAGCGTATTGGTCAGATCATTGGACTGGAAGGCGCAGGCAAAGATTGCACCGCAGATCACTACTGCGGGATAACCAATGGTAAAGCCCAAAACGATGCCGATGGAGGAGTCCTTCACAGTCTTGGAGTATCTGGTGAAATCCTGCACAATAGACACGCCTACAATAAAGCTGCCCACCATCAAAGACACGGCGGTAGCGAAGGAGATCGGCTCAACTGGGGGTGCAGAAACGATCTCGCCGGCAGGGACTACTGTAAACGTCTTTATCACACCGCCGATCACCAGCAGGAACAACAGCGGTACACCGAACTGGGACAGAACCTTGATGCCCTTATAACCCACAATGGCCGTTATCATCATAAGTAGGCCGCCGATGACAATGCACGCCGTCAGATTTACCTCGATACCTGCCGCCAGCTTGAACATGCTGGTAATGCTGCTGCCGAAAAATGTGCACTGATAGCCGAACCAGCCGAAGTTGCACAGGGCGTTGATCAGTCCGAAAATAATCGCACCATAAGTACCGAAGGTAAATCTAGAGGAAACAGTCGAGGAAAGTCCGCTCCGGACACCGATGGCACCCACCAGGGCACCCACCACTGTCAAAATGATGCCGCCCACAAGCACTGCCGCGACAGTGGGCCAAAAGCCAAGTCCCAGGGCAATCTGGCCGCCCAGAGTGAATGCCGTCAGGCAGAAGCCAACGCCCAGCCAGACAAAGACCTGGGCCTTCCAGGTGTTTTTCTTCTCGTCGGGCACTGGGGAAAATTCATAGTCGTTGAAGGTCTCCTCTGATTCCACGCTTCTCACAGCTCTGCTTTTCTCTTCCATGTTTCGTCTCCTTTCTCAGTACACACGTTTCAGTTCCTGGAGTTTTCGAAGAACCACCTCTCACAGGAAAACATTTGTTTTCCCATAAAGTACGCCAACGGATTATTGTTTATTATAGAGCTGCCCTTTATTGATGTAAATAGCAAAAATAGCCACCATAAATTGAACAATAATTCAATTAATAGTGGCTGTTTTTATGAGACTTCTTTGTCACGTCTATTGCCATCCAACGTTTTTTTGAGTTTTTTCACAGTTTTTCAGCCGCAATTGCGTAATTATCGTTGACAATCTTTGGCGTTTTTTTGTAGTATTATTGAAGTAAAATTCAACGGAGGTTGCCATGTCACTCTATTCATGGAACGTTATCGCCACCGTAGCAGAACACCACAGTATTAGTCAGGCCGCAAATATCCTCAATTTGACCCCTTCTGCTGTAAGCCACATGGTAAAAAAGGTTGAAGACGGCGTGGGATACGCCCTTTTTATCCGCGAGCGCAACCACTTTGAGCTGACCAGCAGCGGTAAAGCGCTCCTCCCCTATATACAGAATTATTTGAAATCCGGCAACGCTTTGGTGGAGGAGGCACTACGGCTGAAAAACTCCGTGACGGGTTCCGTCCATATCGCCGCATACAACAATGTGATCCGGGACTGGCTCCCCTCCATTTTGCAGCAGTTCCATCAAAAGTATCCCAACATCAAAGTTTCCATCCGCCAGGCCAATGACATGCAGATCAAACATTGGATGGAGAGTGGAGAGATCGATCTGGCCATTGTGTTCAACTCCTACTACAACGCAGCATCTTTTATTCCCCTTCACAGGACTCCTATGGTCTGCTTTACTCCCAAGGACTATGCCCCTAGGAACGGCGTTAGTATGACTTCCGAAGACCTCCGGGACATGCCCATTATTTTGCGGACTGGGAATTTTGACAAAGAAAGCGACTCCATCCTGTCCGCAGCGGGGATCCCCTTTGATTCTGTTTTTCGAATCGACAATGATGAATCCTGTTACGAGTATATCCGGCAGGGGTTCGGCTTTCGGATTACCGCCTCCATTACCTATCCACCAGACAGTTGTATCAATGTCTATCCAATCGAAAACGCACCGATCCGAACCATCGGACTAGTTACCGTTTTTCCGCAGTACATCTCGCCTACGGTAAACCTTTTTCGAAAAGAAGTGGTCACCTTTTTTTCAGACAACAATCTCATGAATATTTGAAGCGCACTCTCAAAAGAATTGTCAAATTAAGCACGGCGGGAAATAAGTCTGAACTGCTGCAATCTCTAGGGGGAAACAGAACGTCTAACCCTTGCGAAACCCACCCTTACTCAGCAGCTGATCTTATTTTAGGGTGGTAGAGGAAGTCTGAAGTAGTGTTCTGTTAAAAAAGGAGGCTCGCCGCTGAAAGCGGCGGGCCTCTGTTCTATCAGCGGGCCGGGATAGTCCGAAAACTCCGACGGGGCTACCTCCAGCAAAGCGCACACGGTTTCCTGGGAGACGCTTTTCCAGTAGTCCGACCAGCCACACCAGGTCAAAAATCTAGGTCCAGCTCACGGACCGGGTATCGTGCTCGATTGGCTTGGCCTGGGGAGGGCTTTTTTCCGCCTCGCACAGCTGTTCACAGCGGGACTCCGCCGCATTGGTCGCGGAGGCAGAAAGGTTTTCCTTCAACTTTGTCAGGACTGCGTACACCTCCGTGTCCCGGTCCAGGAACGACCAGACCCGGCAGCTGTCCTCCGTTCCTCGCCAGTTTCCGCAGAGCCAAAAGACGAAGCCATTAAGTTTCAAACCTGCGTCCCCTAAATGGACAGATACCGCTCCATGTCCCGCCGGAGCTCCTGATTCAGCCGGATCAGGTCGTTGCAGTCCTTGTCTGTGCAGGCCGGGAACTCCTCATTCATCTCCTTGCTGCAGTAGCACCGGACTAGCCGCCGCGTCTCCTCTTCCAGTCGGGTGACATAGTCCCAGAAGACCACGCCGTTAGTGAGGTCCCCCCAGGGCGGGGCTATGAACTCCGCCGGCCGCTGGGGCTCACACTAGGGTTGGCCCAGGGAGACGCTCTCCACGCGGCTCCGTCCGCTGACTGCACATCTCCCGGATCACCCCTTGGATCCCCACCCCGCGGTAGGACGTTCAACTGCAGCAGACCTCGTAGGCAGGATAGGTGCATGGCGCCTCCCTGCAGGCTGGACCGACGTTTCTCGCAAATTCCTCCCGGACCAGCCGGACGCCGCTGCGCTGCAGGCCCTCCCGGCTGAATGCCAAGAACACGTGAAAAACGCGCACCCAATTCTCGTGTCGCTCCCTGCTCCTCATCAGCCCCCACGCCTTCCGTCTCTCTTTTTCCAGGCACTCAGATTGCCCGGACTTCGCCGGTCCGGCGTCGGGCCGGACTAGCGTATCCAACACGCCCACCTATCTGCTGTGTGCGGGATTCCGCGCCGCCGTGTAGCGGGCCGGCAGGGCGAACCCGCCTCTACTGGGCTGCGGGAGAAAGCGATGTCCTTGATGCGCCCGCTTTTGGGGAACTTGTACACGCCGCTCTCCGATGGACACAGGAGAATACAGGTAAAGTCCTTATAAGCCGAGAACACCACCCGCAGAGAGGGACTTTTCCCCATGACCGCCTCCAGCAGATGCTGGTTCAGCATCACATGGCTGCTGAGGCTGGCGGTGACGGCCATGCCACTCAGAGGTGGGGCAGGCAGATGGGTTCCAGCAGCGTCACCTCCAGATTGATCTGCATGGGGGCCGAAAAAGTCAGGCAGAGCAATGTGGCCTGTTTTTCATATAAGGTCTTTCCTTTCTCAAAGATTGTGCACATTACAGCAACTCTTTCCGCTACCCGACAGGCTCAAATTCCACAGATTTTCGGGTGAAGGTCCGTCGTTTTCTCTGCTGGTTTTCCGTAGATTTTCCGTCCCAGTTTCTGATATGTCTAGATTTTATGCCTGCTTTTTCTTTCACCCTCCGTAGAGTATCACAACCGGCCCACCTCTGTTCCCAATGGTTCGGTGGAGCTGAGATCACCCTCTGCTCGTAAGGCGGGCATACAGGCCGCACACTCCTCAGTGTCCCCGGCCCCTTCCGGCAAAACCCCACACATCCCCTTACAGGTGATAACAATTGGCCGTTTCGCTCGGGTCCCCAGTGCGCAGGCCCCTCTCTCTATAATCTTCTCCGAGGGGTCTATATTCTTTACTGCGACGCAAATTTTGATAATCTATTTCATCCCCTAAATTATTTTTGCGAAACACAGTCTATCTCAAGCTATACCATCCATCTCAAATTATTAAAACAAAATTCAGGAAGTCACATAAAAACAGCGCCTCCCAATATGAGCGTGCCGTTTACATCAATACGCTTTTTTAATTTCAATATTCAGGCACCCAGACTCAATTTAACCCGTTTAGTGTAAGCCGCTCTCCGTCAAGACGTTCGAAATATCTATTTCCATTTCCTCGCTTCCACCTCCCTCCTCCGCTCTCCTACTCCATGCAGAAAACCAATCCGCCGGGTAATCCTGCCGATCTGGTTTTCTGCTCGCCTTGCTTCACTACGCGCCCTCACCGATCTGCTCATCTATATATTTAATCGCAGAAGAAAACGCTATTGCTTGTTTCCGGTGTAACGCATGCAAGGAAAGAAGCTCAAGTGTGTCTTTCAAAATACGCCCACTGAGAGGTGGCAGCAGGCTCAATTTTTCCCTGCGTAGGAACGGTGGTCCGCGTTCTTGGACGTTGCCGACCGCTCCTTTGAGTCACTTAGGTCATACAGAGATTTTAGCTCCACCGGCACAAAATGAAACGTCCGCCGCTGAAAAGCGGCGGACGTTCGACCAGGTCTCACCGCCTGGTCATCTGCCCCAAATGCACCTCATCTAATCCCCACTGCTCTGGGTGCCGTCCTGGCAGTGCTGCCCCGCCGGCACGGTCTAGCCCGCGGAAGACATTTCAGGGAAGCGCGCACAGCGCCCAAACAGCGTTGTAATCCGCCAGTTCCGGCCGACTAAAACGGCGCAGCACAGACTCTCGGGGCATCTAGATCCAGTCCCACACTTCCGTGGACACAGTACCCCGGTCCAGGCAGGTCAGTCCCCGCAGAAAAATCCACTCCAGATGCATCTACAGTACGCCGTCAGGCAAGGGTTTCCTGCGGGGCCTGGCAACTAGGTCGTTGCAGTCCCAGTAGGAAAAACCCGCCTCTTCCGCCACGGGCAGCAGTAGCTCGCAGGCGGCCACATCCCGGGGCGGCATGCCCAGATGCTGTTCCCTGATGGAATGTCCTGCAGCCTCCAGGCCGGCACCGTCATAGGTGTTGGTGTTGAAGTCCCCCATGAATACCGGTATCCCCGGCGGCAAACGGTCCACTGCGTCCAGCAGGGCCCGCATCTGCAATGTCTGGGCAGCTGCATGGGTCTTGTTCTCCAGGTGGACGCAGACAGCGCCCACCTCCCGACCTGCCACATCCAGCACTGCCAGAATGGCCACGCGCTCACCGATGCGCTTTTGCGAGTCGAAATACCAGTTATACCCCTGGGGCACATGCAGCACAGAGACCCGTTTGATGGGCCAGCGGCTGAACAGCGTGTTGTCACTCTAGCCCTTGGGATCCTGCGGCCCCGCCAAGCCGATGAACTCCAGAGCGAAGGCGTAGTTCATCCCGATGGCCCTGGCGATTTCGGCGGAGGGGTTCCGGCAGTCGCTGTGACAGCAACCGTCATCCAACTCATTGCTGAAGGTGATGTCCATATCCCGGGCCTGAGGGCATTCCCGAAGGAAAGCCGCCGTTTCCGCAGGGAAACGCCCCAGCGCCATATTGAGCACCATGCCCCGCAGTGTCTTTCCGCCGCCGGTGAGAGGGAAAAAAGAGTTGTCAATCTCCGGTGCGTCGAAGGCGGGGATGCGGGCCATGACCCGGCGCTGCCCCTCCTGAGGGATCTCGTCGCTGAGCTGGAGACGCAGCTTGTAAGGAATCGCTTCCATGGCACGCCCTCAGTGATAATACTTGTCTGCGAACGACGCCACATCCGCCCGGTCGCCCTTAAAGGGCCCCGGTGTCTGCATCTTCAGCGACACCAGCTGGGAGGCGTAGGCCAGGGCCTGGGGGATGTCTGCCCGCTCCCGCTCGGTGATGTAAGCGGAGAAGGTTGTGTCGCCCCGGCCGGTACGGCCGGCCAGCCCCAGAGGTTTCAGGGGGCAGGTGTAGTACTCCTTGCCGTCATAGACCAGAACCTCGGTATTGTGGGTGATGAGCGCTTCCTTGACGCCCCACTCCACCATCAGGCGGGCAGCCTCCCGCCGGTCCGATGTGCCGGTGAGGATCTCCGCCTCGGCGGCATCGGTTTTCAGATAGGTGATGTGGGGAAAATACTCCTGTTTCCGGTCCCAGACGTGGTACACCATCTCTTTAGTGGAGGAATCTGGAACCCTGAGATAGCCCTGCATATCCAGCGCAACCTTGCCCCGTTGCGCCAGGACCTTGATAATGTCGTCCTCATAGTCGCCCTTCATCAGTCCCGCCAACTGATAGATCTTCGCAGAGATGCCTTCCGGCAGCTCCGCCACAGTGATGGTACTGCCCTGTGCCAGCACAGTGGTGATCCGGCGCTCGTGCTTGTCATCCAGGAACTGATTGCGGATGGAGGTGGTCTCGGAATCGGATCTCAGCCAATAAATGTCCTCTGTGTGGACAGGCAGGATATATGGGATCATTTTCTCGCGGGGCGCGGATTTGATCAAAATGCCTACGTGGTTGCCGCCGGCCAGGGCGGCATAGGAGGAATAGACCACAGCGCCGCCGATGGAGAATTCTCCTTCCCCGGCGGAGTTCAGGATCTCGTTGATGCACAGATGCCCAATGATAATAGTTTTTGAACCACTCGTCCATCCAGGCCCCCACAGTGTACGTTCTTGTTTTAGTCACGTACAAGCTCTTGGTTTCCGCGATGGCCGCTTTCAGCTTAGCCTTAGCTTCCGCCGGTGTTCTGCCCAACACGTTCTTGTAGATGGCCCTGCTGATCTCCGGATCGTGTCCGGCAGTGTACCGGCCTTCCCATCTGCCATCTTTTCTTTTTCTGATGTGGCTGCCCCGTTGGTTCATTTCTTTGCCATGGCATTGCTTCCTTTTATGACTTACCAGTGTCTCGCTTCGCTCGGTTACTCGCATGCATGGAGCCTGTGGGCTCTCATCAACAACACAACATACCACAGGAAAAGAAAAAGCCAGAGCTTGCGGCCACAATTATCAGAAGGGCTCGATTTCCCCGGTGATCCCCATGCCCAGCGGAAACCCGGTAATGAAGGATGTCAGGGAGGTCTCCTCCCGTAGTTCGTTCTCCAGATCCGCCAGTTGCAACAGAATTTCCTGGTTTTGCTGATCCGATTTCCCTTTAATCACTCTGTGGGCCCGGTCCAGTTCCACCCGGGTACTCCGAAGCTCCGGCTCCCGGCAGGCCCCCGCGTGCAGAGCCCTGATGTAGTCGTACATTGTGCCGCCTCCCTGTCAGTGACACACCATACCACAACGCTAGCCCAATAGCCAGTGGACCGGGAGGAGATTTTCAGAAAAGTAACAACTTGGCTATCTGGTTGGAACCCTTAGCTTCATTTTCAGTGCCACAATTCTTGAAGAGGCATATCTGTGCCCACATAACCAGCAATGCCTCTGAGGGCCCTTGTTGCTCTATGGAATAAGGGTAATTCAGTGTTAAAAAGGCATCTCCTCTATTTCATATCCAGAACGACGTCCTTTCTAAATCCCGCAACTGCCCGCATTGCGGACAGTTGTGACCGCCCTGGCATCAAAAGGTGTCAGGGCTTTCTCTTACTCCTTTTTGGTCCCTCGGAAAATCCCCAAAGCGGGCCGAATCCGTCCAAAGCTACTGGGGACTCCGCCTTTCCCGGCATCGAGTCATACAGCGGCTTACAGGCGGTCACGCTGGGGCCTCCCACTCCTGGATGAGCTTCGCAATCCGCTGACGCTCCGCAGCCAGCTCTAACTGTTCCAGCTGTCGGGCGTAGGATTCGTCGATCATCTCCTGAATCGGGCGGGGGTGAACAGCAGATTTCCGTTGCGCCGCCCACTGGACCTGGTGACGATAAGTTCCCGCTCTTCCAGCTGAAGGATGTACTTGCGCATCGTGTTCTCTCTCATCTCCACGGCTTTCCCAATGGTTTTGGCGCCGGGCTAACACTGGCCGGTCCGGCGATTCGTGCATCGTTTCAAGAAACTGTAGACCGCCAGATCTCCGTAGGTCAGTCTCAGCTGGAACACCTCATTGGGGAGAAAGAAACCATCTTGATAGCCGTTACGCTTCAACCGCCCCCTCCTGTTTGATTGCACACTCTCTGGATGAATGTTTCTTGGGAACCACCATGCGTCTGCCGACGCACAGCACCGGGAAGCCCGGCTCGTACAGTGATTCGTAACCGCTGGACGGTAACACCCCCAGAGCCTTTGCCACTATTTCCGCATTAAGAAACAGCAGCAGGTCATCGTAGGACCTGTATTCGGATTTTTTCAATCAGCATCTTTCCTCGAAACATCGGGGACAGATTCTTTCTGCCGGCATCTCTGCCGCGGTGGGTAAAATGCAGAGAGCTGTTGTAGTTTTGATGAACCACTTGCTGCTACCACGCGACAAAATTGCGGCGATGAGTATCGCATTGAAAAGTAAGAACGGCTGTCTTGCGTCTAAACGATGGCAGAGACCATCCCCTTACTCGGATACCGTTACAGTGTAGCAGTCAGGCGGTGATTCTGAAGCATGATACGGTGTTTCCCGCACGTCATCAGCAGAATGTCTTTAATATAAACGATTGTTTTTCTTCACTAGGCTGTGTTTATCCTGATATAGATCTTTATAACTGTGAATGATGGTGGAAGAGGCAATGGTCAGGGCTTAAAAATAGTACAGCAGTCGCCGAGATCTTTGTTGCCTCTGAATTTGTGGAGGAAAAGAGCGCACTGCCGGTATCTAGGGCAGAAAGCTTCCGCCTCCCGAAAGAAAGACTTTCGGGAGGCGGAAGAAGCGGTCTTACAGGTTGTCGAATTTGAGGACGGCGCCCTCGGAGCCGGAGGCGGCGATCTTGCAGTAAAGGCCCAGCCAGCCCTTCTTGAACTTGGGCTCCGGCCGCTTCCAGGCCTTCAGGCGGGCGTCGATCTCCTCCTGGGGCACCATCAGGTCCAGCCGGCGGCTTTCAATATCGATGACGATCCGGTCGCCATCATGGATGATGGCGATGGGGCCGCCCTCCGCCGCCTCGGGGGAGATGTGCCCCACGAAGCAGCCGTTGTTGGTGCCGGAGAACCGGCCGTCCGTGATCAGCGCCGTAGTCTTGCTGAGCCCCCGGCCATACAGGTACTTCATGGCCTTGTACATCTCCCGCATGCCCGGGCCGCCCTTGGGTCCCTCGTACCGGATGACCACCACATGCCCGTCGCGGACCTTGCCGGCCAGGATGGCCTCCTCAGCCGCTTCCTCGGAGTCAAAGCAGATGGCCTCGCCCTCGAAGTGGTGCAGGCTCTTGTCAAAGGCGCCGGGCTTGGTGATGCCGGTGTCGGGCGCCAGGTTGCCCCGCAGCACCGCCACGCCGCCGGTATAGCCAAAGGGATCGTCCATGGTGTGATTCACCAGGCCGGTGGCGGGATAGCGGTATTTGTGAGAGGCGATGTTCTCCGCCAGCGTATGCGCGGTGACGGTCATGGCGTCCGTCTCCAGCATGGTCTGCAGGTTCTCCATCAGCCGGGGCACACCGCCGTCATAATAGAAGTCGATGACATTATACTTGCAGGCGGGATTCATCTTGGCGATCTGGGGGGTAGTGCGGGACAGGGTGTCGAACTCATCCAGGACTCTGATGTCCAGCCCCGCCTCGTGGGCGATGGCCGTCAGGTGCATGACGGCGTTGGTGGAGCCGCTCATGGCCAGGCACGCCTTGATGGCGTTGCGGATGGAGCCGTTGGTGATGATCTTCCGGGCGGTGATCTGCTTTTCCACCAGCTCCATGATCTTCACACCGGTCTCCTCAGCCATCATCATACGGACGGCGGAGGTGGCGGGGGCCAGACCGCCGTCCGGCAGGGTCATGCCCAAAGCCTCGGCCAGAGCGCACATGGTATTGGCAGTACCCAGATAGGAGCAAGAGCCGCAGCCGGGGCAGGCGGTGTCCTCGAGAGCCACATACTCCGCCTCTGTGATCTTTCCGGCGGAGAGCATGCCGTAGGCCTCTGTGCTGGAGGTCTGGTCGGCCTGGCGGCCGTCAAACTCCACACCGCCCTCCATGGGGCCGCCGGGCAGGAAGATGCAGGGGATGTCCAGCCGGGCAGCGGCCATCAGCATGCCGGGGACGATCTTATCGCAGGACCCCAGCAGAACCAGGCCGTCAAACAGGTTGATCTGCGCCATGGACTCGATGGAGTTGGCGATCAGCTCCCGGGAGGGAAGGATGTAGTGCATCCCGTCATGGCCCTGGCCCATGCCGTCGCAGCCGCCGATGACGCCAAACTCAATGGGGGTGCCTCCGGCCCGGTAGATGCCATCCTTTACCCGCTGGGCCACCTGCCGGAGATTATAATGGCCGGGCACGCACTCACTCCATGCGTTGGCGATGCCGATCACCGGCCGCTTCAGGTCCTCCGTGGTGAAGCCCATGGACTTCAGCGTCGCCCGGTAGTACTGGTTCCCTAGACCCTGCAAAATTTTTTCACTGCGTTCCATTTGTGCCATCTCCTTTTTCACTGGGGAAGCGTTTCTTTGTCATCCCGGTAATACAGTACCTTTGCCAGGTCGATATAGAGTTTATCCCGATACCGGACGGCGGCATCTGCCTTGTCACCGGAGTAGTCATAGAAGCCCGCACCGGACTTCACGCCGTAGCGGCCCTCAGACACGATCTTGTCCAGCAGAGGATCGCCCTCTTTGTTGTCGCACAGGCTGGTGTTGAGATATTTGTTGACGCGGTTGAAGGTATCTAAGCCACCGAAATCGCACACTCGAAAGGGGCCCACAGCGGCGTACCGCAGACCTAGACCGGCGGTAAAGACGGTATCGATGTCCTCAAAGGAGGCCACATCATTTTCCACCAGGTAGAGCGCTTCCCGCAGGACGGCGTACTGGAGACGGTTCAAAATGAAGCCGTTCACGTCCTTCTTGACGATGACCGGCTTTTTGCCGAGTCCCTTTACCAGTTCGTACATCTGCTGAAGGTAGGCTTCCTCTGTCTTTTCCCCGCGGATGATCTCACACAGGGGCAGCAGATGGGGGGGATTCAGCCAGTGCTGGCCCATGAACCGCTCGGGATGGTAGACCGACTTGGCTACTTCGGTGATTAGCAGTCCACTGGTATTGGTGGCCAGCAGGGCATCCTCCGGAGCGATGCGACTAGCATCTTCCCAGAACTTGTGCTTGGCATCCATGTTTTCGATGATGGCTTCCACCATCAGATCGCAGTCCTCCATGCAGACCTTGGAGGTGGTGTATGTGATCCGTTTCTGTAATTCTTCAGACTGCTCCGCTGTCACCATGCCCTCTTTGCGGAGAGTCTCCTGGTTCAGGGCGATCAGGTTCTTTGCCCGCTCCAAACCGGATTCTGACCCATTCCACAGGCTTACCTGATATCCGGCCTGCGCATAGACCTGGGACAGAGAAGCACCCATCATACCGGCGCCGGCCAGCACAATATGCTTCTGCTCCATGATCAAATCTCCTTCCGAATTTTCCGCTCCCATCCCGAGGCATCCTAGCGGAAGAATCGGGGGAAGCCTTTCTGCCGTTGTCAGCAAAAAGGCTTCCCCTTGTCGATACCGCTATATGAAAGGTAGCCTCAGGACAGGATATTCTACAGATTCAAGTCCAGAATGTGTTGTTTTAAAAAATTGCAGCTACATGTCGTATGAGACGTTCTTATTCCACCTGGCTGATGATCTCACGGACCTGTTCCAGCAGTTCGGGAGAGACCATGTCGTCGCCGTCACCCACGAACTGATTGTATACGCTGCTCATAGCGTCCACGAAGGGAGCCTTGTCAGGATAGTTGATCTGGGTGCCGGCGGTCTCCAACTCGTCCAGCCACTGGACCTCCACTTCAGCCAGATACTCACGCTCCCATTGGCAGGCTTCAACACCGGCCTCATCCACGATGGCCTTCAGGTCGTCAGGCAGGGCATCATAGGCGGCCTTGCTGACCATCAGAGGAGCCGCGGAGTAGACGTGCTCGGTCATGCTCAGGTAATCCTGCACCTCATTGAAGCGGCTGGAGGTGATGACGGACAGGGGGTTCTCCTGGGCGTCGATGGTGCCCTGCTGCAGAGCGGTGAACAGCTCACCAAAGGCCATAGGAGTGGGATCAGCACCCATGACTTGGAAGGCGGCCATGTGGATAGGGTTCTCCATGGTGCGGATCTTGATGCCCTGCAAGTCCTCGGGCTTCTCGATGGGACGGACACTGTTGGTGATGTTGCGCATGCCGTACTCCATCCAGCCCAGGCCTTTGATGCCGATGTCCTCCAGGGTTCCCAGGATCTGCTGGCCCACATCGCTGTCGCACACGGCTTGGCCCTGGGCACTGTTCTCGAACAGGAAGGGCAGGTCAAAGACCAGCAGCTCATCGGTAAAGCCAGCCAGGGCCGAAGAGACCATGATACCAGACTGGATGGTGTTCATCTGCATGCCCTCAATACAGTCACGGTCGCTGGCCAGTTGGGCGTTGGCAAACACGTCGATATGCATGCGACCGCCGCTCTTTTCCTCCACCAGTTCAGCGAACTTGTGCACGCCCTGGACGGCGGGGTGATCGTCAGCATTGGCGCAGGAGGCAACCCAGGTCACCTCGGGAGTGCCGGGGGCGGCGTCATCCGTGGAGCCGCCATCATCCGTAGCGGCGTCATTCCCGCCGCCGCAGCCAGTCAGCATAGCCAGGCACATCGCCAGAGCTAGAGACAGCGCTAAAAATCTTTTCTTCATTTTCATATCCTCCTCAGTAATTTTTATGTGCAGGTGGAGCTCCTACCAGCATCATAACAACAGAAATGGTTTGGATTACATCAGGCCCATCAGTTTGGGGATAGTCAGGGAAATGGGCTCGATATAGGTAATCAGGAGCAAAGCGATGATATTTGCGATCAGGAACTTGACCATGGCTCTTGCGTTCTCTTCGATGGAGATCTTCGCGATACCGCAGGAGACAAACAGGTTGACGCCCAGCGGCGGCGTGGACTGGCCGATGGCCAGGTTCACGGTCATGATGATGCCGAAGTGAATGGGATCGATGCCAAACTGGCCGATAATCGGCAGGAAGATGGGAGTCAGGATGATGATGGCGGCAGTCACGTCCATCAGGCAGCCAACGATCAGCAGGAAGATGTTGATTACCAGAAGGATGCCAATTTTGCTGCTGGTCAGGCTCACCATGAAGGAGGCGATGACATCCGGGATCCGGGCGGATGTCAGGATCCAGCCAAAGCTGGAGGCGGCGCCCACGATAATCATAACCATGGCGGTGCCCTTGCCGGAGTTCATCAGCAGCTGGGGCAGATCCTTCAGCTTCAGGTCCTGATAGACGAATGTACCCACGATGAAGCCGTAGATCGCGGCCACGGCAGCGGCTTCGGTCGGGGTAAAGATGCCACCGTAGATGCCACCCAACACGATGACAGGCATGATAAGGGCCCAGATGGCATTCACAAAGCTCCTGCCCACATTGTGCAGGGAGAAGGGAACTCTGTTCTTCTGGCCGTAGCCGTATTTCTTAGAAGAGAAATAGCAGATAACCATCAGAACCAAGCCGACCAGGATGCCGGGGCCGAAGCCAGCGGCAAACAGGTTGGAGATGGACACGCTACCGCCGGCGGCCACAGCGTAGTTGACCATGGGCAGCGACGGCGGGATGATAACACCGATGCCACCGGCCACAGAGAGCAAAGCAGCGGAGAATGCCTTGGGATAGCCGGCCTTTTCCATCTCAGGAATCATGATACCACCGATGGCTGCCACAGTGGCGGGACCGGAGCCGGAGATGGCTGCGAACAGCATACAGGTCAGCACGGCTACCATGGCCAGGCCACCGGTGAAGCCGCCCAGCAGGGAGTTGCAGAAATTGATCAGGCGCCGGGAGATGCCGCCGCCCTCCATCAGGTTGCCGGCTACCATGAACAGAGGAATGGCCAGCAGCGGGAAGGAATCCACGGAGGTAAACATCCGCTGGGCGATAACCAGCATTGGGGTGGCAGAGCCGCCCAAGAAGATGCCGGCAAAGCAGGACAGCACCAGCACGATCCAAATGGGGAAACCCATAATAGCCGTGATGGCAAAGGTGATAAACAACGCAGCTGTCATTCCAGCACCTCCCTATCTTCCGGCTTGTTGAAGTTCTTGACGGAATGATAGATCTCTACGATATAGCGGATCACACAGAACGCCATACCCATCGGAATGGCTCCGTAGATCACCCACATAGGAATCCGCATGGCGGGGGATACCTGGCCGGAAGCCATCTGCGACATAACGATATCAACGCCTAGCTTCAAAATCAGGGTGCAGACCAGCATACTGACGATCTGTACGAGGATGGCCAGCACCTTGCGGCCACCCTTGGGCAGCAGATGCGTAAACGCTTCGATGCCCAGATGGGCGCCAGTCTGGATGCCATAAGCTGTGCCAAAGAATGTGATATACACCTGCAGGTACCGAGACAACTCCTCGGACCAGGGCAGAGACGATTTGACGATGAACCGGAACACGACCTGAACAAACACCACCACCGACATGACGGCGATGGCAATGGCACACAGGTATGCCTCAAAATTCATCGCAAGTTTTTTTAGAACCTTCACCTTTCACCCTCCACTTTTTTCGAATTTCTGTTCTCTCTCGATCACTCAGAAGATATCGTGGCGATTGTTCACCTCCGTATCGCTCATCTCCAATGGCCGGGATCCAGCCACATTTCTTGGTTCAGTTCCCTGGGTATGCATGGCCCGGAAACGCTGTATATTGTCCTCCAGGTGGCGGTGCATCACGGTCCTGGCCTGAACCGGATCGTGGGCGCGGATCGCCTCCAGTAGCAGCTGATGGTATTTCAGACCGTTGCCCGCGCCGATGACCTCCGTCATATGGAGAATAGAGGGGCCCAAAAGCTCTTCATAGGAACGAAGGATCTGGACAGCCAGGGGATTCTGGGTACACTCACAGACCAGCATGTGGAAGCCCAGGTCTGTATGGACATATTTGCTCAGCGTGGGAACCTCTTCCTGCATCCGTTCATAATTTTGCTCCATGCGATAGATCTGCGCTTCTGTGGCCTTTGTGGCGGCTACCTCCGCCACCCCGCTCTCAAACATCTGACGGAACTCAAAAATTTTCTCCATCTCGTCTTCAGAGATAGAAAAGATAGGGGCGACAGTCTGGAAATAGTTATTCAGCCCGGTGCCCTGAACGAAGGAGCCTTCGCCGTGACGGGTAACGATCAGACCTTCCCCCGCCAGCTTCTGAACGGCCTGCCGGACCGTTCCCCGGCTGACGCCGAAAAGCTGTATCAACTGAGCCTCAGAGGGGATCCGGTCACCAGGACGCCATTCGCCGTTGATAATTTGATCCTTCAATTGTGTGAAAACTTGATCACCGATATTTGCTTTTTTGATTTTGACAATACCCATAGATACTTGTTAGACATCTCCTAATGGACGATGGTTATTTGTTGTTCACAAGTGCATTTTATACCTCAGCCTATCAGAAAAACAATTGACAGGATCCAAAAACTTCTGACTGCATTTATATATAATTTGACACGTACACTACTAGACAACTTGCCATTTTTGGTTAAAATTAATGAATTTCGATACATTTTCCAAAATTAGTTAAAAATTCAACCAACTTTAAAGCAGGATTGCCATGTCTGCAGTAAGAGCAAAAATTCAAAATTTGAACGCTATGCAAAGACAGAAACGGACAGTCCGGAAGTAAAAAAATGATATCCGTCTGGAGGAACCGCCGCCGCAGCCAGCGGAGTAAATCTCACTAAAAGCCCAAAAATCAGTATAAACGGACAACAAAAAAGCACATGATTCGCGGGCCTGCGCCGGGGAGGAGGACCAGGTCTGACAGCTGGGAACGTATGCCGAATCCCACGAAAAAAGAAATTGCAGCACCGCTGATTCAGTGGTGCTGCACGGGGGAAAGAAGTCACCCGTCATGGGCCCTGCCTCCATAGTTGACGAGGGATCATAGGAAAGGAGGCGCTGAGGCACTGTTTTTAGACTGGTCCGAATATAAGGGATGGTCCGGTAAAATGAAAGGGGGTAAACCTGCACAGGCGCCGGCGCCGTTTCCCGAAGAAAACCCCCGACCAAAAGCCGTAGGGGTTGGTGTTTCTTAGCGGTAGTGATGAATGCACACCGTCCATGACCATCCCGCCCTGCATCTGCTTACCCTCGTGGTTATCCGGTTTATGGCCCAAGGTGATGCGCTTCGCCTGGAGTTTCTGTCGGCGCTGGATTGAGGCAGAGACTGATTTGTGGAGATCAATCAAGTATCTTTTTCCGGAATATATCTCGGCAAAGTAAGCCAGTGGTCAAGACCGTCGTTTGCCGGTTTTATGGCCTCCTTCTTGTCGGTCTTGGCGCGGCGCAAATTGTTCCCGTAGTCATGCGCCAGCGCTGCGCTGACTGCCGAAACATAGAATCCGGAGGCATTCAGCAGCCAGGCCACTGGTAAATGATAATTACCCGTGGACTCCATTACATACAACACAGGTCTCATGGGGGCGGCCCACGAAGCAGTGATAGTTCGCCGTCTGTATGTTGGTTCTCAATGGGAGAGACCCCCTCTTCTCCAGAGGGACGCATAACGGCAATCATGCTCTTTCTTTTGGGAACATCGATGCCAACGGAGTTCATTTAAATTCCTCCCGCACTTTATTTGTAATCGGAGACCGCCCTTCTCTCCGTGCCGATTCAAGCTACTCCGCGACACAGGCAGCAAGCCCAACACCTGCTCAGCCGAACGCTGCAATGACGAATGGGGAACAGTCTTACATGCGGACGTGAGAAGCCCAAGCGTCAAAAGCGATACCCGATTATGCCCCATTGTGGCTGAAACTTGAGAACGAATGAAGAACGTCTGGCTGGCGTACTTTACCCGACAATTATATTGTAGTAGCGTCAAGTGAAAGTCTATGCCTTTGCGTTTGTTTTTATAGAAATCTTATACAAGACACCCAAGCATTCTCAGGACGGCGTGACCGCTCAAAAGGATGAACCGATATTGCTTACAGCCCTGCAAATCTTGAACTGACTCAGGTAGAAACGGATCCCTTCCTTTCCTGCCCGGAGCTGCCTTGCGGATGACTAACAATTAGAAGAATGTCTTTTCCCAGTACTGGCGCAGCATCCTCGGTGCAGAGGGAAGTCGTTTTTGACCACATTTTAGCCACAATGCGGTAGGGAGCACATAGAAACAGTAGTTTTAGAGAGTGACAGAAAGAAAACAAACGGAAATTTCGCAAAAATATTTCGGCATTTTATTGCTTTCAGTGCCGCAATTTCCGAGGAACCATTCGTGCCTAAATAATTCTGGAACACCCCAGTTGTTCTTTGCGGCACTAAGGAGACAGACGATTCCCGCACAAAAGACGTCATCTCCTCTATTTCATATCCAGAACAACACCCTTTCAAAATCCCGCAACTGCCCGCACTGCGGACAGTCGTGAACGAACCGGCGCAGCAAAAGCACCGGTTTGTTCTCCTGCTATACTCTCAATCGATAGGTTCGCCCTCAATTCTGGGGGAAAACGTGTTCCAACAGCCGCCAATGACTTGCGTCACACGGTGCTGGCAAGGGTTGCAAGGTTGCTTTGGCGGGCAAAGGATACCACCTCAGCCCCATTCACCCCGCACAGCGGCCCGCATGGCCAAACAGAGGAGTGCTGTCTTCGTTCTGTTCTTCTGCCCCTCCGGCCGCGCAAAGTGGGTCCGGGCTTCCGCATGGAACTGCCCCCGGCTATAGCCGGGGACGATGCTTTCCCTGCCGAAAGACGGGGGGCTTTTGGGATCGTCCGCCCCAAATCCTGTAAAAATTCTTTTTATTCCCCTGAAACGATGGTACTCTGAAACACGAATATACCTGTGAAAGGCGGTGAGACGATGGAGCGGGAACAGACATGGATCAGGGCTATCCAGCGGCGAAACTCCCGGGAGGCGGCGGAGCAGCTGATCCAGACCTACTATGACGAAATCTACCGCTTCGTCTACCGTCAGACCGGCAGCAAGGAGGACGCCATGGACCTGACCCAGTCCGTCTTCATCGCAGTCCTGCGGGCATTGCCCGGCTACCGGGCGGAGCGGGCGTCCTTCCGCACCTGGCTGTACCGCATCGCCGCCAACAAAGTCATCGACACCCGCCGGAAGGCCCGGCCGGTCTCTATTCCTATTCAGGAAATGGAGCTCCCTGCAGCAGAGGACTTTGTGGCCCGCGTCCATGACCGGGCCCTGCTGGAGACCATCGAAGGCTATGTCTCCGGCCTGGACCCCGGGGAGCAGGCGGTGTTCCGCCTGCGGATCTACGGGGAAAAGACCTTCCCGGAGATCGCTGCCGCCATGGGAGAGCCGGAGGCGGCAGTGAAATCCAGATACTACCGCCTGATCGGGCGGCTGCGAAAGGAGTTTGGAGCAGATGGATAATCAAAAAATTTCCATGCCCACAGAGGCGGAAAAACAGCGGGCCATTGCCCGGATTCTGGATGCAGGCCTGCCCCGCCGGGTTGCCTTTGGCCGGGAGCTGCGGGAGGTTTTGCAGCGCATCGGCCCCCGCGCGCTGCTGTTTGGCGTGGGGGACTGTTTGGCCTTGTCCCTGCTGATCTGGGCCCTGTGCCTGCTGTCGGCGCTTTTTGTGGCCGGTTCCACCGGCTCTTTGGCACCGGCCCTGTTCCTGTTTTCTCCCCTGCTCTATGCCGCCCTCTCCCTGCTGACTGCCTGGAAGAACCTGCAGACCGGCATTTGGGAGTGGACCTGGACCTTCCAGGTCTCCGCCCGGATGGTGGCGGCCCTGCAGATGCTGTGCTTCGGCGGGGTGTCCGTACTGGTGTGTGTCCCGGCAAATATGCTGTTGTGGACCTTCACCGGGCAGGAGATGCCCCTGGGCTGGATGCTGGCACTGTCTCTGGCCAGCCTGTTTCTGTATGGCGCTCTCTCCCTGCTGTGCCAGCGGCTGCGGGGACCTGCCGGGTGGCTGGCGGCGCCGACCGGCTGGGTTCTGATGGGCCTGATTCCCCTGATCTGGCCCCGGACGGCGGAGTGGCTGACGGCCATCCCCACCGTAGTGTTCTGCCTGCTGGCCGCGGCCGGGATTACTCTGTACCTTTTGGAACTGCGCTGCTTCTGCCGGCGCCCGATGGAAGGAGGCGTCTCCTATGCTCTCCGTTGAGCACGTCACGAAAACCTATGGGAAGTTCACCGCTTTGGAGGACATTTCCCTGACCTTCACTCCCGGCGTCTACGGTCTGCTGGCACCCAATGGGGCGGGCAAGACCACCCTCATCAAGATGCTCACCACCCTGCTGTTCCCCACCAAGGGACAGATCCTGTGGGAGGGAGAAGACATCCGGGCCTTGGGGGCGGAATACCGGGGCCTGCTGGGGTATCTCCCCCAGCAGTTCGGGTACTATCCCAGCTACACGCCCCGGCAATTCCTCCGGTATGCCGCCGCCCTCCAGTGCATCCCGAAGCGGGAGGCGGACGGCCGCATTGACCACCTGCTGGAGACAGTGGGACTTGGGGATGCTGCGGACAAAAAAATGAAGAAGTTCTCCGGCGGGATGCTCCAGCGGGTGGGCATCGCCGTAGCCATGCTGAACGACCCGAAGCTGCTGATCCTGGACGAGCCCACCGCTGGGCTGGACCCCCGGGAGCGGGTGCGGTTCCGCAATTTGATCCACACGCTGGCTGAGGATCGGATCGTGATTCTCTCCACCCACATCGTCTCAGACATTGAGACCATCGCCGGGCAAATCGTCATGTTCAAGGATCACCGCCTCTACTGCTGCGACAGCCCTGCCCGCATCTGCGCCCGGTTCCAGGGCAGGGTATTCCAGCTTCCTGCCGGGACGCCCCTGGCCCCGGGACAGTTCCTGCTCAGCGAAGGACAGGGGGCGGATGGCCCGGTGCTCCGGGTGCTCTGCGAGACGCCCCCTGTCAATGGAACGCCGGTAACGCCGGGGTTGGAGGATGCGTTTCTCGCCATCTACCGGGAGGAACAGATATGAATCTGGCGGTCTATGAGTGGCGGAAGCTCTTCCGCCTGCCCGCCCTGTGGGCCTTTCTGGCCCTGTGTCTGGCCTTTAACGGGCTGCTGATCGCCACGCTCTCCCCCTATGACCGGGCGTTCTTCAACGAGACTTCCCAAACGGCAAAGGCCTTGGGCCAGCGGGCTGATGAAGACTTTCTTGCCGGGCTGGACGCTATACCCGCCACAGAGAACCGGGATTTGCTGCGTCAATCTGTCACCGGGATGGAGGACATTTTCGAGACGTATGACACCGGGGAACTCTCGGATTTCTATGCCGGTGTGGTGGAGAAATCCCCTCTGGCAGTTACCTGGATGACCTGGAAATATGATCTGCTGGCGAGCCGGGTGGAGCACCTGGCCCAGACTGACGCGGCGCTGGATTTGTACGCCGGCCCGGCCACCTACGGCAGCCACCAGTTCCTCTTCGGCGCGCTGTTCCGGGCCATTCTCTGTGAGAGCGCCATTCTGGCCATGCTGGGGACGCTGTATCTGCTGGGCTACGAGGGGATGCACCGCGCAGAGGGCCTGGCCTGCGCCTCCCGAACGGGACGGAAACTACGGCGGGTGAAGGTCCTGGCGGCTCTCCAGGCGTCGGCGGCGCTGTACGGCCTGCTGGCGTTCTGCACCCTGGTGCCCTACTTCCTGCTGTACGACTACAGCGGAATCTGGAATGCCAGCGTGTCCAGCCAGTTCAACTATTTCTCGGACATGCTGGTGGTCCGGCCCTTCCTCGCCTGGGGGGACTTCACGGTGGGTCAGTACCTGGCCGCTGCCCTAGCCCTGGGCGCGGTGCTGACGGCGGTATTCTCCCTGCTGGCGTCGGTGTGCGGCACGCTGGTGCGAAGCCCCTATCTGGCGGCCCTGGCGCTGTGCCTGGTGTGCTTCGGCGGACTGGGACTGGTCTCCGTTCTGGGGGAGCTGGGCTGGTGGGCGGCCTATTTGATTGCCTGTTTCCAGCCGGTAACGGTCTGGCTCTCCTGCAGCGCCTGGTTCACGGAGCTGGGACTGAACGCCGTCCTCCCCTGGCAGGAGACCATCGCAAGCGGGCTGAACCTGCTGCTTTTGGGCGGCGGAGTCCTGTTGGCTCTCGGTTGGTTTGACAGAAAGGACGTGTCCTGATGGAACTTTTGAAATGGGAGCTGCGGAAGATCTGGCGGCCCGGCATCCTGGCGGCCATCCTGCTGCTGGGGGCGGTGTACTACTGGATGTTCCCACAGTTCTATATCGAGCACTTTTGCAACGGTCCCCAGTCGGAGGCACAGTTCGATCTGGCCTCCGACTGGGTGGAGCGGTATGGCCCCACCCTGGAACCGGAAGAGCGGGCAGAACTGGACGAGCAGATGGCAGAGGAGATCACGGCCTTTGACACACAGATCACCGCCATCCCGGAAGCTGCGGCAGCGGGGCTGACGGACTATAAATCTTTTCTCTCCTTTCGAGGGGACTACCTGAACGGCATACGCAACACTGATGGACAGGCAGATATGGATGTGGAGGCCCTGCTCTACCGGGTGTACGGCGGCACCAACTGGTACCGGATCGAGGCGCTGGCGGATACTCTGGAGACCTATGATACCCAGGAGGAGCACCGCGCTCTGATTGTCTCCAACCGACAGCAATTGGCCCAGCCGGAGGCCATGGTCCGGCGGGAGGCGGAGCTGGCAAGCTCGGATATGACCCATTCCCTGCTGCCGTCCTCTGTGAAATACTCCACTCAGGAGTACGGCAAGGATCTGGCGGTATGGTGCGTACTCAGCATCGTGCTCCTGCTCTCCCCCACCCTGGTGCGGGACCGGCTGCGGAACACCCGGCCCATGCAGTGGGCCTCCCGGCAGGGGCGGTCCGTTTTGAACGTCCAGATGGGAGCTGCCCTGCTCTCTGCGCTGGTGCTGGCGGTGGTGAATATAACAGTCTATGTCATTCCGTTCCTGGCCCAGGGGTCCCTGCAATTTGCCGCCTGCGGCCTGGACGGCATCTGGGAGTGGGGCACTCCCTGGTTCGACTGGACCTACGGCACCTATCTGCTGGTGCTGGCGGGGCTGATTTTGGCCCTGTCCCTGGGGGCCGCCGGGCTGACGGCTTTTCTCTCCCAGTACAGCGGCAACTACATCGCCATGCTGCTGAAGGCCGTTCCCCTGTTCGTGGCGGTGGGGGTCGTGCTGGGCTCCTGGCTTCTGGATCGGCCCTTCACGTTCCGCCCCCTCTGGGACGGCTACGGCCCCTGGGTGCCCAAGGGTGCGGAGGCGGTGGCCGCCGCAGTCCTGCTGGCTTTGGGACTTGGCCTGTGTGCCCTAGCCTGCCGGCGGCAGCGAAAGAGGGAACTATGATAAAGGAAATTTTATTTTCTCTTAAATTTTATCTCTACAAGTATGATCCGGATTGTGACCCGGAACGATGAAATAGCGCGGAGTGGAGCGCAGCAGCCTTCGAGTCTTGGCCCGTTTGGGGTCTAAAAACGCCCTGAAAGCATTGAACTGCAGTGGACAGACAAACCGATAGCAGCTCATAACCCGGAGGTCGTTGCTTCAAGTCCGGCTCCATAATCACAAAACCGTCTGATTTCTCGCAAAATCAGACGGTTTTTCTTCACCTTTTGCCTCCAAAGGTTTCTGGAGAAATTGCGCGATTTTGCAAAATTTGCAGTTGACCCAAACTGTGCCCCATACGGGATAAAAACGAGGCCCGGACGCGGTATTTTCGCCTCCGGGCCTCCTGTCTTTTCTTTTTCTGATGTTGCCCTCTCCATCGGCCCGTTTCTTTGCCACGGCATCCGCCTCCTTTGCAACGACAAATGCCACGGAAAAATAGCCAGGGCCTACGGCCATAGTTATCAGATGGTCAGGAAAGAGCTGCCGGCGACAGCTCTTTCTCTTTGTATAGCATATCAATCTTTGATGGGGATGCGTTCTATTTTCATTAGCCCGCCTTTCTGCCCCGTCTCTAAAGCAATACTCCCCGGCGATCCCCGTACCCAGATGGAACCCGGCGATGAAGGATGTTAGAGAGATTCCCCCTCCCAGTCCGTTCTCCAGATTTGCCAGTTGCAACAGGGTTTCTCGCTCTGGCAGATGCAAGTATTCTTTGATATCTCTGTAGGCCCGCTCCAGCTCCACCCGGACTTTTTGAAGTTCCGGCTTCCGCCAGAACCATGAGACAAAGCTGCAGAAAGCCGTGCATATCCCCGGGGTGACGCCTGCTTTTTGCCTGTGCCTCTAGGCATTCTGGAAAATTGACTCCAAAGATGAGCCCCCTCCTCTGTTTTACCCCCCTCCCACTTTCGGCCACCTGAAAAACTCCCGCAACAGCCTGCGCTGCGGACAGTTGTGAACGAACCGGCGCAGCAAACGCGCCGGTTCTTTCTCCTGTTACGTCCTTCGTCGCTTAGACCTCTCTGGAAATGAGAGTTCGCTCCTGAATATCTTCGCTCGCAATAGTCTCCCCAGCAGCCCGATTCATGCAAAAAGGTCTGAGTCTACCTCTGAGCGATTTGCCGCACGTAAAGCTTTACAAGCAGAAAAAAGAGCTATTTTTTACCTGTCATTAGTAGGCTTTAAGCGAAGAACTTGCTATCAAAAAAGTTGACTCCTCTCTCTAGCATATCATGAAAGCATTGCCAACTTTCGATATTGTCCTAAGGTGTAGCCCTCTGCGTATTTAAAAAAGCGGTTTAGAGCATACTCATTAGAAAAGCCACAAAGTTCGGCAATTTCGGTGAAGGAAAGTGCCGAAGTTCCAATCAAATCTTTAATATATTTTAATTTTTCTTCCCCAATAATACGGTTTAGAGGCATGCCTCTTTGACTGTTGCAAATCCGATTCAGCTGCCGAGAGCTTCTGCCAAAATGGCTTGCGACTTTTGAAACAGAGATCCCTTCACTGATATGTTCTTCAATATATTTTTGGATCTCCAACATCATTCCGGCTGCACTGTCTGGCTTTACATCCCTCTGGATTCCCCGGACATCATCAGGCAAAACAGCGATAAACAGTTGCAACAATAGACACTGGAGAAGGTTGGAAACCTCCTTTGAGGCCCATGGAGAAGTTTTTTTGAAGACCTCTCTCATCAGCTGGATATATGAAGAAGCGGCTTCCGGAAAAGGAAACACTAAAATTTTCTTGATTTGCTCTATCGCAGCCAGTATATAGGTGTCCTGACTTTCGATCTGAAATGCAACACTGAAACGGGTGCCACTATCAGAGGCCTCAGTAACTTGATGATAGTGGTTCGGAGGAATAATCATAAAATTCCCGGCTTCTATGGTTGTTGTGAAAATTTTATTTTCTTTTTCCACAGTCTGGCAAATGAATCCATCCAACATAAGTTGCAGCTCATAGAAGGTATGCTTATTTTTCTTTGAGAGAAGAATATCCCTTCCCCCTGCACGGAAAAAAATCCAGTATACATCCAGCTTCATATAGGGATCTTCAATTTTGATAATTTGTCGGTTCATGGGCTGATGACTATTCAAAATAGAACGACTGATCTCTTGGTTCATATCATCACCTACAATATAGACATCAAGCACAATAGCTGCAGTGAGTTTTTATGTGTGATTGTTATAATTATACCATCTTCGCCTTTTTCGTTCAAGCGTTACCTGTTGGAATATGTCCGAAAATGTGTATTTTATGACCAAGTCTGTGATTGACCATGTGGCTATTGTCCTGCTATAGTGGAATTAACGGCAAAAGCCCCCAAAATATATAATATTGTTGACGTTTTTGCCAAAATAAGGGGGCTTTTGACAACATTTGGGAATGGAGGAAATAAAATGAAACGCATATTTGCTCTCTTGTCGGCGGTAGCTATGGCGCTCACATTGGTAGCTTGTGGAGAGGCGAGTGGGAGCACCTCTTCTTCCGGCCAAAGCTCTGGGGACACAATTACGATCAAGCTTCCCCACTGCTATGTGGAAGGACACCCCTTAACCGATACCCTTCAAAATTTCTTTAAGCCCGAATTGGAGAGCCGTTCCAACGGACGTCTCACTGTGGATATCTATCCCAATTCCACCCTCGCAACCGAAGAGCAAATCTATGAAGGACTCCGAAATAATACCTATGAGATGGGAGTTGTCGGTACCATTTTTCAGGACCGAATTCCTTCTGTCGCAGCGTTCCAGCTCCCGTTTTTATTTACGGACTATGATCAGGCCCGTGCTGCTCTGTATGAAGGGGATTATGGATATCAATTGATTGGCGATGTGGCCTCTCTTGGATTTACAGTTAACGGGATTGTACCTGATGGATTTCGGGTTATGACCATGAACAAAAAGGTAGAAAGCCTTGCCGATATGCATGGCCTGAAAATGCGGATGCCCAATTTGGAGATCATGGTTGAAATCGGTAATTATCTAGGCTTTGCTGTGACTCCTATGTCCATGACAGAGGTTTTCTCCGCATTGGAGCAGGGGGTCATTGATGGTCAGGAAAACCCGCCCTCCACCATTCGCTCTCAGGGCTGGTATGAAATTCAGGACTATTTGCTGGTCTCCAATCATGTGTTTACGAGTCTCTTCCTGTGCGTAAACAACGACTTTTATAATTCTCTGGATAGTGAACTGCAGAACATTCTGGACGAAGTCATTGATGAGACCTGCGCTCAAATTTGGGACACGGCTCAAACACAGGCCCAGGAGGATTTGGATTATATGTCCAGCGAAGGTGGCATTGAGGTTTACGAACCCTCCGATTCGTTCCGCCAGGAGATGGTGGAGGCCACGGCTCCTATGTATGATAACATGTATGAAACTGCTCCCGAAGTGGAGGAAGTTATTAACGCCATCCAAGCCATTCAGTAGGTGAATGCGAGAGGATAAAAGATGAATTTTATTCGAGCTATATTCAAATGGATTGACCGCATTACAGCATGGATTGCGGTGCTGTCCTTGGTTCTCATGTTTTTCTTTGTGTTTTTAAACGTTGTTACCCGCTATATTTTGGGAACCGGATTTGCCTGGTCCGAGGAAGGCGCACGCTATGCTATGATGGCGGTGATTATTTTGGGCGTTCTTGAGGTCACACACCAGCGCGACCACTTCGCCGTGGATCTTCTTACCAATGTTGCTCCCAAACCTGTCCGCCGCTTGATGAACATTTTTGCGGACATCATGATGTTAGTCATCATGTATGTTATGACGTTCGGGAGCTATCAAATGGTGGTCCTTAACTGGGAGAACCGAACTCCGGCCATTGGGCTGCCCTCCTGGCTTCCCTATGGACTGCTATTGTTTTCCAGCGCCATAAGCATCCTGTACCTGCTGTTGCAGCTATTGTCTGATCTGGGGCTAAATCTGGAAAAGGACCACTCCAAAGAAGGGGGCTCTGCTGAATGCTAATTTTATTTTTAGTCACTCTATTTGTGCCGCTCCTTCTAGGGGTTCCTGTAGCATTCTCCTTGGTCATCAGCGCGATTGTACTGATGGCATCTCAAGACCTGTTTTCTTCCCAGCTGATTGTTCAGCAATTCGTTGGCGGCATAAATAGCTTTTCTCTTCTAGCCGTCCCTTTCTTTATGCTAGCGGGTGAATTGATGAATAAAGGTGGCATTACCCGCCGGATTGTGGACGTGGTTTCTATCTGGGTTGGACGCTTTTGCGGCGGCCTGGGCTATGTGGCTATTATTTCCAGTATGATTTTTGCCGGCTTAAGTGGTAGTGCCATTGCGGATACAGCTGCCCTAGGCGGCGTTCTGATCCCCATGATGAGTGAACGCGGGTACGGGAAGAGCCGTGCTACTGGTATCGTCATTTCATCTGGAATCATTGCCAACATCATTCCGCCCAGCATTGGCTTTATCTTGTTTGGTGTCGTAAGTGGAGCATCCATCAGTCGGATGTTCATGGGTGGCCTTGTCCCGGGCGTTATCATTGGCTGTGCACTGATGATTACCTGGTTCTTTACTGCCCGGAAGGATGGTCTGAAAGCCGAGCCCTCTACTCTTTCCTCTTCGGAAAAATGGCACATTTTTTGGCAAGCTATTCCGGCCCTGCTGCTGCCCATCTTTATCATTTTCGGGCTGCGCGGCGGTATTTTTACCCCTACAGAAGCCGGTGCAATTGCCTGTGCGTACGCGCTGGTAGTGGGCATGTTTATCTATAAAGGATTTTCTTGGAAAGATCTTCCTGCCGTCCTTCTGGACACCGTCCGCTCCACTGGCAAAGTGCTCTTTATTGTGGGCGGATCACTGACAGTTTCCTGGATTATCACCGCCAGCAATCTCTCCAGCGAACTCGTTTCTTATTTCCACGGCCTTGTTGCCCATCCTGTTCTTCTGGTTCTCTGCTGCCAGTTGCTGTTTATTCTCTTTGGCATGGTTCTGGATATCGTCCCCATTATCATGATCCTGGTACCTGTGATGATCCCCTTAGTGAATGCTGCAGGGGTCAACCTGGAGTATTTCGGCATTCTGTCTATTATTACCATGACCTTTGGCCTCATCACGCCTCCTGTCGGCACTGTGCTTTATGTCGGCAGCGGCATCTCCAGGATTTCGATTGTTGAGGCGGTTCGAGGGGCATTCCCCTTTATGATGGTTGAGGTGGCCGTAATTATTGCGCTTTCCATCTTCCCGCAGATTGTTCTGGTCCCTCTATCTATCATTATGTAAAAGGAGGACTTATGAAGATTACAGGGCTATCTATTAATTGCATGGAATATCAGCAGGACTTCTGGATGTCCTCCGCCAGCGCCAATCAGATTTACAACAAACGCTTCTGTATCTTGGTACGAATTATGACAGATGAGGGGATCGTGGGTATCGGGGAGTCAGACTATCCAGGCGGGCCCCCCTCCAGTGTGGTCTCTGTATTGGAAAAAGAACTTGGGCCCAGCCTAATCGGGAAAAACCCCTTAGACATCCAGGCCATCTGGGATGATATGTATTACATGCACATTCAGCACAGCCGCGTAGGGATTCACATGCATGCCATCAGCGGTATTGATATTGCCCTATGGGATATTGCAGGTAAGGTTGCTGGCCTTCCTTGCTATCGTTTGTGGGGAGGGCATCACAATTTGATTCCCGCATATAGTAGCGGCGGCATGTACTACGGACTTCCTGGGGAAAATCCAGATGGGATGCTGGGAATGGAATCAGAAATGGCCTATACCAAAGAAAAGGGATTTCGGGGCTATAAAATGAAAGTAGGCAAGCCCACGTTGACGTTGCAACAGGATCTCGCCCGTGTGCAGTATGCCCGAGATTCTCTGGGGGAAGATGTGGATCTAATTGTGGATGCCAACTGCACCTGGGACCTACCGCTTGCATATAAGTACCTCCCTTACCTAGAGGAATTAGGAATTACGTTTATTGAGGAACCGTTCCAGCTTGACCACCCTTATTCTTATCAGGCTCTGTCCCAGCAGACCCGCATTCCCTTAGCTGGCTCAGAAAATGAATCTTCTATTCGCGGTTTTCAAGAGCTGATGCGTTCCGGCGTTTACTTCGTGCAACCAAACGTTTGTCGTGTGGGGGGGCCTACCGGCATGCGCCGCATCATGAATCTAATTGATCTGAACGAGCGGGTGTTTGCTCCACATTCCTGGTCGTCCATTATTTGTATGACTGCAAATATGCATTTAATGGCAACTGTGCGTAAGCATTACATGCTTGAATATGACATCAACCCCAGTGCTTTCCGAGAGGATCTCATTTTGGAGCCATATCCCTTTAAACAGGGCACTTATGAAATTCCGGATCGCCCGGGCTTCGGTCTGGAGCTGAATATGGAGACGGTAACTCGTCACACCATTTATCAAACACAGGTCTTTTAACTTTTCGGATAGAGGCGTTGTTGTTTGCACATCGTGCAAACAACAACGCCTCTATCTTCTTTGCTCCTTGCAACATCCAGAAACCGGGCCCAAGCTTTCTTTGAAAGTCAAAGGCAGCCTACACCCAAAAGAGAGTACACGGGGACTCACTCCGCCAAACGGATTGGGACTCGTATGCTGCTCCACTTCCGCAATTTTGGCCTCTGAATTTTTTGCACAGCATCGCAATTCCGATAGCAAACAAGTCCGTATTTCATTCCACCACACTTCGGCGCCGGCCGTCCAAAGTAGGCGTAGGCCTCTCAGCGCTTGGCTGCTGCCGGCAAGCCAAATGCTCCGCGCGTCCTGCAGGGAGCGGAATTTAATGACATTGGGCCAAAGCTCCCTCCCGCCTCATTGGCTTACAGGAGGCCAGTCCATTCCTCTGTGCCGTTGTCCATATCATAACTGTGAGCGTTGGTGGCCTCTATAAGTAGGCCCAATGGGTCCCTTCCACATCGGAGAACCGCCGCAGTTCATCAGTATGGCGGTCCATATACGCTGTGTCGGCGCTGCGGCCCAACATTCGGTTAACGATGGCAGTTACCTGTGCCCGGGTGATAGAATATATGGCCGGAACGTACCATCGAAAAATCCGCCGATCCAGCCGTACTGGGCGGCGCTGGTCACTTGGGTACAAAACCAGTCATCCTCGTTCGCGTCGGAGAAGAGGCTGGTTCCACCGGGCGTCTCGTTGGCAAACCGTATGGCGATCACTGCGAATTGGGCCTGGGTGATATCCCGATTGGGCTGAAATGCGCCGTCGGAGTAGCCCTGTATGATGCCCAGGGATAACAGCAGAGGCGCGCCACATATCATCTGGAACATCTGTGCAACGTATCGGTGACAGACACGTTCTTTTCCAATAGTAGGTTGTAGAACATCTGCGCCGCCTGGCCCCGGGTCATCTGCCGGCCGGGGGCGAAAGAGCCGCCTGTGAATCCGTCGAGATAAACCGTATGGTCTCTGGTATTCAACCAGCTGGACACGTCGGTGTTATCAGGATCGGCGATCGGCTGAGTGGCCTTAAATACCACCTTGATGGTGTGGTTGGCCCGCACGTTCTCAAAGGTATAGTGACTGATAGCGCCTACGCTCTCGCCATCTACCAGCACATTAAAAATCCGGTAACCGTCGCCGGCCATAATGTGGAAGGCCCGGTCGCCGCCCCGGCTGACGTTGGCGCGCCCGGAGGGGATGATGGAGCCGACTTGGCCTGTCTCGGCGGTGATGGCGCGGGATCCGCTGGTCCTATTGGGCCGCTTTTTTCTGTTCTGGCAGCTCATCCCAACCGACGGCCAGCTGCTCCGTGTCCAGCAGACGGTCGTAAGCCTGTTCCGCCAGCAGCCGCACGCCGCGGTCGATCTCTGCCTGGGTGACCAGATACAGCTTTCGCAAGCACCGGGGATTGCACTTCTCCGGCGCTACACGGGCCGCACCAGACAGACTCTGGATGTCCCCCGTCACCTGTGTCCGCCGCAGGGGCCGCCTGCTTCTGGTGACGAACACCGGCCCTGCCGTCAGCCCCTGCCGGCGGCAATAGGATAGCAGCTCTGCCTGCAGACACCTTGGCAACTGGACACGCCGCTGCTCACCGCCGGAGACAGCTGGTGTGCGTCCACTCTGCACGGCCTCCACAGTGATCTGAGGCAGTTCTCCGACGTGGGCTCCTGTCAGGGCAATTGCTTTCACCAAAAGATATGTTCGCTCCTTTTCCAGCGCCCGGGCAGCAGACAGCAGCCGCAGATATTCCGTTCGGGTCAGTTCCGACTGGGGTGCCGTTTCCGTCTCCAGCTGTCCGGTCAGCTGCAGATCCCGGCGGCCCAAGTAGTCCAGCAGGCCGTTAGCGGCGGAGATGTTTGTGTTCACTGTGGCCGGGGCATATCCCTCTGCCAGCAGAGCCTGCCGCCATGTCTCCAGAGTATTCAGGACGATTTGCTTGTCAGGCGGCAGATAGTCGTAGAATGTCTTCAGTTTTGCGGCGTAAAACCGCACGGTCTCTTCCCGGCGCCCTCGGTGATTCAGATCCTCCAAATAGGCCCGGATGCTCTCTTCACTTACCGTTACACCGATTGCTTTCAGCGGTGCTGCCGCCTTTTGACACACCGCGCCTGTTCTCTGCATTGCTCCTCCCCCTATCAACGAAATCAACATTTTGTCACAAAAAATTTCAACGGCCCCCATTTTTCTTACATAAATTGCTTTTATTATAGCACGGTTTGAAAGGAACCGCAAGGGACTCCCCCCCAATTGGGACGCACAAAATCAGGCCGGGAAAAAGGATTTTTCTCGGCCCTCTTTTCTCTGCCCCAACGAGGTCTGGAGCGTGTTTTAGAAGCGGATTCTCTCCTGAAATCATGCGCTCCAGGTCTTACTTTGCCCGCGGACGTATTCAAAATGTTGATTTTGACCTACGAAACCAGCCCCAGACGTTCCAGTTGCCGGGCGTGCTCCGCTCCGGAGGTCACAAGGTAGATACGAGTGGTTTCAATGGAACTGTGGCCCAGCACATCGGCCAGCCGCACGATGTCCTTGCAGGCCCGGTAGAAAATGGTGGCGAACAAGTGACGCAGATTGTGAGGAAACACCTTGGCAGATTCCACTCCGGCGGACTTGCACAGCCGTTTCAGCTCTGTCCAAATCTGGCGGCGGCTCAGAGAGGTTCCGTTTCTGGTGAGAAAAATCTCGCCTGAAACGGTTTTGTGTTTTCTGGCGTATTTCAGCAGTTTGCGGCAAAGCTTGCCCGGCAGCAGGATGGTGCGAATTTTTCCCTTGAGGGAGATCTCGGTCCGACCCCGCTGGGCGGCCTCCACGGTGATATACCGCACCTCGGACACCCGGATACCGGTAGCGCAGATGGCCTCCATCAACAGGGCCAGCCGCTCCTGCCCACGCGCTCTTGCCGCGGCCAGCAACCGCTCGTACTCCTGGCGGGTCAGTTCACGGCCTGCGTCGCGGAACAGGCGGCGCTGGACTTTCAAAAATTTTGCCCGGCACTCGTCCCAGCCCAGAAAATGAAACAGTCCGTTAAGTGCAGCCAGCATAGAATTAATGGTCACCGGGGCGTAGTCTTTAGAGAGCAGGTGATCCCTCCATTCGGCAACCAGTTCCCTGGAAACTGGTCTGTCGTCCAGCCAGCCGGCAAAGGCCCTGATATCCCGGAGATACTTTTCAATGGTGCCGGGGCTCCGCTCCTCCCTCCGCAGATGTGCCGTATATGACGCGAGTTGTGCCGGGTCGATTGTCCGCTCAGGCATTTCTATAACCTCCTACAAATAATTTTCTTTATTTTATCTTGCAGGAGGCAGCTTATGCAGTACTAAGAGCCCTCCAAAGTCCGTTCAAAGTCTGGTTTCATTTTTTGTTTTCTGTAGTATACATGAACTTGTAACGGGCGGTCCGTTATGCGTTTTTTGCTGTGTGTTTTTTGAAGCAGATGGCCGGCCGATGAACGTAAAGATTTCAGATATTGCCGCTCCCCATAAAAGGCCCGGCTGATAGAGCAATTGGGATTCTGGTTGCCTCTCTGATCCGGCAGCCAATCAACTTGCAAGGGGTTTGGATGGGACGGATTGCCCTGTGTGCCTGCCGCATTTCTGGTCAGAGTGTCAGTGCGACCGGAGGCTGCTTTGCTCTGCCCGTATAGGAAAATATGGCCTATACAGACTGCGGTTTGCTGTTTGAAGCCAGTATGGCATCCGCTATGATGTCCGCCATAGTTTTAAGAATAGAAATTTTGTGGAGGAAGTGATCTGCGTCACCTGGGCAGAGCGGCAAGACGCCAAAACCGGTATTTAGCAGGATGTTCGCCCCTCCTTTCGTTGTGATCTTGTGCTTCCCATAGCCTGCCCCGGAATGATAAAAGCCGCCGTAGAGTGGACACGACCTCCGGGGGTGGGCGATTTCGGGGCTAAACACACTTGGAAAGCACGGTGTATCGGATGGAGAATTCTGCCTCAGCTTATCACCTGAAAGGCGTTATACAGGTCCGCCTCCGCAACCGCAAAACTGTCTGATTTGCGATCAATCAAGCTGGTTTTCCCGGCTTTTGGCATCAAAAAGCTCGGACCAGATCGGGAGGCACTTCCGCCTGTCCCGAACCCCAAACTATACAGGGCAAAAACGAGGCTCAGAAGCATTTTCTGCATCTGAGCCTCCTGCTGTTTTTGGTTTCAGAACCATTTGCCGGGACTTTTTCCATGGCTTTTTCCGCCTCTTTTGGGACCGATGGTGTGGCGTGGGACTGTGTCCAAGGTCAATCCCACACTGAAATATCAGAGTGGCGAATGCGCGGCGTAGGTCGTGGAACCTCGCTTTCAACAGCCGCCCGCTTCAGAACCCCGTGGAACATGTGCGGGACGCTGTACAGGGAGACCGGTCCGCCGGTGTGGGAGGGGAATACCCAAGGGCTGCTGCCGCTTTTCCCTTCGGCCTTTGAAAAACGCCCAAGCGGGCGGCAGATGGCCAAATAGACACGCCTCTGCAACGGCGGAACGATGGTTCAAAACCGGTCCCGGACCGCCGGGAGAGGAACTCTGCCCCTCCCGCAAGGCGCATAGCGGCCGAAAGGCAGTCACGTGGGGCATTACCCGCGGGTGTTCTGCGGCTGTTTGGCGGAGTGCCCGCCAATTTCTGCCGGATCGGACGGGTGGTGAACCGCGGGCTGCCGTCGCGTCGTCTGGCGGCCCTGGTCATCAGCTCAGCTATCTCCGTGGTGCGGAGACCGCGCTCCTCCGGCTGACGATGCGGAACACCAAGAAGTCCGATTCGTACAGCGATTCGCAGCTGCCGGACGGTAGCACGGCAAGTACGATCACAGTTGTGCATTGAGGAACAGCGTCAGGTCATCGCGGCTTTTGCAACTGGTCCCTTTGACGTGGCTTCCCTCCTGTCGGCCTGTTTCCTCTCACAGATTCAGACGTTTGGGGCGGCGCCTGTGAACCGCCTCGTTTATACAGAATCAGGTGCCTTTGACGATTCCGAACAATAGAATCCAGAGACACATGCGAAGTGAACGCGCCTTGATTTGCTGTTCTCGCCAGGAAACGGCCCTCTGTAAAAGTTTACTCTTCCGGACGCTCTCTGCTTTCCGTTGAAAATACGCGGCCCTTCCATAAGAAATTGCTTTTGGGAACGCTGAATTGAAATCATCTCTGTTCTATGCCTCTGTTCCGTTCAGCTTCCACCGGGCGCTCTCACTCTGGAGCTCCACCATGCGGCGGTAGAGGCCGCCGCGCTCCATCAGCTCCGCCGGAGTTCCCTGCTCGGCTACATGGCCGTTTTCCAGCACCACGATGTGGTCCGCCCCGGCCACGGTACGCATCCGGTGGGCGATGACCAGCACCGTCTTGCCGGCCAGCAGGCGGGAGAGGGCTCCCTGCACCTTGGTCTCGTTCTCCACATCCAGGCTGGCGGTGGCCTCGTCCAGCAGCACGATGGGGGCGTTTTTCAAAAGCGCCCGGGCGATGGAGATGCGCTGCCGCTCCCCGCCGGAGAGCTTCGCCCCGTTCTCCCCGATGGGGGTGTCATAGCCCTGGGGCAGGCGGCGGATGAACTCCCCGCAGTTGGCGGCCTCCGCCGCGGCCCGCACCTCTTCGTCGGTGGCGCCCCGCTTGCCCAGGCGGATGTTCTCCATCACGGTATCGTCAAAGAGCACCACATCCTGGAACACCATGGAGTAGTCGGTCAGCAGCGCCTCCGGGTCCACGGTGGAGATGTCCACGCCGCCTACCCGGATGGTGCCCTCCGTAACATCCCACAGCCGGGCGGCCAGCCGGGCGCAGGTGCTCTTGCCGGAGCCAGAGGGCCCCACCAGAGCGGTCACTTCACCCTCCCGGGCGGTAAAGTTCACACCGTCCAGTACCTTCTTCTTGTCATAGGCGAAGCCCACATGGTCGAACACAATGTCGTGGCCCTTGGGCTGGAAACGCTCCACTCCCTCGGCGGTGGGGGTGTTATAGATTTCGTTCATGCGGTCGGCAGACACCTGGGACACGAACAGCTCTGCAATGAGGGCCAGACTCTGGTCGAAGGGGGCGTACACACGGGTGATGACCAGCAGGAACAAAAACAGCAGCATGAAGTCGATCTGTCCGGAGACGATCAGGCTGGCCCCCGCCAGGATGGTGGTGGCGACCCCCAGGCGCATGATGACGCTGGCCGCATTGACAAAGATGCCGGTGCCCAGCTCGCCCTGGATGGTGACCTTCTCATGGTCGTCGATCTTCTGGTTGAGCCCGGCCAGATAGCGCACCTCCTGGTTGGTGGCGCGGATCTCCCGGACGTTTTCCAACGCCTCCTGGATGCCGTCGGAGACACGGATTGCGGCCTGTTTTGTCCGCTCCGAGGCCCGGGCGGAGATCTTCCGGGTGCCGAACAGCAGGCCGAAGGCCACCGGCACCCCCCACAGGCAGGCGATAGTCAGCCGCCAGTCATATACCAGCAGGCAAACCGCGATAATGGCCGTGGAGATGTAGGCGCCGTACAGGTATCCCAGCACATGGGACCAGACGTGCTCCATGCGGTTCACATCGCCCATGAGGGTCTCGGTCAGGTCCGCCAGATCCCGCTTGCCGAAGTAGCCCAAGGGCAGCTTGCGCAGCCGCTCCGCCAGGCTGAGGCGGGTGGACTTCACCTCGTTGTAGACCAGGCCGTAAGTGGCGTGGTACTGCTGCAGGTGGGTCACAAAGGACAGAATGACGAACGCGATTACCAGCCCAAGAAAGAGCGCCGGGCCGGGCAGCGGCGCTCCGTCCGTCAGGGTTCCCATCAGGCCGTACATCAACAGGTACAGGATGCCCATGCCGCCCATGACGACCAGATTGACAATGACCGTCCAGAAAGCGCCCCTTTTGGCGTTTTTCACGCCCTGGTCGGTGAGGGCGTATTTCCGCTGAAAGTTTTTGCCGAACATCTTCTTCACCCCTCTCTCACTGTTCGCTGGTGATCTTCCACTGGACCGCCTGGTTGTAGTCCGCCCACATCCGGGCATAGAGGCCGCCGGCGGCGATCAGCTCCTGATGGGAGCCCTGTTCCACGATACGGCCCTCCTCCAACACGAGAATTTTGTCCGCGCCCACGACGGTGGACAGGCGGTGGGCGATCATGATAACGGTGCGGCCCCGGGTCAGCTCAGAGAACGCCTTTTGGATCAATGCTTCGTTCTCGGGGTCCGCGAAGGCGGTGGCTTCATCCAGGACCACGATGGGCGCATCCTTTAAGATGGCCCGGGCCAGGGCGATGCGCTGCTGCTCGCCGCCGGAGAGATAGGTCCCCTCGGAGCCGATCAGGGTGTCCATGCCCTGGGGCAGCTTCTCCAGAATGTCCCCGCACTGGGCGGCCATCAGCGCCGCGCGCACCTGCTCCCGGGTGGCGTCTGGGCGGGCGGCCCGGACATTTTCAAAGATGGAGGCTTTGAACAGGCGGCTGTTCTGGAACACAAAGGCGATCTGGTCCATGAGCACATGGGGGTCGATCTGCCGCACATCCACGCCGCCCACCTTCACCGCGCCGGAGGCGGCGTCCCAGAACCGTGGGATCAGGCTGGCGGCGGTAGTCTTGCCGCCGCCGGAGGGCCCCACCAGGGCCACGGTCTGTCCCGGCTCCGCCGTGAAGGAGACATGGGAGAGGGCGGGGGTCTCCGCGCCGTCGTAGGTGAAGCTCACATCCTCAAATTCCACACGGCTGCTCTGGGGGGACTTGGGATGCTCCGGCACTTTCAGCTCCGGGGCGCACATGACCTGGTCGATGCGGGCAAGCGCGGTGCTGGCCAGCATCATGCCCGATGCGGCGAACATGATCTTGGCAAGTGCCGTGGAGATGATGGCGGAGAACACCGCGTAAAAGGCGAAGTTTGTGACAAATCCTGTGAAGTCGCCGGCGGCCAGAGCCCCGGGCGCCAGGAACAGGGCCGCCGGCACCAGAAACACAAAGGCGCCCTCAGTGAAGGTCAGGTTGATGGATTGAGGTGTCCGGCAAATATCTGCCTGGTAGTGCTCGGCCTTGGTGCTGTAGTCCTCAATAGCCTCCTGGAACGCCTTGAAGGAGTAGACGGTCTGCTGGAAGATCTTGACTACAGGGATACCCCGGACGTACTCAGTGCCTGCTTTGGTAATGCGGTCCAGGGCCGCCTGATACTCTGCCAGAATCTTGGCGTTTTTGCCGCCCATCATGGAGAACATGGCCACAATGGAGATCACCGCAGCCAGCAGGCAGGCCGCCCCCATCCGCCAGTCAAAGACGAACATCATCACCAGCATGGCGATGAACAACGTGATGGTACCCACGATGTCCGCCAGGTTGTGGGCCAGCAGGGTCTCCGTGTCAGCCGCCGCCGCGTCCAGCCGCCCGCGGATGAGGCCGGAGGCGTTGGAGTCGAAAAAGCCCAGCGGGGCTTTCATCACATGGGCCACACCCTGCTTGCGGATATTGGACGCCGTGCGGAAGGCAGCCAGATGGGTACACATCAATCCCGCAAAATACAGGATGATGCCGGCCACCGCAAAGGCGAACGCCAGCCAACCGTATTGGGCGACGCTCTGCGCCTTCGTCCAGTCCGGCGCCACCGCGATCAGGTCCCGGGCTGCCAGCCAGATGCAGATGTAGGGTGCCATGCTCAGCAGCATGGACACCGCCGACAGGGCCAGGCCCAGAAAGGTCAGGCCCTTGTGGCTGCCTGCGTAGCCCAACAGGACGGCCACATCACTCTTTTTCTTCTGCTTCATAAAAAACCTCCTTCTCAAAGTTAGCTAAAACTAACTGTCATCCAAAAAGACAGGGGGCTATCCCCCCATCAATTTCAGCCATCCGGCGGTGTAGAAGTCCCGGAGCTGATCCACATCCCGCATCGCCTGGTCCCGGGGCATGTCGTGAACCACGATCTCAAAGATGCCATTGAACATCCCGCTGGCGATGATATGGCACAGGGATTTGTCCAGCACTGGGATGTCCCGGCCCAGGCGGCGGAGCACCTCCATGTACCGTTGGGTGTATTCCACCTCTGCCTCCACCATGTTGTGGACGAAGTGCTCATAGCTGGTCCCCTCCGCACAGCAGAGCAGCAGCTTCACCGGCTCCCGGTGGGCACAGATGTAATCCACCATCCAGTGGACACAGCCAGAAGACTCCACGCCCATGTGCTCCGGCTGCTGCTCCTCAGGCAGCTCGGCGAAGGAGGTCTGGGCCGCCATGAACTTCCCCATGAGGGCGGCGGCATGGGGCTCCACGATAGAGGCGAACAGGGCCTCCTTGCTGGAAAAATAGCCGTAGAAGGCGCCGGTGGTCACCCCGGCATTCTTCACGATCTGCCGCAGGGAGGCCCCCTGGAAGCCTTTATCCAGGAATTCCGCCATAGCGGCCTCCTGAATTTTTTCCAATGTGGTAACAGATGTTTCTTCCACTGGAATCTCTCCTGTAACATCGTTATATAACGGTGTTATAATACAACCAGCCCCACAATTTGTCAAGGGGGGAAAGCCGAAAAAGCCCGGCGCAAGTGCGCCGGGCTTTTCGATCAAAATCTTTGCCCTGATTTGGGAAGGGGCAGAGCACGCATGCTGTGCAGGCTGACGCCCAGAGTGGACAGGTTGTGGAGCATGGCCGATGTGGCCGGCGGCAGCACACCCGCCGCGCCAAGGCCGATCAGCGCCCCGTTGAACCCGATGACGAATCGGTAGTTGGCTTGGATGCGGTTCATGAGGGCCATGGCCAGCTGCCGCAGCTGCACCAGCTCCCACAGGCTGTCGGCGGCGATGGTGATATCGGCGATCTCTCTGGCGATGGCCGCCCCGTCGCTGATGGCGATGCCTGCATCCGCTTCGGAGAGGGCAGGGGAATCGTTGATGCCGTCTCCCACCATGAGGACTGTGTGCCCCTCCCGCCGCAGGGCTGCCACATACTCCGCCTTGTCCGCCGGAAGCACCCCGGCCCGGAAGTCATCTACCCCCAGCTGGGCCGCAATGGCGGCGGCGGTGCGGGGGCTGTCCCCGGTGAGCATGACAGTCTTTTTCACGCCCAGTCTCCGCAGAGCGGAGAACACATCTTTTGCCTCCTCCCGCAGGGGGTCGGAGATACAGATCACGGCGGAGAGCACTCCGTCGATTGCCAGGTAGAGCTGGGAGAACTCCGGAGGCAGGGTGTCGAACTTTTCCTGCTCGCCTTCCGGAATGCGCACCTTCTCGTCCTCGAAGATAAAATGGGCACTGCCGATGCGCACTTGTTCCCCATCCACCGAGCTGGCGATGCCGTGCGCCACCAGATACTCCACCTTGGCATGGCGTTCCTCATGGCGCAGGCCTCGGCGGCGGGCCGCTTCCACTACGGCGTTGGCCATGGAGTGGGGGAAGTGTTCCTCCAGGCAGGCGGCCAGGCGGAGCATCTCCGCCTCATTCTTGCCGTTGAAGGGGATGATCTGGGCCACCTGGGGACAGGCGTGGGTAAGGGTGCCGGTCTTATCAAAGATGATGGTGTCCGCTTTGGCTGTGGCTTCCAGAAACCTGCCGCCCTTGACGGTGATGTGCTCACGCCCGGCCTCCCGCATGGCAGACATGACTGCCAAAGGCATCGCCAGCTTTAAGGCACAGGAGAAGTCCACCATGAGCACCGACAGGGCTCGGGTCACATTCCGGGTGAGGAGCAAATCCAGCAGGCTCCCGGCGAAGGTATAGGGCACCAGCTTGTCGGCCAGGTTGGACGCCTTGGCTTCAGCGGCAGACTTCATCTGCTCCGACCGCTGGATCATGTCCACAATCTGGTCGTACCGGCCCTGGCCGGATGCCTGCTTCACCTCCAGGACGCACTCGCCCTCCTCCACCACGGTGCCGGCGTACAGCGTCCCTCCGGGACGCTTGGCCACAGGGACGGACTCGCCTGTGAGGGAGGCTTGATTGACGGTGATCTCACCCTCCGCCACCACGCCGTCCAGAGGGATGACGCCCCCGGCCCGGACCACAACCAGATCGCCGGGCTTCACTTGTCCAATGGAGACCAGTACCTCGTCGTTCCCGTTTTTCAGCCACACCCGGTCTACGTGAAGGGACAAACTCTCCGCCAGGTCGGCCACAGACTTCTTCCTTGTCCAGTCTTCCAGCAGCTCCCCGATCTCCAGCAGGAACATGACGGTGCCGGCGGTGCCAAAGTCCCGGCGGCAGGCCGAAATCCCGATGGACAGGGCATCCAGCAGCTCCACCTTGATCTGATGCCGTCCCAGACAGCGAAGGCCCTTGCGCAGGAAAGGCGCCATGTGCCAAATCACCCGGGCAATCCGCAGCGGCGCAGGCAGGAACAGGGTGGCCGCCGCCTTTACTGCCACCTTACCCACCAGTTTCTCCTGGAACTCCCGGTTCATAGCCCGGGGGCTGTGATCGGGGAGGGCGACAGACGCTTCTGCCCCGGCCCAGGTGAACGCGCCGAGTGCGGAGAGAACCGTTTCCCGCTCCCCTGTAAAGGTCACGATGATACAGCCTGTGCGCTCATGGACAGCGGCTTCCCGGACCCAGGGCTGGCCCTTCAGCCAGGTCTCCAGCAGGTCGGCCTGACGCAAGGTCAGGTTTTTCTGCCGGAGGCGCAGACGTAGCCGCCCCCGGCTCTCGTGTACGATGGTTGCTCGCATACAGGTACTCCTTCCTATGAAAAAGGGAGCCGCTTTCCGGCTCCCTTCCGCAGCTTTTAAGCCTCCTGACCCTTCACCTGGGTTTCGGCCTCCTTGGAGGCCCGGGCCTCATTGATGTCTTTGGCGGAGGCCACAATGTCGGCGGCGTTCTCTTGGACGGCGGTGACCGTCTCCATCACGCTGTCCTTCATCCGCAGGCCGGCGGCGGTGATGTGGATGTAGGCATTCTTGGCATCCTTGCTGGTCAGCAGCTTCACGCCGGCAGAGCCGAACAGGGCACCGCCCACAAAGCAGGCCAGTCTGACGTAATGCTTCATCATAGGATTCTTCCTTTCCGTGATTGGTTATTTGCGTTTGTAACCTGTGATCATCACCATGATCATGCAGATCACGGCGCCCCAGGCCCAGAAGCGATGTTGTTTCATCAAGATCTCCTCCTGTCTGGAAACAAGCCCGTCTCTTCGCGTATTAAAGCATTATAGCAGATGAAACGCCCGGTGTATCACCAAAACAGACGATGTTGTGCCGGTTCAGACATCCTTCCGGTACTTGGCCGGCGTCATACCGTACTGCCGGCGGAAGGCGGCGGTGAACTGGCTGGCACTGCCATATCCGACTGACTGAGCCACCCCCAGAACACTGAGGGAGGAGTCCCGCAGCAGCTCTGCCGCCCGTTCCATCCGCCGCTGCCGCAGCCAGGCGTGGACCGGCAGGCCGTACAGACGGCGGAAAGCATCCTTGAATGTTGTGGCGGAGAGCATGGCCATGCGGCTCAGGGCTGGGATGGTCAGGGGATCGGCCAGGTGATCCTCCATATAACGGCGCGTCTTTCCTAAAACCCGGACTACCTCCCGATCCAGTGCCGGGACCGGGAGGACATTCAGCGCATTTCCCTCTGGGGCGGAGAGCAGATAGAGCAGCTCTGCCGATTTCCACACGCACCAGCGGGCCTGCTCGCTCTGGGGCAGGCAGTCCAGGTTGGCAAAGACCGCCCGGCTCCAGGTGCTGGGCCCCTCTACGGCACAGCCGTTCCGGCTGGCCATCCATCGCCGTACCTGCTCTGTGTCCAGAGAGAGGCCCCCCAGCAGCGCACACAGGGCCTCCAGGCTGTCCCGGGCGCTGCGGGCGTCCACTGCTACCAGGACTCCCTCCAGGGAGGTGCCGACCTTGACGGCGGACAGGCTGGAGGCGTCCGTGAGAAGAAGCACCTGCCGGGCACCTGCCGTCAGGGCCGATCCGTCCCGCCGGGTCAGTGTTACCGTCCCGGCAACACAGAACAAGGCCTCGAAATGCAGAGGCTCCAGTCGAAGGGGCAGGGGGAGAGGGCTCTTTTCCAGAGAGAACAGGCAGGCCCGGACGCCGGGCATCACCTGCGACCAGTCTCCACGGTCCGCCAGAACCTCTGCCAGCATCCGTCTGCCTCCTCTCTCTGCTGATCTGTGTCCCGGCCGCTTACCGGCCGAACAGCCCCTTCTTCCCCCAGGGCTCTTTCCGAATCTCCCCTGCGTCATAGCCGGTGGCCCGGATGGCTTCCCGCAGGGCTGCCTCATCCAACTCTGTTTCTGCGATCACCGTGGTCTCCTTTTTGCTCCGGGACGAGGTGACTTTCTTCACCGGAAAGGCTCTGCGCACCGCGTCGTTCACATGGCTCTCACACATGCCGCACATCATACCTGTCACCCGCACAGTATATTTCCACATATTCTGCCGCCTCCACTGCTGCTTCTATTAGTTAACGCTAACCGCAGGATAATCTTTTCCTGTCAGGGGAATTGTCCAGGTAATATCAGTCTGGTTTCCCATGCAAATTAGTTAGACATATCTAACCAAAAACATTATAGAGCCGCATCTTCTGGTTTGTCAAGCCCCGGGACCGCGCAAGCATTGGCACCCGGCATGGTATTCCGGCAGGGACCTCTTAAAACCGGCTACGACCGTCTGGCAAACGGTACGCAAAGCGGCTGCTTTGAGAGAGGGGCGACCATACAAAAGCATTTGAACGGCGTGGCGCTCGAAAGAGGGGAAATTACGGATGTGCCTGCCTTTTATCGGCGTGTTGATTCCGTTTGCAGGAACCGCTTTCCGGCCTGCACCTTACTTTGGCCGGTGTCGGAGCAACGGCTCCCCCGCCTCCGCCAAAAGAGCCGGCAGGTGAAAGGGCCCCACACCCATCTGCGATGCTCCGCCACGATGGCGCTGGATGCATGGTGCCGGGCTAACAAGGAACATGCCCGGAACGAAGGACTTTCCTGCTCTCGACGGCCCTGCAGATTCTGAGCCGTGTTTCAGCCTGCGGCCCGATCTCCAGTTCTGCAGACGGCGGCAGAATCTCCTGGTCCTGCCAGGCTGACGTCTCTTCCAGCTCTGATAAATTCGTCCTCGACTATCTGTCTCTTGCAGTTTGGCCTCTTTACCATGGCTGAAAATAGCGATTGCAGTCCTCTTGGGCCTGCTTCAGCGCTTCTTCTGGGGAACATACCCCCAAAACTGCCTGCTGGACATAGGCCGCCAGAATGGTCTCTAGTTGCAGCTCGCTGAAGTTCTGGTAGTAAGTGCTGTTGCTGCGGCGCTGCGCTGTGGGAAAGCTCTTTCGCGCAGTGGAGAGCTAGGGGTATTGCTCGCTGATATCGCGGTTGCTGTATGCGGAACGGCAGGGAGACAGGCCGCCCAACATCGTGAAGACCGGTGCCACCAAGTCCATATCCTCCCGTTCTGCCCGTCGTGGCGGGATAGAATGCTGCTTCCGGCCTGACGTCTGCTGTCATACGCTTTCTGCTTTTTGCGTCACAGTTGGCCGACGCGATGCCGCCCGGAGGAGACTCTGCGCTCTTGTACCGGGACGTTTTTTGCCTTTTACGGGGCCATGTAAAACAAGCTCAAATTGGTCTGGCAGACCCAACCTGGCTTTATAGCTGTTTGAAACAGCATCGGCTCATAGATGGAAATCTCGGGCTTATCTCTGCCGCACCTTGAGCAGTGGGCATTGCCCCTTTTTCTCTGCCTTTTCAAAGTGGACACAGGCTACCGCCTGGTATTGCATTCCGCTTCTCTCCCGGCTGGTTTCCAAAGAAATCAGCCGGGTTTCCTGCGCCTTCAAAGAATTAGATGGCATCTGGAAGAATTTTTGCGTGGTTTTGCCGTATTCTGAGCTGCTGTGATAAGCATTTGTTGGCTTCATAGCCGAGACGATGATCTGGTGAATGCTTTGCGCTGTCATTCTCAAACTGCTGGTTTTAAATATTGGATAAAAAATATCGCCTACATTCCCGGCAGGTTTTTCTACACGGTCAGCAAGGAGAAGATCGTCCAGTACATCCCCATTCTGGGCAGCAAAATTAACCAATATCTCGAAAAATAATTAATAAGCAACGGTCCGGCCTGTTTGGATCCTGACAGTATTCGGACGGAAACCGCTGGTTTGAAGGCATGAGGACTTTCGGTTCCCCGGCTGCATTCCGTCCGTCAAACTGCTGTGCCGCAGTGCTTTTCGGACCTTTTGCTTCCTGAAATCCCCAAGAGCCAAAGGGCGATTCATTCCGCTCTGCGGTGGCTTTTGATATTCTGGTGCAGGATTTTGAGGGACAGATCTATCAAAATTTGCACCGCACTAAAGAATATAGAAAGCTCTCGATGAATAATGCAAAGAGACAAGACCGAGAACTGGGGCCCTGAACGGGAGAGTCACACGTTGCCGCCTGTGAGTGGTTTGTCTGAGGCTTTGGCAGAGAGGGCAGCACCAGGACGGCTGAAGCGGCTACGAACAGTGTGTGGCCTGTGTGCCCGCCACGGAAGCAGGGAATAGTCCCAGCCCCACCGAACCATTGGGAGCGGAAACAAGGTAGTTTTGAGGCTCTGCGGAGGACGAAAGAAAAAACAGGATAAAGACCGGGGGAGCGCAAGCGGCCTCCGGTCGGATCACAGCAGTCCGCAGTGCGGGCTGTTTCAAGGGTTTTCATAGGGCTGTGAAGTGGGGCAAAAATATGGGGATGGGATCCGCTCTGGGATCACTTTCCCGGAATGCTTAGAGACAAAATCAAAAAGTGGGGGCGTGCCGGGGATATGTACGGTTTTCTGCGGTTTTGGCCCACGGTTCCAGAGCGCATCCCCTTGCGGTACTGAAAACAAACATAGGGCCTCCAGCCAGGCAGCCGAGTTGTTACTTTTCTAAAAATTTCTATCCAGTTTCCTGGCTACTGAACCAGCGTCGTGATATGATGTGTCACTAACAAGGATGCAGCACAATGCATGACTACATGGGTTCCCTACACGCAAGGTTCTGCCGGGCACCGAAACTTAGGGTGTCCGGCAGAAACCGGAACAGGCTTATAGGAAAATTAAGGAAACGTTAGCTCACCAGACCCAGGAGAATTTGCTGCAGTTGGCAGTTATTTCTTAACTTTAATAAAACCGTCACCTTTCCCTGGCTATTTCTTTTTTCTGTGGTATATTGTGTCGTTGAAAAGGAGACGAATACTATGGTGAAGAAATAGATCAACGGCGAAGGTAACATCAGAAAGAGAAAAGATGGAGGGGGGATACCGCAGGGCATGATCCCGAGACAGGCAAGGCCATCTACAAGAACGTCCTTGGCAGGACCCAGGCAGAGACGACGACCAAGCTGAAAGTGGAAAAATGGTTCCAAACAGCAGGGAAGCCTTGGCACGGCAGAGTTGCGCCAAGGCACGTTTTTTGCCCTGTATGGGTCATGGTTTGGGGCAACTGCAAATTTTGTAAAATCGCGTTATTTCTCCGGAAACCTTTGGATGTAAAGGCAGAAAAACCGTCTGATTTCTATGAAATCAGACGGTTTTGTGATTGCGGGGCATGACTTGAACCTACGACCTCCGGGTTATAAACTGCTATCGTTTTCTCTATCCGCTGCACCGCAACGTTTTCCGGACTTTTGTGGGACCTGGAATCGTCCAAAACCCGGAATTCATTTCTTCCTACTCCATGACGGTTTTCAGCAATCTGTGGCAGGTCATGGGGCGGGGAAAGATGCCGAAAATAAGGAGTACAAGAAATGCATCTAACGGTTTATGCTTACATATTGGGGGAGATGTGTTAACACCACATTGCATGAATCAAACGGAACGGGCCCTGGGTCTTTGCAGCTCCGATGTTCTTCCAGATCAATATCCCATCGCAGCGTTCGGGAAGATGACAATCAGTTCCGGGAAGAGCATCATAAAGAAGCAAGCAACCAGGAAAATAATAACATACGGCATGACCGCCTTGTACATAACCTTGGTGTCCACTCCCGGAGGTGCCACACCCTGCAAGTAGAACATATTGATGCCAAAAGGCGGAGTAATCATGCCCAGGCAAAGAGTGACACACAGAATCAGGATGGTGGCGTTGGTGTCCAGGGAAGAAGCCTGGATTACCGGCAGCAGAATGGGAATGGCAATCATGATGATGGGCGTAGTGTCCAGGAACATCCCCATCACAAAGAACAGCGCAAAGATCAGCAGCATCAGGGGCAGGCCGTCCAGATTGGAGCTTGCAAAAGCAGCGGCTACCACGTCAGACAGGCGGGTGATATTCACCAGGGAGTTGTAAGCGGCGCCTCCCATGAGAATCCACATAAGCATGGCGGAGACCTCCATGGTCTGGATGAGAGAGGCCCGCAGATTCTTCACATTCAGTTTCCGGGTAATCAGGGCATACACCATGGAGGCGAAGGCGCCCACACCGGCGGCCTCAGTAGGTGTTGCGATTCCGGCATAGATGCAGCCCAGCACCAGAACGATGATGGCAATGGGGGCGATGACCTTTTTAAACACCCGCATCTTCTCGCCCCAGGAGGGACGCTCGGCCTTGGGGATGCCGGGGCCCAGCTTGGGATTGATGGCACAGCGGATGCCGATATAGATGATGAACAGCAGGGCCAAGCCTACGCCGGGCAACGCACCGCCGGCAAACAGCCAGCCTGCGGACACGCCGGTATAGGAAGACATGATGATCATGATGGTAGAGGGCGGGATAATGGGGCCCAGGCAGCCACCTGCCAGCACGGGGCCAGTGGCCAACGCTTTGTCATAACCACGGTCCAACATAGCTGGCAGTGCAATCAGCCCCATCATGATGGTAGCGGTGGCCGCCACACCGCTCATAGCGGCGATGACTGCTGTGGTGGCCACTGTGGCCATAGCCAGACCGCCATTGATACCGCCAAGCCACTTGTGGAAGAATTCGTAGATGTCTCCGCCGATGCCGGAGGTCTGGAGGAACGCCGCCATCAGAGCGAACATGGGGATGGCCAGCAGGGACTCCGACTGCATCTGATAAACAAATGCTGCGTTCAACACATTCAGCAGGCCAGAGCCGTAGAACACCAGCAGGATGACTGAAGCCACGCTCATCATGGCAAAGCAGATGGGGATGCCTAGCGCCATCAGGGCTACCAGCCCCAGCAGCAAAATGATAATATCAGGACTCACTGTATGTCCTCCTTTCCGGTTTCGTCAGGCAGATGCTCAGCGGACTTCACGATTTCAATTGCCTCCGCGACTTCGTTGGAGTTGTTGGTGAGTTCAATCTTGCCTGCCATAGCGGCTACATTCTTGATAAGCTCACTGATGGCTTGAATGAACATCAGTGCAGCGCCCAGAGGCACCCAAAACCGGATGGTCCACATGGGAGACCCCCACACGGAAGAGATCCGTTCATTGAGGCGGAAGGACAGTAGGAAGATGTTTATTCCGTAGATAAATACCAGCCCCATACAGATTAGGACCAGAATGGCGGTGGCGATATTGATACCGCAGCGGACTTTGACAGGGAATTTATTATAAAGCAGATCCACTCGCACCAGGCCGCCCTTCCAGTAGCAGTATCCGCCGCAGGCCATCAGCATCAGGCCCCAGATCTGGATAATCAGCTCCCATGCCCAGACGGTTGGAGACTTGAGGACATAACGTGAGAATACCTCAAAGGCGGTGAGGCAGATCATGGGCAGAAGAATCCAGGCGAAGATTCTGCCAATGGTCCGATTAATGGCGTCAATGCCGCCTGATAATTTCAATAGTGCGTTCATGTCTCACTTTCCCTTCTCTTGAATTCTATTTTTCTGTGAGGAACGCGCGGACTCAGTAATCCACTTGGCGGCCATAGTCACGGTTTTGCTGCTTGATGATCTCGATACCGCGGGCCATACGCTCGCTCTTGGCGGCCAGCTCTTCCCAGGTCTGGGTGACAGCAATTTCACGCATCTCGGCCAGGACGTCATCAGGCAGCGGAGACAGCTCAGTGTAGCCGCCCTGGATAGCGTCTCGAACACTTTTCTCCGTACCAACCACATGGGCCTGGCCGATGACGCCGATGTTGGCCAGCCGGATGGTCTCGTCCACGATGCTCCGCAGGTCCTCAGGGAGCTTGTTCAGGCTGTCCTGATTCACCACGGTGGCCATTTGGCAGAAGCACATGGAGGGGCTGAGGGCGTACTGCGCCACCTCGCGGATGTTGTTGGAGTCACTCAGAGAGGACCAGCCATACAGAGCGCCGTCAATGGTGCCCAGCTGCAGGGCCTGATAGACCTCTGTGCCGGCAATGTTGGTGGGAGAGGCCCCCAACGCAGCCAGGAAGTCGCCCCACACGCCCAGAGCGCGGATCTTTTTGCCGTGGAAGTCCTCCAGGCTCTCTACCTGGAAGTTTGCCAGGACGTTGTAGTTGGGCTCATGGGCATTCCAGTAGTATTTGAGATTCAGTTCTCCGTAGGCCTCCTGGATCACATCCAGCAACCCATAGTTCTCCATTACGTCATAGATTTCGGCGGAGCTCTCCCATGCAAAGGGGATGCCGCAGGCCAGATCCGCCTCCGGAATCAGGCCGGAGAAGGTGGAGCCGAAGATGACGGCACAGTCAAAGGCATTTTGCGAGAGATAGGTCAGTATATCGGAGGTCTGGCACAAAGCGCCCGGCTCATACAGCTCCACCTGAAGGCGGCCATTGGTAGCGGTCTCCAGAGCCTCCTTCAGGTTGGTGGCCATATCGCCCTGCAGGGAATTCAGGGAGTAGCTGCTCTGCAGGCGCCAGGTGATCGTCTCGCCACCGGAGGAGCTCTCTCCCACGCCTGAATCGCTGCCAGCGGTATCGCCGCCGCAAGCAGTCAGCAACGTCAGCGACATACACAGTGCCAGAATCAGCGCAAACAGTTTTTTTGCATTCTTTCTCATGATCCTTCCTCCTAAAGTCTTGTATGGGGGATGTGTTTTACTGGCCGGTATACTGCGGCTCCCGCTTTTCCAGGAAGGCGGAAACACCCTCCTTGAAATCCGCATGACGAGCCATGTAGCGGGTGTAAGTCACCTCCAGCTCATCCTTCCGGTGGATCTGGAAATCCTCCTGTTCATTCATGCAGGCTTTCAGGTACCGCAGCACCAGGGGACCACGGCGGCACAGCTCCCGCGCCTTGTCCATGGCCGCGGGCATCAGCTCCTCCAGTGTGTCTACCACCATGGTGACACCGCCGTACTTGTCGTGGAGCTCTTCTGCGGTGATGAAGGTGCCGCAGTAGCTCATATCCCGCTGGATCTGGGGGGGCAGAATGCGGGCTAGATGGGCGCTGCCGCCCACCACGCTGAGCTTTGCCTCCGGTGCGCCGAAGAGGGTCCCCTTCACGGCGATAGAGATATCCGCACCGGCGGGGTAGCACACGCCGCCGCCCAGGCAGTGGCCGTGAACTGCACAGATCAGGGGAACCCGCAGTTCATAGAGGGCCTGAGCTCCATCGTAATAGACCTCCTGGGTATTGGTGACATCCTTATCCAGGATGCTCTGATAGAATCGCTTGATGTCCACGCCCACGCAGAAGGTTTTGATGTCGGAGTGCATAATGCACACCCAGATGTCGTCCTCATGGTTGATATAGTCGCACAGGAGCAGGATCTCCTCCTGCACCACGCCATCTGCCGCATTCACCGGGGGATTGTGGAGGGTCATAACGGCGATGTGATCCTCCACGGACAGGAATACCTTTTGTAAGGTATGTCCATTGACGGCCTCAATTTTTTTCGCGGACATATTACTGATCCTCCTTGCCATAGCGTTCGTAGTAAGCTTCCCAGAGCTGATCCCGGAACTTGGGGTGGGCGATGTTGATGAGGAGCCGGGCCCGCTCCCGCAGGCTCTTGGCCCGCAGGTTGGCGACGCCGTATTCCGTCACGATGTAGTGGACGTCCGTACGGGTGGTGGTGACAGTGGTGCCGGGCTCAAACACCGGAACGATCCGGGACACTTCCCCGTGCTTGGCCGTGGAGGGCATGGCCAGAATGGCTTTGCCGTCGGGACACATGGCCGCGCCGCGGACATAGTCCAGCTGACCGCCGATGCCGGAGAATTGCTTGGTGCCCATGGACTCGGAGTTCACCTGACCGTTGAAGTCCACCTGTAGGCAGGAGTTGATGGACACCACTTTGGGATTCTGGCAGATCACGGCGGGGGTGTTCACGTAGTCCACAGTCCGCATCATCACGTCCGGATTGTCATCCACAAAGTCGTAAAGCTTTTTGGAGCCCATCAGGAAGGCAGCCACCATCTTGCCCTTGTCCAGCCGCTTGTTGGCACCGGTGATGACCCCCTTCTGGTACAGATCCACCACGCCGTCGGAGAACATCTCGGAGTGGATGCCCAAATCCTTCTTGTCCCCCAGGAACTTCAGCACCGCATCAGGGATGGTGCCGATGCCCAGCTGCAATGTAGAGCCGTCCTCCACCAGGGAGGCCACATTCCGGCCGATGGCTTCCTCCACTTCGCCGATGGTGCCTCCGCCCAGCTCCGGCAGAGGCGTGGATGCCTCCACACAGCAGGTCAGCTGGGAGACGTGAAGGAAGGACTCCCCCATGGTGCGGGGCATCTGGTCGTTGACCTGGGCAATGACCATTTTGGCGTTCAGGCAGGCGGGCTTGGTGCCGCCCACGGAGACGCCCAGGGACACATAGCCGTGCTTGTCCGGCGGAGTGACGGAAACCATCGCCACGTCAATGGGGAAGGTGCCGTCAGAGAAGAATCGGGTGGACTGGTGGAAGAAAAAGGGTGTGTAGTCCGCCCGTCCTTCCTGCACAGCCTTGCGGGTTGGGCCGCCCACAAACATGGCATTGTGGCGAAGGTGCCCCTTCATCTTGGGATCGCAGTACTCCCCTTTTCCCATGGGAACCCAGTGGACGATCTCCACATCCTTATATTGCTCATAGTTTCGCACCAGCGCATCCACCAGGACGGGGGGTTCATTGGCCGCATGGCCGAAAAAGACCCGGGAACCATCGGGGATCTGCCGGACGGCCTCATCTGCCGTCATTAATTTGGAAGCATAGAGTACCTTCCAGTCTTCCATCTCTTGTACCTCCTTAAAATCTCACATATTTCATCGATGGTATGTCTGGCGGGGGATTTCCGCCACCAACACATTCCGTTGGAATTCGACAAATCATTATAGCAAAAATCTTGCCAATTTAAAAAAACATTCCAGCGAAAAGCCAGAAACCCCTATGACTGTATGGAATTGCGGTTCCTCCCGAAATTCAAAAAAGATCGAATTATTTTCCATGACGGAAACGGGGCCTCGATTATGTGAAAAAAATTGCAATTTTGTGTTCCAAAATTGGAACGAATTTTGAGCAGAGTGCTCCGAAATTGGAACTTGTGAAAACATAAGATTTATGATATAGTCATTTTTGTTAAAAACAAAGCAAAGATGATATGAGTTTTGACGATAAAAAGTGTGATTTCAAATTTGAAATTGCACAAAAGAGCAAAAGGCGAAGGGAGGTGTTCCATTTTTGGAGCAAAAGCAGGTGCGCTCGCAGTTTTCCCATGAGACCATGGAGGAACTGCGCAAGCGAGTTTTGGATTTGGAAGAACAGAACCGTGTCCTGGATGCTTTTATCGAGAACTCTACGGATGCCATCCAGATCTCAGACCGGAATCTGGTGACGCTGCGGATCAACCGGGCTTATGAGGTCCTCACCGGGATTCGGAGAGAGGAGTTAGTGGGGGTGCCGGTGGAGCAGTTGGTGAAAAACCATCTGATTTCCGAATCCTGCGGTGCTATCGTAGCAAAGACCAAAAAGCCACACACCATTGTGCAGACCTTCTATCGCACAGGGCGCAGTGCACATGTGTCCTGCACGCCGGTATTTGATAGCTGCGGTGAGATTGAATTCTATATCTGTAATGACCGGGATTTGGACGAAATCAGCTCTTTGCAGCAGGAGCTTGATAAGATCCGGGGACTGAATGACCAATATCTCCAGGAACTGGAGAGCATCAAGGCCCGGATGGGTGGCCAAAGCAAACTGATTGTGGCCGATAAGGAGATGCTGAAGGTGCTGGCCCTGGCCGCCCGGATAGCCAAGGTGGACTCTACCGCCCTTCTGCTGGGAGAAACCGGTGTAGGTAAGGATGAGATTGCCAGATTCATCCACCAGAACAGCGGGCGGTCCAACCGGCGGTTTGTTCCCATCAACTGCGCTGCCATCACAGAGTCTCTCTTTGAGAGCGAACTCTTTGGACATGAAGGCCATGCCTTCACCGGCGCTGGCAGCAAAGTGAAGCCAGGCCTTCTAGAGGCAGCAGATCACGGAACGCTGTTTCTGGATGAGGTCGGCGAGCTGTCTCTGAATATGCAGGCCAAACTGCTCCATGTGCTGCAGAACCGCTCTTTCATCCGCGTGGGCGGCAACGAACCCATACAGGTGGACATCCGAGTGATCGCCGCTACTAACTGCGACTTGGAAGAGATGGTGCAGCAGAAACGCTTTCGGGAGGACCTGTATTACCGGCTGAATGTCATGCCGATCCATATTCCGCCGCTCCGGAAGCGAAAAAATGACATCATTCCTCTGGCTCAGCATTTTCTAGATTACTACAATCAAAAATACGACTTTCATCGGAAACTGTCCCCAGCAACCTGCTTTGCGTTGCTGAACTATCGGTGGGAAGGGAACGTCCGCCAGCTGAAAAACAGCATTGAGCAGGCGACCATCATCACGGATACAGACTTGATTCAGCCGGAGAGCTTGCCGATGAACGTGGCGGGTCCGGAGCCTGTTCAGGATGCTCCGGCAGAGGCGGGACTGAATGAGATGCTGGAGCGTATGGAGCTGCGGTATCTCCAGACATTCTACGAGCGGTACGGAAGTATCCGTAAGGCTGCGGAACGCCTGAAACTCCCGCCCACTACGTTCCTACGCCATTGGGAACGGCTACGGCAGAAATATGGAACCTCTTCAGCAGAAGGCAAAGAATGAGGATCTGACGAAATAAACATCCGCTAATGCAATGTGGATACTATGTATTCAAATTCCAAAATGCAATATGAAATGAGTTGGGCCACGGGATGCTTGGAATGCGGGCAACTCTATGTAAATGGCACAGACCTTTGGACCCATGTGGGGAGCTGGGTAAAATCAGCGGGGCGGCTCTGTTGATTCTTTGTACAAGACCATCCGGGCGTTTTTGTGGGCAAGCATCTCGTCCAGCTATACGGCGGCTGCAGTTCTGGGCAGAAGCCCGGCCCCACTTGGGACGACCACGGGTTGGAGGACTGGAAGAAGCCCCCCTCTGTTTGGTATGTGAGCCGCTGTGTGGGGCGAATGGGGACGGGATAGCCGTGCCCCCCACAAAAGTCATCCTACGGCTGGGCGGAAGTGGGGAGTGGAAGTGCGAGATTGCCATGGAAACACATTTTTCCCCAGAATCGGGGGTGGCTCCACCAGTTGAAAGCATAGCGGGCGCCCTCCGGCCAGATCACAACCGCCCGCAGTACAGGCAGTTGCGGGAGTTTTCTAGGTGGCCGAAAGCAGGACCAAAAACAGAGGGATCGGCTCATCTTTAGGGTCACTTTTCTGGAATACTTAGAAGCACAAACAAAAAGTATGGGTCACCGCTGGGATGCACACAGCTTCCTAGAGCTATGCCCCACGCTTCCGGCAGGGACGTCCCATCAGGAAGTGCGGAACCGAAAGCAACGCTACGGATTCTGACCAGACAACCAAGTTGTTACTTTTCTGATAATAGATGCTGCATCCCCCGGCTATTGAGCCAGCGTCGTGATATGGTGTGTCGCTGATAGGAAGCGGCACTAGGCGAGTGGTTTGAAAACTACGCAAAGATTAAGGGTCGCTCCTCCCCCCACCAGACCTGCCGGGGGTACATCGATAACCATATCAAGCCGAATATCGGCAAAGTTCCGCTGGAAAAACTCACTTCTCTGGAGTTACAGAAGCTCTACAAGAAGCTGTTGACCAGCGGGAGAATTGACAGAGTAGAGAGCAGGCACTAGGCAAAGGGGCTGAGCCCCAAGACAGTGCTGAACATCTGCCAGATCATCGCCTCAGCCATGAAACTGGCAAAGAAGCAGAGAATTATCGTAGCAGATCCCGCCGAAGCTGGAACATCGGGAGATGAAAACACTGCCCATTGAACAGATGGACTCCTTCCTTAGAGAGGCCAGAGACAGCGGGGTATTCGAGATGTACTACGTGGAGTTGGCAACCGGTCTCCGGCGAGGCCAATTGCTCGGCCTGAAGTGGGAGGACATCGATTTCGAACATGACAACCTCCAGGTGAAACGGCAAATCGCCCGGATCAATGACGAAATCGTAAAAGCACACCGGAAAAGCAAGAACGCCTACCGGACGCTGCCGCAAGCGGAGGATACCATCCAGGTTCTGAAACAACAGAGGAAGAAAACCGTCAGCAGTCCCTGAGTGTTTCCCTCACCCACCGGCGGTCCCATCTCGCCGGATAGTTTGCTCCACCAGGTACTGAAACGAGCGGGGCTGCCTCGGGTCAGATTCCACGATCTCCGGCATACCTTCGCCACGCTGGCCTTCCAGAACGGCGTGGACACCAAGGTGGTGTCCGGGATACTGGGGTACTTCAGCGCGGGTTCACCCTGGACACTTATGCCCATGTCACAATAGCAGCCCAGAAGGAGGCAGCAAAAACCATGGAAAGGGTCCTGACGGCAACACTGTAAACAAAAAAATCTTCCCCGAAAGCGGAAAAGTCCGGAGGCGGTATTTCCGCCTCCGGGCGCGTTTTTTGACCCATCTGGGTCATGGTTTGGGTCACCCCGGTGTCCAGAAAATGGGGATGTCCAAAAAAGTTGCAAACGGGCAGAGAAAATCGCCGCTTTCCGGGTGGGAAGCAGCGATTTTATGGTTGCGGGGGCTAGACTTGAACCAGACCTCCGGGTTATGAGTCACTAATCTAGTGGCCCGTAATCCGGAGGTCGTTTTTCTGTTTTTGCCTTTCATATCAGGCGATACATCGCCCGACAGCAAAGCACGTTCCGTAGAGCCTGTGTGTCAGTTTTTTCCCTTTTAATTTTAACTATTTTATCCCACTTGCAAAATAACCGCAAACACAGATTTGGCCTTGATCTGCCGTGCTGATTCGAGGCAACTGCAATTACCAAAAACTGCACAACCATGTGGGAAGGCTTACCCCGCTTCGAACTAAGTAAGGATATTTCAAGAAATAAAGCGAAGCTATTCTTCTCATTTCTTGAGCCATGGAACTGGGCAGGGCAAGCACCACATCCAGCTATACGCCGTCTCAGTTCCGAGCAGAAACCTGGCCCAACTTTGGGGGACCAACAGCCCGAAGGACAGAAAAAATCCAGATCTTGTTTGGCCGTGTGAGCCTCTGTGTGTCCTTTGGACTGTTTGCCATTAGAAGAGAATTTGACCTGAACCAGAAACATGTGATATGATGCCTTAGTTTGGAATTGTCTGGGGAGAAGTGCGTGGCCGATGAGTTTGAAGTTGTTACCCACCACACGATTTAGGAAAAATTGAGTTTCCCGCAAAAAGCAGGGGATAGAGGACTGCTGTGGGAAGTCCGGAAGCCTGTTCAAAAAGCCCCACAGTACAGGGCAATGTCATTAAGTTAAGCGTTTTCCGAAGGAACGGCGCACAAAGTAGTAATTTATTTCGCACAAATTGGGGGAGACTTAAAAAGCGAAAGTTAAGAACAGGGGTGCCCCGGTTCTTAACTTAGTGACATTGCAGCACAGTTTTTTGAATCAGTATTTCCTGTTTTTTTGAACAAAAAGGCCACAATTCGACTTTTGCGTTCTCGGGACAGGCCAATTCCCAGACACTACGATTGCCACAGAGCGACAGGAACTTAAAGGGAGACTTGGAGTCAAAAACTTGGAACATACTAGCCATTCTTCATCTTGGTATTGCCAGGATTTGTCTCGTCATGCTATAATATATGTTAATTATAGTATACAGCGTTGCAGATTTGTTTTCGGTTTATGGTTTCTGAAATTTTCCAGATGAACTCCATCCGGAAGAATCTTTTGTGAAGAGGTTTTATCAGATATGTCTTACAAAAGACTGGTATATCAAGAGGTCGCGGCGCAGGGAAACTCTCTGGACCCTCTTCTCACTAATAAGCAGGAGTATGCGTATCAGTGGCTAAAAAGCTCGATTATTGAGAATAAAATCAAGCCGTCTACCCTGCTGGTTGAGCGGCATCTGAGTGAAATGCTGCATATTAGCCGGACCCCGGTCCGTACTGCACTTATGCGCCTGGCAGATGAGGGTTTTGTTGTGATCTCGCCCGGGCGAGGTATGGTGGTGGCGCCCCTATACAAACATGATGTCGTAGATGTGTACACCCTTCGGAAGGCCCTGGATGTTCTGGCAATTGAATTGTATATTGGACGTGCAACAAAGGCGTCCATTCAACAGATGGCAGATGCTTTTGATGCGATGGAAGAGGCTTATCATCTCGAAGATTACGCAGAAGTTGCCCAGCAAGACGAGGTCTTTCACGGTATTTATATTCACAACACGGGAAACGGCAGATTAGAGGCGATGCTGGATGGGCTGAAAGACCAGTCCAACCGGATGCGGCATCTCGTTCAAGAAGACCATACCCGCATCATGGCCTCCAGGCGGGAGCATCAGGCGATTTTAGAGGCCGTCGAGGCCAAAGATGTTGAGAAGGCATGTGAAGCTGTTCAACAACATATGATATCGACCATGGAGTACCATCTTCAAAAATTAAAAAATGATGAATCTGCCACATAATTGTGCGGATTTCAGGAAAATGCAGCCTGCTTCCATAAGGAAAGCAGGCGTATTTTTTTCTGATATATAAAAAGTCTGAATGCTGCGGAATCGCTTGAATCAGAAATAATACTAGGAATACCGAGATTCGGAGCAGAATACACATAAGAATTAGGACTGGGCATAGAAATTTGTTAAAAGTGTATATATTTTTTGATCCGAATGTTACAAAAAATAGAATTGATCCCCAGAGCCCATTAAGTATATTGACAAATTCATAAGCCGAATGGTATTCTTGGTATACCAAAAGAACCAAGTAAATTAAAGCGATATATGCGCAGGGAGGAATCAAAATGGTATACGGCACCAAGGGGACGATGCAGGTCGATTATGAAGACCGGATTGACTTTACACGAATGCGGGAGTACCGCGAGGGACGGATTCAGAAGCTCCTGGAAAAGTCTGACTTTTCCTGCCTGATTCTGTTTGCCACAGAGAACAAACGGTATGCAACATCCACGGCGGTAGCCTCTCCAGAAGTCGATAATATGGGAAGGTATGCCATTGTCCCCCGCGGCGGCAAACCTTATATTTTTGGATTCGGCTCCGAGGTCGCCAATGAGCGGATTAACTGCTCTTGGATTAAAAATCGGGCCTATCCCGCTCATACAACAATGTTTGGCGCTCTGCCTGCCAGCTGGGGCATGGATGGCGGACATCTGGATAAATTTGAGGCGGATCTCCGAATGGTGATGGAGGAAAATCATCTGGATCCAAAGGCCCCCATCGGTGTAGACAAGATCGACGGCCAGTTGATGGCGGAACTGACGAAGCGAGGTTATAAGCTGGGCGATGGCGAAGAAATCATGTGTGCCGCCCGTGAGATCAAAAACGAGGACGAGATCCAGATCATGATGCAGGCTGCCGCCAGTGTGGACGCAGCTTTCTATCAAATGGCCCGTGCGCTGCATCCCGGCGTGAAGGAGAATGAGTTGCAGGCAGTAGCCGCCGCAGAGCTGCATCGGCAGGGATCACAGTGGATACATAATATCCAGATGACCTCTGGCACCCGGGCACATCCCCACCCGCATCTGTCCTCTGATCGTGTGATCCAGCCTGGCGATATGGTATTTGCGGATCTCTGCACATTGTTCAATGGCTACCACACCTGTTATTACAGGACGTTGTGCTGCGGTGAACCCTCTGACCAGGCAAAGCGAGTGTATGACAGTGCCTATCAGATGTTGCTGGCCGGAATTGATAAATGTCGGGTAGGCAACACCACAGCAGATATCGTGAATGCATGGCCTGATTTCAAGCACTGGGGCTTTAAAAATGAAGGTGAGGCATTTGGCTTGGCATTTGGCCATGGATTGGGCGTATGCCTGTGGGAGCGGCCCATGATCGAGCGTAGCTTCTCTCTGGAGCATCCTGTGGAGCTGCAGGAAGGCATGGTCATCGCTGTGGAGACCTATGATGGCGAGGGGCATGTGGGCGCCCGCATCGAAGACGAGGTGGTCATCACCAAAGACGGCCCTCTGGTAATCTCCAAGTTCCCCAAAGATAAGCTTCTGGCCTGCCCTATTCTGTAAAGTCTTTCTTGTGTAGCTCTGGCACGGGTGTGCTGATATGTGATATTTAAGGAGGATCTTTTATGGCAAGCATTCAGGGAAAAGTTGCAATCGTAACCGGCTCTGCAAGAGGTATCGGCGCTGGTATTGCTGCCAGATTTGGTAAGGAAGGCGTAAAGGTTATCTGCCTGGACCGCAACCCTGCCGCGGAGACCGTGAACCACATCAAATCCAATGGCGGCGACGCTATGGCTATTCAGTGCGATATTTCTAAGCAGGCCAGTATTGAAGCCGCTGTTCGGCAGGCCTTGGATACTTATGGCACCATTGATATTCTTGTCAACTCCGCAGGTTTGTCCAAGATGGCATCTATCACAGATGCTACTGAGGCAGACTGGGATTACGTGAACAATGTCACTCTGAAGGGCACCTGGCTGATGATCAAAGGTGTAGCACCCACTATGAAAGCCAACAAAAGCGGCAAGATTATCAATATCGCCTCCATTTCCGGCTGCGTTGCCTTTGTGGATCAATCCATCTATTGCGCCGCCAAGGGCGGTGTGGTCAATATGACGCGTGAGCTGGGTGTCGAGCTGGCTCCTTTCGGCATCAATGTAAACGCGATCTGCCCCAGTGTTGTAGATACACCCCTGTTTATCGACATCAATTCTCCGCTGGAGGGCAAATTCCTTCAGGACTGCATTGACGGCCATCCCATTGGCCGGATCTCTACTCCGGATGACATTGCCGGCCCCGCCGTCTTTCTGGCCTCTGATGATGCCAGCTTTATCTGCGGTCACATTCTGATGGTTGACGGTGGCTGGACCGCAAAGTAATTGGCATCATCGTTTGGCGTGTTTTTGAACTTTGAAATTCCCGGGCATTTGTTTTAACAAATGCCCGGGACTAATAAGGAGGAGTTGCTGTCATGGCAAATCTGAAAATTGGCACCATCGGGCTCGGACGCCTGGGTTACCATCATACCAAAAACGTGACTCGGACATTTGGCGCGGAATTGGTAGCAGTTGCAGATGCTTTCCCAGATGCTTTAAAACGGGGTGAAACGGATTTCGGAGTAAAAGGTTATGCAGACTACCGTGATCTGATCAATGACCCTGAAGTGGAAGCCATTGTCATTGCAACGCCGACCCAGACTCACTATGAGGTATTGATGGCGGCAATTCCCAGCGGAAAGCCGATCTTCTGTGAAAAGCCCATTACCTTTGAGCTTGACGAGGCGGAGAAGATCGTAAAAGAAGTTGAACGATACAACGCCTTTGTCATGATCGGCTATATGCGCCGGTACGACCCTGCTTACATGGCCGGAAAAAAGATGATCGAAAGCGGCGAATGCGGTAAGCCCATCTATGTCCATGACTGCTGCAGAGATCCCAAAGGACCTCCCCCCAACTATGTCCCGCAGAGCGGCGGTCTGTTTGTGGATATGGGTGTACATGATTTGGACATCGTCCGCTGGATGATGGGCTGCGAGATCACGGAAATCTATTCTCGCGGCAGTGTACTGAAATACGACTTCCTCAATGAATTGAACGATGTGGATCATGGCCAGATGCTGCTGAAGTTCGAAAATGGTGCTCTGGGAATGATCGAGGTCTGCCGCAATGGCAATAATGTTTATGAATGCCGTACAGAGGTCGTTGGTAAGGAGAAGACCATTCTGGTTGGGCAGGACCGCCTGACCAATGTGACAATGATCGGAGACCGCAGCCGCACCACAGATATGTCTGACTGGGTTCTGGAACGCTTTAAGGATGCCTATGAAGGCGAATTGCAGGCATTTGTTGACTGCGTCCGGGCAGGCAACCCCTCTCCCGTAGACGCCTATGACGGGCTGGTCGGTATCAAACTGGCCCTGGCTGCCACCGAATCTTACCGCACAGATAAACCAGTACAACTAACTTATTGAAAAACAGAGTAAACCACAGAGAACTCACTGATACTACGCATAATATAAAAAGGTAGGTGAAATATCAGCGATGTTTACTGCTATCAGTATGGCTATATGCTTGCTGGTCGTCTTTGTCTATGTGGTCTATAAAACCAGACAGATCAATGTCAGCGGCAGTGACGGATACTTTCTGGCAGGCAGATCTCTGACAGGCGGCGTAATTTGTGCCACAATTCTGCTGACAAACCTCTCTACTGAGCAACTGGTAGGCCTGAGCGGACAGGTCTATTCCTCCAACATGGGTCCAATGGCCTGGGAAGCTCCTGCTTGTATCGGCGCAATCGGCTTAGCATTTATCTTCCTGCCCCACTATTTCCGGCAGGGTGTTATGACTGTCCCAGAGTTTTTAGAGACCAGATATGATGCAGGCGTCAAAAAGCTGGTTGCTTTTTTGCTGCTTGCCACATATTTGCTGACATTCCTGCCGACCGTACTTTATTCCGGCGCGCTGGTTTTTGAACAGATGTTCAATGTCGGCGAGATCCTGAATATCAGTCATTTCACTGCGGTTGCACTGGTCACGTTTATCTTGGGTTTGGTAGGGGCTTTTTATACCATTGTTGGCGGTGTTAAAGCCTCTGCCTCTGCGGATACCATCTATGGCATCCTCTTCGCGATCGGTGGCTGCGCCGTGCCGATTTTTGCCTTAATCTTCTTGGGAAACGGCAACTTTTTAGATGGCTTCCAAGCCCTTCTGTCTAGGGTCCCGGCTGAGAAATTTACCGCAATCAACTCAGCAACCGCTACTGCGCCCGAGGTCCCCTGGCCAATTTTGTTTACTGGCATGGTGTTTAACATGCTGTACTATTTTGGATGTAATCAATCCCTTGTACAGCGGGCTCTGGGAGGAAAAAGTCTGGCAGAAGCCCAGAAGGGCGCCCTGTTGTTCGGCCTGATTAAGGTGTTCTGTCCTCTGATCCTCTGCTCTACAGGACTGTTTGCCTATGCGATCTTTGGCGATACGATCGAAGTGGCTGATATGGCGTATCCTATGGTGGTTGCAGAAGTCCTACCTGCCCCCCTGCTGGGCTTTGTCGGAGCCGCTATTGTTGGCGCAATCCTGAGTTCCTATGCCGGTACACTAAACTCCTGTGTAACGTTGTACTCTCTAGAGTTCCATGAAAGCATTTTCAAAAAGAAACTCAGCGACAAAGGGCTGGTCCGTGTAGGCCGAATCAGCGGTGTGATCATTGCAATCATTTCCATAGGCATTGCACCGTTCATCATGTATGCACCTTCCGGCCTGTACGATTTTCTGCAAAGATTTTTTGGCACGTTCAATGCTCCTACACTGGCGGTTGTTCTGTATGCGATTTATTCCCGCAAGGTTACACCGCTGGCCGCAAAGGCTGCGTTCTGCGTACATATCCCCCTGTACTGGCTGGCGACGCTGTTGCTGCCACAGGTCCATTACCTCTATTTCTTTGCGATTCTCTTCCCGTTTGATGTGTTGGTGATGTATGTTATCACCAAGCGGCACCCCCGAACAGAACTGATTGAGATTCAAGAAAAAGCACAGGTTGATATGACCCCCTGGAAATACGGCAAATTAGTTGCTGTTTTGTCGATTTTAGCACTGCTGGGCATGTACTTTGTTTTCTCTCCGCTGTGTTTAGCAAAGATATAATTTGTGCTAAATTTTACTTTCATTTTATCTCCTAATCGGAGATATTTCCGAAAATTATATGGCCCTGTGTTTTCAGCACAGGGCCATATAATTTTATACATCAGAAGCCGGTCCCACTTTGAGCAGTCAAAGGCCCCAGGGCGGTGAGACGCTCCCCCGTTTGGCTTTGTGAGCCGCTGTGTGCCCTCTTTCATCAGAGGGCACGCAACAGCCTCTTCCCGCGTCCGCCCTTTTGGGGGCAGTTTGGACCTTATTTCAGGAATTTGAGGAGAACGAAAGAAAAGGCATTCGGCTATGGATTTATCAAGGATTAAAAATGCACTTATTTGAATAAGTTCATATTCAATAAATGTGCATAAAGGTGCGGCCCCACGCTGCATGGATCGGCCAGTGCCGTAGGATAAAGGCCGTAGGCACGGGCGTCCTCTGGCCAGATTACAACTGCCCGCAGCACGGGCGGTTGCGGGAGTTTTTCAGGTGGCCGAAAGCACGAGCAAAAAGTATGGGTCACCGCTGGGATGCACACAGCTTCCTGGAGCTATGCCCCACGCTTCCGGCAGGGACGTCCCATCAGGAATTGCGGAACCGAAAGCAACGCTACGGATTCCGACCGGACAACCAAGTTGTTGCTTTTCTGGTAATAGATGACGTATCCCCCGGCTATTGAGCCAGCGTCATGATATGGTGTGTCGCTGATAGGAGGCGGCGCAGCTACATAAGAGCCCTGCACACACGGTTCTACCGGGAGCCGGAGCTTTGGAGTACCCGGGCGGCACTGGAACACACCTGCAGAAAAATCAAAGGAAGATTAGGGAGCAAGACCAGGAAATTCTGTTACAGCTGGCGGATCGGGAGAACGAACTGCGGGTGGAGACCTCCCTGGTACCTTTATCGCCGGGTTTCAGCTGGGCATGGGGATTGCTGGGGGACTGGAGCCCTATTCTTTCGAAGACGCGGAAGAAAAGCAAGCCACAGAGTGGGTGAAAACAGGGCGTCCCCACGTCAAAGATTGATATGGTATACAAAGAGAAAGAGCTGCCGCTGGCAGCTCTTTCTTAAATTTCTGATAACAGTAGCTGTAAGCCCTGGCTGTTTCTTTTCTGTGGTATTGTGTGTCGTTGAAAGAGAGGCGGATGCCATGGCAAAGAAGCGAGCCAACGGTGAAGGTAATATCAGGAAAAGATGGCCGGTGGGAAGGGCGGTATACCGCCGGGCATAATCCGGAGACCAGGAAGCTAATCTACAAAAACGTCTTGGGCCGGACCCAGGCAGAGGCGAAGAACAAGCTGAAAGCGGCCATCGAGGAAACAAAGAGCTTGGACGTCACCAAGGCGGGGAAGTACACGGTAGGTACCTGGATGGACGAGTGGTTCGAAAATTACGCAAAGATCAAAGCGAGACCGTCCTCCCACCAGACCTACCGGGGGTACATCAACAACCACATTAAGTCGAATATCGGCAAGGTCCCGCTGGAAAAGCTCACTTCTCTGGAGTTACAGAAATTCTACAAGAAGCTGCTGACCAGCGGGAGAATTGACAGGGTCGAGAGCAAAAATCAGGCAAAGGGTTTGAGCCCCAAGACGGTGCGGAACATCTGCCAGATCATCGCCTCGGCCATGAAGCTGGCCAAAGAGCAACGGCTGATTGCAGCAGACCCCACAGAGGGCTGTGCCTTGCCGAAGCTGAAACGCAAGGAGATGAAAACGCTGCCCATTGAACAGCTGGCATCCTTCCTTAGAGATGCCAGAAACAGTAGGATATTCGAGATGTACTATGTGGAGCTGGCAGCAAGATTGAGAAGAGGCGAATTGCTTGGCCCGAAATGGGAAGGCATCGATTTCGAACACGGAAACCTTTGGATGAAACAGTAGATCGCCCGGATCAGCAGAAAAATCGTAGATGCCTCCCTGAAAACCAAGAACGCCTACCGGACGCTTCCGGTGGCAGAGGACATCATCCGGGTTCTGAAACAACAGAAAAAAGAAATTGGCAGCAGTCCCTGGGTGTTTCCCTTACCTACTGACAGTCTAATCTTACCGGATAGCGTCCTGCATATACTCCACCGGGTGCTGAAGCGGGCGGGGTTGCCCAGAGTTCGATTCCACGACCTCCGGCACACGTTCGCTACGCTGGCACTCCAGAACGGGGTGGACATCAAGACGGTGTCCGGGATGCTGGGGCACTTCTCGGCAGGGTTCACGCTGGACACCTACGCCCACGTGACTACGGCAGCCCAGAAAGAGGCGGCCAAGGCCATGGAAAGAGTCCTGACGGCAGCGTTGTAAATTCCCCAAAATCTCTCCCAAAAGCAAGAGGACCCGGGGGCGGAAACACCGCCTCCGGGCCGATTTTTTGATAAAGTGCTCCCCAAGTCAAGGACAAAATCATTTGACCCATTGCGGCAGCATTCCGGCGGGGTGCTCACCTGTGGAGATGTACTCGTAAAATTCGTTTGGGGACAGCTTCGCCAAGTCCCACTGGCAGCGGTCCTGGTTGTAATAATCCATCCAGCGGTCAATGGATGCCTTCGCATCCGCAAAGGATGTCCAACCGGGGATCTCACCGGCCAGCTCGTCTTTCATGTGCCCGAAAAAGCTCTCCTGGGGTGCGTTGTCCCAGCAGTTGCCCCTGCGGGACATGGAGCGCCGCAGCTCCCGGCTCTCCACCAGTTGAATGAATTTCAAGCTGGTGTAGTGGGTGCCCTGGTCACTGTGGATCACAGTCTCTTTGTTCAGCGAGGTGCCGTAGTTCTGCACCAGCCGCTCCACCATCTCCAGAACGAAATCCACTTCCAGAGATTCGCTCACGGCATAGGATAAGACCTGTTTCGTGCAGGCGTCCAGGATCGTGGACAGATAGCAGAACTTCCCATTCAAAGGGATATAGGTAATATCCGTCAGGAGGACGGCCCTGGGACCGCGTGATTCAAATTCCCGGTTCACCAGATTCTCCGCGGTGCTGCCCATCCGGATAGACCTCTGTAATCTGCGGTAGGGATTCGGCTTCCGAATGGGGCAGGTGAGACGGTACTTCCGCATGAGCCGGCGGATTTTCTTCACATTCATCCGCACGCCCATGTGCAGCAGCCGCATGTGGATGCCCCGGGCGCCCTTTGCGTAGCTGCGGAACCGGTACGCCTCTAAAATCCACTCAAAATCTGCCCGGTCCCTCTGCTCCCTCGTTTCCCTGGCTCGTTCGGAACGCACCCAGTTGTAATAGCCGGAGCGGGACACACCGGCCAATTCGCACAGCTCTTTCACGGTGAGGATGTTCTTCCGGTCCGCCAACGCCTCCTGGATGGCCACGAACCGTTCTCCGGCACTGTCCATGACTACTGTTCCGGCTTGTCGTGCAGCCGCATGACTTTTTTTAAAAACGCCATCTGCTGCTGGAGGCACAGGATCTCCCGCCGCATCCGTCTGGCAGCTTCGACAGACGGGGAGTCCGCCGATGTTGTCTCCTTCTGCAGGCGCACGCCGCCCCGGGTGCCCTCACGAAGCCCTTCCAGAGACTTGGCTTCCCGCCGAATGCGCTTGGTGGTGTTGTGGACCCGCTCGAAGCCCAGGACTTCCGTGTTATAGCCCAGCTTGCGGAAGGCGGCCGGTCCGGTGTACCCTTGCAGGCTCAAGGCCCAGAACGCCTCCTTGAAGGCGAGGGTGTAGGAGATCGTGTCCGCTGTCACGCACCGTGTGTACGGGTTTGCCCGTAGATGCCGGATCTCCTCCGGCGTGAATTGTTTTTTTGTGCTCATGCAGCACCTCCATCTGGTGATCTTATTTTATCACAGATGAGGTGCCTCTGACCCTATGGGTCAAATGCGTGTCCACTAAACGGGGCCGTGGGTCAAATCCATTGTGTCCATTTTCTTGGGTACAGTTTATGACCCGTATGGGTCACGGTTTGGGTCACCTCGGTGTCCAGGAAATGGGGACGTCCGAAAAAGTTGCAAAAGTGAAAGAAAAGCACCACTTTCCGGCTGGAAAGCGGTGCTTTTGTGGTTGCGGGGGCTGGACTTGAACCAACGACCTCCGGGTTATGAGCCCGACGAGCTACCAACTGCTCTACCCCGCGATATTCTGTTCTGTGGTGCCGGTGACCGGACTCGAACCGGTACAGTATCGCTACCGGGGGATTTTAAGTCCCCTGTGTCTACCAATTCCACCACACCGGCAGCTGTCGGCAATGATTAGAATACCATACTCTCCAGTCATTGTCAAGCACGGGCAAGGAAAACCTTTCAAATTTTTTCGACAACTCCCGCTGCAAAAAGTCCAGACAGGTGCCCGTTTCCGTGCAATTTTCCGCCCGGAGGCGCATATACTGGCTGAGAACCCAAATGCAAAGGAGGAAATAAAATGATGAGACACCAGACGATTAGCGGCGGGGATGTGGATGACCTGATCTTTCAGGACAGCTGGACCACCAGTCAGCGATAAGAACTGCAGGACGCCGCTTTCGCGGCGTCCTTTTGCGTCACGGACAGATGGTGCCCCCGCCCAGCACCAGATCTCCATCGTAGAACACCACCGCCTGCCCCGGGGTGACGGCCCGCTGAGGCTCTGTGAACACCATGCGAATGCAGCCGCCGGGCAGCGGCTCCACTGTGGCGGCAGCTTCCCGCTGGCTGTACCGGGTCTTGGCGGTGACGGACAGGGGGCGGTCCGGCTCCGGTACGGAGAGCCAGTTCACCCGCTCCGCCGTCAGCTCCCGGGTGTAGAGGCGGTTGTCCTCCCCTAGGATCACGGCATTCCGGTCCGGGTCCTTCCCCAGCACGTACAGCGGCGCGTTGGCGCTGACGCCCAGCCCTTTCCGCTGGCCGATGGTATAGCATTCCATTCCCCTGTGGCGGCCCAGCACACGGCCTTCTGAGTCCAGGAAGTCACCGGGGACGGGCTCCACGCCGCCATACTGCCGCAAAAACGACACATAGTCCCCATCCGGCACAAAGCAGATGTCCTGGCTGTCGGCCTTCTGGGCGTTGGACAGGCCGTTGGCGGCCGCCAGGGCCCGCAGGGCAGGCTTTTCATAATCTCCCACCGGCAGCAGCAGATGGGCCAGCTGGTGCTGGGTCAACTGATAGAGGAAGTACGTCTGGTCCTTCCGTCGATCCGCGCCCCGCAGCAGCTGCCAGCGGCCGGAGGGCGTATCGAGGCGGACTCTGGCGTAATGGCCGGTGGCCATGGCGTCCGCGCCCTGGTCCAGCGCCCAGTCCAGCAGGGCACCGAACTTGATCTCCCGGTTGCAGTCAATGCAGGGATTGGGTGTGCGGCCGTGGGTGTAGGCCCACACAAACCGGTCCATGACCCGCTCGCGGAACAGATCGCACAGGTCCAGCACCACATGGGGAATCCCCATGCCGGCGGCCACGGCGCGGGCTGTCTCGATATCATCCGCAGAGCCGCACAGGCCCGGGCGGTCCTTATAGGGATGCAGGCGCAGCGTCACGCCGGTGACATCATAGCCGGCCTGCCGCAGCAGCAGCGCCGCCGCGGCGCTGTCCACGCCGCCGCTCATGGCCACAAATACACGCTGGGACATAAATGGGTTCCTCCTGAAAAGGCCGACGGAGCGCCGGTCGTGTGATAGGGCTATTGTAGCCGATTTCCGGCCAAAAGGAAAGCCGCTTCTGCGAAAAAAAACGACCCCAGCCGGAGCCAGGGTCAGTCCAGATGGCGCTGGGAGAAAGCCTGGGGGGGCAAGGCGTCCGCCAGGGCCAGGAGGAGCGGATTGAAGCCGCCGTTGTAATCGAACTTCACGTCCGACACGTCCGCAGTCCCGCATCGCCGGTCCGGCAACGACAGGGTGAAGCGGGACCCCTGCCCCGGCCGGGACTCGGCAATCATGGTGCCGCCGTGGCGCTCTGCGATGTGCTGGCAGATAGGCAGTCCCAGGCCCAGGCCGTGGGGCTGGGGCGCCATCGCATCGTCGTGAAGGTAGCGGTCGAACAGGAAGGGGATCTGGTCCTCCTGGATACCGCAGCCGGTGTCGGACACGGACAGGCGGACCCATCGGTTGATGAATTTCAGCTCCACGGTCACCGCGCCTCCGGCGGGGGTAAACTTCAGGGCATTGGAGAGCAACTGGTAGAGCAGCAGCTCGATGGAGGGCTGGTGAAAAGCGCAGGTGTGGCAGTCCGCAGCGCTCCGGAATTCCAGATGGACCTTTTTGAGCGCAAACAGACCCTGAGCCCCGGCACAGACCGCACGGACCGTCTCCGTCAAATCCCGGTCCCGGACGGGGAGGGGCGCGTCCTGCCCCAGCTCTCCCGCCGCCGTCAGATTGTTCACCAGCCGCAGCAGGCGGTAGTAGCTCTGATCCAGCAGGGAAGCTGTGGAATCCAGCGCCGGATCCCCCTCCCGCCGGATGGCAGGCGCCAGCTGGGCGGCCGCCAAGTGCAGGTTTCCCAACACGCTGCGCAACTGGGCGGCGATGTTGGGGAACACAACGGAGAAGTCAAATTGCTCTGCTTCCATAGGCGCATCCTTTCAGCTGGGATTCTCTCTTGTAGCATATACGGGGAGGGGCTTTCAAACCGTGGAAAAGCCTGCCTCGAACACCAATAGGATAGCAAAAAAGGGATGCAAAGACAAGGTCTTTGTCGAAAAAGGGGGAAAAATGTCGAAGTCCGGCAGACACGGCCGAACAGAAGTCCAGTCTGTGCAAAACGGACAACAAATCTTGCGTTTTATATGCGCAATTTTACGCAAAATTGCGGTGACATTTTCCGGTAATATGGTATAATGAGGACAACATCCGCTGCGGCGGAATACGGAATACAGGAAGGAATGGGAACATGGCGATCAAAGTGGGAATCAACGGATTTGGCCGGATCGGCCGCGTGGCACTGCGGATCATGGTGGAGCGCGGCAGCGCCACCTATCAGATGTGCGGCATCAACCTGCGGAACGCGGACCTGGACTACATGGTCTATCAGGTGAAGTACGACTCCGTGTTCAAGACCTTTCAGGGCACGGTGGAGCGGGACGACCGTCACCTGATTATCAACGGCAAGAAGATCCGGGTTTACAGTGAGGACGACGCCGCCAACATCCCCTGGGACGACTGCGGCGCCGAGTACATCATCGAGTCCACGGGCGCCTACTGCACCACGGAAAAGGCCTCCGCCCACTTCCGGCACGGGGCGAAAAAGGTCATCATCTCCGCCCCGGCCAAGGACGACATCACGCCCACCTTTGTCATGGGAGTGAACCACAAGCGGTACACCCCGGAGATGGACGTGGTCTCCAACGCCTCCTGCACCACCAACTGCCTGGCCCCCATGACCAAGGTCATCAACGACACCTTCGGCATCGAGCAGGCGCTGATGTCCACCATCCACGCCGCCACTGCCAAGCAGAAGGCTGTGGACGCCCGGGCGGGCCGGGACTGGCGTACCGGCCGCAGCGTCCTGGGCAACATCATTCCCTCCACCACCGGCGCGGCCAAGGCAGTGGGCGTGGTAATTCCGGAGCTGAAGGGTAAAATGACCGGCATGAGCTTCCGGGTGCCCACCAACGACGTGTCCGTGGTGGACCTGACCGCCCGCCTCAAGCAGCCTGCCAGCTATCATGATGTGTGCGTGGCCATGGAAAACGCCGCCCAGAACAGCATGAAGGGCATCATCACCTGCACCAACGACCAGGTGGTGTCCTCCGACCTGACGGGGTTTTCAGAGACCTGCATCTTCGACGAGACCGCCGGCATCATGCTGGACAACAACTTTGTGAAGCTGATCGCCTGGTATGACAACGAGTGGGGCTACACCAACAAGATCCTGGATCTGATGGCCTACATGCATACAGCGGACCAGAGCCGGTAATACGCTTTTTAGGGCGCGGGCAGATGCCTGCGTCCTATTTTTTTCATATTAACATAGTACTTTGTACGTTGTCAATAAAGTACTAGACTATATTTTTCTTTATTGGGAAATAGGGTACACTTTTCTCAAACAGCAGGAGCAGTGCTTTTATGAGAAAACGTGACCCAAACAGAATAGAGATGGGACGCCGCTTTCGGGAAGCCAGAGAGCGACTCAACTGGAGCAGAGAAGTGCTTGCCGAGCGGGCCGATCTATCTGTGTCCTTTATTGCGGATTTGGAGCTGGGAAACACCGGCACCCGGCTGGAGAACTTTATCCGCCTGTGCCGCCTGCTGGATTTGAACGCCGACTATGTGCTCTTCGGCGCGCCCGGGGACGCTGTGCAGCGGATCATGGATCTGCTGCGGGACCGGGACGAAGAGACGGTCCGGGTGGTGGAGCGGACCGTGGAAGCCCTGCTGCGGGCCCTGGACGAACAGCAGACAACGTGACAGACGGCGCCCGGCCAGGCTGGCCGGGCGCCGTGTTGCCCACTGTGGCGGATTCAAAGAGGCCGCGCCAAAGGCGCGGCCTCTTGTCATGCTTTTTCTGCCTTGGACCGCTCCGCCCGCTTCCGGCGGCGGCTGGCACCGCTGCGGCGGGATCTGGCGGCCGGGGCGGCAGGCTCCGCCGTCCCGGCGGGCTCCTCCGCATCCTGTGGGGCGCTCTGGGCCGGGGCGGGCTCGGCGGTCTCCGCCGGCTTCGCCGCCGCGCGGCTGCGCCGCTTTCCGGGCTTGGACGCCGCCTTGTTTTCCGGCGCGGGGGAGGGGGCCGCCGCCTCCTGGACCGGAGGCGGGGTGAGCAGGGCCTCCAGATGCTCATAGGCCAGCTGACCCTGCACGGGGCCGTACTGCCGGGCCAGGGCGGCGGCCAGCTCCTCCCGAGTGCCTGCCCGCAGCAGGAACGCCGCCTGGAGACAGTCCTGAATGGAGGGGCGCAGAGCCACCTCCCGGAACGTGGAGGCGTATCGTGCGTGGAGGGCACTCATGGCGGCCTCATATCCCTTGTCCTGGCTGATGACATAGGCGAAATCCGCCTCTCCTCTTCCCACCAGGACGCCCAGCTCCGTGATGATCTGGAAGTCCAGGGAGTTCTTGCCTCCCTTCACGCTCTCCAGATACTGCACCTGGGCCTTTGTGCCGGCGCACAGCTTTTTCACGTTGGCCAGGGTCTGCCCCTTGCCGAAAAAGACCAGGACGGTGTCCTCGGCAGTCAGCAGGTCGATACCCTGGAGCCCGGTGCCAATGTTGTTGTCGCCGTCCACCAAAAAAATCATCTTCATCAAATTGTTCTTTCTTTCCTCGTATTTTGACCCATAGCGGGGATTTGCCGGTATCAGTATAGCAGAAGATGCCGAAAAGGACAAGAGGCATTGCGCGCCATCTCCGGGGCGGAGCGAAAAAGGGCGGAGCCGCTGACGCGGCTCCGCCCTGTCTGCCAGGTACGGGTCACTCCTCTTCATCCGTGACGATCAGGCCGTATCCGCCGTTCTTCCGGCGGTAGACGATAGATAGGCCGTCATCCTCACTGCTGCGGAACACGAAAAAGCTGTGGTCCAGCAGGTTCATCTGCAGGATGGCCTCCTCCGGACTCATGGGCTTCACGGAGAAGCGCTTGGTACGGACGATGGGGAACTCCTTCTCCTCAGCCACCTCAAAGTCGTCCGCCGGGGCGGGCGGGGGGAAGCCCTCAGTCCGCAGGCGCTTGGCCAGGCGGGTCTTGTTCTTCAGAATCTGCCGCTCGATATATCCCACAGCGGCGTCAATGGCGCCGCGCATATCTCCGTCAGGAGCCTCCGTCTGTGCCCGCAGCAACGTGGCGCCGCCGCGGATCGTGATCTCCACCGAGCACAGATGGTCCTTCTCCACAGAGAAAGTGACAAACGCGGTGGTATCCTCCTCCCGGAAGTAGCGCTCCAGCTTGGAGATCTTCTTCTGGGCATATTCCTTGATGGAATCATTCAGCGGGACTCTCTTGCAGGCAAAGGTATACTTCATAGGGATCGCTCCTTTCGTGTGGGAGAAATCGGGGATCTCTCCCCTTTTTATTAATATAGCACAAATCTTTCCATTTGAAAAGGGGCGAGCCGGTGGAATTCACAAATTGTTCAGAGCCCGCAGCAATCCGACAAAAGAGGAGCCGATCCGACAAAAGCTCCTATTTACAAGGGATGCAGGGCGGGTGTATGATAATCCCGGAAGCTTTCCAATATCCCACCCGCTTGGGCCGCGCAGCGTGAAACCGCTGGGCGGCCCTTTTTTATCCGGCGGACATGAAAAAGGCGCGCGGCATTGCCGCGCGCCCTGGTGTTATCTGCGCCGCCGGCCGCCGCCCCGCCGCCCGTCCAGGCTGCGGTTCAGGTCGGCCATCTTCCCCTCAGAGGATGAGAGGAACTGCTTCAGCTTGTCCTCAAAGGACTGGTCGCCGGAGGGGGGCAGCGGCTGCTGCGCCCGGGCGGCGGGCCGGGCCTGGGCCACGGGACGGGACGTCCCCGCCGGGTGGCTGCCGCTGGGCCGGGGACTGCGGGCGGGCCGCTCCGGCCTGGGGAGCGTCCGCTTGATGGAGAGATTGACCTTTCCATTCTCCGTGGAGAGCACCAGGACCTTGACGGCCTGCCCCTCCTGCAGGTAGTCATGTACGTCGTTGACAAACGTGTTGGCGATCTCGGAGATGTGGACCAGGCCGGACTTCCCATTGTCCAGGGCCACGAACGCGCCGAATTTGGTGATGGAGGTCACCTTTCCTTCCAAAATGCTCCCTACCTGAAGCTCCATATAGTGTACTGTTTCTCCTTCCGGATGGTTTTCCCGCTCCCGTGGAAGCGGGTCGTATCAAAAAAGACCGGCTCCCGGCACAAGCGGGGGAGGCGCTCCGCCTCCCTCGTCGCCCGGCTCCGGTCAGTTGCCCACAGAAAACACACGCTGATTGGGGGAGATCAGCCCCAGCTCTTCCTGCGCGATCTCCTTCATCTTATCCTCGGTGGCGCCCTCGGCGATGTCCGCGGCCAGGGCGGCGTTTTCCTGCTCCTGGGCCTGGACCTGGGCCGTCAGGGCGTCCCGCTGGGCCTGGGCGTCCTGCACCTGGCTGTGGAGGCTGCGCAGCTGCAGTCCGATCGCCGCCAGAATCACCAGGATCAGAATCTTGGTGAGGACGCTTCCTCTGGACCGCTTCTTTGGCTGCCGTCCTGCTCTTGCCATGCCGCCCGCCTCCTTTGTAAAGCCTTCTGCCGTGCTTGGTGTTTTTTATTGTATAACATTTGCGAATAAAATAAAAGAGATTTTTTCCCCATCTGCCAATTTTTTTACACAAATTTTCCGCTCCCCGCAGGGGAATGGCGGTCAGATGCAGCAAAAATGCCAGGGTATCCACCCAAAAATCCCACACCGGCCGCAAAAACGGGGAGAAGGCGGTGAAAAACAGCACACCGCCGCCCACCGCCCCCAGCAGCAGATACAGCCGCAGCTGCCCCTGCGCCCGGCGGAGCATGAAGAGGAAGACCGCCAAGCCCGCGGCCATGCAGTACAGGATGTCCAGCGCTGACGTCAGGCGGGGCAGCCGCAGGCGGAAGGCCCGCAGCAGGTCATACAGCAGCGCCGCAGCCATGCCCAGCAGGATCGCCTGACAGAAGAGCAGGAGCGGCTGGGAGAGAGCAGGGGCCATGGCGCCTCACCCGAACAGCCGGTGGAAAAGGCCCCCCCGCTCCTGACCGCCGTCCTCATAGGAGACGGAATCGATCCGGCCGTCCACATGGAGCTCGCCCCCGTCCAGGGACAGCTTGCCGATGTGCAGGTCCTCTCCGGTAATGACCAGCGTTCCCACGCTGGTGGACATGATGATGCCGGTCTCGTCGAACCGCTCCACGTCCTCCACTCCGGAGACCGTGAGCCGCTCCCGGCCGATCAGCTCCAGACGGTGGCCCGCCTGGGACATGGCGTTGTTGTAGTCGTTCATTCCGCGTCCCTCCCTGTCCCAACTATATGGGAGGGGCGGGGAGAATATGCGTCCGGCCTTACCGGCCGATCTCCCGGTACAGCGTGCCGGCGTCCGCCTGGCGCACCGTCTCCTGGACGTCCAGCACCTCCACCGTTACGATGCGCTGGCCGAAGCGCAGGGAAATCTGGTCCCCCACCTTCACGTCGTAGGAGGCCCGGGCAGGCTTGCCGTTGACGGTGACCAGGCCGTTGTCACAGGCCTCGTTGGCCACAGTCCGCCGCTTGATGAGGCGGGAGACTTTGAGATATTTATCCAAACGCATGGGCGGCTCCTTTCTCATGGGAAACGGGACTGCCGGCACCACAGCACCGGCAGTCCCGAAATCACAGGGTCAGATCACTTCGCCACGGCGTCCTTCAGGGCCTTGCCGGCCTTGAACACGGGCACTACGGAAGCGGGGATCTCAATGGACTCCTTGGTCTTGGGGTTGCGGCCCACGCGGGCGGCACGCTTCTTGACCTCGAAGGATCCAAAGCCCACCAGCTGCACCTTGTCGCCGTCTTTCAGGGCGGCAGTGATAGCGTCAAACGTGGCGGACACAACAGCCTCGGCCTCCTTCTTGGAAACGTCGGCAGAAGCGGCGACAGAATTGATGAGTTCAGCTTTGTTCATGGATGTTATCCTCCTATACAATGTGTGATGCGCTTGCTAGATGATTTATTCCTAACGCAGGCAGGCGCGCCCGCGATTAAGACGGATCGTGGGATTTTGCATCGTTCCAGAGGGCCAGCAGCTCCGCCTCACCGCACTCCGGCAGAGGCTTGTCCGCGGCCTCTTCCACCGCGCGGAAGCGGCGGTCAAACTTGTCGCAGGCCCGGTGGAGGGCGTCCTCCGGGTCCACGCCCGACATCTGGGCGATTTTGGCGGCCATAAACAGCGTGTCGCCCAGCTCCTCCCGGATGCCGTGGGGCGCGTCGGCGGCCTGACCGGCCTCCAGGGCGGCCCGGAGCTCCCGGACCTCCTCTTCCAGCTTGTCCAGTGCCTGGAGAGAGCTTGTCCAGTCAAAGCCGGCCTTGGCGGTCTTGGACTGAATCTTTTCCGCCCGCCACAGGGCAGGCAGCGTGTGGGGCACGGCCTCCACCGCGTCCGCCGTGGACCGCTGGCCCTTCTCCCGGCGCTTCAGCACGTCCCAGTTGGCCAGGACCTGCTGGGAGGTATCCGCCTGCACGTCCCCAAAGACATGGGGATGGCGGTACACCAGCTTCCGGGCCACGCCGTCCACCACATTTGCCATGGTGAAGCGGCCCCGCTCCGCCTCGATTTGGGCATGGAAGGCCACCTGCATCAACACGTCGCCCAGCTCCTCGCACATGCCGCTGGCGTCGTCGTGGTCGATGGCGTCCAGAACCTCATAGGTCTCCTCCAGGAAGTTCCGGCGGATGGAGCTGTGGGTCTGCTCCCGGTCCCAGGGGCAGCCCCCGGGAGCCCGCAGCAGCCGCATGATCTCCAGAAAATCCTCGTAGCTGTAAAAATCCTTACGCTGAAACTCTACCATAAGATGCCTGCCTTTGCAAGAAAAATTCACGGGAAACCCCTGATTTTTCAAGGAATTTTAGCGGATCGCCCCCTTGGGAAGGGGGCGCGGCCGCCCGGTTTCTCATTTTAAGTGCAGAAGTTTAATAAGCTTTTCCCCGCGGGGAATGGACCGCACATCCTCCGCCCGCAGGATCCGCAGAGCGATCACCAGCACACCGTAGACGATCACGCCGGCCAGGATGCCCAGCAGGACACAGGCGGCGTTGGCCAGATATACAGACCAGAGCTGGATCTTATCCGGATCCGCAAACATCTGCTGTGCCAAGGCGAGGAAAGCCCCATCCAGCACCCGGCTGGCCAGGCCATAGACCGCCCAGGCCGCGCCGCCCATGAGCAGGGAAGCGGCCACGGGCTTTGCGAAAACTTCGAGATACCGTGGCTTCTGGGGCGAGTATTTCCACACGAAGAACAGATTCAGTACCACGATCACCAGATAGCAGCATAGCGTGGAGATGGGTGCGCCGTGGATGTTGATGTCCGGATTCCCCACCAGGAAATAGTTCATGATGATCTTGACGATGCCGCCGACGATCACGGTGAAGATGGGCAGCTTCTCCTTGCCGTAGGTCTGCAGGATAGCGTTGGTCAGGATCATCAGGCAGATGAAGATGAGGGCGATGCCCAGCACCTGAAGATGGGGGCCCGCCGCCAGGGCATCCTCCCGCTGGGCCGGCAGCACCAGGACCATGATGGGCGTGGAGAGGACACTGAGGCCGATGCCCGCCGGCAGGGCCAGAATGGCGATGATGCGGAAGGCGGAGGAGATGATCCGGTCCGCTCCGGCATGGTCCTGCCGGGCCAGAGCCGCCGCCGCGAATGGAATCAAGCTCATGGTCACCGGGTACACGAAGGAGGCCACCATGTTGGGCATATCCATGGCCATGCTGTACTGGCCGTTCAGGGCAGCGGCCGATTCCTCCGACAGCAGCAGGGCGTTCTGCAGCTGGCCCATGACGATCTTGGTGTCGATGATGTTCAGGATGCTCATTGCGGAGTTGCTGAGGGTGATGGGGATGCCAATGGCCAGGATCTGCCGGATCAGATGGCTGCTGCCGGAGGGGACATCCAGGGACTGTGTCCGATTCCGGTGCTTCGTCAAATATCCCACCAAAAACAGCATGGAGACCGCCGTGCCCGCCGTGACGCCCAGGATGGCCGCGGCGGCGCCCATCTCCAGGCTCATGCCGATGCGCAGTACATACCACGCCAGCGGCAGACCGATGGCCAGTTTCAAAAGCGCCTCCAGTACCTGGGAAACCGCCGTAGGCGTCATGTTGCCCTGGCCCTGGGTGTAGCCCCGCATGCAGGCCAGCAGGCACACGCAGAACACCGCCGGAGCCAGCGCCCGGATGGGCTGGGCCGCCAGGCTGTTCTCCAGAAACCCCGCCAAGCCCTCTGCCTGGAAGAACATAAACAGGGCGCCCACCGTGCCCAGGACGAAAAACAGCACGATGGCGGTGCGGAAGATCTTCCGCTTCTCGTTCTCCCGTCCCTGGGCATGGGCCTGGCTGGTCAGCTTGGAGATGGCCAGAGGCAGGCCCGCCGTGGAGAAGGTCAGCAGGAAATTGTAAATCTTATAGGCAGTGTCGAAATACGTCTTGCCGGGGCCGCCCAGGATGTTGTTCAGGGGGACTTTGTAGAAGAACCCGATAAATTTCACCACAACGACAGCTGCGGCCAGGATGGCGGCGCCGCCCAGGAAGGATTGCTTTTTTTGATTAGACATGAAGCGATTACCTCAAATTACAACAGAGAACTAGGGCGGCGGAATCTGCTGCCCCTATGAGCCTATGGCCTGCCGCTGCCGTTTATAACCGGGCCAGACACGCCTTTACCAGGGCAGAGAACCGGGGCCCCGCCGTGGCGGCGGCGGCAAGCACCTCGTCGGAGGAAAGAGGCTGGTCCAGCACCCCGGCACCCATATTGGTGCAGAGCGTGAAGCCCAGCACATCCATACCGCAGTGGGCGGCCACAATGGCCTCCGGCACCGTGGACATGCCCACGGCGTCCGCGCCCAGCGCCCGGGCGGCACGGACCTCCGCCGGTGTTTCGTACTGGGGGCCGGGGAAGTACATATAGACGCCCTGGCGCAGGGGGATGGACAACTCCTCCGCGGCCTCCCGGGCGGTGTCCTGGAGTCGGGGCGTGTACACATGGCTCATGTCCGGGAACCGGGGGCCGAACTCCTCCAGATTGGGGCCGCAAAGGGGGCTGACACCGAAGAGTTTGATGTGGTCGGTAATCAGCATGATGTCCCCGGCGGAGAAGGCGGTGTTCACCGCGCCGGCAGCGTTGGTGACTACCAGCGTTTCCGCCCCCAGCAGCCGCAGCACCCGGACGGGATAGCTGACATCCTCAAAGGACCAGCCCTCATAGGTGTGGAGGCGGCCCTGCATCACCGCCACGTCCTGACCCGCCAGGCGGCCGAACACGAACCGGCCCGCGTGGTCCGGGGCGGTGGATCGCTTCATGTGGGGCACATCCTCATAGGGGACGGCAATGGGGGACTCCACTTCGTTGCCCAAAGAGCCCAGGCCGGAGCCCAAGATCAGCAGGCACCGGGGGCGGAACGCCCCCAGGCGGTCTCTCAGCGCCTGGGCGCTCTCCTGATATTGTGCGAATGTATATTCCATCTTACGCTTCCTCCTTACAGCTTTTGGCCGCATTCCCGGCAGAATACGTCGCCGCTCCGGGCGGCCGCCCCGCAGAAGGGGCACACCGCGCCGCCCTGCAGCCGAGCGATCTCCCACTCCAGCCGGTCGATCTGCTGGCGGAGCCCGTCGATCTCCTGAAGCTTTGCCAGCAGTACCTCGGACTCCGTGAGGGTGCCGGTGTGGGTGGCGTAGATCATCTCCCCCACCTCCCGCAGGGCGGTGCTCACCGCTCCCTTCAGGTCCATGATCCGGATATTCAGCTTGGCCACGGACAGGAGCTCCCCCGCCCGCTTTCCCATGCCGTAGGCGGCATCCGCCGCACTGCCGCCCACCTGGGAGGCAGTGCGCTGCACCGCGTCCAGCAGTTCCTGCAACCGCTCATTCATGGCTTGTATGACCTCCAAAGAAAGATTGGGGCAGAGGGGCAGCCCCGCTCAGCTGGGATAGATGCTGCCGCCGATGAACTCCCGCACCAGGGAGCTGGGGGCGATGTTGGACTCTTCCATGATCTCGATCCGCTCAAATCCCCGGAGGATGTCGTCCGCGATCTCATACTTGCCCTGGGGCAGCGCCTCCAGCAGGGGGACCACGAAGGGCTTCAGCACCGCCACCTCATCCGGCAGGGAGGAGTCGAACATCAAGTCCGCATTCTCCTTATAGGGGGAGATATACAGCTTTTCCCCCCGGCGGACATTGGGCCACATCTTCAGGGTGAAGTTGGCGTCGCTGCCCCGGAACTTGTAGTCCCGGACGATCCGGCGGCACAGGCGCAGCCAGGGGTGCTGGAACACCACGGCGCCGTCCTCGTCCACCACATTGGACCGGGCCGCGATATACAGCTTGAAGGCCTTGGGATTCTTGCCCACGATCACGTCGTTCAGGGCGTGGATGCCCTCAAAGATAGCCAGCTCGTCGGGCCCCAGCTTCAGCGGCTGAGACAGGATGTCGGAGCGCATCTGTCGGGCGAACTCGTACTTGGGCACGTGGATGGTCTCCCCCCGGTCCAGCATGGAGAAGTGTCGGTTCAGCAGCTCGATGTCGAGGCAGAAGGGAGACTCGTAGTCGATGGCGCCCTCCCGGTTCCGGGGCGCCGTCTCCGGGTCGATGGTGTTGAAGTAGTTGTCCATGGAGATGGTGTGGGTCTGGATGCCCATTTTCTCCAGCTGCTCTTCGATCTTCAATGCCGTGGTGGTCTTGCCGGAACCGGAGGGGCCGGACAACAGGATGATGCGGGACTCCTTCCGGTGATCGGCAATCTTCTGGGCCGCCGTCTCCACTTTTTTGGCAAAGGCGGCGTCGCACGCCTCCGCAAAGCCCTTGGGGTCAGAGCGGACAGCGTCGTTGATCTCTTTCAGGGAATAGGCCATGGCGATGCTCCTTTCACAGTGCTTCATAAAAGGCGGCGAAGGCGGTCTGGTTGGCCTGCCACTTCTCCGGCCGCTGGATATACTCGGTGGGATATTTCACGTTGAACGCCCGCTGGATCTGGTTGGTGCCCGGCACCACCATCTTGGTGGACCCGGCGGCGCCGAAGGACAGGATGGAGCACAGCTCCGACATGATGTCCACGTTGTACCAGCACTCGCCGCCGCTGCGGCACCAGCCGATGTTCTCAAAGCTGCCGGACATGTACTTCTGCCGGTATAGGTAGTAGGGACGGTATCCGGCGGTCCGGAGGGTGGGAGAGGCGTAATCCAGCATCTCGGCCACCGTCTCCGCGCCGGGGATCCGCAGTCCCTCCGTCAGGATGCGGCTGCCCTTTTTCAGCGCCAGGGTGTGGACGGTGATATCGTCGGGGCCGTAGGTCAGGCACCGGTCCAGGGACTGGCGGAGGCCCTCCGCCGTATCCTCCGGGAGTCCGGCGATCAGGTCCATGTTCACGTGGGGGAAGCCGCACCGGGCCACCAGCTCCATGGCGCGGTCGATGTCCGCAGCCGTGTGGCACCGGCCGATGGCCCGCAGCACGTTCTCTTCAAAGGTCTGGGGGTTCACCGAGACCCGGGTGACCCCGTGGGTGCGGAGCACCGCCAGCTTTTCCGCCGTGATGGTGTCCGGCCGGCCCGCCTCCACAGTGATCTCCTCACAGGCGGTACGGTCGAAGGAGGTCTCGAAAGCGGTGAGGACCCGGTCCATCTGCTCCGCCGTCAGGGTGGTGGGGGTGCCGCCGCCCATGTAGAAGGTCCGCACCCGCAGTCCCGCCCGGCGAACCATCTCGCCGCCGGCGGAGATCTCCCCACACAGGGCGTCCACATAAGGGGGCACCAGGGCAAAGCTCCGCTCCACCGACTGGCTGACAAAGGAGCAATAGGCGCACCGGGTTGGGCAGAAGGGAATGCCCACGTACACGTCAATGTCCCGCTTCTCCAGCCGCCGGGCGGCCTTGGCCGCGGTGGCGCCGGTCTCCAGGGCCAGGGCGGCCCGGGAGGGGGTGACGAAATAGTGCTCCTCCAAATACGCCCGGGCCTCTTCCGGGGACTTCCCGTCCTCCAGGGCCCAGGTCACCGGCTTGTCGGGCCGGACGCCGGTGAGCATTCCCCAGGGGGGCGTCACGCCGGTGACCGCCCGGGCCGCCAGGAAGAAGCAGGCGCCGACGGCGTGGCGGCGGAGGCCCTCCCGCTGGAAATCGCCGCCGGAGAGGGGCTCCTGATAGGTCTGCTCGGTGGTCTTGCCGCCCCGGCAGAGGGAGACCGCCACCCGGCAGAGGTCCCCCGTCTCCTCCAGCGAGATCACGGCCCAGCTGTCATCGCCTGGGGTGATCGGCTCGTAGACAGGCAGTTCCCCGGGGAACAGATTCATCAGGCTCTGCTCCACCACATACCGCTCGTCATGGCCGCGGAAAACCAGTTTCATGGGCGCGCCCTCCTCACTGCATGGCCTGGAACAGATAGGGGTTCCAGCGCCGCTCCCGGTCCAGGGTGGATGCCTCCATGTGGCCGGGCAGGACCCGGAGGTCTCCCTCCAGCTGCCCCAGCCGCCGCAGAGAGGCCATCATCTTCTCCATGGACCCGCCGGGGAAGTCCGTCCGGCCGCAGGAGCCCGCAAAGAGCGTATCCCCGCAGAAGAGGGCGTCTTGGCACCGGAGGGTGACAGACCCCTCGCTGTGGCCGGGGGTGGCCAGAACGGTCACCGTCAGGCCGCCCACAGCCACCGTGTCCCCCTCGTCGTAGTCCCGCACGTCCCCGCTGAGGAGCGGGAACAGCTGCTGGGTGCAGGCATCGGCGTACACATCCCGGCGATTCAGATACACCGGGGTCTCCGGCCATTTGGCCTGGAGCTCTCCCACAGCGCCGGTGTGGTCGTAGTGGCCGTGGGTCAGCAGGATGGCGCAGGGCACACAGCCGGTTTCCGCCACTGCGGCGGCGATCCGCGCCCCATCCCCGCCGGGATCAATGACGGCGCAGGTCTTGGCATCCTCGTCGCAGAGGAGATAGCAGTTGGTGCCGATGGGGCCCACCTGCAAGCACTTGATCTTCATGGGAGACCTCCCTTGCCAAATGAAAATATCAGAGGCAGGCGGCGGAAATCCCGCCCGCCCATGTGTGGAATGGACAAATGCCCTGTCACTCCGCAGGGCGGATCATGCCCGCGTCCCACAGGGTCTCAAAGGTATTCACAGCGCCGCCGTGCTCCACGATCTTTCCGCCCTCCACCCGGTCGATGTTCACGCCGGTGAAGATCAGGCGTTTTCCCGTGGGGACTGTTCCGGGCCAAGGGCCCAGGTGGGTCCCCTCCATGACACACTCGGAGACGACATACGGCGCGGCCCAGTGCTGGCGGAGGATGCGGACCGTGTAATCCGGATACGTCTCCCGCAGAGCCGCCAGATGCCGCACCATGCCGCCGGGACCCAGGGGAGTGGTCCACTCCCCCTGGCGGAGCACGCAGCCCTCCCCGACGAAGCGGGGCAGGTCCTCCAGACGGTGCTGGGAGACCACGGTCTCATAGAACGTCCGCACCAGCTCCGGCGGCGCCATTTCGCCGCCGCCCTGCGCCGCTTCCCTCATAAGGGCCGCTCTGTGTCGAAGAGGATGGTGACGGGGCCGTCGTTCCGGGAGTCCACCTGCATATCAGCGCCGAACTCCCCATGCTGAACGTCGAAGCCCCGCTCCCTGCAGTGAGCCATGAATCGCTCATACAGGGGGATGGCCGCGTCCGGCTTGGCGGCGCCGGTAAAGCCGGGGCGGCGGGAGGAGGTGTCCGCGTACAGGGTGAACTGGGACACCACCAGCAGGGCACCGCCTGTCTGCTCCAGATTCAGATTCATTTTGCCGTTTTCATCCTCAAAGACCCGCAGGTTGCAGATTTTCTCCGCCAGGCGGTCGGCGGTCTCCTCGGTGTCGTTGGGTCCCACGCCCAGCAGCACCAGGAAGCCACGGCCGATCCGGCCGTTGACGTTCCCGGCAATGGTTACGGAGGCACCGGCCACCCGTGTCACAACTGCACGCATACAATGGATTCCTTTCTATGGTTCACTCAAAATGGAAGGCTTCTATTTCTGCGGGGAATATCAGCCATGCTGACGGCCGTGCAGATGCGCCCCCATTCTCTTTTTGTCAGCGCCAAAAAGAGAACGCGCCGCGCCCGGTATAAGAGAAAAAGGCGCTTTGGCCGCAACTTTGCACATGCGTGCAAAGTTGCTGTACGGGGGCGGCGCGAGAGGGTACCTGCGTGTTTGCGAGGGTCCCCCGACGGGCGCGGCGGGGTGTGGTGCAGACTTAGCGGCGGATTCCCGCGGCGTAGTGCGTCTTGGATTGGAGGACACGGGCGCATTTGAACCGCTCCTCTTTTCCTGTCTCGCGCTGCGGCGCTCCCCGTATTTCCGTCACCAGTGTTCCACTGGCTCCTCCTTCCGCGCGTTCCGCTTGCCCGCAGGGAGCACGCCGCATCCGTAAGACGGCAGAGCCACCAACAGCTGCGCAGTCGCTACGCGCTGCCTGGGCGGTTGTGGCGGCTTGTGCTGGCGGGCGGACAAGGGCGTCCGCCCCTACCGGGCTTGTGGCCTTCGTCACCCTCGCAAGGGCCGACACGCAGGTCGGCCCCCACAAAATGCGCAAGGCCGACGGTATCTCCGTAGGGGCCGATGCCTTTATCGGCCCGCTACGCCAGTTCCCCCGAGGGGCAGCCAGCGGCAGCGAAAAGAGAAGCAATTCCATGCGATAACCACCCCGACAAGGTTGGTACTCCCGCCATGGGACGGCAGTTAGGAAAATCGCAGAAGGCCCAAGCGTGCCCGAAGGCGGGCCAAAATCGGCGCTTGCACCGATACGTCGACCTCCGTCAGCGCGGAGGGCCACTGCACCGCAGCGCGCCACACACTTTTCTCTTTAGACCGTGCACGGCCCATTTCTCTTTTGGCAAGACCGAAAGGGGCCCCCGCCGCGCCCCGCGCGGTGGGGAGAGGAGGAGCAAGGGAGCGGGCGCAGTTTTCGCCGCAGGCGGAAACGGAGCTGAGCGGACTTTGCGACGACGACAATGGGGGGCGCATCCCCCGTGGAAGCGGCCCCCTGCGGGAGCAGAATCCCCCGTGGCCGCCGTTCGGCGGCCCAAATCATCTCCGGGCGGTTGATCGCCGCCCCTACATCCCCCCGGAAGCTCTTCCGCCATCGAATCACCCCGGCGGAAGCCGCTCTCACCCCGCCGGTCGGTTGACCTTCAGCACCCCGGAGATCTGGTTCAGCTTGTTCATGACGGACTTCAGCTGGGCGCCGTCCTTCACCCGGATCTCCAGCCGGAAGATGGCAAACTGGTCCTCTGTACTGCGGGAGTTGATGCCCAGCACAAAGGTATTCGTCGTGGAGAGGGCAGCGGAGATGTCCAGCAGCAGGCCCTGCCGGTCCTTGCACACCACCTCCAAAATCGTGGGATAGCTGTCGTTGGTGTCGCCGCCCCAGGAGACCTTGATCCAGCGCCCCTCCTGCCCCGGCTGGGATCGCTTCTCCTCCGAGGCGTTGGGACAGTCGCACCGGTGGACGGACACGCCGTACCCCCGGGTGATAAAGCCGATGATGTCGTCCCCCGGCACCGGGGTGCAGCACTTGGAGAACTTCACCAGGCAGTTATCCAGGCCCTCCACGATGATGCCCTGCTCGCTCTTCACCCGCTTGGGAGCGGAGGGCTGTTTGGCAGGCTCCGCCGGTTTGGCCTCCGCCAGCTCCTCGGCGGCCTTTTCCGCCTGGTGGAGCTTCGCCACCCGGTTCAGCTCCCCCTGGATCCGGCTCACTGCCTTCTGGGCGGTGAAGCCGCCGTAGCCGATGGCGGCGTACATGTCGTCCAGAGAGCCGTAGGACACCCGCTTCAACAGCACCGGCAGCATCTCCGGCGAGAGAACGTCCTTCATGGAGATGCCGCAGTGCTTCAGCTCCGCCTCGAAGGCGGCACGGCCGTTTGCGATGTTCTCCTCTTTCTTCTCCTTCTTGAACCACTGGCGAATCTTGCTGCGGGCCTCGCTGCTTCTGGCAATCTTCATCCAGTCCCGGCTGGGACCCTTGGCGTTCTTGGAGGTGAGGATCTCCACGATGTCGCCGTTTTTCAGCACATGGTCCAGCGTGACGATCCGGCCGTTCACCTTGGCGCCCACCATCCGGTTGCCCACGGCGGAGTGGATGGCGTAGGCAAAGTCGATGGGCGTGGCGCCGGCGGGCAGGTTCTGCACGTCGCCGCCCGGTGTGAAGACGAACACCTCATCGGAGAACATATCGATCTTCAGAGAGTGGATATAGTCCTCTGCGTCCGCGCCCTCCTGGTTTTCCAGCAAACGGCGGACCCACTCGTAGCGCCCTTCGGTGCCGGCGCCCTGGCCGTTCTGCTTGTATTTCCAGTGGGCGGCCACGCCGTACTCGGCGATCTCGTGCATCTCCTTGGTGCGGATCTGCACCTCGAAGGGCAGGCCGTCCGCGCCGATGACCGTGGTGTGGAGGGACTGATATCCGTTGGGCTTTGGAGTGCCGATATAGTCCTTGAAGCGGCCCAGAATGGGCTTGTAGAGATCATGGATGACCCCCAAAACGTTGTAGCAGTCCCCCACCGTGTTCACAATCACCCGGAAGGCGAACAGGTCGAAGATCTCGTCCAGGCTCTTGTTCTGGTTAAACATCTTCCGGTAGATGGAGTAGGGATGCTTCATCCGGCCGTAGACGATGTGATCGATGTCCAGCTCCTTCAGCCGGTCGTCGATCTGGATCTGGATGCGGCGCATGAAGTCCTCGTACTCCTGGTGCTTGGCCTCCAGCTTGGAGACGATTTCCTCGTAGCCAATGGGGTCCAGATATTTTAAGGACAGGTCCTCCAGCTCCCACTTGATGCGCTGCATACCCAGCCGGTGGGCGATGGGGGCGTAGATCTCCATAGTCTCCAGAGACTTCTGCTTCTGCTTGGCGGGAGACTGGTACTCCATGGTCCGCATGTTGTGGAGCCGGTCGGAGATCTTGATGAGGATCACCCGGATGTCCTTGCTCATGGCGATGAGCATCTTCCGCAGGTTCTCCATCTGCTCGTCTTCCTTGGTGGCGTACTGGATGCGGGTCAGCTTGCTGACGCCTTCCACCAGGTCGGCGATGGTGGGTGAAAAGAGTTTGGATACCTGTTCGTGGGTGGCGGCGGTGTCCTCGATGACGTCGTGGAGCAGGGCGGCCTCGATGGACTCGCTGTCCAGCCGCAGCTCCTCCGCCACAATCTGCGCCACCGCCAGGGGATGGATGATATAGGGCTCCCCGCTCTTGCGCTTCTGGTCCTTGTGGGCCTCTGCCGCAAATTCAAAGGCCGCCCGGATGTGCTGGAAGTCTGCCGCAGGATTGTAGCCCCGGACAGTCTTTTCCAGGTTCTCATACTGTTCCTGAATGGTCATGACACAACACCTCCACTCTTGCCGGCGGCGTCCTCCCGCAGGCGGGACAGATAGGGGCAGGCGAAGAGATCCACCTTCCCCTGGATGGGATTCAGCGAAAGCGTCACCTGGTCCCCCTGGACGGACAGGGCGATCAGGCCCCGCTCCTGGAACACGGCCAGGGCCAGGCCGGCCCGGAGGAAGCTCTCACACCCGCCGGAGAGTGCCGACAGCCGCCGCAGAAAGGGCAGCATCTCCTCCTCCGCCTTTCCCCGGCGGAGCTGCCGCTCCAGCACGGTCCAAAAGGCGGCGAACTGGCTGCGGGACGCCTGGAGCCGGGCCCGCTCCTGCCCGGTGAGGCCCTCTCCCGCCACGAGGCGGTGGAGCAGGTCCAGGTCCGCCGCCTCATGGCGGCTGGGGGTCAGAGAGGGGCGGATGTCGATGAGCTGCAGCTGCAGGGTGGTATTGCCCCGGAAGGTATTGGCCTGGAGATAGAAGGCCGCGTCCACCCGCATGCCCGCCGCCACGCCGCACGTCTCCTCCGTCATGGAGAAGAAGATGGCGTCAAACCGGCACGTGCCCTTGGAGAGGCGGAGCTTCAGGTGCTTCCCCTGGCCCACGGGCTGCAGGACGTCCACCGTGGCGCCCAGCAGGGCGAACACCGGCCGGGGATTGCCCGCACCATAGGGCTCCAGCTGGTCCAGCTGCTCCACCTCCGCCAGCGTCACCTCGCCGGGGCAGGAGATGGGCGCGTCCACGTCCAGGCAGGATACCGCCCGTTCCCCGCCGGAGGCGGAGCGGACATACCGGTTCATCCGGGCCCGGAAGGCGTCGATGTTCTCCTCGGAGATGGTAAAGCCCGCCGCCAACTCGTGGCCGCCGAAGCCCTCCAGCAGGTCGGCGCAGGACTCCAGCGCGGAAAACAGGTTGAACCCGCCGTAGGACCGGCAGGAACCCTTGCCCACGCCGTCTTTTAGATGAATCATGAAGCTTGGGCAGGCGTACTTCTCGCTGAGGCGGGAGGCCACAATCCCTACCACGCCCTGGTGCCAGTCCTCGCTGGAGAGGACCAGGGCGCTGCGGTCCTCGGCCCGGAGGCGCTCGATCTTCTCGGTGGCGTCGGCGCAGATGGCCTGCTCTACCGCCTGCCGCTCCCGGTTTAGGTCACACAGAGCCTTTGCCAGCTCCTCGGCCCGGGCGGGGTCATCGGTCTCCAGCAGGTCCGCGGCCAGATCCGCCGCACCCATGCGGCCAGCGGCGTTGATCCTGGGGGCCAGCACAAAGCCGATCTGGACAGAGGTGATGGGCTTGCCCAGAAGCCCCGCCTCCTTCAGCAGGGCGTGGACGCCCACGAAGTCCGTGTGGGGCAGGGCCTCCAGCCCGCAGAAGGCGATGGTGCGGTTCTCCCCCTCCATCCGCATCACGTCGGCAATGGTGCCAATGGCCGCCAGGGTGCAGTATCGGGCGAACAGGGCATCCTCCCGGCTCTCGCCCCCCAGGGCCAGCACCAGCTTCAGCGCCACACCCACTCCCGCCAGATGCTTGAAGGGATAGGGGCAGTCGCTGCGGTGGGGGTCCACCACTGCCAGCGCCCGCGGCAGCTCCTCCTTGCACTCATGATGGTCGGTGATGACCACATCCAGCCCGATGGAGGCAGCGAAGTCCACCTCCTCGTTGCCGGTGATGCCGCAGTCCACGGTGATCATCAGCGTGGCGCCCTGGTCCCGCAGGCCTTGGATGGCCTCCTTGGACAGGCCATAGCCCTCCTCGATCCGGCGGGGGATATGCCGCAGGCAGCGGACGCCGCAGCTTTTGAGATAGTCCATCAGCAGAACCGTGGAAGTGATGCCGTCCACGTCGTAGTCGCCGAACACGGCGATGGTCTCCCCCTGGCTGATCGCCCGCTGGATGCGGGCGACGGCTTTGTCCATATCCCGCATCAGCATGGGGGACATGCTGAGGCTCCTGTCCCGCTCCAGCGCCTCGGCCGCCGCCTCGGCAGTGGTGACACCCCGGGCCGCCAGGACCGTGGAGAGGAGATAGGGGTATCCGGCACTCCGCAGGAGGGCAACGTCCCGCTCAGCCGGGGTCCCGATGTTCCATTTTTTGAATCTCATGGCACGTTCCCTCCCTTTCAAAGGTAATAAAAAGCCATCATAACTAAATTATTATAGCAGGCAAGGGGTGAAACGTAAAGGTTTTTCTGCGTTCCGACACCGTTCGTTTGACGGCGGCGGCAGATTCTGGTACAATGGCATACCGACAGAGGGCGAATCCGGGCATCTCTGCCAGAATCTGAAAGAAATCTGACGCTAAAGGAGCGAAGAATGACAACATGAAAAGACGACTGCAATGGTTCTGTTCCTGCGCGCTGCTCTGCGCCCTGCTGGTGACAGCGGCGCTGCCGGCGCCCGCGGCAGCGGCCTCCACCGGCTTTTCCGACGTGCCGGAGAGCCACTGGGCGGCGGACTCCATCCGTCGGGCCGTGGACCTGGGCCTGTTCCAGGGGCAGACGCCCACCCGCTTCGGCTTGGGGGCTCCCATGACCCGGGGGGCCTTTGTGGTGGCCCTGTGCCGCCTGTTCGGCTGGGAGATGGTAACACCGGAGGCCGGGTCCTATACGGACAACCAGGACAAGAGTGCCTGGTATTACAGCGCGGTGGAGACCGCCTATGCCAACGGGGCCATCACCCGGCAGACGGATACGTTCCGCCCCCGGGAGCCCATCACCCGGGAGGAGCTGGCGGTCATGCTGGTGCGGGCTATGGGCTACGGCACCATCGCCGGTTTGGCCCAGGACCTGCCCATGCCCTTCCGAGATGTGACCACCAACGTGGGCTATATCGCCATGGCCCATGAGCTGGGGCTGGTGAACGGCACTGCGGCCACCACCTTCTCCCCGGAGCAGACTGCCACCCGGGAGCAGGCGGCGGTCATGCTGATCCGGCTGTATGACAGCTATCACGCCGCGGCCCCGGAGAAAACCGGCATCGCCTATTCCGCGGAGGGTCTGACAGACCTGACCGGCTATGGCGCCGTGGCGGTGGGCGGCGCCCGGCTGATCTACGCCGGGGAGTCCCGGCTCGCCGGCACCCCCGATGCAGAGACCGCAGCCGCCCTGCAGGAGACCATCACCGCCGCCGGTGCCGTGCCGCTGCTGCATGTGGGCGGGAGCGCCTCGGCACTGAAGGATGACCCCAGCCACACCGCAGAGGTGCTGGCGGCCGCGGTGGAGAGCGGCGGTTATGAGGGGCTGTTTCTGGACCTGGCGGAGCTCTCTTCCGCCCAGAAGAAGGATTTCACCGCGCTGGCGGAGGCGCTGCGGGCCGAACTGGGAGAGGACCGGCTGCTCTATTTGATGGTGGAGGCGCCCGTCTGGCAGGGAGCCGCGTACAACGGCTATGACTATGCCGCCCTGAGTGAGCCGGCCGACAAGCTGGTGGTGCGGGTGGCGGACTATGGCGACGTGTCCGAGGACTTCCCCATCGCCCCCCTGGCGCCGCTGGAGGAGGTCTACTACGCCCTGGCCGAACTGGCGGACCAGGTGGATTCCGACTGTCTCAGCCTGCTGCTGACCACCACGGGCTCCGCCTGGACGGATGGGCGGCACACCGGCCAGGCCTCCGCCGCCGAGATCGAGCAGCTGCTGTCCGCCTCCCAGACGAAAGATTACTACTCCGACCGCTACGCCTGCGCCTATCTCACCTCCGGCAGCGGGGACACCGCGGTGTGGTATCTCAACGGCGAGGCCGCCCTGGAGCGGGCCCGGATGGCTGCTTTCTTCGGCGTGGACCAGCTGTGCCTCAGCGACCTGTCCTCTGTGGCGGACTATGACAATTACAATCTGCTGGAGGGGCTGGACGCCGGATCCTCCCAGGTGCAAATCTGAAACCTGAAAAACGCCGCCTCTGCCAGTTGGCAGAGGCGGCGTCTGTGTATATGGGAAAGCGCAGCAGCCTTACAGGAACTTCTGCATCCCGTCGGTAGCCAGGGAGAGGTCGGCGCTGATGGTGACGGTGAACTTGATGTTGTTCTTCTCGCCAAAGGCGTCCAGCCAGTTCAGGAAATTCTCGGTGTCCTTGTCCACTTCCCGGCCGATGGTCTTGCACAGGTTGTCGATGAACACATGGGAGATATCATAGTTGCCCGCATACAGGCCGCTGATGAAGCCCCGGAAGAGCTCGTAGCTGTCCAGATTGTACTCCTGGGCGTCGATCAGGCGGATGTGGTAGTGGATATCGTATGTCATGGTGCGGTTAGCCTCGATGCAAACCACGTTGCCGGGCTCGTCCTTCGCCGCGTTGTTGATCAGTTCAATGAGCTGCTTGGTCTTGCCGGAGCCCTTCACGCCCATAATCAGTCTGACCATAGTAATCACTCCTGTCAATTAAAGTCGCTGGGGGAAATTCGGTATGTTAAGCATACCACAAGATCGCGTGAAAAACAATGGAGAAATGAAGATTCAAACTTTGTTCATAATGGAGATTGACAGTGGGCGGCAGGACGGGTGCCGCCCAATCCGAGGCTGGTCACCCCTCCAGCTTGCTCTCCAGCTGCGCCCGCCGGTCCTCATAGCCCGGCTTGCCAAGCAGGGCGAACATATTCTTCTTGTAGGCCTCCACCCCCGGCTGATCGAAAGGGTTCACGTCCAGCAGATAGCCGGAGAGGCCGCAGGCGTACTCGAAAAAGTAGATCAGCTGCCCCAGGTCTGCCGGCGTCCTGCCGGAGGTCTCCACGATCAGGTTGGGCACGCCGCCCTCCGTGTGGGCCAGCAGGGTGCCCTCCATGGCCCGGTCCCGGATGAAGTCCAGGGACTTGCCCGCCAGGAAGTTCAGCCCGTCGCCGTCCGCCTCGTCCGCCGGGACTGTCAGCTGTCGGTCGGAGGGACCCAGGCGCACCACGGTCTCAAACATCAGGCGCTTGCCCTCCTGGATGTACTGGCCCATGGAGTGGAGGTCCGCGGTGAACTCCACGCTGGCGGGGAAGAGGCCCTTGCCCTCCTTGCCCTCGCTCTCACCGAAGAGCTGCTTCCACCACTCCGCCATGAACCGGAACGCCGGGTCATAGCAGGCCAAGAGCTCAATGGACCGGCCCGCCCGGTACAGCTCGTACCGGATGGCGGCGTACCGCCAGGCAGGGCACCGGAAGGAAGCCTCGGTGCAGGTCTCCATCATCTCCGCCGCTCCCTGCATCAGGGCGGTGATATCCACCCCGGCCACGGCAATGGGCAGCAGGCCCACGGCGGTCAGCACGCTGTATCGGCCGCCCACGTCGTCAGGGACCACGAAGGTCTCCCACCCCTCAGCATCCGCCAAGGATTTCAGGGCGCCACGGGCCTTGTCCGTGGTGGCGTAGATCCGCTCCCGGGCGCCCTCCCGGCCGTACTTCTTCTCCAAGGCCTCCCGGAAGAAGCGGAAGGCCACGGCGGGCTCAGTAGTGGTGCCCGACTTGGAAATCACGTTGACGGAGAAATCCACGTCCGCCACCAGGTCCAGCACCTCCCCCATGGCGTCGGAAGAAAGGCCGTTGCCCACAAAGTAGATGTTGGGGGTATCCTTGCGCTTCAGGTTGTAATTGGGAGAGCGCAGGCAGTCGATGACACCCCGGGCGCCTAAGTACGAGCCGCCGATCCCGATGACCACCAGGGCCTGGGAGTTGGCCCGGATCCGGGACGCGGCCGCCTGGATGCGGGCGAACTCCTCCCGGTCATAGTCCCGGGGCAGATGGACCCAGCCGGTGAACTCTCCGCCGGCACCGCTGCCGCTCTGGAGCTTCTCATGGGCCCGCTTCAGCCGCGGCGCCAGGACCTCCTCATAGGGCAGGGGCAGAAAAGACTGTAATTGGAACGATTTGACATCCAGCATCATGACCGGCCTCTCTTTCGTAAAGCTGCGCGGGTTTGTTGCCTTATTATACCATGCCCCGAAACGGGACACAAGGGAAAGCGGTCGCAATCCGCCGGGATTTCAGGGGGTGCAGCGCCCCCCGCCGCCGTCAGCCGCAGAGGAAGGCCGTCCGCAGCATCTGGACCAGCATCTGGCCGAAGGTGACCCGTGGGATCTCCTCTCCTGCCAGGATGGGCAGCTCCGCCACGACCTCTTCCCCGGAGGTGATGGTGAGGGTCCCCAGTTGACTGCCCGCCGCCACCGGCGCCTCCACAGAGTCCGCCAGGGTGACCAGCTGCTGCAGGCTGCCCGCCTTGGCCTTTTCCAGCAGGAGGTGCGTGTTCTCCCCCAGCACCGGCTGCACTGTGGCCTGGGTCCCCAGGGACACGGGCACCGGCGGCAGGGCGGACTCCGGCACCACATTCTCCAGCGTGTAGGTGGAAAAGCCGTAGTTCAGCAGATTGGTGGCATCCTCAAACCGCTGGGTGGAGGTTGGTGCCTTCATGATGACGGCGATCAGTTCCATGCCGTCCCGCTCGGCCGTACCAGAGAGGCAGTACAGCGCACTGTCTGTTGAGCCGGTCTTCAGGCCGGTGGCTCCCTGGTAGAAGCGGATCAGGCGGTTGGTGTTCACCAGGGAGGAGGCCCCGTCCCGCAGGGAATCCATCCAGATGGTGGTGTACTGGCGGATGTCCGGGTGGTTTCGGATCAGTTCCCGGCTCATAAGGGCGATGTCGTATGCGGAGGTGACATGCCCCTCCGCCGGCAGGCCGGTGGCATTACAGAAGTGGGTATCGGCCATGCCCAACTCCGCGGCCCGCTGGTTCATTCGCTCCACAAAGGCCTCCTCGCTGCCGGCCACCGTCTCCGCCAGCGCCACGGCGCAGTCGTTGGCAGAGACAACGCACACCGCCTTCAGCATATCGCTGACCGTCATCTGCTCATTCTCCTTCAGCCAGATCTGGCTGCCGCCCATGGAGCAGGCGTGGGCCGACGCGGTGACCACGTCGTCATAGTGGAGCTGTCCGGCGTCGATGGCCTCCATGGTCAGCAGCAGCGTCATGACCTTGGTGACGCTGGCGGGCTCCAGCTTGGCATGTTCGTCCTTGGCGAAGAGGACGGTGCCCGTCTCCTTTTCCATCAGCAGAGCCGAGGGCGCGGATACTTCCAGCGCCTGGGCACTGCTCCCCAGCGCCAGCAGGGCGCACAGCAGCACGACGAGTTTTTTCATGGTGATCCCCCTTTGCTTCGATGGTAGAATCTATGTCCGCGAAAAGGCGTTCATGCCGGAGAAGATTTGGGGGTTGCAAAATATGAAGCGGTCTGGTATAATAACAACTCAGATGCGGCTGTAGTTCATCGGTAGAACGGCAGCTTCCCAAGCTGCATAGGTGGGTTCGACTCCCATCAGCCGCTCCAAAAGAAAATGCGACTTGTTTCGACAAGTCGCATTTTCTTTTGGGTTTCGCTCCCGTTGGTCGCTCCACCCTTCAGTGATTGAAATGCTCGGGCGAAGTGAATTCGCCCTGCGCCAAGGTTTTGCCTGTGGTAAAACGCTTGTACGGCGCAAAGGCGCTGCCGGCCAGAAGGCCGGTTAGATGCTTCTCAAGAAAAATTGCAAATTTGAATGCAAGAGAGTTCGACCGACCTGAGAGGATTTGGATTGTTACCCCTTGCCATGAAAGAGAGACATCTGCTAAAAGCAGATGTCTCTCTTTCGTTCCGCCAAGGGGTTTTCCTGCGGCGAAAACGCTTGCAGGACGCAAAAAAGGAAAGCCTTGAAACCTGACGGTTTCAAGGCTTTCTGTGGCGGAGAAGGAGGGATTCGAATAAATTTTAATTCAGAGCATCACAGTAAATACAGAAAAACGCATTCTGTAAAACAGTTGAAATCAAAGGGATTCAGGCCGCCCTATATAAATAGGGGTAAATTGTCTAAAGGGCAAACTAAAGGGTAAACAGCACCTGTAAAGGGTAAAAATAAGGGCAAAAAATAGGCTCCGGAAGAATAACTTCTGGAGCCGTTTTTCATGCCTTTTTCACGCTCTCAATGAACGCTTCCATGCGGGCCGCGCTCTCCTTTTTCATCTTCTCCGAAACGTGTCCGTAAACATCCAGGGTAAAGGATGCTGTAGCGTGTCCCAAATTACTCTGCACCGTTTTTACATCGTCCCCCTCTTGAAGGGACATAACAGCGAAGGTGTGCCGCAAATCGTGAACTCTGGCGTCTGGACGTCCAATTTCCGCTGCTATCTTCTTGAAGTTCTTGTAGACGGTATTGATTGCCAAATTCTCTCCAATTTCATTTGTAAACACGAGATTGTACTTGTTGTTCCATGCCCTGCCAGCCATCAAACGCCGTTCTGCTTGCACCACCTTTTCCGCCCTCAACGCTGCCATAACAGAGGGGGCCGGAGTAATCAAGCGGCCCTTGCTGCTTTTCGTTTCGGCCAGATAGTAGTTCCCGCCGCGCTTCTTTGCCTGTTGTAGCTGGGTGTTGACGAGGATCGTGCCATTTGTGAAATCCACTTTATCCCAGGAAAGGCCGAGGGCTTCCCCTTCCCGCAGACCTGTAAAGAGAACGACCGTGAACAGATTTTCATAGCGACTCCCTTGAACGGCTTTGAGAAATGCGGCAATTTCAGACTGTTCAAGGGGCTTGACTTCTTTCTTTTTGATCCGGGGAAGTGTGCATGGGTCAGACGGATTGAAAGCGATGTAGCGAAGCTCCGCCGCCTTATCCAATGCTTTATGCAAAACACCGTGAACGTTTTTGATCGTTTTGGGCGATAGCATGTTGTTCTTTCCCTTCCCCTTGCTCTGCGTGGTTTTCAAGCCGTTATAAAACTTCTGGATTTGCACCGAGTTTAGCGCAGTTAGCTTAATCGCACCAAGACCGGGTTTGATGTGGTTTTCACACTGCGCCGTATAGGATGCCAGTGTAAACGGCTTCACAGCACCGGTAACATATTCTTTTAGCCACATATCCAGCCATTCACCAACGGTCATTTTATCCGGCTCTGTATAGGTGCCCGTGTTCAGCGTAACAGCTACCGCCTGCAGCTTCTCCCGCACTTCCTTTTGTGTCCGGCCATAAATGGACCGCTGCACCTGCTTTCCAGTGCCCGGGTCTCGGCCCTCGGTGTAGCGCGCTTCCCAATAGGTGTACGGCTTCCCATTACGGGTCACCGTCTTTTTGCGGATGGTCCCAGCGCCCTGAGCGTTGCGGCTACTTGCCTTCTTTGCCATCGGTTTTCGCCTCCTTTTTTCTTTCTTCTTCCCATTTTTTGCTGAGACTGTACTCCTCCTTTCGCCGCTCTGCGTCAACTTTCTCGCAATGTGCTATCGCTGGAGACAGACCACATACACGGAATACAATTTGCTGTAACCTGTCACCGATGCGGCGCACCCTGTGCAAAAGCAGTTCTTCCCCGGAAATAATTTCACTTGGCCCAAAGTACTTGTTGGCCTGTCTCCGAGTGTTCGCTTGCATCTTCAATTCGGTATCGATGCTTCCGTCCGGGAATACCTTTTTCGGCTTGTACTCGGCTTGCATCTCCTGCCCCAGCTTTGCTAGCAAGTACATATCAGTGTAGATTGGGGCTGCCGCCATAATGAATCGGCTTACAAGCTCGCACTGTCTGGAACCCGTAACGGTATCAGCTTTATGCAGCCTGTGCAGCACCCCCGCCGCTTCCGCTGTTAGTCCAGTGTATGCAACCACCTCCGCCGCCTCCGGGTTTGGTGTATTGCTGCGGCCCAGCAAATAATCCACGGAACAATGAAAAATATCCGCTAGCGCGCAAACAACCTGTACATGTGGGAAACTTTTTCCTTGCTCATAGCTGGAAATTTTCTGTATTGAAAAATCGTCAACGTGCAGAACTTCGCACAGTGCATCCGCTAGTTGCGGTTGGGTCATTCCCCACACCCCCCGCTCATGTGCAATGCGCTCCCCAATCTTCTCCTTGTCACAGGTATTTCCCACACGACCACCTCAATCCTAAATGTAGTTATGCAACAATTTTACCGCAAATAATCCGAAAAGTCAATTTGAAATTGAGGATAATATAAATCGATTTTGATAAACTGAAGTCAAAGAGAATGATTGGAGGTGAACGGCATTGCTAATCATTGCAAAGCCCGGTTTCCGGCAGCGGGTCGCAAGGCGCGGTTATTCCATGTTCAGTTTGGCTAAAGAGGCAGGGTTAGCAAAGGAGAGCGTCACGCGGCTTGCGCGTGGGAGACCTGTAAGGGCGGCGACAGCGAGGAAACTGTGCCAGGTGTTGAAGGTGGAATTTGATGAGATGTTTGAGTTTGTGGAGGATGCGAATGGATAAGCTGTGCCTTAATTCCCAGGAGGCTGCTAATGCCCTGGGCATTTCCCTGCCCACATTTTACGAATTGTCTAACCGTGCGGACTTCCCCCGCATTAAAGTTGGCCGTCGCGTCCTTGTCCCCGTGGAGGCTCTTCGGGCATGGCTGGCGAGAGAGGCGGAGCGGCATGATTGACTTTCGAGAAATTCGGGCATGGGTCCCGGCTCAGGATGCTGTACGTTTTTATGGGGCGAAGTTTGACCATCGAGGCTGGGCGATCTGTCCCTTTCATGGGGACACGCACCCTTCAATCAGTTTCAAGAATGGGCGTTTCCGCTGCTGGTCCTGTGGCGCAAGTGGGGACGCGCTGGACTACGTTTCCAGGCTTTTTGACCTGGACAGCGTACAGGCGGGGCAGAAGCTGGACGCCGATTTTCACTTGGGGTTGTCTAGGGAGCATATAGATGCCCGTGAGATGGAGCGGCAGGAGACGGAAAGGCGGGCCATTGCTGGCCTGCATGAGCGTTTTGAGACCTGGAGAGGAAAGACCATCGACCGGCTGAACGAGGTCTGCTACATAGCCCACACATCGCTGAAACGGCTTCCGGCTCCGCTGTCAGATCGTGAGGCCCTCGCGGTTCGGTTTTCAGCAAGGGCGGGTTATTTTTCGGACCTGCTAGAGGCTGGGACGCCAGAAGATCAGGCGAAGATATTCCAGGAACGGGAAGAGGTGGATGCATGGACCGCACGAATTTTGAACGGCTCTTAAAGGAGGGGGTTTTTGAATCTAGCCCAAAGCCAGTTTCAGTGCGTCCCAGCACCAGGAGCGCAGAGAACTCAACCGCACCTGGTGCAACAAATCTAGCGGCCCTATGCCCCGAAGCAAATGACCGCTACGCCTGGACCGATATTGGGAATGGAAACCTCTTTGCTGATTGGTATGAAAACAAGGCTCGGTATGTGCCAGAACGCAAGCGGTGGTACATCTACAACGGAAGGGTATGGGAGCCAGACAGCGGCAACCTGAAAGCCATGGAACTATGCAAGGACCTTGCGGATGCTCTGGCGGTCTATGCGCTGTCCATTCAGGACGAAAAACAGCGGATCGCATATCAGGCCCACGTGGGAAAGTGGCAGCGACGCAACAATCGGGAAACCATCCTAAAAGACGCGGCCAGCGTTCATCCCGTGAGCATGACTGAGTTTGACCAGGACCCTTATCTGTTCAACTGCAAAAATGGGACATTGGACCTACGCACTCGGGAATTTCGGGCACACTCCCCTGGGGACTTGCTGGCAACGATCTCCGGCGTAAAGTATGACCCGGAGGCCACGAGCGAGCTGTGGGAGCGGTTCATCGACGATGTGACGCAGGGGGACAAGGACACCGCCATTTATCTGCAAAAGGCAATGGGGTACGGCCTGACTGGGGACACATCGGAAGAGTGTTTCTTTACACTCTATGGGGCCACAACCCGGAACGGCAAGGGGACCCTGATGGAGACATACATGGCCCTAGTGGGCGGCTATGGGCGGGCAGCGAGGCCCGAGACCATTGCGCAGAAGGACAAGACTAACAGCAACGCCCCTACGGAGGACATAGCGAGGCTTGCGGGGGCACGTGTGGTCAATATCTCGGAACCCGGAAAGCAGATGGTCCTATCCGCCAGCTTGGTAAAGACTCTCACGGGCCGGGACACCATCAACGCTCGTTTCCTCAACGAAAACTCCTTCGAGTTTGTCCCGCAATTCAAGTTGTTCATCAACACCAACCACTTGCCAAAGGTGACAGACCCCACAGTGTTTGATTCCGGGCGGGTGAAAGTGGTCCCGTTCAACCGGCACTTCTCCGAGGAAGAGCAGGACAAGACCCTGAAACGGCGGTTGCGGCAGACGGAGAACTTGAGCGGCATCCTCAACTGGTGCCTGGATGGGCTGCGGTTGTTGCAGGAGACCGGGCTTGATGCACCGCGCACTGTCCGGGAAGCTACGGCCCAGTATCGGCGGGACAGCGATAAGATTGCCCGCTTCGTTGACGAGATGATGGAAAAAGACCCAAACGGAGAGATCAGAACCGAGGAAGCATACAGAGCCTATCAAGACTGGTGCGAGCGCAACGGGCACCGTGCGGAGGGTATGCCAACCTGGAAACAGGCGATGGAGGCCCATGCTGAAATCATGCGCAAGAGACCGGCGGGAGCTGGCCGGGATGCAAACAGGTTTTGGTATATATTGGGGTTCCGAATGCGGTGTGGTCAGCTGTGGTCAGGGTTTTCCAAGGGGTAAATATTTTTCTCTCGCGTAGAAAGGACTATGAAATGGCTGACCACAGCTGACCACATTTTCGGAATTCCTTGCGGCACAACGCTTTACAGGTTTTCTGTATCGTAACCCGGCGTAACCCGTAAAGAGGAAGGAGGCAAATGTGGGCGCAAAATCGCAGAAGAAGGGGGCCGATGGTGAACGGGAGCTTGTGGAGCATCTTCGCCGTGCCGGTTACTCCGTTAGTTGGGGCGGGAACAGGACCTATGGCGCTGTACCGGATGCGTCCGGGCTTCCCGGCGTCCATATCGAGTGCAAGCGCGTGGAGCAGTTGAACATTGCACGGGCCATGGAACAGGCAGACCGGGACGCTCACCGCTTCCGGGATGGCGCTCCAACCCTGTTCCACCGAAAAAATAAAAGCCCGTGGCTCGTCACAATGCAGCTGACCGACTGGCTGCGCCTTTACTCTGCTGCAGATCGGACTGCGGACTTTTTTACATATAACACAATTCCAAATCTGGAGAAAGGACGCGATATGGACAAGGATTTTTGGGAAGCCGAGGTGCCGATGACCGCCGACACCGGCCGGAATATCATAGAATATTTTCCGGCATCAAGGAAACTGAGCATTTCTAAGCCAAACTGGAAAGATCGGGATGGCAGCGAAAAGCGCGGAAAAACTGTAATCCTGGATTTAGCGGCGCTCGCAAATACCCCGGATGCGCTTACCATCCTGGAAGCTGTCGTGAAAAGCCTGAAAGGCAAAACGTAAAGGAGATTTTATTCATGGAAGAAAAGATCATTCAGATTATCCCTGCCCCTGCAAATCTAATGTACAGCTATGGCGGAGAGGATGCGAATCATGTTGTGTGCCTCGCCCTGGTGGAGTCAGAGGACGGAGACCGCGAAATCCGCGCAATGGGGCTTACCAATCTTGAAATTATTGAGGACGTGGGCAGCACAGCCGTGTTCTTTAGCAATACCAACCCATGATAACGTTGATCAAGACTTGGACGCGCGCGTTTTTTTACTGTTAACCAATCTGAATTTTGCGAAAGGAGACCTCTACTTATGGAAACACCTAAATACTGGCAGGAGGAACCGGGAAAGATCATTGATACCGGGAAAAACGTTCTTGAATACTATCCGAGAGCGATGAAGCTAAGCGTTGCGAAACCGTCTTGGACAAACGCGATGGGCGAGGTGAAGCGTGGGAAAACGGTTGTGCTGGACTTGTCGGCAGTCAAGAATAACCCGGAGGCTGCAGCGATGTTTCGGCGCATTGCAGAAAGAATGGAGGGGTGAGAATGCCAAGGAAGAAAAGTGAGAGCGTACAGGTCACGATTGAGATTGACCGCGGAACCTATGAGCAGATCGAACAGCAGTCTGCAAACTGGGGTGAGACGGTCACGGACTGGCTGATGGAGGCCGTTCAGGAAAAACTTTGATAACAAGCTAGAGCGCAAGACGCCAGAGCTGGGAATGATCCCGGCTTTGGCGCTTATTTTTTTTGAAATTGAGGTGAAATTGATATGGCAGCTGCAGAGGAGTCTATCCGCGGGAAAACCAGACCGGATATGTCCAGAAACGAGGGACTGGCTGGGCAGACGGTCACGAAGGGAGACTATGAATATACCTACGATGATAATGGGTATGCGAAAAAGGCCATCAATGTCAAAAACAGGCAGGAACGGGAACAGGAAGGGTATGGTGGGGGCGGATATTCTGGAGGCGGAGACTCTTCCTATTATGACTCTCTCCAGCCCACGGACCTTTCCGGATACCTGAATGACATGTACAAAGCCTACACGGACGCACAGCTGGCGGCCCTGAAATCGGCATACGAACAGAATTTGGCAGGTCTGCAGGCGGACGCGGAGAAAATTCCCGGCATTTACCAGGGTGCCCGGAATGAAGCGGCGTCTCAGAATGATATTGCCCGGATGGCCTTTAACGAGTACGCAAACGCACGAGGCTTGAACACCGGAACCAGCGGGCAGGCGGCTCTTGCAAACTCCGCTGTGCTGCAAAGCAACCTCACGGACATCTCCACAAAGGAGTCCGATGCCATTGCGGAAAACGCCCTGCAACAGCAGCAGCTGGCGATTGAATACCGCAACGCGGCAGTGCAGGCGCAGGCGGAAGGGAATTACCAGATGGCCCAGGCCCTGTACAATGAGTATGTGCGGCAGGACAACGCCGCCATGCAGACGGCACAGCTTGCCCAGGAGCAGGCCAACTGGGAAGCGCAGTTCAACGCTGGAAACAGCCAGTGGCAGCAGCAGTTTGACGCTTCCCAGCAGGAGTATCAGGACAGCCTTTCGGCACAGAACCGGGAATATGCCTATAATCTGGCGATGACGATGCTGGCGGCGGGCGTGATGCCGGACACCAACACTCTGAATGAGGCTGGGATTTCCACAACAGAGGCATTGAATATAAGGATGGCGTCGCTGACTGCGGAAAAGAGCGGTAGTGGGGGCGGCGGGCGGTCCGGCAGCTCTGGAGGCGGGAAGTCCAAAATGACGCTGACTACGGCAAAGCAGGCGGCAAATGCAGGTGTCTTTTCTGACGATGTCCTGTCTGTCCTGCGGGAGAACGGCTACACTGACGAGATGCTGGAGGCTATTTACGGGTACGAGCCAAACCGCGGTGTAATTGGGACTTCCGGAAGCTCTTTCAACCAGCTGTATAACCGTTTAAGCATCATTTTATCTGAGGAAACGCCGGACAATGCACAAAGCCTAGTTGACCGCCTGTTGACGGATGATGTGTGGGATTCGCTGAATGCAAGTGAACAGAACCGGATCCAGAAGCTGCTGCGGAATTATGGTAGTGTGGAATAGGAGGTAAAGAATGTCAGCACCAAAATTCAGAATGCGGGGTACAACGACCGCAAGTGAGAGAGAAGCAACACAGAAAAAAACTTCCACGGCACCGAAATTTCGGATGCGGGGCGCGGGAGGGGGCGCATCCCCCTCCCTGCCGACGGTGTCCAGTCAAGTGGCGGGCGAAACCGCCGGAAGAAAAAAGGCCGGAAAGAATACCATTACCGGCAAGATCAGCAGCTCGGCAAAATCTCAGCGGAAAGTTGCCGAAGAAAAGACGAAGCCGGATACGCTTCTAAATATCCTGATGCGAGACACCGGGCACATCAGCGAAGTGGTGGACAGCACTACCGGGCAGGTGATATCCACTCCAGAGGCGTCTCGTGGTGGGAGTATGCTCAAAGGAGCTGCACAGGGAACAACCGCTCAATTTCTGAACTTGCTGGGGCTTGGTTCCAATCTCCTAAACGAAGGAGTTGATACCGCTGAAAACTATACTGCCGATTATGCCGAACGGGCCATTAGAAGCATTCAAAACAGCCTGAACACTGGCCGCCTGTCAGATGGAAAGCCTGTCACGCCCGCTATGCGGCAGACGCTCTTGAAGCGTCTGGAAAAGTACCAGCAAGAGGCGCAGGAGCGCCCAGAAGGAACGTTTGAAGAGCGGCATCCCACATTGTCAGGGGCACAGGAGACTTTATATAACGCGGCAGACGAAATCGGGGCACTCTCTCAGCGGAATATCGCGGAGGCAAAGGAGGGGCTTGGAAGTGTCGGTCAGTTCGCGGTGGACGTGGGCGTGGCTGGGACGCAGCTGGCGGGGGACGCTCTTCTGGCGGCCCTCACTGGAGGAAGTGCGCTTGTCCCAATGGCGCTGCGGTCCGCTGGTGGCGCGGCTCAGACGGCCCGACAGAACGGGGCAGATGTCATGGAGCAGGCAGTGTACGGGCTAGGAAGCGGCGCTTTGTCTGCAGCAACGGAGAAGATCGCCAACGTGGCGGCCCCCTTTAAAGCGGTATTTGGAGAAGGTAAAGCGGAGAAGCTGGCAAGTGCTCTTGTAAACAGGTTCGGCGAAAACACCGCAATCCAGACCATGAACCGGCTCGCGCAGACGCCAGTTGGACAGCTTGCGGCCTCCATGCTGAGTGAGGGCGGCGAAGAAGTTGTGGAGGATGTATTCCAGCCTGTCCTGCAACGGGCGACCTATGACCCAGATGCGCAGTTTGACCTGAGTGGGGCATTGTATGACGCCGCTATTGGGGCTGCACTTGGCGGTGTCGGCGCTGCTCCGAACGTGGGAAGGAGCGCCGCAAACAGCATCAGCAGCAGAATCGCCAATCGTCGGGCCACAGATGCCGCAGGAACGGCGCAAACGGAACCTGCGCCCGTTTCCATTACCCAGCAGCCAATCCCGACACAGAGCGTTACAGCGCAGAATACCCCCGCATCTACGTCAGTAGACACGGGGGATGGTACAGGAACAACACCGGGTACTGTCGACACCGTGACAGACGGGCGGGTCTCCCGGGGCGTTCCCAAACTAACCATACAAGAAACTTCGCCGGAAGTCAATCCGGTAGATACCGTGAACTCCGGCGGCGCTGCGGCCGCTGGATTTACAGGTGATACGGAACGCGGCTTTGCCCGCAATGTTTCTACCGATCAAAATATGGCTCCAGAGCTAAGGGAGAGCTTTCGGGAGGACCCTGAGATGTACTTCCGGCTGGGGAACCAGAAAACGCTTGCGAAAGCGCAGGCGATTTTCGATGCCGGGTTTGAAGGCGCCCGGTCCACCTTGGAACAGGCCATCGGACAGGCACAGGCGGGGCGGAAGCTGCCTCCAGAGATGGTTCCGCTGTCCCGCATGGTTGCAAATCAGCTTGCCAGAAACGGGGATGTATACGGCGCCAGAAAGATTTTGAGCGATATTTCCGTTGAGCTGACGGAGGCGGGCCGGCTGGGGCAGGCCGCGGCCATTTTGCGGGGAACTGATGCCGCAACAAAGGTACAGACAATCGAGGGCCTTGTAAAGCGCATGAACGAGAAGTTCGGTTCCCCCAAACAGCAGATCACTGTGAATGACGCGCTTATCCAGAAATACACGGAGGCGCGGACGGACAGCGAACGTGATGCGGCGCTGGATGATATCTATCAGAATATCGCGGATCAAGTTCCATCAACTCTGGTTGATAAGTTCAACGCACTTCGCTATCTGAATATGCTGGGAAACTTGAAAACGCAAGTCCGAAATGTGGGCGGAAATACCGTGATGATGGGAGTCCGCTTCGCAAGGGGAAAAGTGCAGGCCATGATGGAAGCCGCCGTCAGCAAAGCGACTGGCGGAAAAATCCAGCGGACAACGACCTTCTTGCGGGACAAAAATCTTTACCAAGAGGCAAAGCGGGATTTTGAGAACATCCAAGCCGAGGCCATGGGACAGCGCCGGTACAGTGATTATATGTCCGCGGCCCCTTCTGCGATTCAGGACAGACGAGCGATTTTCAAAAACAGCGGGACATGGGGAACAAAAGAGAACAGCCCGGCCATTGCACGATCTGTTCGCCAATTTACAGATATCTTGTGGAAACCGCTGGAGGGCTACCGCAGACTGACAAACGAGGCAATGGAGCGCGGAGACGTGTTCTTTTCCAGAAGGGCATACGCTGATGCGCTGTCAAGGTTCTTGAAAGCAAATGGCGTAACAGCGGAGCAGTTCCGTTCCGGGAGTGTGGACCCTGATCTTCTGGAGCGCGCACGGACACACGCCATTCAGGAAGCCCAGGAAGCGACATTCCGGGATGATAATGCCTTTTCCGATATGGTCTCTTCTATTGGCTTCAAGAATGCGAATACAGCGCCGAAGAAGGCTGCAAATCTGGCTGTGCAAGGACTCCTGCCATTTAAGCGCACCCCCGCCAATGTGGCTGTAAGGGCCTATGAATACAGTCCGGCGGGTATCATCACAACAGCAGTACAGGCAGCACAGAAGGCAAAGGGAAACGAGAATGTGACCGGGGCGGACATTATTGACAGCTTATCCAAGACCTTAACCGGAACAGGGATATTTGCTTTGGGAATGGCTTTGTTCTCTCGCGGTATGCTGACCGCTGGCCCCGATGATGACGAAAGACAGGCTGCGTTTGATGAACTGACCGGGAAACAGGACTATGCCCTGATTCTCCCAAAAGGCATTGCTGAACAGGTTGGGCTTCCTGAGGGAATAAACTTCACGCTGGACTGGATGAGTCCTGCGGCTATGCCTCTGTTCATGGGGGCGGAGTTTATGAAAGCTGCGGAGGATGGCGGAATTTCTTTTTCAGACGCACTTTCAGCAGTTTCTTCCATGTCAGATGTCATGCTGGATATGTCTATGCTGCAGGGCATCAACGATCAGCTGTCAAACGTTTCTTATGCGGAGGACCCTCTTGTGGATTTGGTTTTGAATACATTGACGGACTATCTCACGCAGGGACTTACTTCCACGCTGGCCGGACAGTTGGAGCGCACTTTTGAACCGGAACGAATGTCTACCTATACACAGGAGGGACAGCAGCTTCCAACAGATTTTCAGTATGAGCTTGGAAGCGCATCTTCCAGAATTCCCGGCTGGGACTATCAGCAAATCCCCTATATCGACGCATGGGGCCGCACAGAGGAAACCGGAGACTTTTTTGAAAGGCTGGTTAACAACACACTCAATCCCTCTTACATCTCTCAAATCGACGTGGACGATGTGGAGCAGGAGCTTCAACGGGTCTATGACGCCACTGGCGAGAGCGTGTTCCCATCCAGAGCGGATAAGACCATTACATCCGGCGGCAGGGAAAAGAACCTCACGGCGGAAGAGTACACCAGATACGCAAAGGACCTTGGACAGACCCGGTACAGGTATGCGCAGGACGCTATGCGGAGCAGCGCCTACCGCAGTATGAGCAGTGGGGACAAGGCCAAGTTCATCGGTAAAATGTACGAGGTGGCAAACGCTCAAGCCAAGAAGAACGCATGGAGCGCCTATCAATACGACAGTGAGATGGAGTCCTACGCAGAGGCGGAGGCCGCCGGTATCTCCGCAACGGAGTTCTATGTGGCGAAGAACACCCTGAACAACATCGAGTCTGACAAGGACAAGAATGGTGAGTCCATCAACGGCACGAGAAAGCCGAAGGTCATCGACGCCATCAACGAAATGGACCTCACGCCGAAGGAAAAGGACTGGCTGTTCCTCCGGGAGTATGACAGTGACAGCGCCAAGCGAGAAGTACGGCGGCTGCCGTGGAACTAAAGAGAAGCCCCTCCCGCGGGAGGGGCTTTTTATTGTAGGGGGGGATAACAAAACGTTACACCCCTACAAAAAAGGGTGCGGTAAAACGCCGACTCCCTTGCTGCGAAATGGTAAAACGTCACTACCTCGACTATTTGCGGCGGTGAACAGGACGCCCTTTTCTCCGGTCATCTTGTTCGCCACCATGTCGCAGCCCTTCTTAGTCAGTAGATAGCAGGGGCGGGGCTTGTCCTGGGCGTCCTTGTAAGTGTTCGGGATGAAGAAGTCCAGCGAACGGAAATTTCCGTTGGCTAAATGCTTCATGTACCCGGTGATTTTTTCGATCAAATCAGCGTGGCGAACGTTTGTCATCTCAGCTGCATCCCGGCTGTCGACCACTTCTGCGTGAAAGAGTTCAAGAATCTATGGAGGTATCACAATGAACGAACTGAAAGTTTTCAACAACCCCGAATTCGGAAAGGTCCGTACTGTGGAGATCAATGGGGAACCGTGGCTGGTGGGAAAGGACGTGGCAGCGGCGTTGGGGTACCAGAACCCACAGAGGGCCATCCGTGACCATGTGGATGAAGAAGATAAAGGGGTGACTGAAATGGTCACCCCCGGAGGAAAGCAGAGTGTGCCTATCATCAACGAATCCGGCCTATATTCCCTGGTTCTGTCCAGTAAGCTGCCGGGAGCCAAGAAGTTCCGCCGCTGGGTGACTTCGGAGGTGCTGCCTAGTATCCGCAAGACGGGCCACTATACAGCTAAGCCCATGACCGACTACCAGATGGAGAGCATCCGCGTCCGCAAGGCCCAGCTTCTGGAGCGTCTGGCGAAGGAGTATGACGGTACTTACAGACAGGTTCTCCAGGCCCACGCTACCAAGGAGCTGACCGGGGAATACCTGCTCCCCCTGCCCTATATCGGGGAAAAGACCTACTCAGCACAGGAGATCGGCGAAAAACTGGGCATCTCCGCAAACAAGGTCGGGATGCTCGCCAACCGCAACCACCTGAAAACGAAGCAGTACGGGGCATGGGTCAATGACGTTGCCAAGAACTGCCCCGGAAAGGAAGTCGGCGAATCACCGCCCCCTTGCAGTGGTCTCTAACCTCTTTCTGCAGTTTTGCATATCCGAGAGATTTTGCAACACCCGTTGCGCAGGACAGCGCCAAAGAGTACAGGCCGGATTCGTTGATGACAGTCGGATGTTGCTCTCTGCCGATGGGGTCACGAATCGTTACCCCATCCCCTTGACGCTTATCTTCCGAGTCTACATGGTCATCCAGAGCTTTGCGGGGGTTGCTGTACCCCAGCGCCGCTGCCACGTCTGCCCTACACCGAACAGCGGAAGGAACAAAGCGAAAAACCGAATGAACAAACGAGAATCAAATGTAAATCAAACAGAAAGCAAACCGGAAGCAAACCATAAGCGAGGGGAAACCGAAAGGGAGAAAGAGAAAGAGAAGGAGAAAGAGAATGAGAATGAGAAGGAATCTTATACTCCCCCTACCCCCTCTCTCAGGGGGGAACAGTTTTAATCTCTGTGCGCCGCCCTTTTTATAGCTTCGTACTATTTTCAGGAGCAATTTTAGAAAGATAGCCCCACCCTTTTTCCGCTACGGGGGGATGTAGGAAATATAACCTATGCCGTTCCCAGCGAGGCCGCCCGTTTTTCCGCTACCCCTCCCCCCTTGATACTGATGGGATACTACTGGCTCCAGAACTCTCCCGCGCCATCCCAGGCCCCGCGCCCGCACCCAGGGAGGGACCATGTACAGCCCCCAACGCACCCCCCCGGGTTCGGAGAACCCATAGAGACAGCAAATCTGCACATGAAGCAGTTGCGTCCACTCTTATCATGCCCGTAAAGGCCACTAGAAAGCCACAGGAGCGGCTTTACCTATAAGGGATAGGGAAAGAGGATACCCCCAATCAGTAAAACCGCTCACAGGCCATTTGAAGCAGAAAGCCAGGGTTATTCCCTGGCCTTTCTTTTGCCCGTAGGAATGCCCACAGACGATGTTTGGGCATCGGGGAAGGAACCACACTACCACCACAAAGGAAAAGCCCGCCAGAAAGACGGGCTTGTGGACTATTCTGTAACGCGTTCCCCGTTCGGCAGAATAAAAGAACTTTCATACTTGCAGCCAACGGCATCGGCTACTTCTTTTAGCTCTGCCGGAGTAAACCCCTCGCGTTTCATCTTCTGCGAGAATGCTTGCGGACTTGTTCCGCACCTCCGCGCCAATTCCGACACGCTAATATTGAGTTTCACGCACAGAATTTTCAATTGTTCAGATGTTGCCATCTCTCCACCTCCTTATATACCGGATTATAAATGATTGCATTTAATATGTCAATATAAATATTAGAAATAGAAATAAAAATATTTAAACAAAGGCATTGACATTATAAACGCTTTCGTTTATAATAAGATCATAGCAAGGGACAAGAGATGCGACAGGCGGACGGGTTCACGGTCCCGATGGCCTCTCTTCAATCTCGAAGCTCTTGCCAGCACCTTGACAACGGAATATCGGCACCGCTATAATGGGAGAACGAGGTGATAGCGATGGACAAGCTCGACTTGATCTTGGAGAAGCTGGGAGCTTTGGAAACAGCAGTAACCAGCTTAACGGAAGAGGCCGCAAAGACAAATCTCACAATCGAGAACGAAATCAAGCCACAAATCAACCTGTTAGCTGAGGGCCAGAGCACTCTGCTTGCAAAGCTGGCTCCACGGTCTGAGGTGGAAGAGCTGAAAGAAAAGGTTGAATTTCTGGAGGCCATCGTAAGAGCCAACACCAGAGAGATTGAGGCATTGAAGAAGGCCCAATAATTACATACATCAACAGGCGGTGCCGGTATTCCGGTGCCGCTTTTATTTTGCAAAGGAGGAAAACAATGAGTATCAACGAATTAGAAATGAAGTGCCGGGAGCTGCGGCAGCTGCAAGCCCTGATTGACGAGGCCCAGGCGGAGGCGGAGACCATCAAGGACGCTATCAAGGCCGCTATGGGGACACAGGAAGCCGTGACCGCCGGAGAGTACAAGATCACCTGGAAGCCCGTCACTACGTCCAGGCTGGATACTGCGGCGCTTAAAAAGGCCCTTCCGGACGTTGCTGCAGCATTCACAAAAGAAACCACCGTCCGCCGCTTCTCTGTGGCATGATCGGGGCTGTGGTAACCACCGCCGGGGCGGTGTACCTTACGGACAAGCTGTTTGCCTTGGCTGACTGGATCGAACAAAGAAAAGCCCTTCCCCGTGCGCTTGGAGGCAAAACGGAGAAGGACCTGTAAGCACCAACCACCACAAGGGGGCCGGTGACCTAAGTATAACCGGCTCCCTCTCATTTTGCAAGGAGGAATTATGGAAGAAGTAAAGATCAGAGCGCCCCGAACCGTTATTGGAGATTTTATTGTGGGCGTAAATGCAATGAAAGCGGCCCATACCGCCAGAAAACAGGGTGTTTCCGGCCTTAGAATTACCCCAATCAGAGTAATTCCGTCCGTAAAATTGGGGTATTGGAGCTGGACGGCGGAAAGTACCTTGCCATTCCCCAGAGTACCGGATGGAACAAGGGAAGCTGTAAAGGACGTTTTCAATTCATTTGACGCTGATTTGCAGCAGCGGCTAACATTCGGCCCTGCTCCGGGGGAATGGGTGGAGCGTGTACAGCTTTGGCAACAGGCATTGAAACCGGAGCTAACGCCCCAGCAATATAGCGCCGCAGTCTTGACGATTCTGGATTGGGCGAAACGATGTGTTCAATACAGATTAGGCATCCGCCCCCACCCGTGGATTGATAAGCAGGAGGTGCAGCATGGATAAAAATCACAAGCAGGCCAAAGAAACCCGTAAGAAGAATGCAGAGGCCAGGATCGCACAGGCTATGAAGCGGAAGAGTGAAACCATGGCGCAGATCAACGCCCTCCGACAGGTCCGGGACCATCCCGATACAACCCCCAGTGAGCGGCTGCGCGCGGTGGAGCTGCTGATGGAATTTGAGAAGATGGGGTATCGATACATTTAGCGAAATAGCGAGCCAGGGGGAGTGCTTTGCCGCCCCCTCCCCCGGCTCTCTCTATGGGTAAAAATCCGTTTTAAATTCTGTAAAGGGCAAACTAAAGGGTAAACAGCGATAAAAAGCAAAAGAAAAGAACCCTTAAAGCCTTGCGGCTCTAAGAGTTCTTCTGTGGCGGAGAAGGAGGGATTCGAACCCTCGAGACCCTTTAGGGGCCTACATGATTTCCAATCATGCGCCCTCGACCAACTAGGCGACTTCTCCATAGCTGTTCTGGTTCTAATTTCTGTATACGAGGCGTCGCCAAATGCGACAGCGTTATTATTATACCAGAGCTTTTCCCAAAGTCAAGCCCCAAAAACGATTTTATCAAAAAAGGCGGAGAGCCGAGGCTCCCCGCCCTGCGCGTCAGCGCATTTCGGAAACGATGCTGTCCACGGCATGGTCCACGGCGACACCCAGCTTGTGGATACTCTTTCCCACCTGCGTTTTCATGGGATCCCTGCCGTAGGGCATCATCATTCCCACTGCCGCGCCGGCCATCAGTCCGGCGCCGATACCGACCCAAAATCCGGTACACATTCTCATCTTCAGTCACTCCTTTGCGGCCTGAGCGTAGTATAGCCGCTTTCCCGGAAAAAAAACGCGCCGGAGCGATTTGCCAGAAAGCGGCAGATCCGCTATAATGACGATAGCGATATCCAAACATCAAAACGGCGGGCCCGGGCCCGGACGGAGGAAACCATGACCACCATCTATCTGATTCGCCACGCAGAGGCGGAGGGCAACCTGTACCGCATCGCCCAGGGACAGGCCAACAGCAGCATCACAGACCGGGGCGAACGGCAGATCCAGGCGCTGGCGCGCCGATTCGCGGATATTCCCATCGACGCGGTCTACGCCAGCGACCTCTACCGCACCTGCGCCACCGCCAGCGCCATATACAAGCCCAAGGGCCTGCCCCTGCACCGGCGGCGGGACCTGCGGGAGATCTGCGTGGGCGTGTGGGAGGAGAAGACCTGGGGAGAGATCGCCCGGCAGGACCCGGCGCAGCTGGAAAACTTCAACCACCGGCTCCACCTGTGGCACGTAGAGGGCGCGGAGACGCCCCAGGCAGTCCAGACCCGGCTGCTGGCGGCCGTGCGGGACATTGCGGCGGCCAATGACGGAAAAACGGCGGCGGTGTTCTCTCATGGCTGCGCCATCCGCCTGCTGCTGGCGGCCCTGCAGGGCATCCCGCTGGAGGAGCTGGGGAAGACGCCCACCGGCAGTAACACCGCTGTCTCTCTGCTGCGGGCGGAGGGGGCGCGGATCCAGGTGGTCTGGCGGGACGATGCGAGCCATCTGACAGACCCGGCCTTCACCCAAGGATGCACCGTGAAGCAGCGGGCCAACGGACTGGAGCCCGGCCTCTATTTCCGCCCCCTGGCGCGGGAGCAGGCGGAGTTTCCGGCGGCGTGGGCGGGGACCTCCGGGGCACTGCCCGCCGGGGCGCCTGTACTGGCGGGGTATCTGGATGGAACGCCTGTGGGCGCGGTGGCCTTTGACGACGGCCGGGAAGCGGAGCGGGGCTGCGGCTGGATCCCCCTGCTGGCAGTGGCAGAGCCCTGGCGGCGCCGGGGTTACGGCGTGCAGCTGATCGGCCAGGCAGTGATGCACTATCGCCCCATGGGCCGGGACCGCCTGCGGCTGCCCACGCCGGAGACGGAGGCTGCGGCGGGCTTTTACCGGGAGTTTGGCTTTTCTCCGGCGGCGGACGGGCCGGCGTGGGAAAAGTTCATCGGATATGACCCGGAGTTTCTGGGCACATAATTCCTCCATTCTGAACAGGCAGGGCCGGAGCGAATGCTCCGGCCCTGCCTGTGCTCTTTATTCCAGGTGGCGGACGATGTCCTGGGTCAGGCGGGCGGTCATACCCCAGACGGCGTGGCCCTGCCAATACCAGATGGGGACCTCCACCCGGCCCCGGGCCCAGCGGTAGTCCGCAGGAATCCCCACGGTCTCATAGGGAAAGTCCCCCGGCACGTCCGGCTGCAGGGCATAGACATACTGCTCCGGAGCGGTCTCCCGAAAAAAAGCCAGGGGGACGGTGAATGCCTCTCCCACCTCCGCAGGGGAGGGCGCCACCGCCGCAAAACCGGCGGCCGAGACCAGTCCCAGCACCGGCTGCATCAGAAAGCCCGCCTGATTGCAGATGAAGTCCGGCTTGCCCAGGACCTCCACCTCCTGACGGGGGATGGCCAGTTCCTCCTCCGTCTCCCGGAGGGCGCACTGCTCCGGCGTCTCCCCCGCCTCCATCCGGCCCCCGGGGAAACACACCTCCCCGGGCTGGCGGTGCAGGGCGGCGGAGCGGACCTCGAAGAGCAGGTGCAGGCCGTCCGGCCGCTCCACCAGGGGACAGAGGACGGCATAGCTGTGCCGGGCGCCCAGAAGCCCCGGCACATGGTCTGCGTACCGGCGACGCAGATGTTCCAAGTCTCTCATAACAGCATCCTCAGCGCCCGCTGTCGATTGACAATGTCCACCACCGGCACGCTGGGGGCATACTCTCCGTCCAGGGACCAGGGCAGCTCCTCCTCTGTCTCCAGCCGGAGGGAGGAGACGTGGCGGAACACCAGGCCCTGGCTGTCGTACTGCTGGTTCAGCAGCGCCAGCACCAGATTCTGCAGGTCCGCGGCTGTCTTGGGGCTGGGGACCAGCAGCATCTCGAATTTCCCGTCATCCAGCACCACCCGCTCCGGGTCCAGCTTCATCAGCCCACCGATGGAGGTGGAGTTGCACACGGCGCCGAACAGGTAGTCCCCGTCCAGCACCTCTCCGTCAGCGGTGAGGCGGATGTGATAGGGGCGGAGGGTGTTCAGGTCCTTCATCCCCTCCAGAATATAGGCAAAGTGGCCCAGGGCGTTCTTGGCCGCCTGAGAGGCGGCATAGGAACTGCGGGTGAAGGCGCCGAAGGAGGCCACATAGATGAAGCTCCGCTCATTCCACCGGCCGATGTCCAGTTCCCGCATGCGGTTCTGTACAATGTTTTTCGCGGCGGACGCCGGGGTCCGTGGAATCTGGAGGCTGGAGGCGAAGTCGTTGGTGGTTCCCTGGGGGAGATAGCCCAGGGGCGGCGGGGCATCCAGCCGCATCAGGCCGGAGATCACCTCGTTGAGGGTGCCGTCTCCTCCGGCTGCCACCACCAGATCGTATCCGGCGCCCTCCCGGGCGGCGGTATCGGCCGCGTCTCCTGGGGCGGAGGTCTCGTGGATCCGGATGAGGTAACCCGCGCCGGAGAGGATGGCCAGCGCGTCAAACAGCGGACCGTGGGGCTTGTTCCGCCCGGCCCGGGGATTGAGAATGAACAGCAGTTTCTTCGTTTTCAAGAGTGACACCTCCTGACTGGGATGGGCGGCCCCATCCAAAGCGATGTAAATTAGTATAGCACGCCGCCCCCGGAAATTCAATTCCGCAGGTGTGACGGATTTGTGAATGTTTCTCCCCCGAACAGGCTGTTTTTTTGCGAAAGCCCTTGCAATCCCCGGGGCGTTCGTGTACAATACACCCTTGCAGGGCAAGCGTTATAAAAATAACATGCCCTGTGAGGCTCCTTTTAAAATTGAATAGAGCCGAACATTTCTGTCAGGGCGGACAGTTTCCGCCCAACACTGACTCGAAATGAGCAGTGATGCAAAGGAGAGAACCATGAAGAAGAGGCTTTTGGCGCTCCTTCTTCTGACGGGCCTCCTGAGCGCCGCACTCACCGGTTGCGGAGGCGGCAGCACAGAGCAGGCGTCAGAGGACGGACAGACAGCGGACGGCTCTACCGAGGCGCGGGCCCAGGCGAACGAGATCGTGGTGGGCATCGCGCAGGACCTGGACGAGAGTCTTGACCCTCACCTGGCGGTGGCGGCAGGAACCAAGGAAGTCATGTTCAACGTATTTGAGGGCCTGGTGAAGCCCACGCCTGACGGAGACCTGGTGCCCGCGGTCGCTGACCATTACGAGATCTCTGAGGATCAGACCACATACACCTTTACCCTGCGGGAGGGTGTGCAGTTCCACAACGGGGACCCGGTAGAGATGCGGGATGTCACATATTCCATCGAACGCTGCGCCGACGATTCGGAGGGAACGCCTCTGATCCCGGCGCTTTCTGCTATTTCCAGCATCCAGGCTGATGACACCACGCTGACCATTACCCTGGATCAGCCGGACAGCGAGTTTTTATCCTATCTGACTCTGGCCATCCTGCCGGAGGACTATACGGACCAGGCCACCGCCCCGGTGGGCACGGGGCCTTTCAAATTCGTCTCCCGGACAGCCCAGGACTCCATCGTTCTGGAGCAGTTTGACGGCTACTGGGGCACCCCGGCCCAGCTGGACAAGGTGACCTTCCGGATCATTGAGAACGCGGACAGCCTGGTGATGAGCCTGCAGAGCGGAGCCATCGACATGTTCGCCCACCTGACCAGCACCCAGGCCGCCCAGCTGGGGGATGACTTCCAGGTGCTGGAAGGCACGATGAATCTGGTGCAGGCGCTGTATCTGAACAACGCCGCGGAGCCTTTCAACAATGAAAAGGTCCGGCAGGCCCTGTGCTACGCCGTGGACAAACAGCAGATCATCGATGTGGCCTTCGACGGGTACGGCAGCCCCATCGGCTCCAGTATGTACCCGGCGTTTCAGAAATATTTTGTGGAGGACCTGACAGACTATTATCCCTATGACCCGGAGCGGGCCAGGGAGCTGCTGGCGGAGGCCGGGTATCCCGACGGGTTCTCCATGACCATCACCGTCCCCTCCAACTATCAGCCCCACATCGACACGGCCACTGTGCTGGTGGAGCAGCTGAAGGCCGTGGGCATCACCGCGGAGATTCAGCCTGTGGAGTGGGGTGCCTGGCTCAGCGAGGTGTACGGAAACCGGCAGTTCCAGTCCACCGTGGTAGGCGTAGACGCCTCCAACATGACTGCCCGGGCGCTGCTGGAGCGGTTCACCTCTGCGGCGGACGACAACTTTATCAACTATCAGAACACGGACTATGACGCCCTGTTCCAGCAGGCCCAGGCCACGGCCGACGACGCAGAGCAGACAGAGCTCTACAAGCAGATGGAGCGGAACCTGACGGAACACGCCGCCAATGTCTACATCCAGGACCTGGCGGACCTGGTGGTTCTGCGGAACGGGCTGGAGGGATACCAGTTCTATCCCATCTATGTGATGGACCTGTCCACGGTCCATTACGCCCAGTAAATCCAATGCGCGGCAGGTATGCTGCCGCTGCCCCGGAAGGGAGATGATGCCATGAAGTACGTATGCAAGCGGATTTTGATGCTGCTGGTCACCATGGTCATCGTCTCCCTTCTGGCGTTTGCGGCCTTTGAATTGATCCACGGCAGTGCGGCGGAGATCATGCTGGGCACCCAGGCCACGCCGGAGCGCGTGGCGGAGCTGGAGGCGGAGCTGGGGCTGGACCGCCCCTTCGCGGTGCGGTATCTGGAGTGGCTGGCGGGCTTTTTCACCGGGGACCTGGGGATTTCTTACAGTTATAGCCAGCCGGTGTGGGAGCTGATTGCCCCCAAGGTGGGGATTACCCTGTGCCTGAGCCTTCTCAGCTTCGCGCTGATTGCCGTGGTGTCCATTCCCCTGGGGCTGTGGGCCTCCCGCGGGCACAGCAGGGTGGGGGACGCCGTGGGGACGGTGTTGGACCAGCTGTGCATGGCGGTGCCGCCGTTTTTCACCGGCATCCTGATTTCCTGGCTGTTCAGCATCACCCTCCGCTGGTTTGTCCACGGCCAATTCCCGGATCTGGGTGCGGACCCGACCGGGGCGTTCCGGTATCTGTTTTTCGCGGCTGCGGCCATCGCCATCCCCCGGATCGCCATGACCGTGCGGATGCTCCGCAGCACCATTCAGGGGGAGATGCGGCGGGACTATGTCCGCACCGCCATCTCCCGGGGCAATGACCGGGGGGCGGTCCTGCGGCGCCATGTGCTGCGCAACGCCCTGGTGCCGGTGGTGACCTTCCTGGCCCAGACCATGGCGGAGATCGTGGCGGCTGGCATCGTGGTGGAGCAGGTGTTTGCCATCCCGGGGCTGGGACGGCTGCTGGTGGCCTCCATCTCCAACCGGGACTACCCCGTGGTGCAGGCCATCGTGGTGATCCTGGCCTTCTGGGTGGTGCTGGCAGGCACCGTGGCAGACATTGTCAACCAGCGGATCGACCCCCGCCTGCGGCTGGGAGGTGCGTCATGAAGCGGCGGATGAACGGATACCTGCTGGCCGGGCTGATTGTCACCGGCCTCATGGCGGCGCTGATCCTGGTCGGCCTGGTGTGGACGCCCTACGACCCGGACGCCCTGCTGGCGGGGCCCAAGCTGGAGGGCCCCTCCCTGGCCCATTGGCTGGGGACCGACAGCTTCGGCCGGGACATCTTCAGCCGGGTGCTGCAGGGGGCGGGCACCACCTTCCTGATCGCCCTGAGCACCGTGGCCATCGGCGCGGTGTGCGGCACGGCAGCGGGCGCCCTCACGGGCTATTTCGGCGGCGTGGTGGACGAGGTCCTGATGCGCCTGAATGACGCGCTGACCGCCTTTCCCAGCATCCTGCTGGCCCTGGTTCTCATCAGCATCCTGGGGCCGGGGAATAAATACAACGTGGTGATCGCCCTGGGGATCGTGTTTATCCCCAGCTTTGCCCGGGTGACCCGCACCGCCTTCGCGGCGCTGCGGGACGTGAATTATGTGAAGAGCGCCCGGCTGATGGGGGCCTCCAGCGGCCGCATCCTGGTGCGGCAGATCCTGCCCAACACCACGCAGGTGCTGCTGCCGGCCATCACCATCGGCTTCAACAACGCGGTGCTGGCGGAGGCCTCCATGAGCTATCTGGGCATCGGCGTCACGCCGCCGGACGCCTCCCTGGGCTACATGCTCTCGGAGGCGCAGGGGATGCTGACCAGCGCCCCCTGGTATGCCCTGGGTTCCGGCGGCGCCATCGTGCTGCTGATCTTCGGCGTGGGTCTCATCGGCGAGGGCCTGCAGCGCCGGAACGGGGGGGTGTCCTGATGCTGGAGATCCGAGATCTGCATGTGAAATTCCACACCCGGCAGCGGGAGGCCGTGGCGGGCGTGTCCCTGACCATCCACAACGGGGAGATCCTGGGGCTGGTGGGCGAGTCCGGCTCCGGCAAGTCTGTCACCGCCATGAGCGTGGCGGGACTGCTGCCCCGAAAGCAGTGCGACTTTTCCGGGGAGATCCTGCTGGACGGCGCGGAGCTGCTCCACGCAGACCGCACGCTGCTGCGGCAGGTCCAGGGGAGGGAGATCGGCGTGGTGTTCCAGGAGCCGCAGAGCTGCATGGACCCCCTGATGCGTATCGGCCCCCAGGTGGAGGAGGTGCTGCGTATCCACACAGACCTCTCCCGGGAGGCGCGGCGGGACCAGGCCCTGGCGGCCCTGGCAGCAGTGGAGCTGCCGGACCCGGCGGGCGTGTATCGGAAGTATCCCCACGAGCTCTCCGGCGGGATGCTGCAGCGGGCCATGATCGCCGCGGCCGTCGTGGCACGGCCCAAGCTGCTGCTGCTGGATGAGCCCACCACCGCTCTGGACGTGACCATCCAGGCCCAGATTTTGGAGCTTTTGAAAAAGCTGAACCGGGAGTCCGGCATCTCCATGCTGTTCATCTCCCACAACCTGAACGTGGTGCGGAAGCTCTGCACCCGCACGGCGGTGATGCAGCGGGGCGTGCTGGTGGAGGAGGGGGACATCGAGACGGTGTTCCGCCATCCCCGGCACCCATACACCCAGCGGCTCATCGCCGCCATTCCCACCCGGCACCGGAAGGAGGAGACGCCATGAGCGAACAGGAGCTGGTGCTCTCCGTCCGGCACGTCACCAGCGGATACCGGGACCGCGGGCTCTTCCGCCGCGGCCCCTATCAGGGGGTCCTCCGCGACGTGACCTTTGATGTGCGCCATGGGGAAATCCTGGGTCTGGTGGGCGAGTCCGGCACCGGAAAATCCACCCTGGCCAGGACCATCCTGGGCATTGTGAAGCCCGACCAGGGGCAGGTGATTCACTACACCAAGCGGCCCCAGATGATCTTTCAGGACCCGTACAGCGCGCTGAACCCCGCCTATTCGGTGGAGTGGACCCTGGAGGAGCCGCTGCGGGTCTACGGCAAGTATGACGCCCCGGAGCGTAAGCGCCGGGTGCGGGAGATGCTGGACCGGGTGGGTCTGCCGGAGGAGTGTCTGGCGGCAAAACCGGCGGAGCTCTCCGGCGGACAGCGGCAGCGGGTGTCCATTGCCGCAGCGCTGATCCAGCGGCCACGGTTCCTCATTGCCGACGAGCCGGTGTCCGCCCTGGACGTGACCATCCAGGCCCAGATCCTGGACCTGCTGCGGACGCTGCGGCGGGAGCTGGATCTCAGCTATCTCTTTATCTCCCACGACCTGAACGTGGTGTACCAGCTCTGCGACCGGGTGCTGGTGATGAAAGAAGGCCGCATCGTGGAGCAGGGAACAGTGGATGACATCTTCGACCACCCGAAAGACGACTATACCCGCCAGCTGCTGGCGGCAGCGGAGTGAGCATGACATTTTTCAAGTCCCACCAAAAACTGCACATCTGGCTGCTGGCGGACCTGGTCCTGCTGGCGGCCTTCTGGATCGCCCGGGAGCACCGGGACTGGATGAACGCCCTGGAGCGATTTGTATCCGCCCCGATCCGGAGATCTCTGGGCAGCCTGTGCTATCGGGTCTCCTTCTCTGTGATGGAGGTGCTGTATGTCCTGGCGGCCGTCCTCGTGCTGGCCTATGTGGTATGGAACATCACGGCGGTAGTCAGGGCCAGAGGGCGGCGGAAGCGCCGGGCTTACAGCGCGGTTCTGGGGGCGGTCTGCGCCGGGCTGAGCGTCTGCGCCGCTACCTGCCTGCTGTGGGGGGTGTGCTATTACACGGACACCTTCCAGGACCGGTCCGGCATCCGGGCGGAGGAGGTATCGCTCCCGGATCTGACGGCGGTGACCGCGTGGTTCGCGGAAAATCTGGCGCAGACAGCCGACCAGGTGCCCCGGGATGAGGCGGGGACGTTCAATGCGTCTCTGAACGAGATCTTTGCCGGGAGCACGGACATCTACCAGGGCGCGGAGGACCTGTTCCCCTTCCTGGAATTTGAGGACCGGGCGCCCAAGCGGATGTTCTTCTCCAGGGTCATGAGCGCCATGAACTTCACCGGCGTCTACTTTGCTTTCACCGGGGAGTCCAACATCAACGTGGACGCCCCCGCCTGCCTGATTCCCTCCACCATCGCCCACGAGCTGTCCCACCAGCGGGGCATCGCCTCGGAGCAGGAGTGCAACTTCCTGGCGGTGCTGGCCTCCACCACCAGCGGCGATCCGGTGTACGAATACTCCGGCTGGCTGATGGGGTACATCCACCTGGGCAACGCCCTGTACCAGGCGGATCCGGCGGCCTGGCAGGCCATCCGGGACAGCCTTCCGGACACGGTGCGGGCGGATCTGGCATCTAACAACGCCTACTGGGCATCCTTCGAGGGGGCTGCGGCGGATGCCAGCCAGAAGGTGTACGACACGATTTTGAAGGGCTACGGCCAAGAGGACGGCATCCGCTCCTACGGGACGGTGGTGGACCTGCTGGTGGCCTATTACCGGGACACGGCCCGGACCAACGGATCGGAGGGCTTGACCACATGAACATTCTGGTGACACTGGACCGCAACTATCTCCCGCCCCTGCGGGTGATGCTGGGCTCTCTGCTGCGGAATGATCCTGGCGAGACCTTTGAGATTTACGCCATCGGAGACGGCCTGCTGCCGGAGGACTGGACGGCACTGGAGGAGCTCTGCGCCGGTCGGGGGCACATCCACCCGTTGGAGGTGCCGGCGGACCTGTTCGCCGACGCGCCGGTGGCCCGGTACTGGACCCGGGCCATGTACTACCGGCTGCTGGCGGCGGAGCTGCTGCCGCGTTCTCTGGACCGGGTGCTGTATCTGGACCCGGACATTCTGGTAATCAATCCTGTCCGGGCCCTGTATGATACGGACCTGGAGGGAGACCTGATGGCCGCCGCCACCCACACCGGGCTGCTGGCGGGCATCACAGACCCGGTGAACCGGCTGCGGCTGGAGAACTATGAGGCGGAGGCCTACTACAACTCCGGCGTGCTGGTGATGGATCTGTCCGCCATGCGGCGGGAGGTCCGGCCGGGTGACATCTTCGACTATGCCCGGGAGCACGCCGACATTCTGCTGCTGCCGGACCAGGACGTGCTCAACGGCCTGTACGGCGGACAGATCCTGGGGGTGGACGACAGCCTGTGGAACTACGACGCCCGGCGGTTTGACCGCTACCTGCTGCTGAGCCAAGGGGAGCGGGACATGGACTGGGTGATGGACCACACGGCCATCCTCCACTTCTGCGGCAAGCGCAAGCCCTGGAACCACAGCTATCAGGGCCGGTTTTCCGCCCTGTACAAGCACTACCAGCGTCTGGTGGAGCGGCGGTGAGGGCGGTACCGATCCACGCGGCCGTCTTCTCGGGCGGCCGCCCCTACCCGATGGAAAAAACGCCGGGATGGCAGAGAGATCCGTCCTGAAGCAAATCAAACAAGCGGTCCCGGGTTTTACCCGGGGCCGCTTTTGCGCATGGTATTTTATTTCATCAGCTCGCACACCAGATCAGTGTAGCCGGAGGGATCCTCCAGGGGCAGACCTGCGATCAGCAGAGCCTGGTCGTACAGCAGCGTGGCGTACTTTTTGGCCTTCTCCGGGTCCGCCGTCACGGCGGCCTCCAGGGCCTGGAAAGCTGGGTGCTCCACATTCAGCTCCAGGATCCGCTCGGCGCGGATGGCGCTGTCCGGCTGGACCGCCTGGAAATACTTCTCCATCTCAAAGCTCAGGCCCTCCCCTGCCGTCAGGCACACGGGATGGGACTTCAGCCGGGCGCTGGCCTTGACCTCCTTCACCTGATCTCCCAGGGTCTCCTTGACGAAGTCGAACACGGCCTTGTGGGCGTCTGCGGCCTCCTCGGCCTTCTTCTCGGCACCCTCCTCGATCTCCTGGTCCAGGACAGAGCGGAACTCCTTGTCCTGGAAGGTGTGAAGGATCTGGGCGCAGAACTCGTCCACCTCCTCCGTGAAGTAGAGGATCTCCGTGCCGGACTCCCGCAGGCCCTCGGTCTGGGGCAGTTTGTCGATCTTCTCCAAGCTCTCGCCGGCCGCGTAGTAGATGAACTTCTGGTCCTCTTTCATCCGGGAGACATACTCCGCCAGGGTGACGGGCTTCTTCTCCGTAGAGGAATAGAACAGGACCAGGTCCTGAAGCAGCTCCTTGTGGGCGCCGTATTCGCTGACGACGCCGTATTTGATCTGCCGGCCAAAGTTCTTCCAAAATTTCTCGTAGCCCTCCCGGTCGTCCTTCAGCAGCTTACCAAGCTCGCTCTTGATCTTCTTCTCCAGGTTGGCCGCGATGACCTTCAGCTGCCGGTCGTGCTGGAGCAGCTCCCGGGAGATGTTCAGGGACAGGTCGGGAGAGTCCACCACCCCCCGGACGAAGCGGAAGTGCTCCGGCAGCAGGTCGGCGCACTTGTCCATGATGAGGACGCCATTGGAGTACAGCTGCAGCCCTTTCTCATACTCCTTGGTGTAGTAGTCGAAGGGGGTGGCGCCGGGGATGAACAGCAGCGCCTTGTAGGTGACGGCGCCCTCGGCGGACACGGCGATGACCTTTTGGGGGTCGGCGTAGTCGTGGAACTTGTCCCGATAGAACTTGTTGTACTCCTCCGGCTTCACGCTGGACTTGCGCCGCTGCCAGATGGGCACCATGGAGTTCAGTGTCTCCTCTTCCTGATACGTCTCGTACTCCGGCTTGTCATCGGGGCTGCCCTCCTTCCGGCGGGTCTTGGAGACCTCCATTCGGATGGGGAAGCGGATGTAGTCGGAATACTTCCGCACCAGCTCCTGGAGCCGCCAGGACTCCAGGAACTCACTGTACTTCTCATCATCGGTGTCCGGCTTGATGTGCATGATGATGTCCGTGCCCACGGCATCCCGCTCGCATTCGGTGATGGTGTAGCCGTCGGCGCCGGAGGACTGCCACATCCAGGCGGCGTCGGTGCCGTACTTCCTCGTCACCACGGTGATGTGGTCCGCCACCATAAAGGCGGAGTAGAAGCCCACGCCGAACTGGCCGATGACGTCGGTGTCCTTGGCGTCGTCCCCCACCTCCTGCTTGAACTTGTAGGAGCCGGAGGAGGCGATGACGCCCAGGTTGTTCTCCAGGTCCTCCTTGTCCATGCCGATGCCGTTGTCGGAGACGGTCAGAGTCCGGTGTTCCTTGTCCACCTTGATCTCGATCTTGAAGTCCTTGCGGCTCATGCCCACGGCGTCATCCGTCAGGGCCTGGTAGCACAGCTTGTCACAGGCGTCGCTGGCATTGGAGATGATCTCCCGGAGAAAGATCTCCTTGTGGGTGTAGATGGAGTTGACCATCAGGTCCAGCAGCCGCTTGGACTCCGCCTTGAATTGCCGTTTTGCCATGATATTGCACTTCCTTTGGTGTTTTTTCTCAACAGAAATCAGTATAGCACTTTGAACAAAACAAATAAATGACCAATTTGTAAATTCCGCCCGCAAACGGTTGTGCGGCGGTGGGTTTGCGTGTAAAATAATGACAGAATCACACCCTGCGGCAGGAGCCGCCGGAAAAGGAGTCCTTATCTATGGGAGTCTTTCAAAAAATCGGGAACGCACTGGCCCGGCTCATGTACGGACGCAACGGCGTGGACCAGTTGAGCCTGGCCATTGTGGTGGGAAGTCTGGTTCTGGACCTCGTCTCCATGTTTGTGGCCCCCCATCATCTGTGGCTGGGGAATGCGCTGTACCTGGTGTCCATCGCCGCTTGGGCCTTCGCCCTGTTCCGCATCTTCTCTCGGAATCTCACCAAGCGCCGGAGCGAAAACCAGCGGTGGGTGAACTGGATGTGGCGGATGAAGAGCAGCCGCCAGAATGCCAAGGCCCGCCATGCGGACAAGGCCCACAAATACTTCACCTGCAAGAACTGTAAAACCATCTGCCGGGTGCCGGTGGGCAAGGGGAAAATCGTCATCACCTGCCCCAAGTGCGGCGCCCAGATTCATGCCAGGACGTAAGGGGCGGCGGAGATGGCTGAAAGAGAAGCCCCGGGAGCGCCGGCGTTCCGCTTTGCCGCGCCAGCAGACAGCGCCGCCCTGCTGAAGATCTACGGAGAATACCTGGACACTCCCATCACCTTTGAGTGTGCGCTGCCCTCAGAAGCGGAATTTGCCGGACGCATCGCCGCCGTCGGCCGGGAGTATCCCTATCTCGTATGCCTGGAGAAGGGGCGGATCGTGGGCTATGCCTACGCCCACCGCCAGGCGGAGCGGGCCGCCTATCAGTGGAATGCGGAGCTGTCCGTCTATCTGGACCGCTCATGCACCTCCCGGGGGCTGGGAAGGCGGCTGTACGGCGCCCTGATAGACATTCTGCGGCTGCAGGGCATCCGCACGGTCTACGGCTGCGTCACCGTGCCCAATGAAAAGAGTGAGGGGCTCCACCAAGCCCTGGGCTTCCGGCGGCTGGGCACCTACCGCAGCACTGGGTACAAGTGCGGCGCCTGGCGGGATGTGGCCTGGTTTGAAAAGCCCATCGCCCCCTACGATGAAAATCCGGAGCCGATCCGCCCCGTGGGAGACATCCCGGCTGAGGCTCTGGCCGCCATTTTAAAGCGTTATGAAGCGGAGCAGCCCTGAGCGGGACGCAGGAAAAGAGCGGAGCCTTTCGGCTCCGCTCTTTTTGACGATGGGAACTCAGCCCTTGCACACGGGGACGATCCAGCCCTTGGTGTCGGGCAGCTTGCCCCACTGGATGCCGGTGAGGGTGTCGTACAGCTTCTGCGTCAGCTCACCGATCTTGCCGCCGCTGATGAAGACCTTGTCGCCCTTCCAGTCCAGTTCCTTGACGGGGGAGACGACGGCGGCGGTGCCGGTGCCGAAGACCTCCTCCAGCTTGCCGTCGTGGCCGGCCTTCATGATGTCGGCGATGGCCACGTGCTCCTCGCAGACCTCATAGCCCCAGTCCTTCAGCAGTTCGATGATGGAGCGGCGGGTGACGCCGGGCAGCACTGTACCGGTGCAGGGGGCGGTGTAGATCTTGCCGTCGATCTTGAACATAATGTTCATGGAGCCGACCTCTTCCACATACTTCTTCTCCACGCCGTCCAGCCACAGCACCTGGGCGAAGCCCTGCTGCTCGGCCATCTCGCCGGCCTTGATGGAGGCGGCGTAGTTGCCGCCGCACTTGGTGAAGCCGGTCAGGCCGGGCGCGGCGCGGATGTACTCGTCCTCCACATAGATGCGGACGGGATCGATGCCCTCGGCATAGTAGGCGCCGGAGGGAGCGCAGATGACGCAGAACGTGTAGTTCCGGCTGGCGTGGACGCCCATGCCCACATCGGTGGCGAATACAAAGGGACGGATATACAGGGAGGCGCCGTCAGAATGGGGCACCCAGTCCTTGTCCACTTCCACCAGGGTCTTCACGGCCTGGACGAAGTCCTCCACAGGGATCTTGGGAATGCACATCCGGTCGGCGGAGTCCTGCATCCGCTGGCCGTTACAGTCGGGGCGGAACAGCTGGATGGTGTTGTCCGCGGTCCGGTAGGCCTTCAGGCCCTCAAAGATCTCCTGCGCGTAGTGGAAAATCACGCAGGCGGGATCCAGGGGGAAGGGCTGATAGGGGACGATGCGGGCGTCATGCCAGCCCTTGTCCGGCGCATAGTCCATGACGAACATGTGGTCAGTGAAAATCTTACCGAAGCCCAGCTTGCTCTCGTCCGCGGGCTTGGCCTTGGGGCTGGTGGTCTTGGTGATTTGAATATCCAGCATATTGATCGCTCCTTAAAAATAGTTTGAAGTTTTGGGGGATAGCAAAAAGACTTTCGCGCACTCCTGCCCTGCACAGGAGAGGCGAAAGTCAAACTTCCGTGGTACCACTCTCGTTGCCGCTGGTCCAGCGGCCGCTCGTCTGCCCCGATAACGGAGGGCGTCCGGTGCGGCGTACTGGGAAAGCTCTGTTCCGCCCACTGCTCCCGGGGGAGGCCAGCAAAGCTGCCCCCGCTACCTCGCACCGTCCGGCAGCTCTCTGAGGGGAGAGATCTTCGCGGCGTGTCCCGTTCCACGCAATATAAGGCCATATTCTTCTATGATATCTTTTATACGCTGATACACAGCCAAAGTCAACTGTTAAAATGCACAGAAAGCGCAGGGCCCGCCAAAGAGAGAGGGCCGGTGAGCAAACTCGCCGGCCCTCTGAAACAAATCACTGCACGCAGGCCATGCCGCGGCGGAACGCCTCGATGTTCAGGGGGACGAACTTGGCCTTGGCGCCGGTGAACATCTCCTGGATCATCTTCTCGATGGTCTCCGCCTTCAGCACCTTGGTGCCGGCCACATAGGCGCCCAGCATCACCATGTTACTGACCTTGGGGTTGCCCACCTCGTCGGCGATCTGGGAGCAGGGGATGTAGTAGGCCGTCAGGTCCGTGCGGGAGACTTTATCCGTCACCACGTCGCTGTTGACGAATACCATGCCGCCGGGGACGACGCCCTCCTCGAACTTGACCAGAGAGGGCTCATTCAGGGCGATGAGCTCGGTGGGATGGGCGAACACGGGAGATCCCACGGGCTTGTCGGAGAGCACCACAGAGCAGTTGGCGGTGCCGCCACGCATCTCGGGGCCGTAGGAAGGAGCCCAGGTAACGTTCAGGCCCTCAGCCATGCCGGCCTCTGCCAGATTCTTGCCGATGGCCAGGCCGCCCTGGCCGCCGAAGCCGGAAATGACGATCTCTTTTTTCATCTCATTTCACCTCCGCGCCTTCCGGGGCCGTCTCCTTGATGACACCCAGAGGATAGTAGGGGACCATGTTGTCCTTCAGCCACTGATTGGCCTTCAGCGGCGTCATGCCCCAGTTGGTGGGGCAGGTGGACAGCACCTCGATAAAGGTGAAGCCCTCGCCGTTCATCTGCTTCTGGAATGCCTTCTTGATGGCCTTCTTGGCCTTGTTGATGTTGGCGATATCCGTGACGCAGACCCGCTCGGCATAGGCGCAGCCGTCCAGGGTGGAGAGCATCTCCGCCATGCGGATAGGCATACCGGCCTGCTCCCGGGTGCGGCCCTCCTGGCAGGTAGTGGCCTTCTGGCCGATCAGAGTGGTGGGGGCCATCTGACCGCCGGTCATGCCGTAGATGGCATTGTTGACAAAGATGGTCGTGAACTTCTCGCCCCGCATGGCGGCGTGGACGATCTCCGCCGCGCCGATGGAGGCCAAGTCACCGTCGCCCTGGTAGGTGAACACCGCCTGATGGGGATGGGTGCGCTTGATGCCGGTAGCTACGGCAGGCGCCCGGCCGTGGGCGGCCTCCTGCATGTCGCAGTTGAAATACTTGTACGCGAAGACGGAGCAGCCCACGGGGCACACGCCGATGGCGTCATCCAGCAGACCCAGCTCCACCAGCGACTCTGCCACCAGCTTGTGGATGATGCCGTGGTGGCAGCCGGGGCAGTAGTGGAACTCCACGTCCGTCAGGCCCCGGGATTTCTCATATACGATCGCCATGTCACTTGCCCTCCTTCAAGGCCTTCTTGGCCGCTTCTACCATCTCTTCCACGGTGGGCATCACGCCGCCGGCGTGGCCCAGGTAATGGATGGGCTTTCTGCCCTCCACGGACAGACGGACATCGTCGATCATCTGGCCGGTGGAACTCATCTCCACATCCAAAAATGCCTTCACGTGGTCGGCCTTGGAGAGCTTGCGCAGGGCCTCCTCCGGGAAGGGCCACAGGGTAATGGGACGGAACAGGCCCACCTTCAGCCCCTCGGCGCGCAGCGTCTCAAGGGCGGTGAGGGCGATCCGGGCAGGGGTGCCGTAGGCGGTGATGACGATCTCGGCGTCCTCGCACTCCGTCTCGGACCAGCGGACCTCGTTCTTCTCCATCAGGGCGTATTTCTCCGCCAGATGGTCGTTGTGACGGTCGCACTCCTCCGGATCCATGTACAGGGAGTTGATGATGTTGTTGTGGTCCCGGTCCTTACGGCCGGTGGTGGCCCAGTCCTTGGGGGGCAGGTCCCGCTTGGGGACAGGACGCCACTCGATGGGCTCCATCATCTGGCCAATCAGGCCGTCCATAACCACCATGACGGGGTTGCGGTACTGGTCGGCAATGTCAAATGCCTCCTGGACGAAGTCCACCGCCTCCTGCACATTGGAGGGGGAGAGGACCAGCGTCCGGTAATCGCCGTTGCCGCCGCCGCGGGTGGCCTGATAGTAATCGCCCTGGCCGGGCTGAATGGTGCCCAGGCCCGGACCGCCGCGCATGCAGTTGACGATGACGCAGGGCAGCTCGGCGCCGGCGATGTATGTAATGCCCTCCTGTTTCAGGCTGATGCCGGGGGAGGAGGAAGAGGTCATGGCCCGCATGCCGGCGCCGGCGGCGCCGTACACCATGTTGATGGCCGCAACCTCAGACTCAGACTGCAGGAACACGCCGCCCGCCTTGGGCAGATGGGCGGACATATACTCCGGGACCTCGCTCTGAGGCGTGATGGGATAGCCGAAGAAGCAGTCGCAGCCGGCGCGGATGGCGGCCTCGGCGATGGCTTCATTTCCTTTCCAAAGTTCTTTTTCCACGGTCGATGACCTCCTTCTCAGAATTTTTCCACAGTGATGATGGAGTCCGGGCAGATCTTCGCGCAGCTGGCGCATGCAATGCACTGGCTGATGTCCGTCACATGGGCGGGGTGATACCCCTTCCGGTTGATGACGGCCTGATCGATGGCGACGATGTGCTTCGGGCACACAGTGGTGCACAGCTCACAGCCCTTGCACCGGTCAGAGTTGAAGGTTACCTTTGCTGTCATGGTTGCAGGATGCCTCCTTTTTTCCTGCCGCGGAGTCAGCGCTCCCACGGCTTTTTCATATTGATGGCAATGGGGAACACGGGTTCCCCCAGGTCTGACAGGGATTCTAAGAACCGCCGCTCCGCCGTGTGGCAGAGGATCGGGATTCCGGTCTGCCGGGAAACCTCTTGTGCCAGGGCGGCGCCCTTGCGGATTTCGGCCGGCGTGGTCTCGCCGCACAGATGGGTGTTGTTCACCAGGCCCGAGCAGGTGAGGCCGGTGACGGCCTCAATGGAGCGGAGGTAGGCGGCGGCGCTCTCTGCGTCCCGCACCTCTGGCCGGTTGGCGTTGAGGACGAAGATCAGCTGGTAATCCTCCTGTACGATCTTGGGCTGAAACCGGGCCAGCACCCGGGCGCCCACCGGATCGCCGCCGATATCCAGGATGCCCCGGATCTCCCGGTTCTCCAGAATGGTCAGCAGCTCCGCCGGCAGGGCGGGGACATCCGCGTCCGAACAGGCCTGGGAGGAGGAAATCACCCGCACACCGGCTTTTTCCAGGAGGGGCCGCCGCTCCCGAGAGCGGAAATAGGGGTTGACGATATCCAGATCCGCCAGCATTACCTGTTCCCCCTCAGCGGCCAGCGCCAGGGCCAGATTGACGGAGACCTCCGTCTTTCCGGTGCCGTAGTGGCCGGTGAGGATCGAGACGCGGTGGGAAAACATGTCCTTGGCCGTCACAAGCGGTTCACCTCATTTTTTCACAAAATAGTTGTATTATTTTTTCATTTGTTGTATGATGTCATTGTACTCTAAAAGAGATATGATGTCAAGGACATTTCCGTACTGGCCGGAAAATCCAGTGGAGAAATGCCTGACCTCACCACGGATGATGGAGGGATGCGCATGGGTGAGGGACGGAAAGTCAAATTGTCGGAGCGGACGGCCGACCGGCTGTGCGAGCTAATCATGGACGAACGGCAGTTCACGCCGGGGAGCAAGCTCCCGAATGAAAACGAACTCAGTGAGGCGCTGCACGTCAGCCGCACCACGCTCCGGGAGGCCATCTCCTTTCTGGTGGCCCAGGGCGTGTTGGAGATCCGCCGGGGCAAGGGCACGTTTGTCACGGAGGATCTGCCCGCCAGCGCGGTGGATCTGACGGCGCTGTCCAACCTGCGGTCCCGGGTCCGGGCCAGGGACCTGTTTGAAATGCGGCTGATCTTTGAGCCCGCCACCGTGGCGCTGGCCTGTCAGCGTGCCACAGACGAGGAACTGGCGCAGATCCGCCAGAAAGCGGAGCGGATGGAGCGCATCGCAAAGGCGGGCGGAGACTGGCCCCTGGCGGACCAGGAGTTCCACATGGCCATCATCAAGGCCTCCCACAACGAATATATGCGGCGGCTGTACCCGATCATCAACGGCGCGGTGAACGAGATCCTGCAGGTCTCCGTAAATCGGGCGCACATGCAGAGCATCGCCATCGCGGACAACTACATGATTCTGGACTTTCTGATGCAGCGGGACGAGGCTGGCGCCCGCCACGCCATGAGCATTCACATCCGGCACCTGCTGAACACCCTGAAGGGGTGAGAAGCCAGGACTTAAAAAGCCCCCCGGCAGAGGCCGGGGGGCTTTTTGCTGTAGGAGGGCGCAGAATCTTCTGTCCCATGGCCTGCCGCTGTCACGGGCGCTTCCGCCACTTCAGCAGCAGAGAGGAGTTGACAATCACCAGCACGGACCCGGCGTTGTGGACCAGGGCGCCCACCACCGGGTTCAGGATACCGGTGATAGCCAGGGCGATGGCGATGAAGTTCAAGGTCATGGAGAAGGCCAGATTGCTCTTGATGGTGCGCATCATCCGCTTGGAGAGTGCCAGCAGATGGGGCAGCTCCCGGATGTCGTCGTTTACCAGGGCGATGTCCGCGGCGTCCACAGCGATGTCGCTGCCCACGCCGCCCATGGCAATGCCCACATGGGCCCGCTTCAGGGCTGGAGCGTCGTTGATGCCGTCCCCCACCATGCAGACCAGATGGCCGCTCTGCTGGCTGCGGTCGATCCAGGTTAGCTTATCCTCCGGCAGGCACTCCGCCTGGAAGGTGCCGATGCCCAGCTCTCCGGCAATATGCCGGGCGGCCCTCTCGTGGTCGCCGGTGAGCAGCACCGGGGTCACGCCGGTGGCCCGGACATCCCGGATGGTCCCGGCGGCGTCTGGCCGCAGGGTGTCTGCCAGGGCCAGAAAGCCCGCCGGGCGGCCGTCTACCGCCACATAGATGACGGTGCAGCCCTGCTCCAGGGCAGGGACGGCAGCCTGGGACAAGGATTCCCAGGGGACATGTTCCTCTGTCAGCAGCTCCCGGTTACCGGCGACGAGGTGATGACCCGCCACAGTGGCAGAAACACCCCGGCCGGGGAGCATCTGGAAGTCCGCTGTCTCCGGCGGCGCCGCGCCGGTCTCGGCTCGCCAGCCCTGGACAACGGCACGGCCCAACGGGTGCTCGGACCGGAGCTCCGCCCCCGCGGTCCAGGCGTAGAGCGCGTCCCGGGATACGTCCGGCAGCAGGCTCTCCACCAGCTTCACTTGGGGGGTGCCGAGGGTCAGAGTGCCTGTTTTGTCAAAGGTCACCTGGGAGACGGAGGCCAGCCGTTCCAGAGCGTCTCCCTCCCGCACCAGAAAGCTGTGCCTGGTGGCGTTGCCGATGGCGGCCATGATGGCAGTGGGAGTGGCCAGCACCAGGGCACAGGGGCAGAATACCACCAGAATGGTCACCGCTCGGATGGGATCCCGGGTGATGAGGCCCGTCAAGGCGGCGGCGGTCAGGGCCGCCACTACGATCCAGGTGGCCCAGCGGTCTGCCAGCCCCACGATCCTGGCCTTGCCGGCATCGGCGGACTGGACCAGCCGGATCATCCGCTGGATAGAACTGTCCTCCCCTACCTTCGTCGCCCGCATCTCGAAGGCGCCGAACTGGTTCACCGTGCCGCTGGAAACCTCGTCTCCGGGCCCCTTGTCCACAGGCAGGGACTCGCCGGTCATCACCGCCTGGTTGATGGAGGTCTGTCCGGTGAGAATCTCTCCGTCCACTGGCACGGTCTCGCCCGGCAGCACCCGGAGCACGTCGCCCACAGCCACCTGCTCGGCGGGAATGGCCTCCTCCCGGCCGCCGGTGAGGCGGCGGGCGGTCTGGGGCGTCAGATGCACCAGCTTCTCGATGCCGGCCCGCGCCCGGGCCACCGTGAGATCCTCCAGCAGGGCGCCCAGCTGCATGATGAAGGCCACCTCGCCGGCGGCGAAGTCCTCCCCAATGATGAGGGAGGCAATCAAGGCGATGGACACCAGCACGTCCGCCTTGATGTCAAAGGCTGTCACCAGGCCGATGACTGCCTCCAAGATGATGGGGATACCGCAGAGGACGACAGCTGCCCAGGCGGCGTCAAAGGGCAGCTGCGGCAGCAGGTCGAAGATGCTGACAAGCAGGGCGATGCCGGAGAAGGCCAGACAGGTCACGGCCTTCTTCACGCCGCCCCACTCCAGAAATCGCTCCAGAGTATGGATCAAATGGCTCACATCCTCTCTTTATACCTATGGGGGTATATGTATATTATACCCATAGGGGTATGCCTGTCAAGAAAAAGTGCCGCCGTTTTCAGGCAAAATACCTTGCGGCACACAGATTCTTCCTGTAAAATGACCACAAAACAGGAAGGAGAGAACAGAAATGCGACTGCGGCGCTACCGGACAGAAGACCTGCCCATTCTGGCCCGCCTGTTCGGTGAGACGGTTCGGCAGGTGAACTGCCGGGACTACGCCCCGCCCCAGGTGGAAGCCTGGGCCGCCGGAGAGGCGGATCTGCTGGCACGGGACAGCTGGTTTCAGCGGCTGTACACCCTGGTAGCAGAGGCGGACGGGCGGATTGTGGGCTACGGCAATGTGGAGGATACCGGTTATCTGGACCACCTGTTCGTCCGGTGGGACTGCCAGGGACAGGGCATCGCCGCAGCCCTGTGTGACGCGCTGGAGGCCCACTGCCGGGAATTGGGGGTGGACGCCGTCACTGTCCACGCCTCCAAGACCGCCCTGCCCTTCTTCCTCGGCCGGGGCTATGCGATAGAGCGGGAACAGCAGGTGCCCTGCCGCGGACAGGTATTGACCAATTACGTTCTGGAGAAAATCCTGTAACATATACAAAGGGGATCGGCTTTTCAGCCGATCCCCTTGCCTTCAACCCATGTTGGAGAACCGCTCCACCGCCTTGGTGAAGCTCTCGATGGTCTTGTCCGCATCCCCGTGCTGGATGCCGTCCCGGACACAGTGCTGGATGTGCCCCTCCAGCACCACCTGCCCGCACTTGTGGAGGGCGGACTTGGCGGCGTTGATCTGGGACAGCACATCCTCACAGGGCACGTCCTCGTCTACCATGCGGTCAATGGCCTGCACCTGGCCGATGATCTTCTTCAGCCGCCGGTGCAGGTTGTCCGCATCCATACATTGTCTCATGCCGACACCTCCCGGATACCCAATGGGGTATGGGCATATTATCCGTCAGAGACCGCCGTTTGTCAAGCGTCCGCGCCGCAGAGAAACCGCAGGGCCTCCACATATCCCTGGAGCCCATGGCCCCGGATGGTGGCCGCGCAGGCGGCCCGGATGTAGGAGACACGGCGGAACTCCTCCCGGCTGTCCGGGTCGGAGACGTGGACCTCCACCGTGGGGATCCCCACCGCCTTCACGGCATCCAGCAGGGCCACACTGGTGTGGGTGTAGGCTGCCGGGTTGATGATGATGCCGTCCACATGGTCGAAGTATGCCTGCTGGATGGCGTCCACCAGGGCCCCCTCGTGGTTGGACTGGAAGAAGGAGACGGACGCGCCCAGCCGGTCCGCCTCCGCCCGGATCAGGGCCTTCAGGTCCTCATAGGTCTCATGGCCGTAGATCTCCGGCTGGCGGATTCCCAGCATGTTCATATTGGGGCCGTTAACTACCAGAATGTGCACAAAAATCCCTCCAGATGGCGGCGGCGGTGTCCTCCACCGTGCCGCTGTTGTCAATCTCCACGTCCCGGAATCGGGCGTACAGGGGCGCCCGCTCCCGCCACATGGCGGCCAGATCCGCCCCCTGGGACAGGGGCCGGCCCTCGGTGGGCAGCAGGCTGAGATCCCGCACCAGCTGATAGATGCGGCCGTTCTGATGGAGGGCCGCGTAGTTTTCCGCCGTCTTGATGATACCGCCGCCGGTGAGGAGGATGACGCCTGTGCGCTTCCCAGCCTCCTCCGCGGCGGCCCGCTCCCGGGCCCGGAAGCCGGACTCGCCTTCACGCTGGAAGATCTCCGGGATGGAACAGCCGGCGGTGGTTTCGATCATCTGGTCCAGATCCACGGCCTCCCGGCCGGTGAGGTGGGAGAGCGCCTCCCCCACCGTGGTCTTGCCACTGCCGGGCATGCCGATCAGGATGAGGTTGGTCATCTCCCGCCGGAGCTGAACCAAAATCCGCTCATTCTCACCGGCGGGAATGGACCTGTTGAAGAACCGCTCCTCTGCCGCCACCGCCTGGGCCACCAGCATGGGCAGTCCGTCAGAGTAGGGGATGCTCCGCGCCTCCGCCTGCAGCAGCAGGGCCGTGCGCCGGGGATTGTAGATGACGTCCAGCACCCCCTGACAGACGGGAAATACGGACAGGTCCACGGGAGACTGGCCGTTGCCGGGGTACATGCCCACCGGAGTGGCGTTCACCAGGATCTCCGCGTCAGCGTGGCGAGAGAGGTTGTCATAGTTGTCCGGACCGAAACGGGATACCACCACAACCTCCGCCGCGCCCCCCTGCCGGGCGGCGGTCTGGGCCGTCAGAGACGCCCCGCCGCTGCCCAAAATCACGACTTTTTTCCCTGACAGGGAGATACCCGCCCGGCAGGCCATATAGAGGAACCCGTCGATGTCCGTATTATAGCCCACCAGCTTGCCGTCTGCACACCGGACGATGGTGTTGACGCTGCCGATGGCCTCCGCCGCCGGGTCGATCTCATCGCACAGGGGCATCACGTCCCGCTTGTAGGGGATGGTGACGTTCAGGCCGCCGATGTCCTTCCGGTGAAGAAAGGGAGCCAGTCCATCCGGCTCCAGCTCGAGAAGGCGGTAGGCGCCGTTGCCCAGGGCGGCATGGATGGGGACGGACCAGCTGTGGCCCAGCTTCCGGCCCAGCAGGCCGTAAATCCGCTCATCCATGGCTCAGACTTCCGCGTAGTTGCCCAAGAACTGGAACTCGGCACAGCTGCGCTCCATCTCCTCCAGCATGGCCAGGACGCTGGGATCCTGGACGGAGGCGTCCAGCTCCAGGAAGAAAACAAACTCAAAGTCACTTCCCGCCACGGGGCAGGACTCCAGCTTCGTCATGTTGATGTCCAGTGCCGCCAGCTTGGAGAGGATTTCATACAGGGCGCCGGGCCGGTTGTCAAAGGCGATAATCAGGCTGATCCGGTTGGCGCCGGCATAGATCACCGGATCCTTGGTGATGCAGATGAACCGGGTGTAGTTGTTGTCGCTGTCCTGGATGCTGTCGTTGAGGCAGGTCAGGCCGTACAACGCCGCGCAGGGGTGGGAGGAGATGGCGGCGGCGTGGCGGTCGCCCTTCTCCGCCACCATCTTGGCGGCCATGGCGGTGTTGTCGCAGGGGATGACACGGACGCCGTTGAGGCTGTTCAGGAACTTGCTGCACTGGCCGATGGCCTGCTCGTGGGAGTAGATCTCCGTGATGTCCTCCATCTTCACGCCGGGCAGCGTCAGCAGCTCGTGCCGGATGCACAGCCGGGTGGACCGGACGATGGAGAGGTTATGGTCCTGCAGCAGCTCGTACACCGCCCGGACGGAGCCGTTGGAGCTGTTCTCGATAGGCAGCACGCCGAACCTGCACAGGCCGGACTCCACAGCGGACACCACAGCCTGGAAGGTCTTCACATATACGATGTTGCCCCGGGGCAGCAGCCGGTCACAGGCCACCTGGGAGTTGGCCCCCTCCACGCCCTGACAGGCCACTAGGCCCGTCTGGGGAAAGACCGAGGTACCGGCCTCCAGAGAGGCGCGGACTTGGGCGGCCACCTTGGTGGGGGCGGAGATCAGCTCTGCCTGCCGGGACCGGGCCAGCTCGAACAGGGTGGAGAACAGGTGGTAGGCATACCGCTCCCGCTCCCCGGATTTCTCCGTCACCTTGGCCAGGATGGCCCGCTCCCGTTCTTTGTTCAAAATGGGCAGATGGTGCGCATTCTTGTAGGCAGCCACCTCGTCGGACAGGTCCATGCGCTGCAGGAACAGGTCCAGCAGCTGCTCGTCCACTGCGTCGATCTTCTCTCGAATCTCAGAAAGTTCCATGATGTCCCTCCAATAATAAATCTAACAGCACGGCGGCAGTAACCGCCTCCACCACCGGGACCGCCCGGTGGGCAATGCAGGGGTCGTGCCGCCCGTGGATCACAAGCTCCGCATTCTCTCCGGCGGACAGGCTGACCGTCCGCTGGGGCTGGGCGATGGACGGTGTGGGCTTCATGGCCGTCCGCAGGACGATGGGCATTCCGCTGGTGATTCCCCCCAGAATGCCGCCCGCGTGGTTGGTCTCTGTCTGCACCCGGCCGTCCTCCATCACAAAGGGGTCGTTGTTTTCGGACCCCCGGGACCGGGCGGCGGCGAAGCCGTCCCCAAACTCCACGCCCTTCACGGCGGGGATGCCGAAGAGGGCGGCGGCCAGCCGGTTTTCCACGCCGCCGAACATGGGCTCCCCCAGTCCGGCGGGAAGGCCCGTGGCGGCACACTCAACGACGCCTCCCACAGAATCCAGATTTTTCCGGGCCTCCAGAATCAGCGCCTGCATCCGCTCCCCCGCCTGGTCGTCCAGCACCGGGAATGGCTTGGCAGCCACGGCGTCAAACAGCTCCTTCGTGGGCCGCAGGGGGAATAATGCATCCGCCACCGTCCCCACGGACTGGAGGTGGGCCCCTACGTATACGCCCCGGCGGGAGAGAATCTGCTTGGCGATGCCGCCGGCGATACACAGGGGCGCCGTCAGCCGGCCGGAGAAGTGGCCGCCGCCCCGCATGTCCGCCTGCCCGCCCCACTTGACAAATGCAGTGTAGTCTGCGTGGCCGGGCCGGGGCTTGTCCCGCAGGGCGTCATAGTCCGATGAGTGCTGGTCTCCATTTTCGATGACCGCGCACAGAGGGGCTCCACAGGTGACGCCGTTTTCCAGGCCGGAGAGGAACACCGGCGCGTCGGCCTCCCTCCGGGCGGTGGAAAGGTGGCTCTTCCCCGGCTTCCGCCGGGCCAGGAAGGCGTTCAGCTCCTCCAGGTCGATGGCCTCCCCGGCGGGCAGGCCATCCACCACCACGCCGATGGCCCTTCCATGGGATTGGCCGAAGACAGAGATTTTCAGGAGACTGCCGAATTCAGAGGACATGGATATCACCTCCCAGGTTCTTGTACACCTCCCAGAAATCCGGGTAGGACTTCTGCACGCATTGGGCCCCCAGCACCGTGACGGGGCCGGTACAGGCAGTGGCAGCGATGGCGGCCGCCATGGCGATCCGGTGGTCGTTGGCGCAGTCCACCATGCCGCCGGTGAGCGTCCCGCCGTGGACTGTCAGAAAGTCCGGCCCCTCCTCCGCCCGTCCGCCCAGGGCGGTCAGCAGGGCGGCGGTGGTGGAAAGCCGGTCGCTCTCCTTCATCCGCAGCCGGGCAGCGTTCACGAACCGGGTGGTACCGGAGCGGGCCGCCGCCATCACCGCCAGAGGCGGCAGCAGGTCGGGGCATCCGGAGACATCGATCTCCGTGTCCCCCGGCCGGGCCAGCCGCCAGTAAAGTTCGCTGACTGCCTTGTCCCCCTGCGCAGAGTCGGGATTCAGGCCCCGGATGTCCACACGGCTGTCCAGGAAATCGGCGGCGTACCAGAACCCCGCCTGGGACCAGTCCGCCTCCGCCGTGGCCTCAAAGGACTGGTAGGTCTGGCCGCCAGGGACGAAGAGCGTGTTTTCGTCCAGCCACCGGCTGGTGACACCGGCAGCGGCCTGAGCCTGCCGGGTCATCTCCAGGTAGTCCCGGCTCTCCAGGGGTGTGGTGGACACCAGGGTAGAGTCTCCCTCCAGCAGGGGCATGACGAACAGCAGCCCTGTGAAGAACTGGCTGGATACGTTGCCGGGCAGGCGGTATGTCCCCGGGTCCAGGGCCAGGGTACCGTATCCCCGACCGCCGTTTACGGTGAGGACGTTGTCCGCCAGCTTCCAGGCGATGCCCTTCTCCCGGAACAGGTCCTCGTAGGGCTTCAGCGGGCGCTCCATCAGCCGGCCTCGGCCGGTGAAGGACGCCTCTCCCTGTATCAGCAGGCCCACGGGGATCAGGAAGCGCAGGGTAGAGCCCGATTCCCCGCAGTCCAGCAGGGCATAGGGAGGTGCGATGACGATGCCGTTTCCCAGTCCGTGGACCCGGAGGGTGCCATCCGGCAGATCCTCCATCCCGGCACACATGGCAGACAGGCACCGGCGGGTGGCCCGGATGTCCTGGGAGTCCGCCAGGCCGTGGATGATGCTGATCCCGCCGCTGAGAGCAGCGGCGATCAGCAATCGGTGGGCCTGGGACTTGCTGGAGGGCGGCGTCACGACACCGGAGAGTTTTTTCGGGGTGATTTGAAGGTCCATTTACGCCTCCAGTCCTGCCCGGATGATGGGTAGCAGGTCCGCTACCGGGACCTTCCGCAGCTCGCAATGGCCGATCTTCTGGGGGACCACCAGGGTGATATCCCCACCGGCGCGCTTCTTGTCGGAAAGGGCTGCCTCCGCCAGGGCTTCAGCAGAGTAGTCTGTCCCGGTGGGCAGGCCATTTTTAGAAAGGCAGGCGGTGATTCGCGCCGCCAGGGACTCCTCCGTCCAGCCCAGGGCCTCCGCAGCCCGGGCGATGACGGCCAGCCCCGCCGCCACGGCGTGGCCATGGGGGATAACATAGCCGCTGCACTTCTCGATGGCGTGGCCCACAGTATGGCCCAGGTTCAAAAGCTTCCGCTCCCCCTGCTCCTTCTCGTCCCGCTCCACCACGCCGGCCTTGTAGGCGACGCACCGGGCGATGACCTCGCCGGGGTCGGCGGTGAGGGTGCCGTCCTCAAACAGGGCGAACAGGGCTTCGTCAGAGAGCACGCCGGTCTTGACGGCCTCGGCGGCCCCGTCGGCAAACACGTCGGGGGGCAGGGTCTTCAGGCAGTCCGTGTCGCAGATCACGGCGGCAGGCTGGCAGAAGGCCCCGGCCAGGTTCTTCCCGGCGGTCAGGTCCACGGCGGTCTTACCCCCCACGGAGGAGTCCACCGCCGCCAGCAGGGTGGTGGGCAGCTGGACATACCGGATGCCCCGGAGGTACACGGCGGCAGCAAAGCCCGCCATGTCCCCAGTGACGCCGCCGCCCAGGGCGGCCACGCAGTCCGTGCGGGTCAGATGCTCCGACGCCAGGAACTCCAGCAGCTCTGTCAGGGTGGAGAGATTCTTGCGCCCCTCCCCGGAGGGGAAGATATGGGAGCAGACGGCAAAGCCCGCGTCCTCCAGAGCGGCGGTGACGGTGTCCAGGTACAGGGAGGCCACGGTGTCGTCGGCCAGAACGGCGATCCTCCGCTGTCCCAGCAGCGCGGCCAGATAGTCCCCGCACCGGCCAAGCAGGCCGCTGCCAATGCGCACATCATAGGGCGGCCGGACCCGGACGGGAATGGTTCGGATGGAGTCAAACATCGAAAAACTCCTTTTATAGAATCATGTCGCGCAGCGGCGCCGGAAATAGGTCAGTTGCCGCCGGCGGTGGCCTTCAGCTCCCGGCCCTCCTTCAGCAAATCGTGCAGCCGCTGAGTATCCTTGGCCCGCAAGGCGTTGCGGTAGTCCGTCAGGTGGCCGATCAGCTCTTCCAGCTCGGCGGTGAGGAAGTCCTCATCGTCCAGAAACAGCTCTGTCCACATGTCCTCATCCAGACGGGCCACCCGGGTCATATCCTGAAAGCTGCCGGCGGAAAAGCCTCGGCGCTTCTGGGCCTCCGGCGACTTCACATAGGCGCTGGAGACGATATGGGCCAGCTGGGAAGTAAAGGCGATGATGCGGTCGTGCTCCTCCGGCGTTGAGAAGGTGAGGCCCGCAAAGCCCAGGTCCAGAAAGAAGGCCTTCAGCGTCTCCAGCAGCCGCATGTCCGTCCGCTTGTCCGGCGTCAGGATCATAGATGCTCCCACGTACAGGTCCTCTGCGGAGGCGGTGAAGCCGCCCCGCTCCTTACCGGCCATGGGGTGGCCGCCGATGTAGGAGAAGCCGCGTTCCTCTGCGATGGGGGCGATGGCCGCCACCACGGTCCGCTTCACGCCGCACAGGTCTACCAGAATGGCGGACTTGGCGATCTGCGGCGCGTGCTGCCGGACCCACTCGATGGCGGCGCCGGGCCGGATCGCCACCAGGATCAGATCCGCCTGGGGCAGGTTCTCCTCCGTCAGGGGGGCGTCGATGGCGCCGCACATCCGGGCCATGGTCATGGTCTCCGCGTTCAGGTCTATGCCCCAGACGGTGTGGCTGGTGCGGTTCTTGATGCTCTTGGCCATGGACCCGCCGATGAGGCCCAGGCCGACGATGGCAACATTCATGTCTTACTCCTCCACCGTCTTCATAAAGTCATGGAGCTTCAGCAGCTTCTTCGCCAGGCCGTCGAACACCTCCGGCTTCAGGGACTGGGGGCCATCGCACAGGGCATGGGCCGGGTCGTTGTGGACCTCGATCAGCAATCCGTCGGCACCGGTGGCCACGGCGCCCATGGCCAGGGGATCTACCAGCCAGCTCTTGCCGGTGGCATGGCTGGGATCGATGATGATGGGCAGGTGGGTCAGCTTCCGCAGCACGGGGATGCAGGCCAGATCCAGGGTGTTGCGGGTGTAGCTCTCAAAGGTGCGGATACCTCGCTCGCAGAGGATCACATTCTCATTGCCGCCGGCCATGACGTACTCGGCGCTCATCAGCCACTCCTCGTAGGTGGCGGACATGCCCCGTTTGATCATGACGGGCTTGTCCTGATGGCCTACGGCCTTGAGGAGATCGAAGTTCTGCATGTTCCGGGCGCCGATCTGGATCACGTCCACATCCTTGAAGAGGGGCAGCTGGCTCAGGTCCATCAGCTCCGTCACGATGGGGAGGCCGGTCTCCTGCCGGGCCACCTTCAGGTACTCCAAACCCGTGGCCCCCAGGCCCTGGAAGGAGTAGGGGGAGGTCCGGGGCTTGAAGGCGCCCCCCCGCAGCATGGTGGCGCCGCTGGCCTTCACCGCTTTGGCAATGGCCACCACCTGCTCCTCGCTCTCCACAGAGCAGGGGCCCGCCATCAGGGTCAGATTGCCGCCGCCGATCTGGGTGTTGCCCACCTGCACCACCGTGTCCTCCGGGTGGAACTTCCGGTTGGCATTCTTGTAGGGCTCCTGGACCCGTTTCACATCCTCCACGATGTCCAGGGCGGCAATCAGGTCGATGTCCAGCTGGCTGGTATCACCCACCAGTCCTAAGATGGTGTGGGCCTCGCCGATGCTGGTGTGGATGATGATCCCCTTTTCCTGGAGCCAGGCGATCAGGCTCTCCAGCTGGTCCCGGTTGGGGTTTTGTTTCAGAACGACGATCATACTGTATTCCTCCTAAAAATGATGGGGCTGGTACAAAAAAGACCCGCAGCCGGTTCGGCTGCGGGTCGTCATGCACTGATAGCCTTTTCCTGGCGTCAGACACGATCACACACATTTTCAGCCAAACCGAAATAAGCCTTACCATAAAAATAGGTAAAGCTAAAGTAACGGTATTCGGCAGAACGGGTGATGTTGGTCATGACTGGGTTCCTTTCCGAGTCCTTTGATAGTTTCAGGATAACACCAGAAAAAGCAAATGGAAATTGACAATGATTCCAAAGAATGCGCCGAAAGGGAAACCGCTGCTGTGCGCTTTTCCCAAAACAGGGTTCAGACAGCCGCTGCGGCGCTGGCAGGCAGGCAGCCGGCCATCAGCAGGGAGGTGGCCTTCAGGATGAACTGCACATCCTTGCGCATATCGGCCACGCCGGCCATGTACTGCCGGTGCAGCTCCTGAAGGGCGTCCGCCACGTCCTGACGGAACTTCTCCCGACGAAGGGCGCGGGTGGCCAGATACTCCTCCAGATAGGCCCGCAGGTCCGTCTCATACTGGTGGTGGCAGAGCATACTGTCGGGATAATTCTCGTTATGGGGATAGGTGAACGCATCCGCCAGATAGTGGGTCAGTTTGCCCAGGGTGTAATACTGCCAGATGGTCCAGCGCTGGCGGCGCTGGAGCCGGGAGATGCGGGAGTAGATGTAGTGCTGGGAGTTGGAGTAGTTATGCCCCCGGAACTTATAGGCCCGCAGGGAGCCCTTCAAATAGGTCAGGGGGTTGCAGTCCGGCTGAAAGGAGCCGAACAGGAAGGCGAGCTCGAATCGTCTGGCCTGAAATCCCTGGGTATTCTCCAGCAGGGTGGCGGCCAGCAGTTTGTGACTGCGTTTCTGCAAGATGCACCTCCATGGAAAAAATCAAGAACAACGCCAGTATAGCACGGCGAAGCGGCCGGGCGCAAGCAGAAAAAAACAAAATTTCTATTAACTCGTCCGCGGAAAAGAGGATTGTGCGGAAGCGGAATGTGCGGTACAATAGACGGGAAAGGGAACCGGCGGCCGCGGCCCCCACGGCGGGCTGTACAAACCGCCGGAGACACCGCCCCGCAGAGGGGCGCGGCAAAGGAGAATGACGATGACAGAACTGACACCCATCCGCCGGGGACGCTGCGCGGGAGCGGGCAACTGGCAGACCCAGTATCAGGCCCTGCAGATGACCGCCCGGGAGGCGGCGGAGCTGATCCGGGACGGGGACACGGCGGCCTTCGCCGCCATGTCCAACTGGCCCTGGGAGCTGGACGGGGCGCTGGCGGAGCGCCTGCTGGAGACCGGCGGCCATATCGCCATCTACGGGCACTTCATCCCCGCCGGGACCCGGCTGCTGACGCCGGAGCTGGCCGGACAGGTGACTTATGACTCCAACTTTTACGGCGTGGAGCGGGGCCTGGAGCCCATGGGCAACGTCCATTACGCCCCCTCCAACCTGAGTCAGACGCCCGCGTGGCTCCTGGCCCGGCGCCCCCGGGTGGCGGCGCTGACCTGCTCGCTCCCGGATGAGAACGGGTGGATGAGCCGCTCCCTGTGGGGCACGGCCCTGAGCCGGAAGGTGCTGGAGCAGTGCGAGCTGGTGCTGGCGGAGGTGAACCCCCGAATGCCCAATATTCCCAGTGATGGGGAGGCCCACACCCGCATCCATGTATCAGAGGTGGACGGGATCATCGAATCCAGCCGTCCTCTGGTAGAGACGCCCATCGCAGCGGGAAACGAGACGGACAGCCGCATCGCGGGCTACATCGCGGATCTGGTGCCAGACGGCGCCTGTATCCAGCTGGGGCTGGGAGGGCTGGCCAATACTGTGGGCGAGTGTCTGGCCCATGCGGGAAAGCGGGATCTGGGCGTCCACACAGAGATCCTGAGCACCGGCGTCATGGAGCTGATGCGCCGGGGCGTGGTGAACAACAGCCGCAAACAGACCTGCCCGGGGCGGAGCGTATACGCCAACATGGTGGGCGGGCCGGAGCTGTGGGCCTTCGCCCATGAGAATCCCGCCTTCTGCCAGAAGGAGATCGACTGGGTGAACGATGCCCGGAACATCGCCCGGAACGACCATGTGGTCTCCATCAACAACGCCATGGAGATCGACCTCACCGGCCAGGTGAATGCCGAGAGTATCGGCCCCCGGCAGTACTCCGGCACCGGCGGACAGCTGGAGTGGGTGGTAGGCTCCCAGTGGTCCAAGGGCGGAAAGAGCATCCTGGCCCTCCGGTCCAGCTACCGGGACAAGGCGGGGGTCCTCCACTCCAAAATCGTGCCGCAGTTGGCCCCCGGCAGCGTGGTGACCACCCCCCGCACCTGCGTCCAGTATGTGGTGACGGAGTTCGGCGTGGCGGATCTGAAATACAAGAGCACCGTGGAGCGGGCCCGGGCGCTGATTGCCATCGCCCACCCGGACTTCCGCCGGGAGCTGGAGCGGCAAATGCCCCTCTGAGTCCCCCGGCCTCCTGTGGATGCTTGGATGACCTGGACAAGGTCCCGCTCTTTCCCAGCGGGGCCTTGTACTGTTTTGCCGAATTTTGCGGCGGCGGCAGAAAAAGGAGCCGGAAGGATTTGACATTCCCCGGCCGTCTCCGTAGAATAAAAAAGTTGAAAAGAATCCGCGCCCTTGTGTGAATACGGCGCAGAGTAACGCGGCGGGGGACCGCCGGGAGAGGCGGTTCACTTTGAAACTTCTAACGCAGATCGGCATCATCTTCGGCATCTGCTGGATCAGCACCTGTATTGAGCGGGTGCTGCCCTTCACCCTGCCTGCCAGCATCATCGGGATGCTGCTGCTTCTGGCGCTGCTGCTGGCACGCGTCATCAAGACAGAACACATCCGGGAGAAGTCGGACTATCTGCTGGGGAATCTCCCCTTCTTCTTCATCCCGGCCAGTGTCAGCATCATCAACTATGCAGATGTGTTACGGGAGAACCTGCTTGCCCTGGTGGTCGTCTGCGCGGTCTCGCTGATTGCCACCTTTGCCGCTACAGTGGGAGCGGTGCGGCTCACCTGCCGCCTGCTGGAGAGGGGGAAGCGGAGATGAGCGCGCTGTGGGAGTCCCCCTTTTTCGGGGTGACGCTGACGATCCTGGCTTACTGGGCAGGCTGCAAAATCCAGAAGCGGACCGGGCTTGTGATCTGCAATGGCCTGGTGCTGGCGGTGATGATGATTATCGCGGTGCTGGCGGTGTTTGACATTCCCTATGCAGCGTACAACGCCGGCGGCAGCCTCATCAACCTCTTTCTGGGGCCGGCCACGGTCTGCCTGGCAGTAACCATCTACGCCCAGATCGACCTGCTGAAAAAGAACCTGCTGCCCATCCTGGCGGGATGCGCGGCCGGGGCGGTGACTTCGGTCCTCAGCATCTGGGGCCTGTGCCGCCTGTTCGGCCTGGACCGGACACTGACCGTCTCCCTCCTTCCCAAGTCCGTCACCACACCCATCGCCACCGCCATTGCGGAGGGGCAGGGCGGCATTGTCTCCATCACCGTGGCGGCGGTGATCTTCACCGGCATCCTGGGCAACCTGTGCGCCCCCGCGCTGGCACGCCTCTTCCGGGTGAAGGATCCGGTGGCGGCAGGGCTGGCCATCGGCGCCTGCAGCCACGCCATGGGCACCGCCCGCGCCCTGGAGCTGGGGGAGACGGAGGGGGCCATGAGCGGCCTTGCCATCGGCCTCTGCGGCCTCGCCACCACTATTTTGGCGCTGTTCTTCGACGTGCTGGTGTAACAAATGAATCCAAGAGGGCCCCGGCCGATGGCCGGGGCCCTCTTGCGCACTTTATACGTAGAACAGCAGGTCGCTGTATACCGGGAAAGGCCAGGACTTGGAGGCAGTCAGCGTCTCCAACTGGTCGGCGGCCTTCCGGGCCTCTGCCATGTCGGGGATCAGCACCTCATGGCAGTAGTTCATGGCCTCGATGGAACCCGCGGGGATGGCGGCCAGATCCGCCTCCAGCTTGGCGCAGTCCGCCTGCAGGGCGTCCGTCAGGGTGCCGATCTGCATGGCTGTGGAAGTCTCATACTGGTGGGGCACACCCATGGCGTCCTTGTGATAGGCCCGCTGGCACAGCTGGTCGGCGTAGTCGGACACCGCAGGCAGGATCTGGTGGCGGATCATGTCCGCCATAGTCTTGGCCTCAATGGTCAGGACCGTGGTGTAGTTCTCAATGTGGATCTCCGCCCGGGCCTCGATCTCCTCCTTGGTGTAGATGCCGTGCTTGACAAACAGATCCACGTTTTTGGGAGCGGTGTACATGGGCAGAGCGTCAGCGGTGGAGGTCAGGTTGGAGAGGCCACGCTTCCCGGCCTCCTCCAGCCATGCCTCGTCATAGCCGTTGCCGTTGAAGATGATCCGCTGATGCTCGGTGAATACCCGGCGGATCAGCTTGGGCAGGTCCGCCTGGAAGTCCCGGGATGCCTCCAGCTCGTCCGCGAACTGTTTCAGCTCCTCGGCCATGATGGTGTTCAGGGCGATATTGGGGCCGGAGATGGACTGGGATGCGCCCAGCATCCGGAACTCGAACTTGTTGCCGGTAAAGGCCATGGGGGAGGTGCGGTTCCGATCCGTGTTGTCCTGGCGGATGGCAGGCAGGGCGTCCACGCCGATCTCCAGCGTCCGCTTGCCGGTGCTCTGGAAGTCCGTGTCGTTGATGATGGAGTCCACCACAGCGGAGAGCTCGTCTCCCAGGAAGATGGAGAGCACGGCGGGCGGTGCCTCCTGGGCGCCCAGCCGGTGGTCGTTGCCGGGGAAGGCCACCGTGGCCCGCAGGAACTCCTGATAGTCGTCCACACCCTTGATGAAGGCCGCCAAAAACAGCAGGAACTGGGCGTTCTGCCGGGGGGTGGAGCCGGGCTTGAACAGATTTTTGCCCGTGTCGGTGGAGAGGGACCAGTTGTCGTGCTTGCCGGAGCCGTTGACGCCCGCGAAGGGCTTCTCATGGAGCAGGCACACCAGTCCGTGGCGGTCGGCCACCTTCTTCATCATCTCCATCACCAGCTGGTTCTGGTCGCAGGCGGCGTTGGCGTTGGTGTAGATCGGGGCCATCTCATGCTGGGAGGGGGCCACCTCGTTGTGCTTGGTTTTGCTGAGCACGCCCAGCTTCCACAGCTCCTCATCCAGATCCTTCATATAGGCGGCGACCCGGGGCCGGATGGCGCCATAGTAGTGGTCGTCCAGCTCCTGTCCCTTGGGGGGCTTTGCGCCGAACAGGGTCCGGCCGCACATCCGCAGGTCCTCCCGCTGGGCGTACTGGGCCTTGTCCACCAGGAAGTACTCCTGCTCCGGCCCCACCTGAACCACCACCCGTTTGGTCGTCGTGTCCCCGAACAGGCGCAGGATCCGCACCGCCTGGCGGCTGATCTCGTCCATGGACCGCAGAAGAGGCGTCTTCTTGTCCAGGGCCTCGCCGGAGTAGGAGCAGAAGATGGTGGGGATGCAGAGGCTGCCTTCCTTGATGAAGGCAAAGGAGGTGGGATCCCAGGCGGTGTAGCCCCGGGCCTCAAAGGTGGCCCGCAGACCGCCGGAGGGGAAGGAGGAGGCATCCGGCTCACCCCGGACCAGCTCTTTTCCGGAGAATTCCATGAGGATCTTGCCGCCGCCGGCAGGGGCAATGAAGCTGTCGTGCTTCTCCGCCGTGACGCCGGTCATGGGCTGGAACCAGTGGGTGTAGTGGGTGGCGCCCTTTTCCACGGCCCACTGCTTCATGGCCTGGGCGATCTCATTGGCGGTGGAGATATCCAAAGACGTTCCGTCTGTAACGCACTTCTTCCACGCCTCATAGGACGCAGAGGACAGGCGCTCCTTCATGGTGTCCTCATTGAAGACCATGCTGCCGAACAGATCGGAGAGTTTCGTGGTGGTACTCATGCGTTTCATCCTCCTGTATTTATAAAATGTATCGTATCACATCAGATATGGAAAACTCAACAGGAAATGCGGATTTTCCGCCTCATTTGCCGCTCTCGCCGTCATCGGAGGGGCCCCGGACGCAGGGATCGTCCCCGTCACATCCCCTAGGACCGGTTGGGCATCTAGAAGTCCCGGATCATCCGGGCCTGACCGGGATAATACTGCTCGAAGATCTCCCGGTCCAGCAGGCTCACCTTGATGGAGGGCGGGCAGTGGCCGCACTTCCTCCGCAGCATCTCAAGCCCCAAACATGACCAGCCTACGGGACCAGATCCGATCAAAGATGGGCAGCAGTTCCTTCTTGGTCCAGGTCTTTTTTCAAAAACTATGACCGCGCCATGGCCAGAAGCACCGCCCAAATAAATTTGCGTGTCAGCCACCGGCTGTCCAAAAGGCAGGATACTGGTGCAGAAATCTTTTTATTATGGGGCCTATAACAAAGAACGCAGCTTTCTCCTAAAATCTTAGGATGAATAGCTGCGATCCGCGGTACCACCTAATTTGCTCCCATGATGGGATCCCTTTCAAAGCTCCAACAAGCCCGTGTGAGATAACGATCACAACTCGTCGCACTTACTAGCGGAGATCCGCGTTCGGAATGCAGCTGCAGAGTCTTCTTCCCGCGGACTCTTTGTACGGGCTTCCCACTGCCCCCGCTCACTGAACCGGAATTTCCACGATCCTTTTCTCCATCAATGCCTTCTGATGGTTGGATTTGGCCTCGATCTCGAAAGCGATGGTAGCAGTGTATCACCGCCAGCAGCGCACTGTCAACGTCAAAACCCACAAAATCGGCATTCCATTTCCGGCAGCCTTCCCGGCTCCTCCGCTCCGGGACAGCCGAAGGGGTTCCGCCTGAAAAGCGTTCCGGCGCCCCTCCCGCCGCAGGCACGGCGGGCAGGGCGCCCGGACGGTATGAAACGGTCAGAGACTGATCTCCGGGACTTCCCGGCTGGCGCCGGAGAGCAGGGGCCTCACCTGGGCCAGGAAGGCGTCCACCTGCTCCGGACAGCGGCCGATGTACAGCTTCGGGTCCAGCACGGCCTCCATCTCCGCCTCGGTCATGCCGAAGGCAGGCTCCGCCGCCAGGCGGGAGAGCAGGTCGCAGGGCTCCCCCTCCTTCATCCGGGCGGTGGCGGCCATGGAGCAGGTGCGGATGATCTCGTGGAGCGCCTGCCGGTCGCCGCCCCGCTTGACGCCCTCCATCATCAGGTTCTCCGTAGCGATGAAGGGCAGGTACTCCCGGCAGGTCCGGTCCACGATCTTCTCGTTGACGTGGAGCCCGTCGGTGACGTTCTGACTGAGACGCAGGATGGCGTCGGCGCAGAGGAAGCCCTCCGGCATGGAGATGCGGCGGTTGGCGGAGTCGTCCAGGGTCCGCTCCAGCCACTGGACGGAGGCGGTCATGGGGGCGTTCATAGCGTCTGCCATCAGGTAGCGGCTGAGAGAGCAGATCCGCTCGGACCGCATGGGATTGCGCTTGTAGGCCATGGCGGAGGAGCCGATCTGGTTCTTCTCAAAGGGCTCCTCCACCTGCCGGTCGTGCTGGAGAAGGCGGATGTCGTTGGCCATGCGGTAGCAGCTCTGGGCAATGGCGGAGAGGCAGTTCAGGATGCGGCTGTCCGCCTTTCTGGGATAGGTCTGGCCACAGACGGCATAACACTGCTCAAAACCGAATTCTGCGGCGATCTGCCGGTTCATCTCGTCAATCTTGGCGCCGTCTCCATCGAACAGGTCCATAAAGCTGGCCTCTGTGCCGGTGGTGCCCCGGCAGCCCAGAAACTTCATGTGGTCCAGGACGAAGTCCAGCTCCTCCAGGTCGGAGAGCAGGTCCTGCATCCAGAGGGTGGCCCGCTTGCCCACCGTCACCAGCTGGGCGGGCTGATAGTGGGTATAGCCCAGGGTGGGGGTGGCCTTGTATTGCTCTGCAAATTTACTGAGGTTCGCCACCACAGCCAGCAGCTCTCCCCGGAGATACCGCAGGCCCTCCCGGTAGATGATGAGATCCGCGTTGTCGGTGACATAGCAGCTGGTGGCCCCCAGGTGGATGATCCCCGTGGCGGAGGGGGCCGCCTTGCCGTAGGTGTAGACGTGGGCCATCACGTCGTGGCGGACCTCCTTCTCCCGCGCCGAAGCCGTCTCATAGTCGATGTCGGTGATGTGGGCCTCCAGCTCCGCCACCTGCTCCGCCGTGATGGGGAGGCCCAGGTTGTGCTCCGCCCGGGCCAGGGCCACCCACAGACGCCGCCAGGTCTGGAAACGCGTGTCCGGAGAAAACAGACACAGCATAAAATCAGAGGCGTACCGGGACGCCAGAGGGGATTCGTAACGATCTTTGGGCATAAGTGGGCCACCTTTCTTTTGTTTCAAAGTTTAGGAGGCACCGCAACGGGTGCCTCCAGAGGGTGCAGTCTGTTTCGCCGGAGGCGAAGCATTATGAAGTGGGAAGCGTGTTAAAGACTGTGAGCAGCCAGAGACAAAAATCCAGGCTGAACAGGGCCAACAGGAAACACTCGACACCCGCGGAACGATCCTTCGATGCTTTTGAAATGATCCGGTAAAGGAGAAACGGCCAGCAGAGGGCACCTGCCAACGCGATCCACCCGAATACGGCAAACAGCATCGGATTTCCTCCTCACCGAATGATGATGGAATCTCTTTCCGGTCCCACAGACACATAGGTGATATGGCAGCCGATCTCCCGCTCCACGTATTCCACATAGTTCCGGGCCGCCTCCGGCAGGTCCTCCCACTTCCGGACGCCGGAGATGTCGCACTTCCAGCCGGGCATGGCGGTCATGACGGGCTTGGCGTCCGGCAGCACGGCGGGGAAGGGGAACGCGTCGGTCTCCTGCCCGTTCAGCTCATATCGGGCGCAGATGGGGATCTCATCCATGTAGCTGAGCACATCCAGCTTGGTCAGGGCGATGTCCGTGGCTCCCTGGCACTGGATGCCATAGCGGGTGGCCACGATGTCGATGGGACCCACCCGGCGGGGCCGGCCGGTCTTGGCGCCGTACTCACCGCCGGCCTCCCGCAGCTTCTCCGCCTCTTCACCGAACCACTCGCAGGTGAAGGGGCCCTCTCCCACGCAGGAGGAGTATGCCTTCACCACACCGATGATCTTGTCCAGCTTGGCGGTGGGCAGGCCGGAGCCCACAGGGGCATACGCCGCAATGGGGTTGGAGGAGGTGGTGTAGGGGTAAATGCCGTAGTCCAGATCTCGCAGGGAGCCCAGCTGGGCCTCAAACAGGATGTGCTTGCCCTCGGCCTGGGCCTGGCGCAGGAAGGCGCCGGTGTCGCAGATGAAGGGCTTGATCTTCTCGCCAAACTCCGTCACCCATGCCTTCAGGTCATCCATGGTGTAGGGCTTGGCGCCGTAGACCCGCTCCAGCGTCAGGTTCTTCCACTCCAGAATGCCCGCCAGATGGTCCCAGAGCTTTTCCGGGTACAGCAGCTCGCCGGCCATGATGGTCTTCTTCTGGTACTTGTCCGAATAGAACGGGGCGATGCCCTGCTTGGTGGAGCCGTACTTCTTGTCCGCCAGGCGGGCCTCCTCCAGGGAGTCCAGGTCCCGGTGCCAGGGCAGCAGCAGGGACGCCCGGTCGCTGATTTTCAGGTTCTCCGGCGTGATGGCCACGCCCTGGTCCATGACGTCGGACATCTCGGTCCACAGGCTCTCGCAATCCAGAGCCACGCCGTTGCCCAGGATGTTCACCACACCCTTGCGGAAGATGCCGGAGGGCAGCAGGTGCAGGGCAAACTTGCCGAACTCGTTCACCACGGTATGGCCGGCGTTGCCGCCGCCCTGATAGCGGACCACCACGTCGTAGTCCGCGGTCACCAGGTCTACCATGCGGCCCTTGCCCTCGTCTCCCCAGTTGATTCCCACGATGGCACAATTTGACATATCCAAAAACCTCCCGGTTTTGATTTACAGACACTCCGGTCAGGTCGACCTTTTCTCCAAAGATGCCCAACCTTAGTTATTATATCGGCTGATTTTCCATAAGTAAAGCCTGAACTTGTAATAATAAGCATTATTTTTTCTGATAAGGTCGACCTTTCAATTCTGGAAATGCCTCATCCCTGGGGAGCGGCGGGGATCCCCACATAGGCCACAGTCTCGTTGGGCTGAATCAGTTGCCCGCCGGAGGCGAAAGTGTCGAACAGCGCCTCCAGCGCCGCCCGAAAGGCTTCGTAATCCGCGTCTCCCTCCCGCAGGGCATAGGAGCTGGAAAAGCACCGCCGGAGGAATCGGTCCCGGTCCAGCGTCAGGGGATTGGGGAACCGCCGCTTTTCATACGCCCCGCCGAAAAAATCCCGGATGCGGGGGTCGTCCTCCCCCATCCCGCCGGTGAATCCGTGAAAGCTCGGGCAGTGCTCCCGAAAGACCTGGGCCAAGGCCTGGTTCATCGGTGCAGACCCGCGGACGTTCCAGACGAGAACGGCCCGCCCGCCGGGACGCAGGATCCGGCGGCACTCCCGCGCAAAGGCAGGACCGTCGAACCAGTGGAAGGCCTGGGCCGCTGCGACCATGTCCACGGACCGGTCCGGCAGCCCGGTATCATGGTCCGTTCCATTTGAGGAGGAGAACCGGGGATCGCCGCCCAGAAGCGCCTCCGCCGCCCCCCGCATATCCGGATTCGGCTCCACGCCGCAGACGCGGAAGCCCGCTGCCAGCAGCTGGGCGGAGAGCTTGCCGGTGCCGGATCCGATGTCCGCCGCTGTATAGCGCTCCGGCGGCGCGTACAGCTCTCCCAGCCAGTCCAGGAATTCCTGGGCATAAGAAGGTCTGGCGGCCTGATAGTCCTGGTGCCGGCCATTGAAGCGGTCAAAGGTGTTGCGCATCTGGATCCCCTCCCTGCAAATTCTCCGCTGATTGTACCATGGGAGCTGGCCGCCTGCAAGATGCAGGGCGCGGCGGAAAAGCCTTGGTTCTCCACTTCCAAAACGGGACAGGGTGTGGTATACTATCACCGGATTTTGAACAACCAGAGAGAAAAGGGGAAGATCGTATGCCGGCCATCGGTTTTGACAATCAGAAGTACCTCACCACCCAGTCCGAGCAGATCAAAAAGCGCATCGCCCAGTTCGGCGGCAAGCTGTATCTGGAGTTCGGCGGCAAGCTGTTCGACGACTACCACGCCTCCCGGGTGCTGCCGGGATTCGAGCCGGACAGCAAGATCCGGATGCTCCAGCAGCTGCAGGACGACGTGGAGATCCTCATTGCCATCAACGCCGCAGACATCGAGAAAAACAAGGTCCGGGGGGACCTGGGCATCACCTATGACGACGACGTGCTGCGGCTGATCGACATCTTCCGGGGCATGGGCTTCTATGTGGGCGGTGTGGTGATGAGCCGGTACAGCGGCCAGGGGGCGGCGGACGCCTTTTTGAAGCGGTTGACCACCCTGGGCATCCGGTGCTACCGCCACTACCCCATCGCGGGCTACCCCTCCGACGTGCAGCACATTGTCAGCGACGAGGGCCTTGGAAAGAATGAGTATGTGGAGACCACGCACCCGCTGGTGGTGGTGACGGCGCCGGGCCCCGGCAGCGGCAAGATGGCCACCTGCCTCTCCCAGCTCTACCACGACTACAAGCGGGGCATCGCTGCGGGCTACGCCAAGTTCGAGACCTTCCCCATCTGGAACCTGCCCCTCAAGCATCCGGTGAATCTGGCCTACGAGGCGGCCACGGCGGATCTGAACGACGTGAACATGATTGACCCCTTCCATCTGGAGGCCTATGGCAAGACTGCCGTCAACTACAACCGGGATGTGGAGATCTTCCCGGTGCTGAACGCCATCTTTGAGAAGATCCAGGGCACGTCCCCCTACCAGTCCCCCACGGACATGGGAGTGAACATGGTTGGCAACTGTATCTGTGACGACGCGGTGTGCTGCGCCGCCAGCCGCATGGAGATCCTGCGGCGCTACTACACCGCCTGCGTGGAGCGGCTGCGGGGCAAAGCCGGGGACGAGCCGGTGCGGAAGCTGGAGCTGGTGATGCAACAGGCGAGCGTCACACCGGACATCTGCCCGGCGGTGTCCGCTGCCCTGCTGAAGGCGGAGACCACCGGCGGCCCTGCCGGCGCCATGGTGCTGCCAGACGGCCGGGTGGTCACCGGCAAGACCTCCGACACCCTGGGGGCGGCCTCCGCCCTGCTGCTGAACGCGCTGAAGGCCGTGGGCGGCATCGGTGACCAGTTCGAGCTGATCTCCGCCCAGGTGCTGGAGCCGGTGTGCCGGCTGAAGACCCAGTACCTGGGCCACAAGAATCCCCGGCTCCACACGGATGAAGTGCTGATGGCGCTCACCATCTCCGCCCTGACCAACCCCCTGGCGGAGCTGGCTCAGCAGCAGTTGCCCAAGCTCCGGGGCTGCGACGCCCACTTCACGGTGATCCTCAGCGAGGTGGACGAAAACCTTCTGCGCCGCCTGGGCATCAACGTCAGCTGCGAGGCCCGGTACGAGACGAAGAAGCTCTATCATAAGTAAAACAGGAATCAGATTTCCCGGGCCGCGGTCCATGTTACCTGAAACATGACCTCCAGCTCCATGAGATGGAGGTCGGAGCAGGCGTCCCAGAACTGCTCCGGCAGCTCCTGCTCTTCGGCAGGTAGTGCCTGGCGCAGCTCATCCATGCACTGTTCCACCCGTATAATAGCTCGCCGGTAATCCGGGCAGGAGAGAGATGCTGAAAATCGGCTCTCCAGAAGATTCCGGTAGATGGCAGACAAGATGTCGTTCATAATCATGCACCTCGAAGAACTTTATGTTCTCATTATACTAGGAACTTTAAGTTCCGTCAAGGAGAATATATGGAAAGATTTTCAGAGCGTTTGCAGGAATTGCGAAAAGAAAAAAATGCCACAAAAGAGGATCTGGCAGCCCATTTGGGAATTACTGTGCGGGCCTATCGCTATTATGAAGAGGGGAAGCGCTATCCTGATTTTCAAGGGCTGATTGCCCTGGCAGACTATTTTGGCGTCACTTTAGATGATCTGGTTGGCCGCACGGCCCCAGGGTTATAAAGACGGACGGGCTGCCCCGACAGGATACCCAGCAGCGGACCAGAGGAAGAGGTAATTCGGTAGCCACACCTGTGCCGCCAGCATTCCCGGCATGGGGCAGCAGCTGTACGCCCCGCAAAAAGAACAGCGCACCCGAACCTCAGACATGATTGGCGCAGATACCGATATGCCGCTTCCTGCCGGCGAGGAGAACCACTGCACCGGAGCGCATCCAAAAGCGGTCCTTTGGGGACGTGGCCGCACACGCCCCGTTGTGCAAGCCCTTCTTTGGGAACAACGATCCCTTCACCGCTATCCGGCATCCGGCGGCACCCGCCCCCAGTATCGGGTGTATCTGCCCGGTTATCCCATAGCTGAATTTCCCGGGCAGCAGACTGCCGCCCTATTTCACGTAGAAAAGGAAGAATCATAACCCATGCAGGATCTCATTCAACAACTGGCATCTGAGCTGGACAAAGACCCCCGCCATGTGGAAAACGTGGTCCGCCTTCTGGACGAGGGCAACACCATTCCCTTCATCGCCCGCTACCGCAAGGAGCTTCACGGCGCCATGGACGACACCGCCCTGCGGAATCTGGAGGAGCGCCTCCAGTACCTGCGGAACCTGGCGGAACGCCGGGAGGCGGTGAAGCGGTCTATCGAGGAACAGGGCAAGCTGACGGAGGAACTCTCCGCCGCCATCGACGCCGCCCGGACGCTGGCGGAGGTGGAGGACCTGTACCGCCCCTACAAGCAGAAGCGCCGCACCCGGGCCACCATTGCCCGGGAAAAGGGCCTGGCGCCTTTGGCGGAACTGCTGTTTGCCCAGGGGCCGGACTGCCCGGACCCGACGGCGGAGGCCGCCCGGTATGTGGATGCCGAAAAGGGCGTGGAGACGGTGGAGGACGCCCTCTCCGGCGCCTCCGACATCATCGCCGAGACCATCAGCGACGACGCCGCCCTCCGCAAGACCCTCCGCACCCTCCTGGAGCGGGAGGGAAAGCTCTGCTCCCAGGCGGCGGTGGAGGAGGACTCTGTCTACCGGCTGTACTACGACTTCTCCCAGGCCCTCTCCCGGCTTCAGGGTCACCAGATCCTGGCCGTCAACCGGGGGGAGAAGGAGGGCTTTCTGAAGGTCCGCGTGGAGCTGGACCGGGACCGGGCCCTCCAGGCCGTCCGGCGGCATGTGATCGTCCCCGGCAGCGCCGCAATGGAATTTATCAAGTCCGCGGCGGAGGACGCATACGACCGCCTGATCTTCCCCGCCCTGGAGCGGGAGGCTCGCTCCGACCTGACGGAGCGGGCGGACGAGGGGGCCATCGGCCAGTTCGCCCTGAATCTGAAGCCCCTGCTGATGCAGCCCCCGGTGAAGGGCAGGGTCACCATGGGCCTGGACCCGGGGTACCGGATGGGCTGCAAGGTGGCGGTGGTGGACGGCACGGGCAAAGTGCTGGACACCGCCGTGGTATACCCCACCTACGGCGAGCGGCAGGAGAACGAGGCTATCGCCGCCCTGGCAAAGCTGATCCGAAAGCACGGCGTGGAGCACATCGCCATCGGCAACGGCACAGCCAGCCGGGAGACGGAGCAGATGGCGGTGAAGCTGATCCGGCAGGTGAATGAGGCCGGCGCCCATGTCAGCTACATGATCGTCAGCGAGGCCGGGGCCAGCGTGTACTCCGCCAGCCCCCTGGCGGCGGAGGAGTTCCCCCAGTACGACGTGAATCTCCGGTCTGCCGTATCCATTGCCCGGCGCCTCCAGGACCCTCTGGCGGAGCTGGTGAAGATCGACCCCAAGGCCATCGGCGTGGGACAGTACCAGCACGACATGCCCCCCAAGCGGCTGGACGAGGCTTTGAACGGTGTGGTGGAGGACTGTGTGAACGCCGTGGGCGTGGACGTGAATACCGCCTCCCCCTCCCTGCTTCAGCGTGTGGCGGGGCTGAACGCGACCACGGCGAAAAATGTGGTGGCCTACCGGGAGGAAAACGGCCCCTTCACTTCCCGGAAGCAGATCTTGAAGGTGCCCAAGCTGGGGCCTAAGGCCTTTGAGCAGTGCGCCGGCTTCCTGCGGGTGCCGGAGAGCCGCTCCGTGCTGGACAACACCGCCGTCCACCCGGAGAGCTACGCCGCGGCGGAGAAATTGCTCTCCCTCACCGGCCACACCCTCACGGACGTGCGGGATGGGAAGCTGGGAGATCTGAACGCCCAGATCAGGACCTACGGCGAGGACCGGGCGGCGGCGGACTGCGGCGTGGGCGTGCCCACATTGCGGGACGTGGCGGCGGAACTGATGAAGCCCGGCCGGGACATCCGGGACGAGCTGCCCAAGCCCATCCTCCGCACCGACGTGCTGGAGATGAAGGACCTGAAGCCCGGCATGGTGCTGACGGGCACGGTGCGGAATGTCATCGACTTCGGCGTGTTCGTGGACATCGGCGTCCACCAGGACGGGCTGGTCCACATCTCCCAGGTGTCCCAGAAGTTTATCAAACACCCCTCGGAGGTGGTGTCTGTGGGAGACATCGTCCAGGTGGTGGTGCTGGAGGTGGACGAGAAGAAAAAGCGCATCGGCCTCAGCATGAAGCAGGTGCCCAAGGCGTGAGGAGGGAAACAGCCATGATCCTGACCATCGACCGGGTGAACGACCTGCTGGACGACATGGCAGACAGTTTCCCGGCGGCGTTGTTCGACGGCCTCAACGGCGGGATCAACCTGCTGGAGGAGGCCAAGCCGGACCCGGAGTTCCCAGAGGGCGAGATGTATATCCTGGGGGAGTACTGCGACGACCTGCTGGGCCAGTATATCAACCTGTACTACGGCTCCTTTGCCGCCCTTGCAGAGCGGGAGGACTGGGGCCAGGAAACATGGGAGGACGAGCTGTACACCACCCTGTCCCATGAGCTGACCCACCACATGGAGGGCCGGGGCGGCCTTCACGCCCTGGATGACCGGGACGCGGAAGAGCTGGAGGAATACCGCCGGGAGTACGGCGGAGAGATGTGATATAAAAGGACCGCCCCGTGCCTGCGGCACGGGGCGGTTTTGATATCCGGAGGGAGATCAGCCCTTGTCCTGCCGGATGATACGGCGCAGGGCTTCGATGGCGGAGAGGATGGGCTTCTGGATGCTGTCGGTGGGATAGACGTCGGCGCTGTTGCGCTTGGAGACGGACCCGTCGAAATTGGTGGCTGATACCAGGATGGAGGCGGTGCGGATCCCCAGGCTGGAGCCCACAGAGAAGAGGATGGACTCCTCCATGGAGGTGCAGACGGCACCGCCCCGGACATAGCTCTGCCAGCGGCGGATCAGATCATCGGACACCGGCTTCGTCTCCGGCTCCGCCTGCGTGTAAAAGGAGTCCTTGGTGATGCTGACGCCCACCGTGGTGTGAAAGCCCAGAGACACAGAGCTCTCCTCCAGAGCCTTCAGCAGCTGGTAGCTGGGGACGGCAGGGAACTCCATGGGCAGGTAGTGGAGGCTGGTGCCGTCCATGCGGACACTGCCGCTGACCACCACGATGTCCCCGCACTGGACGTCGGCGCAGGTGGAGGCGCAGGTGCCCACCCGGATGAAGGTATCCGCCCCGCACTTATGGAGCTCCTCCACGCAGATGGCGGTGGAGGGCCCCCCGATACCGGTGGAGGTAACGGTGACCCGCTCTCCATCCAGCGTGCCCTCCCAGGTGGTGAACTCCCGCTTCCGGGTCACCATGCGGGGGTTGTCCAGGTGGGCGGCGATCAGCTCGCACCGGTCCGGATCCCCGGGGACGATGGCGTAGCGGCCCGCCTCTCCGGGGGCCAGATTCACATGGAGCATTTTGGCTGTTTCAGACATGGTTCTCATTCTCCTCATCATATCATTATTGGTGTGAAATCCGGATGGAGGCCGTTCCCCGCATCCTCAGCAGTCCGCTTCCGCCTGGATCTCCTGCCGGAACATCAGAAGAAAACTGACGGCCAGCAGCAGACAGCTGGCCCAGATGGCCCCTGTTCCCCAGAGCTGGGAGGCAACGCCGCCGAATCCGGCCCCCAGGGCAAAAATGAGGATGACGGCGAAGTAGCGGCCGGCCTTCCGCAGGGCGGTCCGGTCCCGGGTGTCCCAGTAGGCGCAGAAGGCGTCCACCCCGCTGCGGAGATTGCCGATGCACATGGTACTGGCGTATGCGCTGCCGTTGACCTTGCGGAACGCCTGGACCTGCATGGCGCAGGTAAAGGACACCAGCGCGTTGGCCGGCGCATCCCAGGACGATGGGAGGAATCCCACGCCCAGCAGCAGGCCGATCTCAGCCAGCACCACCATCTGCCGCCAGTGGAGCCTGGAAATCTCCTGACAGCGGCGGCGGACCATCTCCGCAGCAAAGACGCCCAGCGCAAAGGCCAGCAGCGGGATCAGATACCGGAGGACGCCGGCCAGATCCCCGGCAAAGGCCCGCTGGCTCATAAGAACGATGTTTCCCGTCTGGGCATTGGCGAAAACCTGTCCCCGGACGCAGTAGGTGTAAGCGTCCTGCAGCCCGCCGGACAGGGTCAGAAAAACCATGGTGGAAAATGCCTCGGACATCTGCCCATGGCGGAGGGCGGACCTGGCTCTGTACATCCCATCAGCTCTTTTCCTGAGAATTCCGTGAACAGTATAATATAGGCGCGGGAAAAAGACAAGCCTGGAGAGAAGCACCTCTCACATTCCCGGAGCAGTATCATCTGTCATAAGTGCTTTTAATGGAAGCGGTTACATTTCTGCCGATCTATACAAGGAATGTTAGAGCTTTTCTACACCTGTGTAAAATGTACATTAAATACAAAGAATCCCTTGCTTCCACCGCAAAAAAGTGTTAAAGTTGACTTGATCCAGGAAAACACTGGAAGCTTTACAACAAAAAAACTGTTATTTTCCTACGAAAAATATGAAAACGCTTACGCGAAAAGGGGCGTGACCGTGAATCCAACCATCTATGATGTCTCCAGACTGTCCGGAGTTTCCATCGCCACCGTGTCCCGCGCGTTCTCCAATCCGGAGCGGGTCCGGGAGGACACCCGCCGGAAGGTGTTTGAAGCAGCGGAAGTGCTCCACTACTCTCCAAATGCCATCGCCCGGGCCATGGCCCGCCAGCGAACGGACAAGATCGCCTTCCTGATCTGTAAGGAGGGGGCCACGATCCTGGACGAATTCTACGCCGGCATCTGCACCGGGATCATGCGGGAGACGAACCGAAGTGACTTTGAGTTGGTCATTTCCACCGCTGCGGACTGGGACACGGCCTCCAACACCTCCAAAAACAAACAGGTGGAGGGTGTGATCCTGGGCGGCAATGCCCGACCGGATATGATCGCAGAGCTCCAGAATCGGGATCTGGCCGTGGTACTGGTAAACAACCGCATCCAGGGACTGGACATTCCCTGCGTGGTGTCGGACGAATACGGCGGGGTCCGCCAGGCGCTGGAGCACCTGATCGGCCGGGGTCATCGGAACATCGCCATGCTGGCAGGGCGCTTCTCCCCCTATATACTGGGAGAGCGGTACCGGGCCTTTCTGGAAGTCACCCAGGCCCACGGCCTGCCGGCAGACACCCGGCACATCAAGCTGTGCGATCCCACGGTGGAGAGTGCCGCAGAGGCCTGCCTGGAGCTGCTGTCCCGGCAGGACCGGCCCACGGCTATCTTCGGCGGAAACGACGTGATGGCCGCCGGAGCCATGAAGGCCGCCCTCCGCCTGGGCCTGCGGGTGCCGGAGGACCTGGCGGTGACGGGACTGGACGACAGCTCCGCCTGCGGGATGCTGGAGCCGGAGCTCACCTCCGTCCACATCGACTGCCGCCGGATGGGGGAGTTGAGCGTGGCGCGGCTCCAGGCGCTGCTGGCAGGGGAGACGGACGTCCCCCAGGTCACGGTGGTGCCCACAGAGCTGCGGGTGCGCGGCTCCAGTTGACCCGTACTTTGGAAAAATACAGAATGCCGCGGGTGCGCGGCGGGAATTCTGCCATGCGCAAAAACGAGGAGGAGAGGATATGAAAGCGAGAAAAAGAGCCGGGACAGTGGGAAAAGTCCTGGGCTGCGCCCTGCTGTTGGTGATCGCCCTGTTTCCCATCTATTGGCTGGTGGCCATGGCCATCCGCCCTACATCGGAGATGCAGGGGCATATCTCCCTGATCCCGCAGTCCCTCACCATTGAGCATTTTATCAGCCTGTTTGTCAGCAAGGGCTTCGGCCAAGCCGCCATCAACAGCCTGCAGACCACGCTGAGCTCCCTGGTGCTGTCGCTGATCGTGGGAATCTGCGCCGCCTATATCCTGGCCCGGCGGAGATTCCGCTTCGGGCTGAAGCGGCCAATGACCTATTGGGTGCTGCTGGTCCGCGTGCTGCCTCCGGTGGCCTTCACCATCCCCCTGTACACCATGTTCAGCAAGATCGGCCTGTTGAACACCAAGATCCCGGTGACGCTGGCCTGCGTGCTCATCAACGTGCCGCTGATTATCTGGTTCCTCATCAGCTTTTTCCAGGACCTGCCGGAGGAGGTGGAGGAGAGCGCCAAGGTGGACGGCGCCACAGAGTGGCAGCTCTTCCGCAAGATCGTCCTGCCCCTGGTGGCGCCGGGTATCGCCGCGGTAGCCATGCTGTCCTTCATGTACGCCTGGAATGAGTACACCTACACGGTCATCTTTACCCGCAGCCCCAGCAACTACACCGTGCCCCTGGCGCTGTCGGTGCTGAACACGGAGGACAACCTGACCAACTTTGGCCTGGTGGCCGCAGGCGGCGTGGTGTCTGTCATCCCCATCACCCTGTTTGTGATCTTTGCGCAGAACTACTTGATCTCCGGATTGTCAAGCGGTGCTGTCAAAGAGTAACAAAATACATCGCACTTCCGATCCCTGACACAACATCAAGCGGAAAAGAGTAGGAGGAAACGAAATGAAAAAACTGCTTACCCTGGTCCTGGCGCTGGCCATGACGCTGTCTCTGGCGGCCTGCGGCGGCGGTGGAGAGGACACGGCCGATGAAGGCAGCGAGGGCAGCACTTCCGGCGAGCCCACCAAGATGACCCTGATCCTGCGGGGCGGCGCCTACGGCGAGTCCCTGGAGGCCAGCCTGGCCCCCTTTGAAGCGGAGCACAACGTGGACATCGAAGTGATGCTCATGTCCTTCGACGACCTGCACACCGGCATCGCCCTGGATGCCGTCAACGAAGTTGGCACCTACGACCTGTGCATGGTGGACGGCTCCTGGATGGCCGAGTTCACTGAGAACGGCGTACTGGCCAACCTCAGCGAGATGGGATACAGCTTTGACGACGACATCATTCCCGCCACCACCACCATCTGCAAGGTGGGCGAGGACATCTACCTGGCTCCCTACTACGGCAACGTGACGGTCATGATGTACAACAAGCAGCTGCTGGCGGACGCCGGCTACGCCCCCGAGGATATCGACTCCTTCGCGGATCTGATGGACATCGCCCAGAAGACCAAGGCGGCCGACTCCAACAAGAACGGTTTCCTGATCCGCGGCGGCAGCGCCGACAACATCCTGTCCGACTTCCTGCCCCACCTGGTTGTCCACGGCGGCTGGGTCGTGGATGAGAACAACAACCCCACCGTTGACACTCCCGAGTTCAAGGCCGCCATGCAGGAGTACCTGGACCTGTACGCCCTGGGCAGCACCCTGGACAAGGACGACATCGTGGCTTCCGTGACCTCCGGCGAGACCGCCCTGGCCCAGATCTGGCCCGGCTGGTACACCCCCACTGCTGACGGTCCTGCCAACTATACCACCATCCCCACCAAGCTGACCGACGACTCCGCGCCTGTGGACGCCGTGGCCCTGCAGGGCGTGTGGTGCATCGGCATCCCCGACAACGCCCCCCACAAGGACCTGGCCCTGGAGCTGCTGGAGTACGTCATGAGCCCCGAGGTGCAGCTGGCCTCCATTGAGAACAACGGCGTGCCCTGCCGGTACAGCTGCCTGACCGATTCCACCGTGCTGGAGACCTATCCCCACCTGCAGACCGTCTGCGGCGCTCTGGAGACCGGCGTGTACCGCCCTGTGATCGAGGAGTGGACGGAGTTCACCAACATCCTGGGCACCGAGATGGACAACATCATCCAGGGCACCAAGACCATGGACGAGGCGCTGGCCTACGCCCAGGAGCAGCTGGAGCAGCTGATGGCCTGAACCCAGCCTCTCTAAAACAGAAATGACACGGCCGGCCGGGGCGCCGTCTGGCGCCCCGGCCGTTGTTCCAAAAGCCCCGGAGCCGGGCCCTGGGGCCACACCTCTCGAGTTTGTGAGGCCAATGTATGAAGAGAAACGAGATTGCAAAACTGAATAGCGCCCAGGCGGCCACAAACCGGTTCGGGATCGGAATGCTCACGCCCACCCTGATAGTCCTGCTGGTCATGACGGCCTATCCCCTGATTTTCACATTTGTATACAGCTTTACCGACTACAACTACCTGAAGGGCACGGAGAACGCCTCTTTTGTGCTGTTCGATAACTACGTCTCCCTCTTTAAAAACGGATATTTTCAGCAGGCGGTGTGGAACACCATCAAGTTCACTATCCTGGCGGTGGTACTGGAGATGGCCCTCGGCCTTCTGATCGCAGTATTTGTCAACTCCCTCAAGCGAGGGCAGAAGATTATGCGGACGCTGCTGCTCCTGCCCTATCTGCTGCCCGCCGTCACGGTGGCCCTCAGCTGGCGGATGATGCTCTCCGCCAACTACGGCATCATCAACCAGTTCCTGAAGGGACTGGGCCTGCCGGTGTTCAACTGGTTCATGGACACAAAAACGGCCTTCGGCACGATCCTGCTGATCGACGTGTGGCAGAACGTCCCCTTTGTGTTTCTGCTGCTGTACGCCTCCCTCCAGTCCGTGTCGGAGAACCAGTATGAGGCCGCCCGCATCGACGGCGCCGGCTTCTTCCAGCAGTTCTGGTACATCACCCTGCCCAACATCAAGGGCAGCCTGGCCCTGTGCGCCCTGCTGCGGACCATCGACACCTTCCGCCTGTTCGAGAAGGTGAACGTCCTCACCGGCGGTGGCCCGGCGGGCACCACCACGACCATCACTCAGTTCTTGTATACATACGGTATCAAGTCTCTGGACTTCGGCTTCGGCAGCGCCGGCGCCATCGTGATGACATTGCTGGTGCTGATCCTGTCCAGCTTCTACATCAAGCGGGCCATGGGTTGAGCGCCTATGGAAGAACTGAAGCTGACATTCGTCAACGTGGGCTATGGGGAGGCCGCCCTGCTGGAATGTCCCGACCCGGCCTTCCCCGGCGGTACCTTTGTCATGGTGATCGACGGCGGCAGCGCCGAAGCAGAAGAGTACCGGGACAGCGCCACCGGCCGTATCCCCTTGGACCAGTATCTCTCCCTGCGGGGCGTGGACCACATCGACCTGATGGCAGCCACCCATGTCCATGAGGACCACCTGTGCGGCCTGCTGCCCGCGGCGGAGAAGCTGCCTCCCGCGGCCCTCTGGCAGACGCTGCCCCCGGAGTTTTGCCGCTCCATGCGGACGCTGGACATTCCGGCGGAGGGCCTGACGCCCTCCCGGAGCAAGTTTCTCCGGGCCCTGAACGACTACCGCCGCCTCTGCCTGGGGCAGAGCTGCCCGCGCCACCGGCCTCTGGCCGGAATGGAGCTCCGGCTGTGCCGGGATCTCTTGGTTCGGGTGCTGGGCCCCTCCCGTGCACAGGCGGAGAAGCTGGCGTCCTCGTGCCGGGCACTGTATGAGGAGGCGGACCCGTCCGCTTTCTGGCAGCGCCTGGACCAGCTGGACGTGGCCATGAACAATTACAGCCTGATCCTCCTGCTGGAGTACCGGGGGACCCGGATCCTACTCCCCGGCGACACCAACTACATGGGCTATGGAGGGCTGGACCCCGCCTCCCTGCGGGCCGACCTCTTCAAGGTGGGCCACCACGGCCAGCGGGACGGTATTTCTGCAGAACAGATCCAGGCCATCGCTCCCCGGGCGGTGGTGTGCTGCGCATCCAGCGACCGCCGCTACAACAGCGCCGATCCGGCCATCCTGCAGATGATGGCGGACAGCGGCGCACGGCTGTACTTTTCCGACTGCCCGCCCGGTCCGGACGGCGCAGTCCCGCCCCCCCATCAGGCCCTGACGTTCACAGTAGGCGCCGGCGGCGCAATGGAGGGCACATACCTGTCCATCCCGGATTGAATCCCCGGTCAAATACGACATATCCGTCCGCTCCGGCACTCCACATTCTGCCGGGAGCGGGACGAAAAAAGGAGGAGAACCCCGCCTGGCTCGCGGTGCGGCAGTGTGGAGACCTGCCACAGAGGCGGACCGGCCCCGGCCGGCCGTGAGGGAACAGCTGCGGAGGCGCTGTTTCCAGAGCCTGATATCATGGCAGAAGTTATTCTGAAAAACATCAAAAAGGTCTATCCCCACCAGGAACCCGCCAAGAAGAAAAAGGGCTCTGAGGAGAAGAAGACGAACCTCCAGATTACGGATGAGGGCGTGCTGGCAGTGCAGGAGTTCAGCCTGAACATTGCGGACAAGGAGTTCATCGTGCTGGTAGGCCCCTCCGGCTGCGGCAAGTCCACTACCCTGCGGATGGTCGCCGGCCTGGAGGAGATCAGCGGCGGCGAACTGTATATCGACGGCAAGCTGATGAACGATGTGGCACCCAAGGACCGGGATATCGCCATGGTGTTCCAGAACTACGCTCTGTACCCCCACATGACTGTGCGGGAGAACATGGCCTTCCCCCTGAAGCTGAAGAAGTACCCCAAGGAGGAGATCCGCAAGCGGGTGGATCAGGCGGCGGAGGTTCTGGGCATCACGGAGTATCTGGACCGCAAGCCCAAGGCCCTCTCCGGCGGCCAGCGCCAGCGGGTGGCCATTGGCCGGGCCATCGTGCGGGAGCCCAAGGTCCTGCTGATGGACGAGCCGCTCTCCAACCTGGACGCCAAGCTGCGCAACCAGATGCGGGCGGAGATCATCAAGCTGCGCCAGCGGATCGACACCACGTTCATCTACGTGACCCACGACCAGACAGAGGCCATGACACTGGGCGACCGGATCGTCATCATGAAGGACGGCGTCATCCAGCAGATCGGCACGCCCCAGGAGGTGTTCGACCATCCCACGAACCTGTTCGTGGCGGGCTTTATCGGCACGCCCCAGATGAACTTCTTTGATGCGGAGCTGGTGAAGGAAGACGGCCGCTATGCGGTGGTTCTGGAGAACGCCCGGGTGGAACTCTCCGAAGCCAAGCAGGCGAACCTGGCCCGGAAGCAGGTCCAGCCCGGCCCCATCACGCTGGGCGTCCGGCCGGAGCACATTTCCCTGGCCGGGGATGCGTCCCAGGCGGTGCGGGGCACTGTGGACGTGGCGGAGATGATGGGCTCTGCGGTCCATCTCCACGTGGACGCCTGCGGGCGGGACACCATCGTCATCCTCCAGACCATGGATCTCCAGGGGGCGGGGCATCCGATTCCCGCCACCGGCAGCGCCCTGCCGTTCACCTTCGGCGGGAACGTGGCCCATGTCTTCGACCGGGAGACCGGCCGGAATTTGGAGGTCTGATCCGCCGCCCTGCCGTGCCGGATGCACCACGGTCAAACTCTGCTGTAAAAGGAGACGCGCTTTTCAGCGCGTCTCCTTTTTTTAGTTTCAATCAGGGCGCGGCCAGCGGCACGGCAGTGGCTGCGGGACCGTGGAAGCACAGAAGGGGACCGGCTGTTTGGAGCCGTTCTCTGGCCGCCGAACGTCAAAAACCGGCGGCCTCTGGATATCGTTCTTTTTGGGCGGGAACGGTTCGGTCAAAATCCACATTTTCAGCACCGCCCTTCCAGTCGGCACGGGCGGCGGGCAGGTGTTTTCCCGGAAAGCGGATGCCTAGCGCAATGCAAATTCATTCACCCGCGTATTTTAGAGCATCGGAGGGCGGAGCCATCCCTCCGGACAGCGAAACCCGTCAAAAGGGACATCCCAAAAAGATGCCCCTTTTGATGGCAGGGCCGGTTGGAGTCGATATTACCTCGTGAGTAAGATAAAATCGCCGCAAAGCGGCGGACCCAAACCGAAGCCCAGTGAAGTTGGTTCAGTTTGGAATCGAAAAGCAGCAGAACGAGCGCACGATAAGCTCTGCAATGAAATGAAAAAGCTCACCGCAAGCGATATGACGCTTGCGGCGAGCTGGTGCGGGTAACAGGACTTGAACCTGCACGGTTGCCCAATGGAACCTAAATCCATCGTGTCTGCCAATTCCACCATACCCGCAGAGATGATGCTGGGATAGTTGCAGTATATCACATCTCTTCCTCTTGAACAATAGGAAAATCTACGATACAATGAAATGCAGTCTGTTCAAAACCATTGAAAAGAGGAAGCGTACCATGATGACCCCACGCGTTGCTGCCATTCATGACATGTCCGGCTTCGGCCGGTGTTCTCTCACTGTGGCCATTCCTATTCTCTCCGCCATGGGGGTCCAGTGCTGCCCCCTGCCCACGGCATTTCTCTCCACCCATACCGGCGGGTTCGAGGGGTTCACCTTTCTGGACATGACCGACGAAATGTCCAAGGTGGCGGACCACTGGGCCAGCTTGGGCCTGACATTCCAGGCTGTATACAGCGGCTTCCTGGGCAGTGAGCGGCAGATCGGCGTGGTGGAGAACTTTATCTGCCGGTTCCGGGGACCGGACACCGTGGTGGTGGTGGACCCGGTGATGGGGGACTACGGCCGGGTCTACCAGACCTACACCGCCGCCATGTGCAGCGGCATGGCCCGGCTGGCGGAGCTGGCGGACGTCATCACCCCCAACCTGACGGAGGCAGCGCTGCTGCTGGGCCAGCCCTATGAGACGCTGCCCGCCGGCGAGGCGGGCCTCCGGGAGATCACGGAGCGGCTGAGCCTGGGAGGGCGGCGGTCTGTGGTGCTGACGGGCGCTTCTCTGGCCCCCGGCCGGACCGGCGCCGTCTGCTTCGACGCCCGCACCGGGAAGACGGAGGCCGTTCAGACCGCCTATGTGGCCCATGAGTTCCACGGCACCGGGGACGTGTTCTCCAGCGTCCTCACCGGGGCCCTGGTGCGGGGGGAGTCCCTCTCCTCCGCCGCCGGAGAGGCGGCGGCGTTCGTCCGTGCCTGCGCGGAGCGGACCGCGGCGGAAGACCTGCCTATGCGGGAGGGCGTAGATTTTGAACCCCTGCTGGGTCTGCTGATTCCCGGAAAGGAGACCGTATGACCGAATTCCCCTCTCTGCGGCGGCTGAACGTATCCTATACGCTGGTCCACGTGGTCTACTGGGCCATGTTTGCCATCTTCGCGGGCTACCAGACCTCTCTGCTGCTGGGGCGGGGCTTTACCAGCGGGGAGGCGGGGATCTTTGCCTCCATTCGCTGCTTTGCCGGCATTTTGGCTCAGCCGTTGCTGGGAGGCTGGGCGGACCGCCACCCGGAGGTGCCGATCAAACGCCTGCTGAACGCCTGTCTGGTGCTGGCCCTGGGGGTGAATGTAGTATTCTACACCACCCGCCCCGGCTTCTGGGGCACCGCCCTGATCTTCCTGACCCTGGGCATTCTGGAGCTGAACGCCTATCCTCTGCTGGACTCCATGGCGGTACAGTTCATCGCCGCCGGGGTGGACATGTCGTACAGCCTCAGCCGTGGGCTGGGGTCTCTGTCCTATGCCCTGGCCTGCGTTGCGTGCGGCCAGCAGGCGGTGCGCTTCGGAACAGAAAGCCTGCTGCTGACCCACATGGCGCTGCTGGTGCTGATGATCGCGGTGGTGGCCCTGTACCCTGCCTTTCCCAAAGATGCCTTGCAGGCCCAGGGCGGGGGAGAGCGGCCCCACTCCATATTGTACATTCTGAAAAGCAGCCGCCCCTTCACCCTGACGCTGGTGAGCCTGTTCTTCACCCTGGCGGCCATTATGCCCATCGTCAGCTTCATGGTGAACCTCGTCTCAGACCGGGGCGGCGACGAGGGGCACCTGGGTCTGGCACTGTTTCTGATGGGGGCGTCGGAGCTGCCCGCGGCGCTGCTGTTCACGCCGCTGTTCCGCCGCTTCGGCGCGGCGGGGACCCTGCGGATGTCCATCTGCTTCATGGCGGTGAAGCCCCTGCTGTTCCTGCTGGCCCCCGGCCTCTCCGGACTCCTGCTGGTGCAGCCCGTCCAGCTGCTGGGGTACGGGCTGTTCACCCCCGCCTCGGTCTACTACGCCAACGCAAACGTCTCCCCGGTGGACCAGGTGAAGGGCCAGTCCATTATGATGATCGCCTCCAACGGCCTGGGGGCCATGTTCGGCAACTTCCTGGCGGGGTACGCCATCGACTGGGGCGGCGCCGACGCCATGCTGGGGATGTGCCTGGTCTTCGGCGTCATCGGCGTGCTGTTCATGCTGGCGGCAGGGCGGAGCAAGACATAAAAAGAGCGGCACGGCGGTTGCCGTGCCGTTTTCTATATGGCGAGAAACTCTGGAAAGCCCTTGATTTTCCATTCTCCATCGGTTAAACTGAATGCGGAAGCATAAACTGCGGCAGGGCATAGCGGGCGGCCACCCGCTATGTCCCTGTGATGAGTGTCATGACCACTCAACACAACAGTCATCTGACTGCACCGTATTTCCCATTATACCGGCGGGGTGCGCTTTTTTCAAGTGCGAACCCGGGGAGTGGGCGTTGTGTTGCGCTTTGATCCAGAAGATCAGGCGGTGTTGAGTCCTGCGCTCAACACCGCCTTTGTGTTTCCGGCAGACACCGGGGACGGGTATCCGTCCCCGGGAACGTCTGTTGGACCGGATCTTTCCGGATTTTTTACTTGACCTTCCCCTGGGGGGAAGGTGTATCCTGGCACTGTCATCTCGCCGGAGCGTCCGGCACAAACGCCCTGTGGGGCGGGAAAGGAACTGTTATGAACGTACTTCACACTCGCTGGAGAGCCCTGGTTCTGGCCCTCCTCCTGGCCGTGAGCCTGGCGGTCCCCGCCGCGGCGGCGGAAACCGAGATCGCCGCGGAGGACCTGCAAACCCTGGCGGACACCGCCGCCTCTTACGCCGCCCAGTACGGCGGCGCGCAAAGCCTGCAATACGCGCTGTGGCAGGATGGGGAGATCGTTCTCACCGGCCAGACCGGCACCTTCTCCCGGTCCGAAAACCGCCTGATGACCGGGGACGAGCTGTACGGCATCGGATCCGTCAGCAAGATCTACACCACCGTGGCGGTGATGCAGCTGGCGGAGGACGGCAAGGTCTCTCTGGACGCCCCGGTGACCCAGTATCTGCCGGACTTCAAAATGGCGGACGAGCGTTACAAGGACATCACCGTTCGGATGCTGCTGAACCACTCCTCCGGCATCCTGGGCACCGGCCTCTCTGACGCCATGCTGTTCGGCGAGGCCAGCACACGCGCCCATGACACCCTGCTGGAGAAGCTCTCCACCCAGCGGCTGGCGGCGGACCCCGGCGCCTTCAGCGTCTACTGCAACGACGGCTTCTCCCTGGCGGAGCTGGTGGTGGAGGCCATCACTGACATGGACTTCATGGACTATGTGGACGAACATATCCTGGCCCCTCTGGACCTGGACCGCACCTTTGCTCCCGGCGGGGACTTTGACGCCAACGATTTGGCCCCCATCTACCGGGGCACCGACCCCCGCGCCCTGCCCCAGGATGCCCTGAACGCCATCGGTGCCGGAGGCATCTATGCCACGGCTTCCGATCTGGCGTCCTTCGGCGGTGCCCTGACAGGCACGGAGCTGCTGCGCCAGTCCTCTCTGGACGCCATGGCCTATCCGGAGTACGGCCGGGGCCTGTGGCCCGAAAGCGGAGAGCCGGACTCCCTGGCCTACGGCCTGGGCTGGGACAACATGGAGTGGTATCCCTTCTGCCAAAGCGACATCCAGGCCCTGGTGAAAGGCGGTGACACCCTGTACTACCACGCCGGCCTGGTGGTCCTGCCTGAGTATGACATGGCCGCGGCTGTGGTCAGCTCCGGCGGCGTGTCCACCTATGACCAGCTGGCCGCCAATCAGATCCTCATCGCCGCTCTGGCGGAGGAGGGCGTCACCGTGGACCAGACTGTAAAGGCCCTGCCCGCGGCGGAGTCCGCCGCCATGCCCGCGGAACAGCTGGAAAACGCCGGGTACTACGGCTCCACCTCCGCCCAGTATCAGGTGGATATCCAGGCCGACGGCACTTTGACCATGTCCTACCTGAACTATCCCACCTCGATCCCCGCCCAGACCTTCACCTATTGCAGCGACGGCTCCTTCCGGGATTCCACCGGGTTGTCCTACATCTCCTTTGTGAAAGAGCGCAACGGCCAGACCTATCTGTACCAGCAGGCCGTCTCCCCTCTGCCGGGCCTGGGGGCGCTGCCCATCGCCAACTACGCCGCCGTGAAGCTGCCGGAGAACGATCTCTCTCCTGAGGTAGCCGCCGCCTGGGACAGCATCGCCACCTTGGGTATCCTGCCCATGAACGAGCCATACAACTCCCAGACCTTCCTGGCGCTGGCGGACGCCGCCGCGGTCGCGGAGGTGCCGGAAACGATCCCCGGCTATATCGGCGCCGCCCGGATCGTGGACGAGACCACCGCCCGCTCTGAGATCCAGGTGCCCGGCGTGGGCAGCCGGGACGGCGTGGACTACCAGCTGGAGGAGCGGGACGGCGTCCTCTGGATCAATGCCAAGGGCAGCCTCTACATGGATGCGGCCGCAGCGCCCACGCTGTTCACTGGCTCCGGCGCCTCCTACACCACCATTCAGGAGGATGGCTATGCCCGCTGGTACCAGGTCGGCGATGCCGCCGGCAAGACCATGACCGTGCAGGTGCCGGAGAATTCCGGCTTCTGGGTGTATGACGGAAATGGCCAGGTGACTGCCTCCTCCGTCCTGTGGGGCGACACCACCGTCACCTTGCCGGAGGATGGAACGATTGTCTTTGCCGGTGATCCCGGCGCCCGCTTCCACCTGCGCTTCCAGGGATAACGTCTCCAGGACATGAAAAACGCGCCGCTTCTGCGGCGCGTTTTTTCAGTTCAGCGGTCCGAATGAGACCAGGCCCGAGGCTGGTTGTAGGGGCGGTACGTGGATGTGAGCACATTTTCAAAGATCGGCGCGTCGGGCACCTCCACCCGTCTGAGGATCTGCTCGCCCGCAGCCTGCCCCAGGTCCTCCACCGGCTGGATGATGGAGTCCATCTGATTGGCGTACAGGGCGTACACATCGGAGTCATAGTCCACAAAGCTCACCAGGTCGATGTCCTGGGCCAGCTGGATGCCCTTCTGGTGGAGATAGATGATGGTCTCCGAGGCCATCAGCCCCTGACAGACGATGATGGCGTCGCACTTGCGCTCCAGCAGCTGGTCCAGGCAGGCGCAGGCGCTGTTCTCCAGGGAGTCGCCATATTGGATTAAATGCTCATCCTCCGGCAGGCCACAGTCCGCCACAGCCTGCCGATAGGCGGAGATCCGCTCCTGCGTGCTGGAGAGGCGGGGGAGGCCGCCGATGATGCCGATCCGCTGGTCGCCCTTTCCCGCCAGCCGGCATACACTGCGGTAGATGGGCTGGAAGTTGGACACGCAGACGGAGGAGTACTTCTTCGTCTCAAAGATCCGGTCCACCAGCACCACCGGAAATCCTGCGGGGATCAGGGCGTCGAACCGCTGGAAATCGTCCATGGTGCTGGCCACCAGCAGCCCGTCCACCAGTCCCGCCGTCAGCAGGCGGATGTTGGTCTCCTCCCGGTCCATATTCTCCCGGGTATTGGCGATGATGAGCTGGTAGCCGTTGGCGGAGAGATATTTTTCCACAGACTCAATCATGGTTGCGAAGAATTTATTGGCGATATCGGGCACAATAAAGCCGATGATCTTTTTCTTTCCCGTGCGGAAACTGCGGGCGGAAGCGTCCGGTGTGTATCCCAGCTCCTCGATGGCCCGGTAGACCTTCTCTTTCGTCTCGTTGGACACATACCGGGTATTGTTGATGGTGTGGGACACGGTGGCGGTGGACACTCCCGCCAGCTTCGCCACATCGCTGATGGTCACCTTCATGGGACAGCCTCCTTGCGCAATGGTTTATTGGTTTACGCAAATAATTAGCCACTTCAGTATAGGACAGCTTTCCCTCCGCGTCAAGCCCCTTTTCCCCCTGTTTCGTGTAAAAATTGTGAAATATGCCCTTTTTCTTATGGATTATCCACAACCTGCCGCAGAAAATGTTATCTGAATTGACAGTTGCAAAAAGGTCGACCGTATGATAATATACTTGTGCGATTATTAGAAAACGTTTACGCAAACGTTTTGACGGCGCGCCGCCGGTGCGTCTGATTTTGTGAAAGGAGTCTTTCCGATATGAAAACCAAGATTGGCATCAATGGCTTCGGCCGCATTGGCCGCCTCGTCTTCCGCGCCGCCCTGACTCATGACGATGTAGAGGTCGTCGGCCTGAACGATCCCTTCATGAACCCCGAGTATATGGCCTACATGCTGAAGTATGACAGCGTGCATGGCAAGTTCCCCGGCGAGGTCTCCGCCGAGGACGGCGCCCTGGTGGTCAACGGCAAGAAGTATCCTGTCTTTACCGCTATGGAGGTCAAGGACATTCCCTGGGCTTCCGTGGGTGCGGAGTATATTTGCGAGTGCACCGGCAAGCACCTGACCAAGGAGCTGTGCCAGGGTCACATTGACGCTGGCGCCAAGCACGTGGTCATGGGCGCCCCTTCCAAGGACGATACGCCCATGTTCGTCATGGGCGTCAACAACAGCAAGTACACCTCTGATATGACGTTCGTATCCAACGCCTCCTGCACCACCAACTGCCTGGCCCCCATCGCCAAGGTGCTGAATGACAAGTTCGGCATCGTGGAGGGCCTGATGACCACCGTCCACTCCGTCACCCCCACCCAGAAGCTGCTGGACGGCGCCTCCCTGAAGGACTGGCGCGGCGGCCGTGCCGCCACCGGCAACATCATCCCCTCCTCCACCGGCGCCGCCAAGGCCGTGGGCAAGGTCATCCCCGAGCTGAACGGCAAGCTGACCGGCATGTCCATGCGCGTCCCCACTCTGGACGTCTCCGTGGTGGACCTGACCGCCAAGCTGGCGAAGCCCGCCTCCTATGAGGAGATCTGCAAGGCCATGAAGGAGGCCTCTGAGGGTGAGCTGAAGGGCGTGCTGGGCTACACCGACGAGCCCGTTGTGTCCTCCGACTTCCTGGGCGATTCCCGCACCTCTATCTTCGATGCGGATGCCGGCATCGCTCTGACCGACACCTTCGTGAAGGTCGTCTCCTGGTACGACAATGAGTGCGGCTATTCCAACAAGATGGTGGAGCTGATTCGCTATATGTCCTCTGTGGACCACAAGTAAGATCGACGCAGAAGCTCCCGGGCCATTTGGCCCGGGAGCTTTTTTCACATTCCGCAGAGGAAAGGGCCCGCAGCACGCGGCAGGGGAGGGGCCGCCCGGTGTTCTGCCGCTTTCCCAGCCCTTCAGGGCAGAAAAATTCATGCGGTGTGAACGCACATAAGAATGGGGCGCTCCGCCAGATCCCGGCAGCTTTATGCATCCGGCCCACGGGCCGGACCGGGTCACCGTACCGCCGGAGACGGCACACAGTCTGTTTCGGTGCTTCTGCGCAGCAAAAAAGCGCCCTCCGGCGCCCCAACAGGCTTTCAGCTTCCGCATCCCTGCTTTTTGCCGGATGCCCTCTATACAGCACAACCCCCCGCTCGCTCCAACGACGAACGGGGGGCCTACTTCTGGATCGGAGTTTCCAATATGCATTACCTCTTGCTTTCTTGAGATACCGTCCGGATGCTGGGGAAACAGGGGAACTCAGGGGTTTGCCAATCCATAAAACATCGGTACACGCAGACGTCTGCTCTGGTTGCTACCAAAACTCGATTCTCGTGTGGCTCATCATCGTGAGGTGTGTTTCGTCTTTGGGTTCTTCCGGAGTTTCGCGTTTTGAGGAATTCCTCGATTCCGAACGGTGCAGGGATGATTGGGAATCTCTGAGCTAACTAGCCCATGGGACTCACTCCTTTCCTGTGTCTATAATGTACAATAGATTTCTTTTACTGTCAAGTGCTTTTGTGTATTTTTACGCTTTCCATAAATCGAAATCAATTACCGTGAGCAAAATGCACAAAGGTGCGGGCCAAACTGCTCAACTCCGCAGCTGGCACAAAAACGCCCCGGGGGAGAGAGCTGCATCCCGAAGGAACGCCAGGCGCAGCGCCTCCAGGTTCTCTTCACTGTGCTCCACTTCACAGCAAAGGCGGCGGACAGCCTCCCAAAAGCCACATACTGCCGTCAGGCGCTGTGCCGTCAGGACCATCAGCACGCAGAACTGCGCCTGCCCCAGCAGGTCGCCGTCGTTGACCGCCTTCAGGAGATACCGGAATGCAAAGTATGTGCCCAGCCGCTCCAGCAGCGTCTCCGGCACGGCGGCGGGCGGCGCCTCCTCCGCCCTGTGCAGGAGCTCCCGCCAGTCCCCGTCCAGGGCCTCCAGCTTGGACAGCACCCGCAGGGCGTGTGGAAACAGGCCAGGCCCGGGCGGTACCGCCGTCTCCTGCTTCTTCCAGTCCGCTGCCAGAACCGCAAGGTCCTCTGTCCGGTCCTCATCCAGCAGGATTTGCGCCTCCGCAGCCAGGAGCAAAAATGCCTCCAGCCGCTCCTGCAGGGGACGAGGCCGATCCGCCAGCTCCCGAAGCATCCGCTCCCGCAGGGGCAGGAGGCCGCAGAGCCACGGGTCTCCCGGTTCCTCCGGCTCCGCCGTCTCCCGTTCCAGGAAGGACAGCGGGGCGGTGGAGCCAAGCAGCAGGTCACAGGCTGCCGGGCAGGAGGCACAGAGGCTGACCTCCCGAAAGGGGCCGTACTCCTCAATGAACCGGGGGTGGGTCCGGCAGGTCAGGGACGTGGCCTCGGCTCCCAATATCCGGTGGATCTCGCACAGATTCTCCCGGTTCAGAAAGGGGCACCGGCCGCCCCGGAGGGGGAAGCAGAAATCCCCCTCCTCGTCCGTCTGGAGCGCCTCCCGCAGCCGCTCCCCCAGGGAGCCGGGGGTCTCCTGATAGCGGCGGGCGGTCTCCTCGTCCACCACCACCTCCCACTTTTCGCAGCAGGTGTGGGGGCAGGCCCCCGCCAGACAGTGAAACGCCTCATAATAATCCGGCACTCGGGTCAGCATGGCGCTCTCCTCCTCAGTCAGTCTGCTCCATCTGCTGAAGCAGGTGGAAATGGTTTTTTTGAAACGTCAGCACACCCTCGTCCCGGAGCTTTCCAAGCGCGGTAGACATGGCGCTGCGGTCCACCGCCAGATAGTCTGCCAGCTGTTGGCGGTCCAGCGGGATATCAAACTCCGGCCCTCCGGCCTGCATGGCCTGGGCGGACAGATAACTGAGCAGCTTGTCCCGGGTGGTGCGGCGGGCCATGTGGCCGATCTTCCGGGTGAGGGTCAGATTCCGCCCCGCCAGAATGGTCAGCAGGTTCCGGGTGAATTCCGCGGCGCCCGGCCGGGCACAGGACAGCGCCTGTACGCTGTTGAGAAACAGCACCTCCGCATCCGCTGCCGCCAGCACGGCCACCTCCAGCGGCTCACCGCCCAGACAGGCATAGGCCTCCGCAAACACCTCTCCGGACCGGGCGAGGCCCACAATGGTGCGGCTCCCCCAGAAATCCTCCTTGACGATATGCAGCGTCCCGGAGAGGACCAGCCCCAGCCGGTCCGCCCGCTCTCCCCGCCGCAGGACCACTTCACCCCGGCCACAGCGGCGCTTCCGTGCGCCCAGGCCCTCCAGCAGCGCAGGCAGCGCCTCCTGCGGAATCCCGCGGAACAACGGCGTCCGGAGAAGAAGCGCGGTAGAAACTTCCATACCATTTCCTCCATTCCGTTGTAAAAACAACATACTTTTTTGTCCCATTGTACGATACTAGGTCTCAGAAAGCAAGCAAAACGTTTGAAACCCCAAAAAGGAGACACACTATGGTAAGAAGGATCATCGAGATCGATCAGGAGAAATGCAACGGCTGCGGCGCCTGTGCCGCAGCCTGTCACGAGGGTGCCATCGGCATGGTGGACGGCAAGGCGGTCCTGCTGCGGGACGACTACTGCGACGGTCTGGGAGACTGCCTGCCCACCTGCCCCACCGGAGCCATCACGTTTGTGGAGCGGGAGGCCGCAGCCTATGATGAAGCAGCTGTCCTGGCAAAGAAGGCGGAGGCCCTGAAAGGCACCGCGCCGCGGCAGGCGCCGCCCTCCGGCGGCTGTCCCGGTAGTATGGCCCAGACCCTCCGTCCGGCGGTGGCTCAGGCCGTTTCCGCGCCGCAGGACGGCGCGGTGTCCCACCTGGCCCAGTGGCCGGTGCAGATCAAGCTGGTGCCTGTGGAGGCCCCCTGGTTCAACGGTGCCCGGCTGCTGATCGCGGCGGACTGCACGGCTTATGCCCGGGCGGACTTCCACCAGCGGTTCATGCGGGGCCGCATCACGCTGATCGGCTGCCCCAAGCTGGATGAGGGAGACTATGCCGAAAAGCTGACGGAGATCCTTCGCCGCAACGATATCCGGGAGCTGACCATCGTGCGGATGGATGTCCCCTGCTGCGGCGGTATGCAGCGGGCAGCGGAGACGGCCCTGCGGCAGAGCGGCAAGTTCATTCCCTGGCAGGTGGTGACACTGGGCCGGGATGGAAATATTCTGGAATAATAGGAGTGACCAATATGAACGCAACAGTAAATGAGAACTGCATCGGCTGCGGCCTGTGCGCCGGCACCTGCCCGGAGGTATTCCACATGGGCGACGACGGGCTGGCCCACGGCAGCGGCATCCCGGAGGGCCAGCTGGAGGCGGCCCAGGAGGCCCGGGACGGCTGCCCGGTCAGCGCCATCAGCATCGAAGCATGAAAGCAGGCCCTGTCCACATGGACAGGGCCTGCTTTCATGCCGGTCTTGCGGTGCAGGTCCCAGTATACCGTTAAAACAGCCCGGTCTGGGAATGCGCCCGCGGTGAAGTCGCACAGCCTGTAATTCCCGGCCGGGTCTTCCAGCTGAATTTCCCCTTCTTGTGAAAAGGCGAATCGAAAACCGACGGTTTTCTGAAACCGGCCTCCGGGAGCTGTGCGTTTCCCTTGCAGCCCCAATCCCTGTGCCCCGTTGTGATAGGACGGCACCAAGCGGAAGCCCGAATTACCGCACCAGCGAATGGGCTGCGGGCAGCCCTGCGGCGGGGCTGCCCCTGCTGGCCGCAGAAGGAAAGGGGGGGCGCACCGGAAGGCAAGTTCCCCACCCCCGCGGGGACTGGGTCGCCGCGCCCAGGCAGAAGCAGGCCGGGCCTCAAGAGGCCCGGCCTGCTTTAACGGATTTCCCGCCTTTGGACTGTGCGCACTGCCCGGGGCAGCTCACAGGTTGGTGTCCAGCACGCCGCTAAACGCCTGGGGCGGCATCACGCCCACCTTCCGGTCAAATTCCTGGCCGTTCTTCAGGAACACCACCGTGGGGATGCTCATGACTCCGAACCGCCGGGCCAGATCCGGCTCCTCATCCACGTTCACCTTGCCCACAAGGACCTTACCCTCGTACTGGTCTGCCAGGGACTCGATCACCGGAGAGAGCATCTTGCAGGGGCCGCACCAGTCGGCCCAGAAGTCCACCATCGCCAAGGGGGCCGCCGCCACGGCGGCGTCAAATTCCGCAGTCTTGAAATGCTTGATTCCCATACGTCATGTCTCCTTTATACACTCAAATTTGATGTTGTACGTTCAGCTCTGTTTTTCCCGGCGCTCCTGAGCCGCCGCCCAGGCCGCCGCACTCTGCCCGGCGATCAGCCCATCTCCCGCGGCCTTGGAGACCTGAAGGGGACCGCCGGTGCAGTCTCCCGCGGCAAACAGGCCGGGGAGATTGGTGGCCATACGCCGGTCCACCGTCACATAGCCCTGTTCCACCGCCAGCCCCGGGAACAGCTCCGTGGGGGCCATGGTGGGCCGCAGGATGAACACGCCCTCCGCCGGAATGGTCCGGCCGTCGCAGGTGACGGACTCCACCCGGCCGTCGCCCCGGATCTCACACTGCTTGGGGCGGTCGAAATAGGTCACGGAGCAGCCGATTTTCTGGAGAAACTCCGCCTCCTGCCGGGCGGTGTCGGTGTATCCCACCACCGCCACCGGCTTGCCCCGGTAGAGCATCCCGTCGCAGGTGGCGCAGTAGCTGACGCCCCGGCCCAGAAGCTCCGCCTCGCCGGCAAACTTCTTCCCGCGGGCCACGCCCGCCGCCAGCACCACAGCCCTGGCGTTGTACATATCCGGCCCCACGCTGACATACCAGGCGTCCGGCATCTGCACGGCGTTCAGCACCTTGCCCGCCAGAAACTCCACCCCCGCCTGCTCCGCGTGGCGGCGCATGGCGGCCAGCATCTCCGCGCCGGACAGGCCGGGCAGGCCCAGGTAGTTGTCCACCTTCTCCGCCCGCCAGAGAGGATTTTCCTCCAGGGGATTAGAGACCACCAGTGCGCTGCGCCCCCGTGCCCGGACGTTGATGGACGCGGACAGCCCCGCGGGGCCGCCGCCGATCACCAGCACATCATAGGACATAGGAGTCCGCCTCCTCTCCCAGCAGGTCGGCCACCAGGGAGGCCACCTCCCGGGACGCCACCTGATAGTATACCTCATTTCCGGACCGTTCCGCCGTCACCACATTGGCCGCCCGCAGCTTCTGCAGATGCTGGGAGATGCAGGACTGGGACATGCCGGTGGACGCCTCCATGCAGCCCACATTGTGGCACCCGGAAATCAGCAGGCCGTGGACGATCTGCAGCCGGATGGGGTTGGACAGGGCCTTCAGCAGCGATGCCCGCTCCTCATAGTCGATCTGCTCTTCCACGATTCCACCGCCTCTCTCTTGGATTCTGGTATTAGATTATCAGAATATTCTCATTTTAGAAGTGGTTTATGCAACACTTTTGGAATTTTTTGCAGGGCCGGCCTCCCGGCTCGTCCGGGCAAGAGACCGTTGCTTTTGCACCGGAAGTCTGCTACACTGAATACGGTATATACGCAAGCTGAGAGCCGGCAGAGCGTACGCTCCACCGGCTCCCTATTCAAAAAAGCGGCGGCGCCCCGCCCAGGGGCGGACGCTGCGCGGAAGTGCAGACTGGGGGGCGGCCTGCCGCTCGGGGTATCCTATGCGCCGGGTTCTTCCCGCGCCACAGGGCCCGGCAGCCCGATTCCGTCCGGTCTGCCGCCGGAATGAAAGAAAAGAGGGGCTTTCCATGATAAAAATCGCACCGTCCATCCTCTCCGCGGATTTTGCCAATCTGGAGCGGGATATCCAGCGCATCTCCACCGCCGATTACGTCCATGTGGATGTGATGGACGGCATGTTCGTCCCCAACATTACCATCGGTATCCCGGTGGTGAAATCCATCCGCCCCACCACGGCGCTGCCCCTGGATGTTCACCTGATGATCGTGGAGCCGGGCCGGTATGTGGAGCAGTTCTGCGACGCCGGCGCCGACCTGGTGACGGTCCATGTGGAGTCCGACACGGAGGAAAAGCTCCACGACGCCATTGCCAGGATCCACGCCAAGGGCAAGCGGGCCGGTGTGGTGCTGAAGCCGAAAACGCCTGCGGAGACGGTCCTGCCCTTCCTGAATGAGGTGGAACTGGTGCTGGTGATGACGGTGGAGCCGGGCTTCGGCGGCCAGAAATTCATGGCGGATATGATGCCCAAGGTCTCCGCCATCCGCCGCTGGATCGATGAGAAGAACCCCGGCTGCGAGCTGGAGGTGGACGGCGGCGTGGATCCCGTCACCTGCAAGACCTGCATCGCCGCCGGCGCCAATGTGCTGGTGGCCGGCAGCGCCGTCTACAAGGCTGACGATATCCCCGCCCGCATCGCGGAGCTGCGGGGCTGAGGGCGCGCGCCATGCGGAATCTGCACGATCTGCCCAGGGTCCGGCTGGGCGTGTTTCCCACCCCGTTTTACCGGCTGGACCGGCTGAGCGAGCAGTACGGCCGGGGCATTTGGATCAAGCGGGATGACCTGTGCGGCGTGGCCCTGGGCGGCAGCAAGGTCCGCAAGCTGGAATTCGTTCTGGCGGAGGCCCTGGACCAGGGGTGCGACACGGTATTCACCACCGGCGGCGCCCAGTCCAACCACGCGGCCCTCACCGCCGCCTGCGCCGCGCGGCTCGGGATGAAGTGCATCCTGCTGCTGAAGCGCCGGGGCGTCACGGAGCACCGGGGCAATCTGGTGCTGGACGAGCTCTTCGGCGCCGAGGTGCGTCTGCTGGACATGGATTCCTATGACGAGATCTATGCAGAGATGCACCGGATCGGCGGCACGCTGGAGCAGGCGGGGCACAAGTGCTGCTATATTCCCGTGGGCGCCTCCACGGCCCTCGGCGCCGTGGGCTACGTGAGCGGCGCCCGGGAGATCGCCGTCCAGGCCATGGCTGCGGGCGTGCGGCTGGGACACATCGTCTCCGCCACCGGCTCCGGCGGCACGGCCGCTGGGCTGCTGCTGGGAGCCGGGCTGTTTCTGCCCGGTGTGAAGGTCACCGGCATCGCCGTGGACAGCGGCCCCTTCGACAAGATCGTCCCCCGCCTGGCAGGGGAGGCCGCAGCACTGCTGGAGTGCCCCTTCCAGCCGGAAGAGAATGCATTTCAGATGGTGGAGCACATGGGCCCCGGCTATGCCCTGCCGAATCCGGAGGATACCCCCTATATCGAGGAGCTGGCCCGGACGGAGGGCATCCTGCTGGATCCGGTCTACACCGGGAAGGCCTTTGCCGGCATGGTGCAGCTGCTGCGCCGGGGAGCTTTTGATGGGCAGGACGACCTGCTGTTCGTCCACACCGGCGGCACGGCGGCCCTGTTCGCCATCGATCTGCCCCGGTGATCGCCTCTTTTTCCCATACCCGGCCGGAGACCGGATACGAACCCTTTGAAGGAGCATCAGACCATGGAATATTTCCCCGCACCTCTTGAAAAACTGGTGGAGCAGTTTGCCCGCCTGCCGGGCATCGGCGGCAAGTCTGCCCAGCGGCTGGCCTTTTACGTGCTGGGCCTGCCGGAGGCGGAGGCCAGGGAGTTCGCCGACGCCATCCTGGACGCCAAGAAAAGCGTCACCTGCTGCCCGGTGTGCCAAAACTTTACCGCCGGGGGGCTGTGTCCCATCTGCGCCTCCCCCAAGCGGGATGGCTCCGTTATCTGCGTGGTGGCGGATCCCCGGGACGTGGCCGCCATAGAGCGGGCCAGGGAGTACAACGGCCGGTATCACGTGCTCCACGGCGTCATCTCTCCCATGAACCACGTGGGGCCGGACGACCTGGCCATCAAATCCCTGGTGGAGCGGGTGGCCAGCGGCGAGGTGAAGGAAGTCATCATGGCCACCAATCCGGACACGGAGGGGGAGGCCACAGCCATGTACATCGCCAGGCTCTTAAAGCCCTTTGACGTGCGGGTGACCCGCCTGGCCTACGGCATTCCCGTGGGCGGACATCTGGAGTTCGCCGACGACGCCACGCTGATGCGGGCCCTAGAGGGCCGCCGGGAGATCTGAGCGCCCCGCCCCCTAAATAAAAACGCCGGATGGAAACCCATCCGGCGTTCGTTTTTTCATTTCTCCTTGGGCAAAATCAGGTTCAGCAGCACCGCCATGATAGTTGCGATCATCACGGGAGACTGTCCGAACACCATGGTGAACGCCTCCGGGAACTGGCTGAGGGCCTCGGAGGCCTGGGAAATCCCCACGCCCAGAGCAGCAGAGAGACCCACAATGGTGGTGTTCCGGGCCGTCAGGTCCTGGGAGGCGATGAGCTTCATGCCCGTCATGGCAATGGTGGAAAACACCGTCACTGTGGCGCCCCCCAGCACGCACTGGGGAATGGTGGTCAGCAGCGCCGCAAATTTGGGGGAGATGCCCGCCAGCAGCAGGAATCCCCCGGCAATGGCGAACACCGTCCGGTTCACCACCTTGTTGGTGGTGACGATGCCCACATTTTGGGAGTAGGTAGCCGTGGGCAGGCCGCCCATCAGCGCCGTCAGGATATTGCTGGTGCCATAGGCGATGATACCGCCCTGGAGCTCCTGGTCCGTGGGATCCCGGTCCAGGCCGCCCACGGTGGTGGCGGTGAAGTCGCCGATGGCCTGGATGGAGTTGATGGCAAACAACAGCCCGATGGCCACACAGGAGGCTGGATCGAACTTCAGACCGAAGTGTAGGGGCTCCGGCAGGGCGAACCAGGCAGCATTTCCCACGTCGGCAAAGCTGACCATGCCGAAGCAGAGCGCCACCGCATAGCCGAACAGCATCCCGATCAGGATAGAAGCCAGCTTGCAGATGCCCTTGGCCTTGTGGTTCAGCACCAGCACGGCAGTCAGCGTCAGGGCCGCGATCAGCCAGTTCTGCCAGGAGCCATATACCAGCGCCTCCGTCAGCCCCTGTTGCGCCACCACGGATTCATAGGTGTTGCCGGTGCCGCCGGCCATGTAGTTGATGGCGGTAGGGTAGAGGGAGAGGCCAATGGTGAACACCACCGTGCCGGTAATGACCGGCGGGAACAGCCGGCGGATCTTCTTGACGAACACGCCCACCAGCACAGCCACGATGCCGCCCACGATCATGGCGCCGGCAATGGCCGCCACTCCGCCGCCGGAGGCGGCGATGGCCTGCATACTGGGAACATAGGCAAAGCTGACACCCAGGATCACCGGCAGGCCAGAGCCGAACCGCCCGCCGATGGGATACAGCTGGAGGAATGTGCACACGGCGGACATCACCAGGGATGCCTGGATCAGCAGCACCTGCTCCTCCTGGCTGAGGCCGATGGCTCCGGCGATGATGATAGGCGGGGTGACACACCCCACGATCATGGCCACCAGATGCTGCAGGGCCAGGGAGAGCGAGGTGCCGAGGGGCGGAATTCCCCGGGGCTGAAACAGCAGCTCCCGGCGGTCAAAGCGAGACTCCATGGGCAGGACTCCTTTCGGGCGGAAACTCCGCGCGTTCTGTGGTGCGGAAGTCGGGGCTTGAGGCTTCTGCTCTTATGATACCATGGATTTCTCCAAAAGCAAACAAAATTTTTGGTAACCTGAAAAAATAATTGGTTGTTTCGACAAAAGGGCGCCCCGGCTTTGACCGGGGCGCCCTTTTAATCAGTCTGCGATGGTGGGTACCGCGTCCGCGGGGATAGGGCAGGTGTAGCCTGCCGCCGTCCGGCGCTGAAACTCCGTCTTTGCCTCCTCCAGCAGGGCCGGGTCCGTCAGCAGGTCAATGGCGGCCGCCGCCAGGACCTTGCCGGCATGGAGGGCCGCCTTGTGGCCGATGTCTGTCCGGCCGCAGGAGACATTCTGCCAGCTATGGCCGGGGCAGCCGTTGGGCCAGGCGGCCACGTGGATCTGTGCAGTAGGGCACTGCCAGCTGACGTCGCCCACATCCGTGGAGCCGGGCTGGAAGGCGTCCCCCTGGTACAGGGGCAGCAGAAAGCGGTTCATGGCGTGGCCGGCCTGGGCCCGCCTGGCCTGGGCATCCGCCGCGTAGTCCAGATCATACTGGCTGCCCACGCCCGGCGCCCGCTCACTGCCGGAATAGGTCCCGGCCAGGCTGTCGGCAAAGGCCAGCTCCTCCGGCGTGTAACTGGGGACCCCCAGGGCCTCGAAATTTCGGTAGAGGACCCGCTCCAGGGCGTGGTTCGTGACGGTGTCCGCCAGGCCGTCGATGAATTTCTTCTCCACCGTAGTCTCAGTCATCAGAGCTGCGCCCTGGGCGATCTTGTCCACCCGGGCCTGCAGCTCCACGGCCTCCGCCACATGATTGGACCGGACCATGTACAGCACGCTGGCCCTGGGCTGGACCACGTTGGGACTCCGGCCGCCGGCATCGGTGATGGCGTAGTGGACCCGAGCCTTGTCACTCATGTGCTCCCGCAGGAACTGGACGCCCACGTTCATCAGCTCCACCGCGTCCAGGGCGCTGCGGCCACGGTCCGGGTCTCCGGCGGCATGGGCCGCCACGCCGGTGAAGTGGTACTGGGTTTGGATGCAGGAGTTGGAGGAGCCGGTAAGCACCTCGTTGGCGTCGTCCGGGTGCCAGGTGAGGGCCGCATCCAGACCGTACCATAGCCCATCCCGGGCCATAAATGCCTTGGCGGCGCCGCCCTCCTCGCCGGGGCAGCCATACAGTACCACGGTGCCGGGGATCTTGGCGGCCTCGAGATACGCCTTCACTCCCAGAGCGGCGGCCATGGCCCCGGCGCCCAGCAGGTTATGCCCGCACCCGTGGCCGCAGCCGCCGGAGACCAGCTCCTCCCGCGTCAGGCTGCCGCCCTTCTGGGAAAGGCCGGAGAGCGCGTCATATTCCGCCAGCAGGCCGATGATGGGCCGCCCACTGCCGTAGGAGGCGGAGAAGGCGGTGGGGATGTTGCAGATGCCCCGCTCCACCTTGAAGCCCTCCTGCTCCAGCACTCGGCAGTACAGGTCGGCAGACTGCTCCTCCTGGAGAGACAACTCCGCAAAGGACCAGATCTCATCTGCCACCTGGGCTACCAGATCTGCTTTTTTTTCGATGGCGGCGACGGCCGCCTGCTTTTCTGCTGTCATGGGGATGCTCCTTTCTGCGCCGGATGCCCCGGCCCGTTAAAAAGGGCGCGCACATCTGTGCGCGCCCCGCAGTTGCCCGGTCCCGCCGCCCAGCGGGCGGCACTGGGCTCAGGCTGCCTTACAGCACCTTGCTGAGGAAGTCCTGGAGCCGGGGGTGCTGGGGATTTCCGAAAATGTCGGCGGGGGAGCCCTCCTCCAGCAGCTTGCCGTCTGCCATGAAGAGGACCCGGCTGCCCACCTCCCGGGCAAAGCCCATCTCGTGGGTGACCACCACCATAGTCATGCCCTCCTGGGCCAGCTCCTTCATGACCTCCAGCACCTCGCCCACCATCTCCGGGTCCAGGGCGGAGGTGGGCTCGTCAAAGAGCATAACCTCCGGCTCCATCATCAATGCCCGGACAATGGCAATCCGCTGCTTCTGGCCGCCGGAGAGCTGGATGGGATAGGCGCGGGCACGGTCCTGCAGGCCTACTCGGTCCAACAGGGCCAGGGCCTTTTTCTCCGCCTCGCCCCGGTCCATGTGCTTCACCTGGATGGGGGCCAGGGTCATGTTGTCCATGATGGTCATGTGAGGGAAGAGGTTGAAGTGCTGGAACACCATGCCCATCTTCTGGCGGTGCTGGTCGATGTCCACCTTTACCGTTTTGCCCTCCGCACTTTTTATCTTCTTTTTTGTGATATCCACCCCATTGAAGAGGATAGATCCTCCGGTAGGCTCCTCCAGCAGGTTCAGGCTGCGGAGGAACGTGGACTTGCCGGACCCGGAGGGGCCGATGACCACCATCACGTCGCCCTGGTCAATGTCCACCGTGACGCCGTCCAAGGCCTTGATGGCGCCCCGGTTGTAGTATTTCTTCAGGTCCTTGACTTGGATCAGCTTATCTCCGGTCGCCACGGCTCATTCTCCTTTCGAAGTAAGCGATGATCTTGCTGGTGGGGAAGCACAGGCAGAAATATAGAGCCGTTGCAACCAGCAGGGGCTCCATGATGAGGAACGTGGCACCCCGGATATTGTTGACAGCGCCCATGATATCCTGCACACCGATGGTGTATGTAATGGCGGACTCCTTGATGATGACCACGAACTCGTTGGCAATGGCGGGTAAAATATTCTTCACTGCCTGTGGCAGGATAATGAACCGCAGGTTCTGCCGCTGAGACAGGCCCAGAGAACGGGCTGCCTCTGTCTGGCCGCCGTCAATGGACTGAATGCCGGACCGGATGATCTCACACAGATAGGCGCCGGAGTTCATACCCAGAGCCACTACACCCGGAATAAATCGCTGGGACTCAATAAAACCAAAAATACTAAATTTTGGCAGCTGAATGACAGAAAAAACACCTAGATAGATAATCAGGATCTGCACCATCATGGGGGTAGAGCGGATGACCTCCACATAGGCGGTGGCAATAAAACTCAAGGGATTGAATTTGCTCAGCGTCAGTAGAAATCCACCGTCCCGCAGGTGGCCGTCCCGATTCAGGCCAAGGGCGCGGAAGGGGCGGAAGTTGCTCATGCGCATCAGCGCCAGCAGAAGCGCCAGGATAAAGCCGATCAGCACCGTAAACAGTGCCAGCAGAACGGTGATGGCAAGGCCCTCCGCAAACATTCCGGCATAGGGCTTCAGCCGGGCAAAGTTTTCCAATTGTATCAGTTGACCCATATATGCTCCTTTCCAGACCAGCAACCCCAGCCTCTGCAAAGCGGCCAATTCCTCCCCTGGGCAACCAGGGGAGGAATTGAGCGGTCCGATCGTATTTCAGTCTCAGCCGGCGACAATCTCGCCGTCCACCAGAATGCCGGTATTGCCGGCAGCCAGGGTGGTGGCCTCTTCCACAAACTGATCCATAGAACCATCCTCGATGGCGGCGGCGATGGCGCGGTTCACACCTTCCAGCAGGGCGGCATTACCCTTCGTGACGCCCACGGAAGAGCCAGCCACATCATAGGGGACCTCCAGCGCCAGGCACAGCTCGGGGTAGTTCACCTGATAGCTCATGGCAGGCAGCGTCTCGATATATGCGCCGTCAATCTTACCGGCCACCAGCTCGGCCACGATATCCGTCACCTTGGCCAGAGATACAATGTTGGCCTCGGGGCTGTGTTCTTCCGCCAGATTATACTGGATGGAGCCGGTCTGGGCGGCAATGGAGTACTCAGGGTTATTGGTGTCTTCCAGCGTGGGGAACTTGTCCTTGTTGGACTCCAGGCACACAAAGGACTGGCCGCCCATGTAGTAGATGTCGGAGAAGTCCATGATGCCCTCACGCTCCGGGTCGGGAGACAGGCCCGCCATGCCCAGATCCGCATGCTTGGTCTGCAGCTCGGTGAGCACGCCGTTGAAGTCCATGGGGTTCACCACCAGCTCCAGGCCCAGGTAATCCGCAATATACTGGGACAGGGCGATGTCAAAGCCCGCCAGCTGGGCATTGCCGCTCTCGTCGATGGAATAGAACTCATAGGGGGCGAAGTCCGGGCTGGTGGCGACGGTGAGCTTCCCGCCCTCCACAGTGGTGATGGCGGCCTTCAGCTCGTCGTCAGTCATGGAGGCGTAATCCGCAGTCTCCTCCGTGCCGGAGCCCTCGCCGTCGGCGGTGTCATCCGCAGTGTCGTCGCTGCCGCCGCAGGCCGTGACGGACAGCGCCATGGCCAGCGTCAGAATCAATGCAAGAAACTTCTTCATGGTATCGCAATCTCCCTTTTTCATGCTCCCGCGGTCGCGGGGCGGTTTTCTCTGAATTTCCAAGGGAGGAAGCACCTCCCGCCGGAACATGCCTTACCTTATCACGTTCCCTCCCTCTTGTCAATAGATTTTCGTGCAAAAATGAATATTTATTTGCCCCTGTTGGTGGAGTGCTCTATTTTATCCGGTTCAATCCCGGAAAAACAGCCGAAAATTTGTGAATATTTCCAGCATCGATGTATATTGCAGATGAATAAAAGAGTGAATATTCAGATCCGACTGCAAGAGGGCGGGGAGGCCGCTTTTCCGGCCTCCCCGCCTTGGGAGCCTGATTCACTTTTTCAGCACCGCGTCCCCGAAGGGTGCCATCTCCAGCCGCACGAAAAAGCCCTGGTCGTGCTGGCACACAGGGCAGACCTTGGGGGCTGCCGTCCCCTCAAAGATATAACCGCAGTTCAGGCACATCCAGGCGCACTGGACATCGGAGACAAACAGCTTTCCCTGTTCCAGCAGATCCGCCAGCCTGCCGAAGCGGTTGCCATGGGCCCGCTCGATCTCTGCGATCTTGTGGAAGGAAGCCGCCACAGCGGAAAAGCCCTCCTGCTGGGCCACGTCGCCGAAGGTCTTGTATACCGGGTCGTGCTCCTCATACTCGTTATGCTGCGCCTTGCGGAGCAGCTCCTTCACATCGTTCGTCAGGTCCACGGGATAGGTGCCGTCGATGGCCACGGTCTGGCCCGCCAGCTCTTTCATGTGGTTGTAAAAAATCTCCGCGTGCTCCTTCTCCTGGTCCGCAGTGAAGCGGAACACCGCCTCCACCACATGCAGCTTCTGCTGGCGGCAGACGGAGGCGGCAAAGGTGTAGCGGTTCCGGGCCTGGCTTTCGCCCGCAAAGGCCCGCATGAGGTTTTTCAGGGTCTCGCTGTTCTTCAGATCCACAGACATACGGATTCCTCCTGTTTTCGGTGAGATAGGGGTATTTTCCCTCCGACAGGGGACGGCTATACCTGAATGATAAAAAACAGGCCCTGCGTCTGGTAGACACAGAGCCTGTCCGCTTTCCGTCATGCCTCGGGGAGATGGTATTTCTTCCGGTCGCGCCGCAGGTCCTCGCCGAAGGCGCCGCCGGCCTTCACCTCCTGCAGATAGGCGTGGCGGCCGGGGCCGCCGGAGCACTCCTCAATGACGCTGACGGCGATGTTGGAGCAGTGATCGGACGCCCGCTCGATATTGGTCAGCAGGTCGCTGAGCACAAAGCCCAGCTGGATGGTGCACTGGCCCGCCTGGAGCCGCTGGATATGGCGGCTTCGGATCTCCTCAATCAGCTGGTCGATGGTCTCCTCCAGGGGTTCCACCCGGCGGGCGGTCTCCATGTCCGCTGCCTGGAAGCTGCGGATGGTCAGGTCCAGGATGTCATCCAGCGCGGAGAGCAGCACCTGCAGCTCTTCCCGGGCGCTGTCAGAGAACCGGAGCTCCTTGTCGTGGAGCTCCTGGGCGGACTCCTGGATGTTCACGGCATGGTCGCCGATCCGCTCGAAGTCCCCGATGGCGTGGAGCAAGCGGGAAACCGTGCGCATATCCTGCATGGACAGCCCGTGCTGGGAGATCTCCACCAGGTAGCTGCTGAGCCGGTCCTCGTAAATGTCCAGCTTGTCCTCGTTCTGCAGGATCTGGGTCTCCCGCTCCCGGCTGTACTGGGAGAGCTGGTCCGTCGCCAGGCAGATGTTCTCCCGGGCGGCTTGTCCCATACGGCCTGCCATGGCGACGCTTTCGCTGACTGCCGCGCCGGGGGTCCGCAGCAGCAGGGGATCCAGGAAGGCGAAGCTCTCGCGGGTGTCCTCGGTCCGCACCAGTCTCCGCGCCAGCTTTTCCAGCTGGCGGGAGAAGGGCAGGAGCAGGATCGTGGTGAACACGTTAAAGGCGGTGTGGCAGAAGGCGATGCCCACGGCCCCCACGGCCTGATTCAGGAAGGTGAAGTGGAGGATCATGTCGCCGCCGTAGAAGAGGATCAGGCACACGGCGGTGCCGATGACGTTGAAGGAGATGTGGACCACCGCCACTCGCTTGGCGTTGCGGTTGACGCCGATGGAGCTGATGAGGGCGGTGACGCAGGTGCCGATGTTCTGCCCCATAATGATGGGGATGGCCATGCCGTAGGTGATGGAGCCGGTCATGGCCAGGGCCTGCAGAATGGCGACAGAGGCAGCGGATGACTGGATAATCCCGGTGAACACCGCGCCCACCAACACACCCAGCAGGGGATTTTCAAAGGCGGTGAGCAGCCCGGCAAACTGGGGCATCTCCGCCAGAGGGCTGACGGCGCCGCTCATCAGCTCCATGCCGTACATCAAAATGGCAAAGCCCATCATGATGCGCCCCACGTCCCGGCGCCGCTGGCGCTTGGAGCCCATGATCAGCAGGATACCCGCCAGAGCGATCAGGGGAGAGAAGTTCTCCGGCTTCAGCAGGTTCACAAAGACGTTCTCACTCTCGATGCCGGTGAGAGACAGAATCCACGCCGTCAGGGTGGTGCCGATGTTGGAGCCCATGATGATGCCGATGGTCTGTCTCAACTCCATGACGCCGGAGTTCACCAGGCCCACCAGCATCACCGTCATGGCGGAGGAGGACTGGATGGCGATGGTGATGCCCGCGCCCAGCAGCAAGCTCTTGAAGGGGCTGGAGGTCATGCGCTTGAGCATCCGCTCCAGCTTGCCGCCGGCCATCTTTTCCAGGCTCTTGGACATGACGGTCATGCCGTACAAGAAGAACGCCAGGCCGCCGCAGAGGGTAAAGACGGAGAAAATGTCCATAACTGCGCTTTCCTTTCCCAGTATTCCAGACCGTCTGGCACGGCCGGTCCGATTCTGTCATGTATACTGCGCTCCAACATTATATATGCAAAGCGGCACGCTGGAAAGAGGATTTCTAAGATTTTGTAAAATTTGCGTAAAAATATGGTAAAACGCAAAAAGCAGTACGGATTTCTTGTGCAAAACCACTTCCGCCAAGAGGAAACCGCCGCCCACTGAAAGTTGGGCGGCGGTCTGCTGCTATTCCGGTGTCCCAGCGGAAGGTGTCTCCCGCGTCCAGAAGTCCCGCACCGCCTCCGCAGCCCGGCGGCCGGCGAAGAAGCCGTCCTGCCACAGGGCCAGGATCTTCTGCCGGTCCCGCTCCGTGCGGGAGAAGCCCCGGGTGTTCGCCGGCGCGATCACCAACACCCGGCCCTCCTGCTCCAGAGCAAACAGCTCCTCCCGGCATTGGTTATAGCGCTCCGCCCGGGTCCGCAGGCCTTCCAGAAAGACGGGGTATTTGCGGTACACCCGCCGGAACAGGGGCATCAGCTGCTCCGGCTCCTTCCGATAGCTCCGCTCCCGGGTCAGGACAACCACCACCCGGTCGCAGCCCACCGCCAGCGCCCGCTTCCAGGGAATGGCGTCGGAGCAGCCCCCGTCCAGATAGGGGGCGCCGTCATCCAGCCGGATGGGCTGGAACAGCACGGGCATGGCGCATGTGGCCTGGAGCAGGAGGAAGCTAGCGTCCCGCCGGGGGACCTCCCGGTACTCGGCCCGGCCGGTCTGCAGGTTGGTGACCACCGCCTCCACCTGACCGGGATACGCCTCGAAGGTGTCGTAATCAAAGGGCACCAGCTCGTTGGGGATGGTGTCGTAGGCGAACTTCAGCCCGAAGTAGCTGCGATTCCGGGGATCAAAGAAATTCCCCCAGCCCATGTACCGCCGGTCATTGGCGTAGTGCATCAGCAGCTGGAGATTCCGCCGCTTCTGCCGGGAGAGGTAGCTGACGCCGTAGGCAATCCCGGCCGAGACGCCGATGGTGTAGTCCGGCATGGGCAGTTTCTCGTTCAAAAAAGCGTCGCACACGCCGGAGGAGAAGATCGTCCGCAGCGCGCCGCCCTCCAGCACCAGACCTGTTTTCATGGAGCAGTCCTTCCTTTCTGTGTATTCATGATCTTCCAGCAGTTTTTCATCCGGGGCCGTCGCGCCGCCCCGGTTTTCCGTGCGGCCACGCCGTCCGCTTCCGGGCGGAGACCAGCAGCATCATGGGGCGGCGGAGCTCGTCCCGCATTCCCGGCTGGCCCAGCATCCGCGCCGGCGGCTGAGGCTCCACCACCCGCAGCAGCTGGAATCCGCCGGTAAGCAGGCCGTCCAGATAGGTGGTGAGGGTGCGGTGGTACTTGGTCACATCCTCCCCCAGAAAGCGGGCGGTGCGCCGTCCCTCCTCGAAATACCGGTCCACAGGGAAGTGGAGGGGGGTGCCGTCCGGGCCGTAGTACCACTCCTGGGGACCGGCAGCAGTGAAAATGGGGTGCTCCACAGAGAAGACAAAGTCGCCGCCGGGTGACAGGCACTGCCGCACCCGCTCCAAAAAGTCTGTAAAGGAAGGCAGATAGTGGATGGCCAGGGAACTGAGGACCACGTCAAAGCTCTCCGGCGGGAATGGGGTCTCCGCCATATCCCCCCGGATATAGGTCACCTGCGGAGCCGTGGTCTTTTCCCGGGCCACGGCCAGCATTTTCTCCGACAGGTCCACGCCGGTGACAGCCGCCGCGCCGTGTTCCGCCGCATAGATGCAGTGCCAGCCGTAGCCGCAGCCCAGATCCAGCACCCGCTTCCCGGCGAAGTCCGGCAGCAGGGGCTCCAAGGACTCCCACTCCCCGGCGCCCGCCAGTCCCAGGCGGGAGCGGTCCATCTGGCTGTATTTTTCAAAAAACCGCTCTCTGTCGTAAGGACTCTTCTTCATCCTGCGCACTCCTGTGAAGGTGATATGGTACAGCATAGCACAGTTCGGGAAAAAAGGGAATCACCGCTCCGCTTATAAAGATTTTGTAAATTTCTACTTTTTCGTCACTGTGGGCGGCCTATTTATGTTATTATAATCATATCTATATAAATTGTATGAATTTTGGAGAGGTGATGAGATTGCCGTGGAAGAGACGAGAGCAATGGCAGGAACGATTGGGGCGGAATAAAACCATCCTCTGGGAAAAGCTCCGGGAAGCCCTGGCCTCCGTGGTCCCCATTACGGTGATCGTGCTGATCCTCAGCTTTACTGTTGCGCCCATCCCCACCGAGACGCTGCTGGCCTTTCTGATCGGCGCGGTGATGGTAATTCTGGGCATCGGCCTGTTTTCCCTGGGCGCTGACACCGCCATGACCCCCATCGGAGAACGGGTGGGCGCCGCCATGACCCGCTCCAGAAAGCTCTGGGTTGTGGCGGCTGTCGGCTTTCTGATCGGCGTCATCGTCACCGTGTCGGAGCCGGATCTCCAGGTGCTGGCCCAGCAGGTGCCCGGCGTGCCCAATGCCACGCTGGTGGGCGCTGTGGCCGTGGGCGTGGGCGTTTTTCTGGTGATCGCCATGCTGCGCATCCTGTTCCGCATTCCCCTGAACCGGATGCTGATCGTGTTCTACATCCTCGTGTTTGCGCTGGCCCTCTTTGTACCGGAGGACTTCCTGGCCATCGCCTTCGACTCCGGCGGCGTCACCACGGGTCCCATGACCGTGCCCTTTATCATGGCCCTGGGCGTGGGCGTGGCCTCCATCCGCAGCGACGAGAATGCCGCCCAGGACAGCTTCGGCCTGGTGGCTCTCTGTTCTGTCGGCCCCATCCTGGCAGTGATGGTGCTGGCCCTGATCTACCCGGGCGCGGGCGTCTACACCCCGGTGGAAATCCCCTCCGTGACAGACAGCCGGGCTCTGTGGCACCTGTTTCAGGTGGAACTTCCGGCGTATCTCAGCGAGGTGGCGGTGTGTCTGGCCCCCATCGCACTGTTCTTCGCCGTTTTTCAGGCGGTTTCCCTGAAATTAAAGAAGAAAAAAGTATTGAAAATTGTCATCGGCATCCTGTATACTTATGTGGGTTTGGTCCTGTTTCTTACGGGCGCCAACGTGGGCTTCATGCCGGCGGCCAGCTACCTCAGCCGCCAGATCGCCGGCCTGTCCTTCAACTGGATCCTGATTCCCATCGGAATGCTGATGGGCTGGTTCATCGTCCAGGCGGAGCCTGCGGTCCATGTTCTGAACAAGCAGGTGGAGGAGATCACCTCCGGCGCCATTCCCGGCAAGGCCATGAGCACCAGCCTCTCCATCGGCGTGGCGGTTTCCATCGGTCTGGCCATGATGCGGGTGATGACCGGGATTTCCATTTTCTGGCTGGTGGTGCCGGGGTATCTGGCCGCCATCGTCATGTCCTTTTTCGTCCCCAAGATCTTCACTGCCATTGCCTTTGACTCCGGCGGCGTGGCCTCCGGGCCTATGACGGCCACCTTCCTGCTGCCCTTTGCTCAGGGCGCCTGCGAGGCCTTGGGCGGCAATGTGGTGACGGACGCCTTCGGCGTGGTGGCTATGGTGGCTATGACGCCGCTGCTGACCATCCAGATGCTGGGCCTTTTGTATCAGCTCAAGATGAAGAGAGCCGCTCAGGAGACGCCTCCCGCCCCGGTGGACGAGGAGATCATCGAGCTGTGAGCAGTCCGTCCGACATCGTAAAGAGAGGAGAGACCGCCATGCAGGGCGTCGATTTGTTCATCACCATCACTGACCGCAGCCGGGCAGAGCAGTTCGCCGCCTGGTTCCGGACCCACGGGATCTCGCTGGTGCTGACAGCTCTGGGTCAGGGCACCGCCACCACGGAGGTGCTGGACTTTCTGGGCCTGGAGGCCACGGAGAAGGCCGTGCTGTTCTGCGTGTCCCCCCGGTCCCCCCGGCTGGTGCGCCAGGCGGCCCGTGACCTGTGGCTGGATGTGCCCGGCCAGGGCGTTTTGATGACTGTGCCGGTGAACAGCATCGGCGGATCCACCGCCAAGGAATATCTGCTGCATGAACAGGAGGGAGAAACTGCTATGGAACGGGAGATTGCCCACGATCTGATCGTGGTCATTGCCAACCAGGGGTCCACCGACCTGGTGATGGACGCCGCCCGGGAGGCAGGCGCCACCGGCGGCACGGTGATCCACGCCAAGGGCACCGGCACAGACCTGGTGCGGAAGTTTTTCGGCGTGTCCATCGCGTCGGAGCAGGAGATGGTCTTCATCCTGGCCCGGAGCGAGGCGAAGAAGCCCATTATGAAGGCCATCATGGCCAAGGCGGGCATCCAGAGCGCCGCTCAGTCCCTGGTGTTCTCCCTGCCGGTGGGTGACATCGCCGGCCTGCGGGAGCTGGAGCAGCCCGAAACCTGACTTGAATTCCGGAGCGGTCCGCGCCTGACGCGGACCGCTTTTTTTTGCCATTTCCATTTTTTCCGGCAAAAGGCCCTGGATTTTTTTCGTTTTTTCGGAAATTCCTGCTATTTTGTGTTGGTTTTTGAATTTTTTGCAAAACCTTGGGTATCTCGACAGATTCAGACAGAATTTCGCCCGGCCTTTGTGTATGATAAGGGCAGTCCCCAGATCTTGTGGCGGTTTAGAAAGGATGAATACCAAATGCAGAAGGTCTCCAAGGAATATCTGTTGCTCTTCAACGCCATCACCGATGCGGAGGAATCCCTGCGCCGGCTCCAGGCCCGGCTGATCGATGCGCAGCAGAAGGCGGAGGAACTTTTCATCACAGACGATGAAGCCGATCCGCTCTCCCGAAACATATAAGGCCCCCGCCGGACGGGGCCGCCGCTTTACCAGCGTCCGGCAGTGTCTCAGCGGGGTCACCGGTTTCGGCCGGCAGACCCCGCTTTTTGTTGCTTTTGCCCGTGCATAGGCAGTGTCCATGTGGTATGATAAAATATAATCTCCTTCCGCCTTCCGGCGGATGCAGAGCAGTACAGACCGAGAGAAGGAGGCGCGGCCATGCTGTATATCGGCTGCCATCTGTCCTCCTCCAAGGGCTTTGCGGCCATGGGCCGCCAGGCGCTGGAGCTGGGGGCCAACACCTTTCAATTTTTCACCCGCAATCCCAGGGGCAGCCGGGCCAAGGACCTGGACCCGGCGGACGCTGCAGCCCTGCGGGACCTGCTGGCCCGGCACGGCTTTGGCCCCATTGTCGCCCACGCTCCCTATACTTTGAACCTCTGCGGCGCGGAGGAGAAGAACCGGATATTCGCCCGGGAGACCATGGCGGACGACCTGGCTAGGCTGGAGCATGTGCCAGGACAGTATTACAACTTCCATCCCGGCAGCCATGTGGGGCAGGGAAGCGAGACCGGCATCGCTCTCATTGCCGACGGGCTCAACGCCATCCTGCGGCCCAATCAGGCCACCACCGTTCTGCTGGAGACCATGGCAGGCAAGGGCAGCGAAGTAGGCGGCCGTTTTGAGGAGCTGCGGGCCATTCTGGACCGGGTGGAGCTCTCCGGCAAGGTGGGCGTCTGCCTGGACACCTGCCACGTGTCCGACGGAGGATACGACATCGTCCACGACCTGGACGGCGTGCTGACGGAATTTGACAGCATCATCGGCCTCCGGCGGCTGAAGGCGATTCATTTGAACGACAGCAAGAATCCCCCCGGCAGCCGCAAGGACCGCCACGCCTGTCTGGGGGAGGGGACCATCGGTCTGGAGGCGCTGGGGCGGATCGTCCGCCACCCGGCGCTGAAGGATCTTCCCTTCTGTCTGGAGACCCCCAACGACCTGCCCGGCTATGCCCGGGAGATCGCCCTGATGCGGGAGATGGCGGAGGCGTGACGGGATTGGAGGATGCTGCCATGGAGTATCGTGTGGACGACCGGAGCCTTTCCGGAGAGACCTTCCTCGACTTTGTCCAGCAGGTCTGGCCGGGAGCGTACAATCTGGAGCAGACCCGCGCCGCGCTGTCAAAAACGATGAACTTCACTGCCTGGGACGGCGGCCAGCTGGCGGGCTGCCTGCGAGTCCTCACAGACGGCTGCTTTTTCGGCACCATCACGGAGCTGCTGGTGTTGCCGGCATATCAGCGGCAGGGCATCGGAAGCCGGCTGCTGCGGCTGGCTGCGGCCCATACCCCCACGCTGCTGTATTTCGGCGCCCAGCCGGGGGCGGAAGCGTTTTATGAGAAAAACGGCTGCCAGCGGAGCCTGCCGTCTTATCTGATCGAGCCCAAGAAAGACGGCGCTTCATAAAAAAGCAGAAGTCCCGGCCCTAAAAAGGGCCGGGACTTTTTTGCATACAGCCACTCACTCCGCCATTCCCAGGCGACGGCGCAGGTCCGTCCGCACCGCGTCCAGATCCGGGTCGCACAGCAGCGGCACGGCCTCCGCCAGCTCCGCTGGGGGCAGGTCCCACCACCGCCATGCCAGGAGCAACTGGACCAGATCCTCTGGGAACCGCTGCTTCAGCACGCGGACCGGATTGCCGCCCGCCACGGTATAGGCGGGCACATCCTTCGCCACTACGGAGCGGGCCGCAATGATGGCGCCGTCGCCGATGTGGACCCCCGGCAGGATCACGCTCTCCCGGCCGATCCACACGTCGTTGCCCACCATGATGTCCCCCTTTCGGGGCAACTGGCCCAGGTGAGGCGGCGCTTGGTCAGCCCATGCCCCGCCGAACACCTGGAAGGGGTAGGTGCTGACGCTGCTGGTCCGGTGGTTGGCCGGGCCCATGATGAACTGGGTCCCGGCGGCGATGGAGCAGAACTTGCCGATAATGAGCCGGTCCCCGAACTCCGGATAGTTGAACAGGACGTTGTTCTGTTCAAACCCCGCAGGGTCCACCGGATCGTCGTAGTAGGTGTAATCCCCGATCTGGATGTTCGGGGCCGTCACCACATTTTTGATATAGCAGGATGTGCCGTATTCGTTTGGAAAAACCGCGTCGGGGTCCGGAAGCCCCATGCCGCGGATGGTCTGATTCATGATGTCTCCTCCTGTTTCCTTTTTACTGCATCAACCACTTCCTCTCCCGGCGGACTTCCACAGCCACCGCACGCTTCTTTCTGATCTCCCTCATGGCAGTCTCCTCTTTTCGCAGAACCTCTCTCCGGCCGGAAGACCGGTTGTTTCGCGGCCATTGTACCACGGCCGGGCCCGACTGACAAGAAAAACGGCGGCGGGTCCCCGGATGGGGACCCACCGGGAAGGGCGGATGCGGATGGCGTCTCAATCATACCGCAGCGCATCGATGGGGTTCAGCACCGCGGCCTTTTTGGCGGGGAGGTATCCGAAGGCGATGCCGATGCCCGCGGAGACACCGAAGGCCACCAGGATCGCCGCAATGCTGGGGCTGACGGTGATGGGGGTGTCCGGCATGACATTGGCGATGACCACCGTGGCCGCCGCGGATAGGCCGAAGCCCAGAGCGATCCCCAGTACGCCGCCCAGAGAGGAGGTGGTAGCCGCCTCGATGACGAACTGGCGCATGATGGCGCCCTCCCGGGCCCCAAGCGCCTTGCGGATGCCGATCTCTCTGGTCCGCTCCGTAACCGACACCAGCATGATGTTCATGATGCCGATGCCGCCCACCACCAGAGAGATGGCAGCGATGCCCGCCAGAATGTAGATCACCATGTTCACCATGGAGTTCATCTCCTCCACCATCTCCGCCATGCTGCCCACGGTATAGGCATCGTCGTCCTCAAAAATCTCATAGAGGGCGTTCTCCAGGGTGGTTTTGGCCTGGGAGATCTGGTCCGTGTCCTGGACAGTGATGGTGTAACTGGAGATGGTGCCGGTGAAGCTGAGGCGGGCGGCGGTGGAGTAGGGGAGGAACACGCAGTCGTCCGTGCCGCCCTCTTCCAGCTCTGTGCCCTCCATTCCCATAACACCTACGATGGTAAACGAGTTGCCATTGATCCGCAGCGTCTGACCCACGGCATTCCCGCCGTAATAGACCTGATTCAGATACTGCCCGACGACGCAGACCTTTTTCCGGCCGGTCATGTCCGTGTACTGAAGCCCCCGGCCCTGGGCAACCTCATACCCCTTCATGGAGAAGTAATCCTCGCTGACGCCGGTGACGGAGGTGGCGGAAAGAGTGCTGCTGCCGATCTTCACCGAGCCGCTCATGGTGACCGTGGGGGAGATCTGCTTGAACACATCGCTGTTGTCCGCCACCAGCTGGTACATCTCGCCCTCCGACACGCTGCGGGAGGAGCCGCGGCCCATCACCATCACTGTCAGAGAGTCGGTGCCCATGTCGGCAAAGCTGTCCTCAATATAGCCCTGCATCCCGTTGCCCAGGCCCACGATGACGATGACCGCGCACACGCCGATGATGATGCCCAGCATAGTGAGGAAGGTCCGCATCTTGCTGCTGAGAATATTCTGCACCGCCATCTGGAAGGTCTCGATCAGGCTCATCCCGCCATCCCCCTTCCGGCAAGATTGGGCGTCACTACCGCCTCAGGCGCACCGGCATCGCCGTCGTAGATCACGTGGCCGTCCTCCAGCCGGATGATCCGCTGGGCCTGGACAGCGATGGAGTTGTCGTGGGTGATGAGCACCACCGTGTTGCCCGCGGCATGGAGCTGCTGCAGCATGGTCAGCACCTCCCGCCCGGTGTGGGAGTCCAGGGCGCCGGTGGGCTCGTCGGCCAGGATCACCGCCGGGTCCCCCGCCAGAGCCCGGGCAATGGACGCCCGCTGCTGCTGGCCGCCGGAGAGCTGGCTGGGCTTATTGCGCAGCTTGTCGCCAAGACCCACCATCTCCAGCGCGATCCGGGATCGCTCGTGCCGCTCCGGCTTGGGGATGCCGGCGTACATCAGCGGCACCTCCACGTTCTCCTGGAGCGTCAGCTTGGGCAGCAGGTTGTACTGCTGGAAGATGAAGCCCAGCATCTTGTTCCGGATGGCGGCCAGCTGGTCCTTATCCATCTGACCCACATCCCTGCCGTCCAGCAGGTACGTGCCGGAGGTGGGCACATCCAGGCAGCCGATGATGTTCATACAGGTGGACTTGCCGGAGCCGGACTGGCCCACGATGGCCACGAACTCCCCCTTCCGGATCTGGAAGGAGATGTGGTCCGCCGCCTTCACAGTGGTGTCGCCCATCTGGTAATACTTGCAGACCTCCCGAAATTCGATCAAAGTGCCCATCAGAAGCCTCCCGGCCCGCCGCTGGGCATTCCGCCGCCGGAGGGCATCCCGCTGGGCATGTCGCCCATCGGTATGGAGGACATGGCCCCGCTCGGCATGACGAACGTCATATCGCCGGAGCTGGCGGAGCCAGCCGCCTGGAGATAGGCCACTGTGTCCCCCTCCTGGAGGCCGGAGAGGACCTCAATGTAGCTGTTGTCGCTGACGCCGGTTTCCACCGGCACGTAGACGTAGCCCTCCGGGGCCTCCTGGTCCAGGGCATTCACAGCACTGGGAGAATTCGCGGTGACCAGCACCATGTCCCCGCGGCTCACGGCGGCGCTTGGGATGGCCAGCACGTCATCCGCCGAGGAGATCACGATCTCCGCGTCCACATTCATCCCAGGCAGCAGGCCGTCGGTCTCGTCGATGCGGACGGTGACGGGGTACGTGGTGATGCCGCCGGAGGTGGTGCCCGCCACGGACACCTCCGTCACCACGCCGGTGTAGGTCTTCCCCTCCACGGCATCGGCGGTGATCCGGACCTCCTGGCCCACCTCCACAGAGCTGATGTCCAACTCGTCGATGGACATGGTCATCTCCAGATAACTCAGGTCATAGATGACGCAGAGGGTGCTGCCGGAGCCGCCCTCAATGTTGTCCCCCGCCTTGGCGTTCTTGGTGACCACGGTGCCGGAGATGGGCGCGGTGACGGAGTAGTCCTCCAGATTGTCCCGGGCATTTTCCAGGCTGGTGGAGGCGTTGCTGACACTGATGCGGGCGCTTTCAATCTGGTTGTCCACGCTGTCACCGGTGATGGTGCAGATCCGGTCGCCGCTGGAGATGGTATCGCCCACCAGCCAGTTGAAACCTGCAACTTTGCCGGACGCCTCTGCCGTGATGACGCTGCTGGCCCCCACCTTGATGGACGCCTGGCCGTAGCTGGAGTAGCTGCCGATGACGGCGCTGGCGGTGTAGTCGGATGTCACAAGGCCCGGGTTGGCGAGCCGTACCCGGACGGTAGTCAGGGGTACGCCGGTGGAGACCGCCGCGGAGGAACTGGACACCGCGGCAACCGTTCCGGTGAGGGTCCCGGCAAAGCCGTCGATAAAGACCGTGGCGGTCTGGCCGATGTAGAAGTCGCCGCTGTCCGCGTAGGTGAAGTAGAAGTCGATGTAGATGTTCTCATCCGCCACGATCTTCAGAAGCTGTGTGCCTGCGCTGACGCTGTCCCCCTCGTTCACATACACCTCGCTGACGGTGCCGCTCAGGTCCGCCTGGGGATACTTGGCCTTCACCGCCTGCTCATAGGAGGTCTGGGCCTGGGAGTAGCTGTTCTGCGCCTGGGTCTGGCTGCTGGCCGCGTTGGAGGAATCAATGGTATAGAGCAGCTGGCCCTCCTCCACCTGGTCGCCCTTTTCAAAGGTATCGCTGAGGATCTCGCCGGAGACCAGCGTATTGACGGTGTAGGAGTCCGCTGGCTCCAGCGTGCCGCTGGAGGAGAGGGAATTGGTGATAAAGCGGCGCTCCACCGCCGCCTCCTGATACGTCGTCGCAGCGGAGGCCGTCTGTCCGCGGCCCCTCCAGATCACCACGCCGCCTGCAATGGCCACCACCAGAAGCAGCGCCAGCGCCTTTCGTTTCCGCCCCTTCCACAGCTTTTTCCAGCTGCTGCGGAGACGGCCCCCTTTGGGAGAGGAATCTGCTACGACGGGCTCCCGCTCCCCCACGGAGATTCCTTCCGTCTCCCGCTCCAGTCCTTTTTCGCTCATACCGTGCCAATCCTTTCCGTACCTCCCCCTCCGGGAAGGGTTCTGGTCCAAAGGTATCATGGAAAGCTAAAATCAACCTGAAAAAATACTTTAAAAAATTTTGTTTTTATTATTTTTGCAGTATATTTAGCTCGTTTTAAACCTTAAAAATACCTGAAATCATTTTGTTCAGTCTGGTGATTCCAAATAGATCCCGCCATCGGAACCGCCGTTTTTCTGCGCAAAAACAACAGGAGGACAGCGGATAAAACCGCTGTCCCCCTGTTGTCTGCAAACTGGTCAATCTGCCTTTTCCGTACAGTAGATGCTCTTCAGGTCGAACATGTGATTCATGGGGCCGGAACCGCGTCCCAAGTCCAGCATGGCCCCCAGAGCGCCGGAGATGTAAGCCTTGGCCCGCTCCACCGCCGTGTCCAGGTCAAAGCCCTTCGCCAGATTGGAGGCGATGGCGCTGGACAGGGTGCAGCCGGTGCCGTGGGTGTTGGGGTTGTTGATCCGCTTTCCGTGGAACCACTTGCCGCTGCCGCAGCGCCACAGCAGGTCATCGGCGTCGTTGATCTGGTGGCCGCCCTTGCACAGCACGGCGCAGCCGTACTGCTCGCTGATGGCCCGGGCCGCCGCCTCCATGTCTGCGGCGCTGCGGATCGTCATGCCGGAGAGGATCTCCGCCTCAGGGATGTTGGGGGTCAGTACCGTGGCCAGGGGCAGCAGGAGCTCCTTCAGGGCGGAGACCGCGTCCTCCGTGATGAGCCGGTCCCCGGAGGTGGCCACCATCACCGGGTCCACCACCAGATTTTTGGCCCCATACTCCTTCAGCTTGGCCGCGATCACCCGGATCAGCGGAATGCTGGAGACCATGCCGGTCTTCACCGCGTCGGGGAAGATATCTGTGAACACGCAGTCCAGCTCCTCCGCCAGAAAGTCCGGCGTACACTCCACGATGCTCTTGACGCCGGTAGTGTTCTGGGCCACCAGAGCCGTCACCGCACAGGTGGCGAACACACCGTTGGCGGTCATGGTCTTGATATCTGCCTGGATACCGGCGCCTCCGCTGGGATCGGTCCCAGCGATCGTCAATGCTGTCTTCATATCGATGCTTCCTTTCCTGATGCTTCTTTGCATTGAAGTTTTATCAAGCGGCGGAAGGTGGTGCCCCCGATCCGCCGCTGGAAGCGGCCCGCTGGCCGCGGTTCCCCGTCCCTTACGGGACCCAGTCGCCCAGGTCCCGCACGTACCAATCCGCCAGGGCTTTCAGCGCGGCCTGATCCTCTTCGGCAGAGGCGTCCCAGACGCCGCAGACCCGGAAGCCTGCCTCGTGGGCGGTCCTGGCAGCGTGAAGGGCATCCTCAAACACCACCGTCTCCGCCGGAGCGGTCCCCAGACGGCGGGCGGCCTCCAGATAGATGTCCGGCCGGGTCTTGCCGCCGTACTGGACACAGCTGACGGCGAAGCGGAAGTGCGGCCACAGTCCCAGCCGTTCCATGGCGGAGCGGGCCTGGAACGCCTCGCTGGCGGTGGCGATGCAGCAGGAGATGCCGGAATCCGCCAGCCGGGCCAGCAGCCGGTCCGCCCCGGACTTCATGGGCACCCGGGACCGGTACTCCTCCGTCACCAGATCGTTGAGGGTGTCCATCAGCTCCTCCGGCGTGGTGGAGAGGGAGAAGCGGCTTCGCAGGTACTCCGCCGCCTCCCGGCGGCCCATCTCCTTCAGGTCCCGGGCCAGATCCTCCGGCGGGTCACCGCCGTACCGGCGCACCAGATCCACCGGGGCCTTCTGCCAGATGTACATGGAGTCCGTCAGGGTCCCGTCCAGGTCAAAGATGGCGCCCCGGATGTTCATCGGGCGATCTCCTCCGAGAGCCGCAGCAGCTCCTCCGCCGCCGCCTTCACGTCGGCTTGGGCGAACAGGGCGGAGACCACCGCCACGCCGTCCAGGCCGCAGTTCTTCAACTCCAGAATATTGTCATGGCTGATGCCGCCGATGGCCACCACCGGGATGTCCACCGCCGCCGTGATGGCCCGGATAGTCTCCCGGGAGATGGGCTTGGCGTCCGTCTTGGTGCCGGTGACGAAAGCCGCGCCCACGCCCAGGTAGTCCGCCCCCGCCGCCTGGGCGGCCAGGGCCTCTTCCACGGAGTGGGCGGAAACGCCGATCAGCTTGTCCGGCCCCAGCAGCTCCCTAGCCCGGCCCGCCTCCAGATCCTCCTGGCCCACATGAACGCCGTCCGCCCCGGTCTGGGCGGCGATCTCCACATTGTCGTTGATGATGCTGACAGCGCCCTTTTCCCGGCACAGGGCCACGAACCGCTCCGCCTCCGCCAGGAAATCCGCCTGTCCCATGTGCTTTTCCCGCAGCTGGACGATGCCCGCCCCGCCGTCGACGGCTGCCGCCACCTGACGGAGCAGGCCCTCCGCGTCATGAGTCCAGGCCCGGTCCGTCACGGCATACAGCCGCAGCCGCTTGGGGTCGATCTTCATATCACTCCATCCTCTCTATCAAAAAAACCGCGGACATACCAAGAGCGGTCGTCCGCGGCTGTGCGCCTCATGATTTCCCTACGTTGGCATGATCCACATCAGGTAAAGGGTCAAGACCTGGCTGGCCTCCTCTCAGCCCGCGCCAGCGGGCTCCCCATTTTCTCGCCTCTCATCATACGCCTTTTTCCCGGGAAATGCAAGCAAAACCGCCTGCTGGGCAAATCTTTACACAAGATACTGCTTGACAAATTCCCGCGGGCGGTGTCATAATAAATGCGACAAAAACAGGGGAGCCCTCACGGGCTGAGAGGAAGCGGACCGCTTCGACCCTTTACCTGATGTGGGTAATGCCACCGTAGGAAGTTATGTATGAGCATCCGGCACGGCGGGCACCCTCTCAGGCGCCCGCTGTTTTTTACTTTGAGACGGAAGGGATGTGCATCGGCGAAAACAACATCCGGCGCCCCGGGGACCACCGGGAGCGGGCTGAGGGGGAGCGCCCTGGGCCCGGGCCGGCAAAACAGCGATGGGAAGCCGTGTTCCGGCGTGAGAGGAGGCCAGAAAGCCTCGACCGATTTTCCACAGCAGGCGGATGCCCGCCTGCCGACCTTGCATGGCAAGGGGAAAACGCTGTTTCGCACGCTGTTTTCTCCCTGCAAATTCTGATGGATCAAAGGAGCGATCTCTATGAAAACCAATTCCAAGAAGCTGGCCCTGGCAGGCGTGCTGTGCGCCGTGGCCGTGGTGGGCAGTATGCTTCAGTTTCCTGTATTCGGCAGCCAGTGCGCGCCAGTGCAGCACATGGTGAATGTCATCTGCGCCGTGTTCCTGGGCCCGGGCTACGGCGTGGCCGTGGCCTTCCTGGCCAGCCTGCTGCGCAACATCTTCGGCTTAGGCAGCCTCCTGGCCTTCCCAGGCAGCATGTGCGGCGCCCTGCTGTGCGGCCTGGTCTACTGGAAGACCAGGAATCTGCCCGCGACCCTGGCGGGCGAGGTGTTCGGCACCGGCATCATCGGCGGCCTGCTGTCCTATCCTGTGGCGGTGGCCTTTATGGGCGTAGTGGCCGGCTCCATCGCCTTTTACGCCTATGTGGTGCCCTTCCTGGTCTCCACCGTGGGCGGCTCCATTCTGGCCGGCATCCTGGTATTCACCCTCCAGAAGAGCGGCGCCCTCAAATCCATGCGGGCCGCATTGGAGCATTGATCCCAACTGAGAAAGGGTCCTTCCATGCTTGATTTCACCCGTCTGGACAAAGTCCGCCGCCAGCGGCCCCTGATCCACTGCGTCAGCAATATCGTCACCGCCAACGACTGCGCCAATCTGGCCCTGGCCGTTGGCGCCAGTCCCATGATGGCCCAGGCACCGGAAGAGATGGAAGCCATCTCCGCCGTCAGCGACGCCACGGTGCTGAACACCGGCACCCCGGATGCGGAGAAATTCCGGGCCTGCCGGATCTGCGCCGTCTCCGCCCGTCATCCGGTGGTGCTAGACCCGGTAGGGGTGGGCGCAAGTCCCTGGCGGCTGGGACAGGTCCGGGCGCTGCTGGACCTGTTCACCCCGTCCATCCTGCGAGTGAATCTGGGGGAGGCCCGGGCCCTGCTGGGGTCGGATGGGCAGGAACAAGGGGTGGACAGCCCGCTGCCCGCCAGCCGGGAAGCCCGGAGGGACACCGCCATGGACCTGGCCCGGCGCCGCGGAACGGCGGTGCTGCTCTCCGGTCCGGAGGATCTCATCACCGATGGGGCGCGGGTCTGGTGCGTCACCGGCGGCAGCGGCCGGATGTCTCTCGTCACCGGCACGGGCTGTATGCTGTCGGTGCTGTGCGGTGTGTTCGCCGCCGTGGAGCCGGACGCCGCCGCGGCGGCTGCCCTGGCCTCCGCCTTCTGGAAGATCTGCGCCCGCCGGGCGGAGCACCTGGCCGCAGACCGGGGCAGCGGCAGTTTCCGCACGGCGCTGCTGGACGCCGCCAATACGCTGACGGCATCTGACGCCGCCCGCGAGGCGGAGATCCTGACTCTCTGACAAAGAAGCCCGCCCGGTCCTGACGGACCGGACGGGCCTTCTGTTTTGCGAGGCAGGCGATCACTCCAGCTCCCGGGTCTCAAACATCTCCTCAAAGGAACGGATATAGTAGTCCGCCAGCCCGCGGATCTCCTCCTGGTGTGCCTCCTCGGACGCGTCGTACACCGCCGCCACCCGGAACCCGGCGGCCTTGGCGGTCTGGATGGCGTGGAAGGCGTCCTCAAACACCACCGTGTCCTTCTTGTTGGACTGAAGGCGGCGCATGGCCCGCTCGTAGATCTCGGCGCTCTCCTTTTTGCCGACCCCCACCTCCGCCACAGTGATAAGTCCCCGGAAGTAGTGGTCGATCCCTGCATGGCGGAGGGCTGCTTCCGCCAGAGGGCGGTCCGTGGCAGTGGCCACATACATCCACACGCCCTCCATCTTCAGAAGGGACAGAAACTTGTCCACGCCGGGCTTTGCCTGGACCTCATGCTGATAGAAATCCGCGACCCGGTCCACTACCCGGCCGATCAGCTCCTCCTCCGTCTGGGGGAGGTGGTAGTGCTCCTTGCAGTAGGCGATCCCGTGCCGGAGGGAGAGGGTCTTCAGCATCTCGTCGGTCTCCGGCTCGGGCTCGATGCCAAGGCCCCGCAGGACGCTGGTACCCAGGTCCCGCCAGATAGGCATGGAGTCCAGCAGGGTGCCGTCCATATCAAAAATCGCGCTTTGCAGTCTCATGGGAACTCCTTTCGTCTGTTGCCGATGGTCCCTATTGTACCACCGGAGCAGGCAAAAGCGCAATGAAAACCCCGTGAAAAGGAGGAAAAATTCATGCGTCTCTTTCTGGCCATCCAGCTGTCCCCCGCGGTGCGGGAAGCACTGCTGACCGCTCAGGACGCCCTGCGCCGCCAGGGCAGGGGCTCTTTCCCGCCGCCGGAGAACCTGCACCTGACCCTGGCCTTCCTGGGGGAGGCAGAGGACCTGACCAGGGCCCGGGCCGCCCTGTCGGAGGTATCCTGCCGACCTTTCTCCCTGGCGGTGGGCGGCCCACCGGGGCACTTCGGCGACCTGTTGTGGGCCGGTGTTCGAGCAGATCCGGCCCTGGAGGAGCTGGCCGTGTCCCTGCAGGCGGACCTTCGCTCCCAGGGCTTCTGCCAGGAGGACCGCCCCTGGCTGCCCCACATCACCCTGGTCCGCCGCTGGCGGGGCGAGGCCCCGCAGGTGACCGTCCCCCACGCCAGCATGGTGGTCCGGCAGATCTCCCTCCTGCGGTCAGACCAGATTGACGGCAAACGGATCTACACAGAACTCTCCCACAAATCCCTGCGTTAAAAAACAGCCGGCACCGCTTGGTGCCGGCTGTTTTTACAAAGGAAAGGGGATCTAGGGGAAAACCGTTGGTTTTCCCCAGTTCGTTCGCCGTTGGCGAACGAAGAAATTTCAATCATTTTCGGCAGGACATGCGCCTGCCGAAAATCCCTTGACCCGTGCGCCCTGGGCGCACACACCAGTCCGCAGACTGGTGGTGGGGGAGGTCGAGGGGGAGCCTGCTCCCCCTCGAAGCCCTCAGCACAGCTTCGCGCCCGCCGGGATGGAATCATCCACCATGATGAGGTGCAGGCACTCCTCACCGTGCTCGGTGTGGACGGCGGAGATCAGCATGCCGTTGCTCTCCAGGCCCATCATCTTCCGGGGCGGCAGGTTCACAATGGCGATCAGGGTCTTGCCCACCAGATCCTCCGGCTCATACCACTTGTGGATGCCGGAGAGGATCTGCCGGTCCACACCGGTGCCGTCATCCAGAGTGAATCTCAGCAGCTTCTCACTCTTCTTCACGGCATCGCAGGCCTTCACCTTCACCGCCCGGAAATCGGACTTGCAGAAGGTGTCGAAATCCACCTTCTCCGTCAGCTGGGGCTCCACCTCGACGGCGGGCAGGGCGGCCTTTTTGGCCGCGGCCTCCGCGGCCTCCAGCTCCTCCAGGGCCTTGTCCATGTCCAGCCGGGGGAACAGGTTCTCGCCCTTGGTGACGGCAGCGGTCTCAGGCAGAGCGCCCCACTCCGCCGCGGCGTCCCAGGTCCGGCTCTCCGCGGGGGCGCCGATCTGGGCAAAGAGCTTTTCACAGCTCTCCGGCATGAAGGGCGTCAGCAGGATGCCGCAGATGCGGGTGGCCTCCAGCAGGTTGTACAGCACATGGGCCAGCCGCTTGCCGTTGGTCTCCATATCCTTTGCCAGGGCCCAGGGGGCGTTCTCGTCGATATACTTGTTGGCCCGCTGGATGACCTTGAAGATCTCGTCCAGAGCCTTGTGGGGGGCGAAGGTCTCCATGTCCTCCTCATAGTCGAACCGGAGCCCCGCGGCCTTGCTCACTAGGTCCAGGTCAAAGAGGACCGGATCGTTGGGATCGTCAGATCCGAAGCACATCGTGGATGCCCGGCTTGCGGCAGACCTGGCGGTCTCTTTCTCCATCTCCGTGGCGCCGCACCCGGCGGGCAGCGCTCCGCCAAAGTACTTGCCCACCATGGCGGTGGTGCGGGAGACCAGGTTGCCCAGGTCGTTGGCCAGGTCGGTGTTGATGGTCTGGATCAGCAGTTCGTTGGAGAAGTTGCCGTCGGAGCCGAAGGGGAACGTCCGCATCAGGAAGAACCGCAGGGCGTCCACGCCGAACTTCTCCGCCAGGATATACGGGTCCACCACGTTGCCCTTGGACTTGGACATCTTGCCGCCGTCCAGCAGCAGCCAGCCGTGGCCGAACACGTGCTTGGGCACCGGCTCGCCCAGGCTCATCAGCATGGCGGGCCAGATGATGGAGTGGAACCGGACGATCTCCTTGCCCACGATGTTGACGCCGGGCCACCAGCCCTTGTCGTAGTCGTGGTAGCGGTCGTTGTCATAGCCCAGGGCGGTGATATAGTTGCTGAGGGCGTCCACCCACACATAGACTACGTGCTTGGGATCGAAGTCCACCGGAATGCCCCAGGAGAAGCTGGTGCGGGAGACGCACAGATCCTCCAGGCCGGGGTCCAGGAAGTTCTTCACCATCTCGTGGACGCGGCTGCGGGGCTGGAGGAAGTCGGTGTTCTCCAGCAGATCCCGGACCTGGTCGGCATACTTGCTCAGGCGGAAGAAGTAGGCCTCCTCCTCCGCGTCCTGCACCTCCCGGCCGCAGTCGGGGCACTTGCCGTCCACCAGCTGGCTCTCGGTCCAGAAGGACTCGCAGGGGGTGCAGTATTTGCCCTTGTAGGTGCCCTTGTAGATGTCGCCCTTGTCGTACATCTTCTTGAAAATCTTCTGGACGCTCTCCACATGGTAGTCGTCGGTGGTGCGGATGAACCGGTCGTTGGAGATGTTCATCAGCTTCCACAGGTCCTTCACGCCCCGGTCTCCCTCTACGATGTTGTCCACGAACTCCTTGGGAGTGACGCCGGCCTCCCTGGCCTTGGTCTCGATCTTCTGGCCGTGCTCGTCCGTGCCGGTGAGGAACATGACGTCCTCGCCCCGCAGGCGGTGATACCGGGCCAGCGTGTCCGTGGCCACCGTACAGTAGGTGTGGCCGATGTGGAGCTTGTCCGAAGGATAGTAGATGGGCGTTGTGATATAGAATTTTTTCTTTTCCATGGGATTCTCTCCTTTAAAACGGCAGCTCCGAATGGAAGAGCGCCGGTATTTGCCTGAATTATTATTATAGTTTGAAAATCCAAAAAATACAAGGGAAGATGCGAAAAACGGGCCGTCACACAAGCCGCCTCTCCTCGTGGGGATTGTATTTTTCGCAAAATTCCGATACAATAGGAACGCTGTATGATTTTCACAAGGGAGGATGCGCCCATGAAACTGGTATCCTGGAACGTCAATGGCCTGCGGGCCTGCCTGGGCAAGGGCTTTCTGGACTTCTGTGCCGTGGCCGACGCAGACATCATCTGCCTGCAGGAGACGAAGATGCGCCCGGAGCAGGCAGAATTTGATCTGCCCGGCTATCACCGCTACTGGAACAGCGCCGACAAGGCGGGCTATTCCGGCACCGCGGTGTTCACCCGGCGCCAGCCGCTCTCCGTGACCTATGACTTCGGTATCGATGAGCACCGCCACGAGGGGCGGGTCATCACGGCGGAGTACCCGGACTTCTACCTGGTGTGCTGCTACACCCCAAACTCCAAGGATCAGTTGGCCCGGCTGGACTACCGCATGGCCTGGGAGGACGATATCCGGGACTACCTGCTGGATCTGGACGCCAAAAAGCCTGTGGTGTACTGCGGGGACCTGAACGTGGCCCACCAGGAGATCGATATCAAAAATCCCGGTCCCAACCGCCGCAACCCCGGCTTTACCGACGAGGAGCGGGAGAAGATGACGAAGCTCCTCTCCAGCGGCTTTGTGGACACGTTCCGGTATCTGTACCCGGACAAGACCGGGGCCTACTCCTGGTGGAGCTACCGCTTCAATGCCCGGAAGAACAACGCCGGGTGGCGGATCGACTACTTCATCGTGTCGGAGCGGCTGAAGGACAAAATCCGGAACGCCGATATTTGGAGCGAGGTGCTGGGCAGCGACCACTGCCCGGTGGTACTGGATCTGGATGTATAAACTTCATGCGCGTTCGATGCGCCACGAACATCGGCAAATCCTGCACATGAAGTCTTTTTGCATCATTTCCGGCTGCCCTGAAGAGTGCGGGGAAACGGCACATTTCAAAGGTTTGTGATGCTTTGCATCGGAAAACAGGACCGGACCTGCTGGGTCCGGTCCTGTTTCAGCTCAACAGGGCGTTCATCTCCTCGATCTCCAGATCCTGGAGGGCCCAGTTGATGCCGTAGCCCACCACCTTGCTCAGATCCCGCACCTGCTGGTCGATGTCCCGCGTAGTGACCATGAAGGCATCATGCTCCCCGCGCAGCCGTTCCTCATCCACCTTTTCCACGCCGGACTCCTCCAGAATGTCCGCCGCCAGGGTGGCGGAGTCCACCACCGTGGGCACGCCGATGGCGAACACCGGCACCCCCAGCGTCTCCCGGTTCAGCGCCGCCCGGTGGTTGCCCACGCCGGAGCCGGGGATGATCCCCGTGTCGCTGAGCTGCACCGTGGCGCACACCCGCCCGCACCGGCGGGAGGCCAGGGCGTCGATGGCCAGGACCATGGCGGGCTGGACTTCCGCCACCAGGCCCCGCACCGCCTCCGCGGACTCCACGCCGGTGGTGCCCAGCACGCCGGTGCGGAAGGCCGACACCGGCCGGAACCCGGCAAACTGCTTCGGCATGGCGGAGAGCAGGTGCCGGGTGATCAACACGCTGTCCAATGCCAGGGGGCCAACGGCGTCCGGCGTCATGGCTGCGTTGCCCAGGCCCACCACCAGGGCGGAGCCCTCCGCCGGCAGCAGGGCCTTCAGCTCCGTGCCCACGGCCCGGACCGCCCGCTCGAAAAAGTCCGCCTTCCGCTGCCAGAAGGTGGTGAGGTCAATGGTGAAATAGCTGCCCTGGGGCTTGCCCAGGGCCTCCTCGCCCCGGTGGTCCAGGATGTCCACCCGGGTGACTGGGTATCCCTCCAGCTTGCTCTTGGTCGCCTTCACCCCCATGAGGCGGGTGGTCCGCTCCGCGGACTCCTGCCAGAGCTCCCGGGCCTCCAGGGCCAGGTCGGTACGTTTTATGAACAATGCGAACCGCCTCCCAAACACAAAATCTAGTGGTCTGCTCACTAGGTTTTGCGGTAGGCGGCACGATATACAATTTTAACCCGAAAAATATAAAAAAAGGCTTGCTTTTTGCGCCGTTCCCTGTTAAAATATCATTCTGCATGGTGGGAACTGGTTCCCACAGTCAAATTTTCTGCCTAAGGAGGTGTTTGGTTTGCCGAATATCAAGTCTGCCAAGAAGCGCGTTCTGATCGCCGAAGTGCGCAACGCCCGCAACAAGGCCGCGAAGTCCGAACTGAAGACCGCCATCAAGAAGTTCGAGGCTGCTGCCGCAGAAGGCAATCGCACCGAGGCCGATGGCGCGTACAAGGTTGCAGTGAAGAAAGTCGATCAGGCTGTTGCCAAGGGCATTCTGCACAAGAATACGGCCGCTCATCGCAAGAGCGCCATGACCCTGAAGCTCAACAAGATCGGCTGATCATATCGGGCCAAAAGGACATCCGTTCGGATGTCCTTTTTTGTTTTCTGGCCAGGGGGCTTTTCCCGATTCTGGCCCTTTTCTTTTCCGCAGGGCGTGTTATAATCGTCCGTAGGATCAGAATTCCGCTGAAGAGGTGACTGCCATGCCGCTGTTCGACACCCACGCCCACTACAACGACGACGCCTTTGACCAGGACCGGGAGGAGCTGCTGGACGCCCTTCCCGCTGCCGGGGTGGGCGCTGTGGTGATCCCCGGGGTGGATGCGGCCAGCTCCCGCTCCGCCCTGGCCCTGGCGGAGACCCGCCCCTGGCTGTTCGCCGCCGCAGGCATCCATCCGGAGGACTGCGCCGGCTGCACGGCCGCGGATTTTTCCGCCATCCGGGACCTGTGCCGGGAGAAAAAAGTGGTCGCCATCGGAGAGATCGGCTTGGACTACTACTGGGCGGAGAATCCGCCAAAGGAATTCCAGCAGATGGTGTTCCGCCGCCAGCTGGAGCTGGCGCTGGAGCTGGAGCTGCCGGTGATCGTCCACGACCGGGAGGCCCACGGAGACAGCCTGGAGATCGTAAAGGAGTTCCCCGGGGTGCGGGGCGTATTCCACTGCTTCTCCGGCAGTCCCGAAATGGCGGAGGAGCTGCTGAAGCGGGGCTGGTATCTGGGCTTTGACGGTCCGGTGACCTACAAAAACGCCCGCCGGGCGCCGGAGGTCGTGGCCGTCACGCCCCTGGACCGGATCGTGGTGGAGACGGACGCGCCCTACATGAGCCCGGTGCCCAACCGGGGCAGGCGGAACGACAGCCGGAATCTCCCCTACATTGTGGAAAAACTGGCGGAGTGGAAGGGCATCTCCCCGGAGGAGATGGCGGCGCACACCTGGAACAATGGCCTGCGGCTGTTTGGGCTGGAGGGGAAGGTATGAAAAAAGCGTTTCTGATGGTCCTGGCCTGCCTGTTGCTGGCGGGCTGCGGCGCGCCGTCAGAGACAGTGACGCCAACGGACTCCCGTCCGGATTCCGCTCTGGCGGAAACCGATGAAGCGGCTGCTGAATCCTCGCCGGAGCCTATTTCAACCGCGCCTGCCGAATCCCCGCCGGCAACCGCCCCGGCGGAACCCCTCTCCGCCCCCGCCGTGGTAACGGCGGGGCAGGCGCCGGAGGAACCCTATGATTTGCCCACGGAGGTGATCGGGCTGAAGGACTGGATCGGTGAAAGCCGCTGGAACCATGACCCGGTGGGCCTTTTGGCAGAACTGCCGGAGCGGGAGCTCTCCCTCTACGGCGTGACAAAGTGGCTTGACAGCTCAGCCCTGCTGCGCTGGGGTGACAGTCTGGCGGAGTTTTCCTGGTCCTTCGGCGGCCCGTTGATTGTGGAGCCGCAGCTTTGGTGCTGGGATGTGGACTCCGACGGGCAGGAGGAGGTCGTTGTCATCAATCATGTGGGCAGCGGCACCGGGACTTCTATTGAGGAGCTTCACGTGGTCAAAAAAGACGGGGACGGCACCCTGACGGACTACTGCTTTCCAGAGTCACTGTGGCAGGAGGACCTCTCCGGCCTGCTGTCGGTGGTGTCGGACGGGGACCGGACCTACACCGTCTTGGGCGCGGATCTGGTGGACCTCACAGACGAGATCCAGACACAGTTTCCGGACCTCAATCCGGCCATGATCGAGGACGCCTCTACCGGAAGATGGGCCAATTTTTCCGTGCAATCCGGTACGGATGGGGACGGCAGCGATCTTTTCTTTACGGGTTCTGCGATGTTGGAGGGGAGGGAAATCCCCTATGACTGGTATGCGGCGGAGATTACCGCTGCCATCTCCTATGAAAACGGCATCTTCACGCTGTCGGACTTTCATCTGAACAGCTTATCCTGATTACGCAAGGAGCGATATTTATGGAAAAGGGCTTTACCATCACCTATGAATACGGGGACAACCTGTATGTGAACCCCACCAACCGGTGCAACTTCAACTGCGCGTTCTGCCTGCGGCACAACCAGGGTTCCGGCGGCAGCATCTACACCCATAACCTGTGGCTAAAGCGGGAGCCCACGAAGGAGGAGATCCTTTCCTCCATCGAGAGCCACGACCTCTCCCAATACAAGCAGCTGGTGTTCGTGGGCTTCGGTGAGCCTACCTACCGGTTCGACGACATCTGCTGGGTCATCGACCAGATGAAGGCCCACGGCACCAAGATCTTCACCCGGATGGACACCAACGGCACCGGTTCCCTCATCAACGGCCGGGACATCGCCCCGGAGTTCGCGGGCCGGTTCGATATGGTGTCTGTCTCCCTGAACACCGACACGGCGGAGAAGTATAACGCCCTGTGCCACCCCCAGCAGGAAAACGCCTACCAGGCCATGAAGGACTTCACGAAAGAGGTCCGCAAGTATGTGCCCACCGTGATGATGACCGTGGTGGACACCATCCCGAAAGAGGAGATCGAGAACTGCCGGAAGATCTGCGAGGAGGAGATCGGCGCCACCTACCGGGTGCGGGAGTACATTGCGGACTGACAAATGCAGATATGAAGAGACGCCCGCAGGGGCGTCTCTTTTTCCTGAGCTTATGTATGGAATACCACGGACTTCACGATGATGCTGACGCCGCCCAGGAGGAAGAGGACGATGGCGCCCTTTTGGAGCTTTTCCTCTTCCAGCCGGGGCCCCAGCCACGCCGCCAGGCCCATGGCCAGCACCGCCGCGGGAACAGACGCCAGGGCGAACAGCAGCACCGGGCCGGTGAACAGGTCGGTGACTAGATAAGTCACTACCCGCACTGCATTCTCCCCAAAGAAGAGAAAGCACATGCTGCCCTTGAACTCGCTGTAATCTCTGGCTGTCCGCTGGAGGTAGGCCACGATGAACATGTTGATGCCGAAGAGGCCCGCGCACACGCCGGAGAACGCGGACACCGCCAGCCGCAGCCAGGGCCGGTCCTTCCGGTCCGGCTTCACCGGCCGCAGGGAGCGGGTGGCCATCTCCAGCCCTAAAAGCACCACGACGACGCCCAGCACGGTTTTGATGACCCAGGGCATGGAAAAGCGCAACAGCAGCGTGCCGGGGATCACGCCGCAGAAGTTGGCCGCCAGCAGCGGCAGGATCTTCCGCCACTGGAAGCTGTGCCGGTTTTTCCAGGTAATCCAGGCGTTCACCGGGCAGTCCAGCAGCAGCGTACCCGGGGTGATGACCACATTGTCCAGGCCCATGGACAAAATCGGCGCGGAGATCAGGGGGTTGCCGAAGCCGATCAGCCCTTTGACCAGATAGGCCAGCAGCTGCGCGGCAAAGATAAACAGTGCGGTTGAAAGCGTCATTGTATGTTCCCTCCCAGATTTTCACCCCTCATTATATACCACATTTTCAGCGGAAAGGAAACGGCATTCTGCCTCCGGCGGAAAAAATGGACTCCCTGTTCCAGGTTTGTGTCGGTAGAGGCATCCCCGGCAAATCGATAAACGATTTGCCGGGGAATTCCAATAAGTGCAGTATTTAAATATAAAGATACCATATCGTCATGATTGCAAAATCCGCAAACATATGGATAACCCATGAATGATAGATATTTTCATTTTTGCTATCTACATAGTCAAAAAGCAGCCCGCCAATCGCCAATCCTATTAAAGCCAAAAGCAACATCAACGGCGGAAATGACATTCCAATCATTGCAATATGATAAACTGCAAACATGCCTGAACTGAATATATATGCTATTTTTCGGGCTGTGTATTTGGATAATCTGATAAATGCAACGAAACGAAAGAAAAATTCCTCCAGAAAGGAATTACAAAAGGAAATATAGAGAGCCACCCCAATAAAGCTGCCGCTGTTGACTTTTTGATCCGCTGAAAGCGACTGAACCAACGACGCATAGTCGAAGAAGTTTTTTGTCAAAGTATACGCACCCAGAATCACCGCATAGATAAAAGAGCCCAGCACAAATAATTTCATCATGCCCCTCTTGTCGATTTTAAAGAATTCATCCAGTAATTTTGTATGGGTTATTTTTGCATATACCAATGGCAATAATAAAAATACCGCGACTTTAAGCGCGGATTTGACAATATATGCCGGTTCAATGATTGTTTCAATGAGTGCCATAAAAACACAACATATTATAACAAGAACAATAATACCCGACGCTTTTTCTTTATTCATAGCCATCAGTATTATCTGCCTCCCAAATATAAATCTGCTGCCTTTATATTGCCTATGTCTCATTTTTACCATTATAGAATAGAAAAAAGTTTTGCGCAAGGCAGCAGGTGAATTTGCCGGGGTTGTCTAGAGCCGGGAGAAAAATTCCTTGACATTTCCAGAAATTCCGATATAATAATATGGCTTGCAGTCTGCAGGCATATCCTTGCTCCCATCCCGAATGGGGGCCATTTGTCCAGAAGGAGGTGCAAATATGGCAAAGGTTTCTGCCAATTATGAGGTCGTGTATATCATCGACCCTGCACAGGGTGAGGAGAACACCGCCGCGCTGGTGGCCAAGTTCAAGACCCTGGCTGAGCAGAATGGTTCCGCTGTGGAAGTGGAAGAGTGGGGCAGCCGCAAGCTGGCTTATCCCATCAACTACAAGACCGAGGGTTATTACGTCCTGATGACCTTCACCAGCGAGCCTTCTTTCCCGAAGGAGCTGGACCGTGTTCTGCGGATCACGGACGGCATCATGCGTTCCCTGATCGTCTGCAAGGGCGAGTAAGGGGGCATTGATATGCTCAACAAGATCATCATCATGGGTCGTCTGACCCGGGACCCCGAGCTGCGCCGCACCGGAAGCGGCACCGCCGTCACGTCCTTCTCCCTGGCTGTGGACCGGGACTTTAAGTCCCAGAGCGGCGAAAAGGAGACCGATTTTATCGACGTGGTGGCTTGGCGCAGCACCGCGGAGTTTGTCAGCAAATACTTCACCAAGGGCCGCATGGCCGTGGTGGAGGGCCGGCTGCAGATCCGCGATTGGACGGACAAGGACGGCGGCAAGCGCAGAAGCGCCGAGATCGTCGCCGACAATGTCTACTTCGGGGATTCCAAACGGGACGGCGCCGGCGATTTCGGCGGCGCACCCGCTTCTTACAGCGCCCCCATGGGCGGCCGCAACGCCGCACCGATGGGCGGACAATCCGATTTCGCCGAGATCGGCGAAGAGGACGGCGAACTGCCGTTCTGACTTTTGATAAAGGAGGAACCATTTCATGGCTTTTGATCGTGAAGCGAGACCCGCTCGCCCCAACCGCGGCAAGCGCCGCAAGGTCTGCCAGTTCTGCGCGGACAAATGCGAGTATATCGATTACAAAGACGCCGCCAAGCTGCGCCGCTTTGTCTCTGAGCGTTCCAAGATCCTGCCCCGCCGGACCACCGGTACCTGCGCCATGCATCAGCGTCAGCTGACCGAGGCCATCAAGCGCGCCCGGCAGATCGCCCTGCTGCCCTACGTCACCGACTGAGGCAGTCCGTGACTGAACAAAGGCTCCCCCATCCGCTGGATGGGGGAGCCTTTTTACTGCAGTCCCAGTTTTTTTACGCTATATAAACTTTCTGGTTGTTTTTCCTCTTTTGGCGTGGTACGATTAAACTCGCACCTGTGTGTAGATGGAGGAACGTTTTCATGGTATTGATGCTGCTTGAACAGATCGTACAGCTTTTTCTGTGTATCGTCCTGGGCTGGCTCCTGGTCCGCCTGCATCTGCTGAAGCCGGAGGACAGCCGGGTTCTGTCCAAAGTCTGTCTGTATCTGGTCACTCCCTGCGTCATCATCAACGCCTTCCAGCTCCAGCGTACGCCGGAGCTGCTTCAGGGTCTGGCCCTCTCCCTTGGGGCCGCCATTGGCATCCACGCTCTGTTTTTCATTGCCACGGCCTTACTGCACCGCCCCCTGCGTCTGACGCCGGTGGAACAGGCCTCCCTGATTTACACCAATTCCGGTAACCTCATCATCCCCCTGGTGACTGCGGTCCTGGGGCCGGAGTGGGTCATCTATTGCAGCATGTTTCAGTTGGTGCAGCAGTTTCCCATGTGGAGTCACTGCCGGATTATTCTGAGTGGTGACCGGAATGTCTCGCTGAAAAAAATTCTCCTGAATGTCAACATCATTTCCGTGTTTGTGGGTGTGCTGCTGTTTCTGCTGAACCTGCCCCTGCCTACGGTAATCGCCGGTACCATGAAGTCCATTGCCTCCACCATCGGCCCCCTCAGCATGTTTGTCGCCGGCATGCTCATGGGAGAGCAGAACCTGCTGGCGGTCCTGCGCATCCGCAGCATCTGGAAGGTGGCCTTCCTGCGGCTGATCGCCCTGCCGCTGGTGGTCCTGTGTATTTTCAAATACTCTGGCCTTGCGGCCCTGGTGCCGGACGGCCAGTCCATCCTGATGATCAGCCTGCTGGCAGCAAGTGCCCCTGCGGCGGCTAACGTCACTCAGATCGCTCAAGTTTACGGTCATGAAGGAGACTACGCCGGCGCCATTAATGTAATCACCACGCTTCTCTGTATCGGGACCATGCCGCTGATGGTTCTTCTGTACCAAATGTAAGCAGAACCACAGCTTTTCCGGAAAACGCACAAAGCGGGCCACCCTTTTGGGTGGCCCGCTTTCTTGCTTTAGCGGTTATTCCTCCACGTCTTTCAGACGGTCCACATAGGGGCTGGCGGTGCTGCTGACCTCCGCGGCCTCCTTCTTGAACTTCTCAACATTCAGGGTGCTCTCCCGCACGGGGGTGATGGTGCCGGCGCCGGCCACGCAGCCGCCGGGGCAGCCCATGCCCTCCAGCAGATAGCCGTTGCGCTTTCCGGCCTTGGCCATCATCAGCATCTTCTTGCACTCCCGCAGGCCGTCGCCGTACTCGATCTGTACCTCCCGGGTGGGGTCGATGTGCTTGATGGCCTCTACCACGGCCGCGGCCACGCCGCCGCCCACCGCGAAGCCGCGGCCCATGGAGGTGCCCTCGTTCAGGCCGTCCTCCGGGTCCGCCTCCAGGGTGGTGAAGTCGATGTTCTTGGCATCGAACATGCCCTGCAGCTCCTCAAAGGTCAGCACGTAGTCCACATCCGACCGGACAGATTTCCGGTTGGCCTCCAGCTTCTTGGCTGCGCAGGGCCCAATGAAGCAGATCCGGGCATCCGGATGGTCCTTCTTCACCATGCGGGCGGTGATCACCATGGGGGTGAGGGCCATGGAGATGCAGTCCTTGAACTCCGGGAACAGCTTCTTGGCCATGACGGACCAGGCGGGGCAGCAGCTGGTGCCCATGAAGGGCAGCTTCTCCGGCACCTCCGCCAGGAAATCCTTGGCCTCCTCCACGGTGCACAGGTCCGCGCCGATGGCCACCTCCACCACATCGTCAAAGCCCAGGATCCGCATGGCGGCCTTCAGCTTGGCAGGCGTGGCGGCCTTGCCGAACTGGCCCACAAAGGCGGGGGCCACGCAGGCGATGACCTTGGATCCGCGGTTCATGGCGTTGATGACCTGGAAGATCTGGCTCTTGTCCGCGATGGCGGCAAAGGGGCAGTTCACCAGGCACATGCCGCAGGAGACGCACTTGTCGTAGTTGATCTTGGCCCGGCCCAGCTCGTCGGATTCGATGGCGTCCATGCCGCAGGCTGCGGCGCAGGGGCGCTCAATCTTGCTGATGGCGTGGTAGGGGCACTGGTTGAAGCACCGGCCGCATTTGATGCACTTGTCCTGGTCAATGTGGCAATGCTTGTCCTTGTCCAGATAAATGGCATCCTTGGGGCACACATTCATGCAGGGATGGGACAGGCAGCCCTGGCAGCTGTCCGTAATCCGGATCTGCTTGGGGGGGCAGGCATTGCAGGCAAAGGAGATGATATTGACCAGGGGCTCCTCAAAATATTTGTCGTCGGCCGCGGCCGCCTCCTGGATACCGGCGCTGACGGGCGTCTGCTCGCCAGCGGGCTGCAGGCTCATGCCAAGGGCCAGCCGCACCCGCTCCTGGACAATGGCCCGCTCCAGAAACACGTCGTGGCGGTGGCGGGCCACCTCTCCGGGAACGATGGTGTAGGGGATCATGTCCACCCGCTTCAAATCCCCGCCCTCATAGGCCAGGCGGGCCACTTCGGTGAAGACATTGCGGCGGATCTCATCCACCGCGCTGTGTACGCCTCTCATTCTTTTTTCCTCCATTGTTCACCGGGCAGTCGCATTCTGAACCCGGCTACTTAGAATTGCGGAATCATTATATCGGAAACACCGGCTGTTTGCAAGAACAAGTCGGCGGAAAGTCCTGGACCGGCCGGATCTTTCCATCTTTTTCGCCCTTTTCGCGCAAGACAGCGTGCGGCGGAGGACGCCTGGTCATGGACGCCCTCCGCCGCACGCAGAGAGAAAGGAAATGAAAAATGAAAAAAGAGAGGGGGGATCAGTTATCCTTTTTGGAGGATGTCTGTATCATACCCCCAAAATCTAAAAACAACCTTTAAAAAGTTTGAACAGTTTATGAAGTTCTGTTCATTCTTTCAGATAGTTTTCAGTTTCTTTTTTTATACTGTGAAAGCTGACTGGGGCGGGCCCTGCCCGTCTCCATTCCTGAAGGAGGTTATTTGTGTGATCGAGGTCAAAAACCTTGTGAAGCGTTATGGCGACCACTATGCGGTGAACCATCTGAGCTTCACGGTGGAGGACGGCCAGATCTTCGGCTTCTTGGGGCCGAACGGCGCCGGAAAATCCACCACAATGAATATCATGACCGGCTATCTGGCGGCCACGGAGGGACAGGTCCTGGTGGAGGGCCACGATATTCTGGAGGAGCCGGAGGCCGCCCGTGCCTGCATCGGCTATCTCCCCGAGATTCCGCCGCTGTATCCTGATATGACGGTGGAGGAGTACCTGCGCTTCTGCGCGGAGCTGAAGAAGATCCCCAAGGAGCAGCGGACGGACCAGCTGACGAAGGTCCTGGCCCTGACCCATCTGGAGGATATGAGCGCCCGGCTGATCCGGAACCTGTCCAAGGGCTACCGCCAGCGGGTCGGCCTGGCCCAGGCCATCCTGGGCTTCCCCAAGATCATCATTCTGGACGAGCCCACCGTGGGCCTGGATCCCAAGCAGGTGGTGGAGATCCGGGATCTCATTCGGCATCTGGCAAAGGACCACACCGTGATCCTCAGCTCCCATATCCTCTCTGAGATCCGGGCGGTATGCGACCGGGTCCTCATCATCCGCAAGGGCCGGTTTGTGGTGTGCGACACCCCGGAGGACCTGGAGGAGAAGCTCTCCGCCGGAGGCTCCCTGGAACTGACGGCAAAGGCCGCGCCGGAGGCGGCGGGGGCCGTGCTGGACCGGGTGGCGGGCATCACCGGCCGGACCCTGCTGGGGCGGACGGAGGACACAGCCCGATTTGCCATCCACATGGAGAGGGACATCCGGGAGGCGCTGTTCTTCGCCTTTGCAGAGGCGGGGCTGCCCCTGCTGGAGCTGCGGCCCCGGACGGCCTCTCTGGAGGAGGTCTTCCTGGATCTGACGGACGATAACGATACGGTGGCCGCCCGGGCGGCGGCGCTGTTCCAGACCTCTGTGGAAACTGCGGAAAAGGAGGCGGTCGGCGATGAAAGCGATTTATAAGCGGGAGGTCAGCTCCTATTTCAACTCCATGATCGGCTGGATCTTCGTGGCGGTTCTGACGGTCTTCATCGGCATCTATTTCTTTGCCTACAACCTGTTTCAGGGATACCCCTATTTCTCCCTCTCTCTGGGCTCCTCTCTCTTCATTTTCATGGTGGTGGTCCCCATTCTCACCATGCGCTCCATGGCGGATGAGCGCCACACCAAGACAGACCAGCTGCTGCTGACGGCGCCGGTATCCGTCACCGCCGTGGTGCTGGGGAAGTACTTCGCCATGCTGACGGTGTTCGCCGTGCCGGTGGCCATTGCCTGCCTGTGCCCCCTCATCATCGCGCTGAACGGCACGGCCTTCCTGTTGGCGGACTACGGCGCCATTCTGGCCTTCTTCCTGCTGGGCGCGGTGGAGATCGCCGTGGGCATGCTGATCTCCTCTCTGACGGAGAGCCAGATCATCGCCGCAGTGGGCACCTTCGGCCTGCTGCTCCTGCTGTATCTGTGGGACGGCCTGGTGGGCTTTCTGCCCTCCACCGCCGTCGGGTCTCTGCTGGGCTTCTTCGTGGTGCTGATCCTGGTGTGCTTCCTCATCAACGCCCTGTCCAACAACTGGAAGGTCACAGCCGGCGTGCTGGTGGCCGGCGCCGCGGTGCTGATCGCCTTCTACCTGCGGGACTCCTCCGTCTTCGCCAACCTGCTGCCGGATGTGCTGGGCAAGTTCTCCCTGCTCTCCGCCTTCGACAGCTTTTCCACGGACCACGTCTTCGACGTTCCCGGGATCCTGCTGTACCTGTCCATCAGCGCGCTGCTGGTCTTTCTGACCGTCCAGGTCATCCAGAAGCGCCGGTGGAACTGAGAGGAGGCGTGTGAATATGGAACATCGTGATTGGAAAAACAGCCTGCAGGAGACCGCGGGGCGCCACGCCTCCCGCAGGGGCGCCTTTTCCGCCGGACTGACGGCCCTGGCCGTGGCGGCAGTGCTGGTGTTCAACCTGCTGGCGGCACAGCTGCCGGAGCAGTGGGCCCAGATCGACCTGACGGGCAGCGGGATCTACAACATCAGCGAGACCTCTCAGGACTACCTGGCGGGGCTGGAGGATGACGTGGTGATCCACGTGCTCACCGACAAGGACACACTGGATACCCGGATCGTCCGCTTTCTGGACATCTACGCAGATCTCAGCGACCACCTGACCCTGGAATACACCGACACCACGGTTTATCCCTCCGCCCTGTCCCAGTACGGTGTGGGGGCGGATACCATCGTGGTCACCTGCGAGGCCACCGGCCGGCAGGAGTCCTTTGACATCAGCGACATAATCGGGTATGATATGATGTCGTATTACTATTACGGCACCTATACGGAGACGGACTTCGACGGGGAGAGCCTGCTGACCTCCGCCATCGACAGCGTGCTCACCGGCGTGACCCGGATGGTGTACGAGACCACAGGCCACAACGAGACCGCCGTCCCCATCAGCGTGAAGGAGCGGTTCACGCGGCTCCACATGTCCGTGGAGCGGGTGAACCTGCTCACCGACGGCGGCATCCCTGAGGACTGCTCCCTGCTGATCCTCAACGAGCCGGACCAGGATCTGGCGGACGATGAGCTGGATATGATCCTGAACTATCTGGCGGAGGGCGGCCAGGTGATCTACAACATGGCCGGTGAGCTGGTGGACCTGCCCAACTTCAACGCCCTGTGCGCCGCCTATGGAATGCAGGTGGCGGACGGCATGATCGCGGACACCTCCCAGGGCTATCAGAACAACCCCTATCTGTTCTTCGCGCAGGCGGACACCTCTGTGGATGCGGCCAGCAGCCTCACAAGTGATTCCATGGTCCTGTTTTATGCCTCCCGGGGCTTCACCCTGGCGGATCCCACCCGGGACACCATCACCGTCCAGCCCTTCCTAACCACCACGGAGAACGGCTATGCCGTGCTGGACGCGGACAACATGACCCAGGGGGCCTATGTGGTGGGTGCCGTGGCCACGGAGGAGATCAGCGAGGACACCACCGCCCGGCTGACGGTCTACGGCGCGGACACGCTAATCAACACCGATGTGACCAACAGCTTTACCAATGTTGACAACGTGGATCTCTTCATCCACTCCGCCACTGTGGGCTTTGACGATGTATCCGCCATCTCTGTGGAGCCGGTGAGCCTGTTGACGCCCACCAATACCATCACGACCGGCGGCATCTGGGGCCTGCTGTTTATCCTGGTGATCCCCGCGGCGCTGCTGATCTACGGCTTTGTCCGCTGGATGCACCGCCGGAAACTGTGACGAAGGAGCATACAAGCATGAATCGAACACAGAAGAAGACGCTGGTTCTCCTGCTGGGGATCCTGGTGGGCCTGGGCATCCTGCTGGCGGTGGTCTCCGCCGTCAAGCGGTCCAGCGCCCAGCGGGAAGCTGAGGAGGCCGCCGCCCAGGACGCCGCCAGCGTCATCACGGAGACGGAGGCCGCCTATTCGTCCCTCACCTATGACAACGGCAGCGCCACGCTGTCCTTCCATCTGGACGAGGCGGGCAAGTGGGTCTGGTCCGACGACCCGGAGTTTCCCCTGGACGACTCCACCATCCAGTCGATCCTGACCCTTCTCACCAACCTCAAACCCCAGCAGACCATTACAGAGGGCGATACGCTGGAGGCCTATGGCCTGGACCAGCCCTTCGCCACCCTGACCGCAGCCAAGCCGGACGGCGGGACGCTGACCATCTCCCTGGGCAACACCACTACGGACGGCAACAGCTACTATATGCTGATGAACGAACAGGAGAGTCCGGTGTATATCATCTCCAACTCCCTGTACACCGAGATGTCCAAGACCATCTATGATATGTGCGACCTGCCGGAGCTGCCCCAGCTGACGGAGGAAAACCTCCAGTCCGTCACCGTTGAGGGCGCCGCCAGCACCCTGTTGCGGCCCATCGACAAGGAGACCTCCACCGACGAGGAGACCGGGGAGGAGACGGTCACCGTCACCTGGGCTGCCAGCGGCGAGGACGTCACCGGCAACGCGGACACCGCCTCTCTGCTGGCGGAGCTGGGGGCGCTGACCTTCACCAAATGCGTGGACTACAAGCCCACAGACGAGGCCGCTGCCCTGTGCGGCTTTGACGCACCCCAGGCCACGGTTACCATTCTCTACCTGAACGACACCGGTACCGAGGGGACGCTGACCCTGACCTTCGGCAGCGAGAACCTGGACCAGACCGGCTACTACGTCCGCATGGAGGGGGATTCCACCATCTACCAGATGGACACCGCTTCGGTGGACACCATTCTCTCTGTGGCGGAGAATGGCCTGACTGCGGCGGACGCCACGGGCGAATAAACTCGATCTCGTTTCCCATCCGTCTCATCTGACCAGGGGGGAGCCCCCGGGCTCCCCCCTGTGTGGCGCTGCCGGCAGAAACGGCGCGCGATCCTGCAAACGGAGGTGATTTCATGCGCGTACTGGTGGTAGAGGATGAGGTCCGCCTGGCCGCCACCCTCCAGGACCTGTTGGAGCTGAACGGCTATACGGTGGACGTCTGCCACGACGGCGAGGCGGGGCTGGACAACGCCCTGACCTCCATTTATGACGTGATCCTGCTGGACGTGATGCTGCCCAAGCTGGACGGCTTCACCGTGCTGCGCCGCCTGCGGGCGGAGGGCAGCACCACGCCGGTGCTGATGCTCACGGCCCGGTCCGAGCTGACGGACCGGGTGAACGGGCTGGACTCCGGTGCGGACTACTATCTCACCAAGCCCTTTGAGCCCAAGGAGCTGCTGGCCTGCATCCGGGCCCTGACCCGCCGCCAGCCGGAGCTGCGGCAGACTGATGCCCTGAAATACGGAGACCTGCGGCTGGAGAAGACCTCCTTCACCCTCTCCTGCGGCGAGCGCTCCGTGCGGCTCAGCCGGAAGGAGTTCGACATGATGGAGATGCTGATGCTGAACCAGAAGCTGGTCATCACCAAGGAGAAGCTGCTGCTGAAGGTCTGGGGCTATGAGTCCGACGCAGAGGACAACAATGTGGAGGTCTACATCTCCTTCCTGCGGAAGAAGCTGGACCATCTCCACTCCCAGGTGAAGATCCGCACGATCCGCATGGTGGGCTACTGCCTGGAAGCGCCTGAGGAGGCGTAGTTTTCCACAAAGTCCACATTTTTCCACTTTTCCACAGAGTTTTCGACAGGAAGGAGGCGATCCTCCCATGATCCGAAAATTGCAGATCAAATTCGTGGCCATGTGCATGATTCTGGTGACCGCGGTACTGGGCGTGGTATTCACGGCTGTGTTTTTCTCCGCCAAGCAGAACATCGAGGTCATCAGCCATCAGGTGCTCCAGCGGGTCATGGAGGACGACACTCCCAGCGGCCGGCCGGATCTGGGGCTCAACCGGGGCGGGGAAGACGTTCTGCTGCCCTATTTCACGGTGAATCTCTGGGACCGCAGCGGAATCTACGAGGCCTTTGTCACAGGCGGGACCTATTCCAATCTGCAGGACACACAGGAGCTGCAGACCATTCTTACCGACTGTCTCCAGCAGAACCGGCCGGAGGGCACTATCCACAGCTACGGCCTGCGGTATCTGCGCCGGGACTATGGACTATACGAGCGCATCGCCTTTGTGGACATGTCCATGGAGCAGGCCACATTGCAGGAGATCATGGGCTCCTATCTGCAAATCGGTCTGGCGGCGCTGCTGCTGCTTCTGGGCGTCTCCATCCTGCTGGCCCGGTGGGCCACCCGCCCGGTGGCAAAGGCCTGGCAGCAGCAGCGGCAGTTCCTCTCCGACGCCTCTCACGAGCTGAAGACGCCGCTGACCGTGATCCTCTCCAATGCGGAACTGCTGGAGGCGGCGCCGCTGGAGGACCGCCCGGCCCGGTGGGCGGACAACATCCGCTCCGAGGCCGGACAGATGAAGTCCCTGGTGGAGGAGATGCTGACCCTGGCCCGGGCGGACAATGCGGTTCCCACGGCGGTGATGGGGGAGGTCTCGCTCTCCGACCTGGCCACGGACTGCGTACTGGCCTTTGAGCCGGTGGCCTTTGAGGCGGGAAAGCCCCTGGAGAGCGACATCACCCCCGACGTGACCGTCACCGGCGACGCCGACAAACTGCGCCAGCTGATCGGCGTCCTGCTGGACAACGCCATCAAGTATGGGCAGGCGGGGGGTACCATCAGCCTGACCCTGCGGCGCACAGACCGGCAGGCCCGTCTGCTGGTATCCAACCCCGGCGATCCCATCCCACCGGACCAGCTGGGCCGCCTGTTCGAGCGATTCTACCGGGCGGACGCCTCCCGGGGGGAGCAGTCCGGCTTCGGCCTGGGGCTGCCCATCGCCGCCTCCATTGCGACGGAGCACAAGGGAACTCTGAAGGCCGAGAGCGACCAGGCCTCCACCCGGTTCCTCTTCTCCATGCCGCTGAAAAAGTGAGCCATTGAAAAGAAGGGCTTTCCTTCCCGGGAGGGCCCTTTTTTTGTGCCGCTTGAAACCGTAAGAAATCTGTAAGAAATTTCTCCGGGTGTTTGTAAGAATTCCCTGGTATGCTACAATCAGCTCAAGGAGGGATCGAGATGAACGCGTGCATTCTGGTGGTAGACGACGATCCGGAGATCGTGGGGGCCATCGCCATCACCCTGGAGCGGGAGGGCTACCGGGTCCTGCGGGCCTATGACGGCATGGAGGCTCTGGATCTGGCCCTGGACCCGGCGGTGCGGCTGATCCTCATCGACGTGATGATGCCCAAGCTGGACGGGCTGTCCGCTCTGCTGCGGATCCGGGAAAAGCGGAACCTGCCGGTGATCGTCCTCTCCGCCAAAAGTGAGGACACGGACAAGATCCTGGGCCTCTCCATGGGGGCGGACGACTATGTGACCAAGCCCTTCAACCCCCAGGAGCTGGCGGCCAGAGTCCGGAGCCAGCTGCGGCGGTACACCCTGCTGGGGGACGTCCACGCGGAGGAGCGGCAGGGCCTCATCGTCAACGGGCGCCTCACCTACGACCCGGACCGCCGGGAACTGCGGGCGGATGGGGAAGCGGTGAAGCTCACCGCCACGGAGACAAAGATCGTGGACCTGCTGATGCGTAACCCCGGCCGCATCTTCCCGGCGGAGGAGATCTACCGCCGGGTGTGGGACGGGGAGGCGGCCTACGCCTGCGAAAACACGGTGATGGTCCACATCCGGCGCATTCGGGAAAAAATCGAGCTCAATCCCAAGGAGCCAGATTACATCAAGGTGGTGTGGGGCATTGGATACAAAATGGAACAGCACGGGACCTGACGAAGGTCTGGAACAACTTGTGGCCGGGGAGGTCCGGGAGGCTCTGAAGGGGGTGGAGGACGCCCCGGGCGTGGCGAAGGTCCGCGTCTCCGGAAAGACCTGCGGCAGGCTGCGGGCGGCGGCCGGACTGGCGGCCCTGGTACTGGGCGTGAGCCTGGTGCTGGGGAGCCTGGGACAGACGGCGGGCCGCCTGGCCAGCGGGGTCGACAGCGGCTCCTTCGGCAGCGGATGGTGGAGTACAGACTGGCAGGAGACCCCAGCCTTCCGGCAGGAGGTGGCCCAACGGCTGCGGGCCTTTCTGGCTATGGCCACTGGCAGCGACCTGGAGTGGTGGGATACTGCTTCCGGGGATACCTACGTCGTGTCCAGTGCTGGCATCACCTGGTACGAGTGGGGATCCACGGACACTGCCACAGAAGATATAGCAACCCCGAAAGAGGAGGCGCCAGACGCCTCCTATGCAGAGGACAAGAATCTCCTCTACCGGGTCCAGGGATCGGGGGAGGACTCCTATTACAGCAATGCTCCAGCGAATATGATCCTCTCCTCCAGCTGGGCCGTGCCGGAGGGCTACAACTTTCTGCTGACCTTCCAGAACGGTACAGTCACCATCACCAAAGATGGAGAGCCAGTGGACGTTTACGGCGATGGATTTTTTACAGAGGATTCCCTGTGGGACGTCCCCGGCTATGAGAATTTCACGGCCGGGGAGGACGCGGCGGATGTGACCGTCTACATGGCCGTCCGGGAGGAGCCGGTGCCTTATCTCCAGCCGAACAGCGGCGGGGCGTCCCGCCCCGCTAACGATCTCTACAGCCTGTATCAGCGCATCCAGGGGATGCAGAAGTTCTACCTGCTGCGGGCAGTGCTGTGTGTGCTCGGCATTGCGTATCTGGTGAGTACCCGTCTCCTGCGGGCGGAACGGCGGAAGGCGGAGAAAAAGCTGGCCGCTCTCACTCGCCGCGTGCCCGGGGAGATCTGGTGGCTGGCGGCTGCCCTGGCAGTCCTCTCCATGGTGTTCTCCACAGGATTCGGCGGCTACTCTCCCTTTGAATTCTGGTATTACGGCTGGGTGGGTCCGACCGTGACGGACGCCCTGCGGCTGGCGGCGCTGCTGCCCGCCAATGCCCCGGCGCTGCTGGCGCTGGTGTGGGCGCTGTGGCTGCGGCACATCACCCGGAAAAACACGGAAAGGGAGCAGCGGCGGAGTCTGTTGAGGGGGCTGAAAAACGCATTCTTGGCAAGAGACTTGAAGCTGCCGGTGCAGAAGCGGCTCCGGCGGCGGTCTCTGGTGCGGAACCTTGCACTGTGGGCCATTATGCTTACAGCTGTTCTCTGCTGTGTCCCTGTGTATGAAATGCTTTGGAACTCTTTTCTGACTGTGATCTGCGTTTTTGTTCCCGCCTTTGCGCTGATAGGGGGCCTGGAAATCTTCTGGATCCGGCGGGACTGGACCCTGGTCCGGGATATCGGCCTGCTGGCGGACCAAGTGACGGCCATCCGGGACGGGGATCTGGAAACGCCCCTGGACCTGCCGGCGGACGCAGACCTGCATCAGACCGCGGAGCAGCTGAACGACATCCAGGCGGGCCTGCACCGGGCCCTGGCAGAGCAGACCCGCAGCGAACGGATGAAGGTAGAGCTGATCTCCAACGTGTCCCACGACCTGAAAACGCCCCTGACCTCTGTGCTCTCCTATGCGGAACTGCTGCGGCAGGAGCCCCTGGAGGGGGCCGCAGCGGACTACGCCCGGATCATCGACGAGAAGGCCCGACGGCTGGCAGTGATGGTCCAGGATGTGTTCGAGGTCAGCAAGGCCGCCTCCGGCCAGCTGCCGGTCCACTTGGAGCGGCTGGATTTTGCCAAGCTCCTGCGGCAGACCCTGGCGGACCTGGAGGGGCCCATCTCCCAAAGCGGGCTGACCTTCCGGATGGAGCTGCCGGAGATACCGGTGATGATCACGGCTGACGGCCGGCGGCTGTACCGGGTGTTTCAGAACCTCATCGACAACGCCCTGAAATATGCCCTGGCGGGAAGCCGGGTCTACCTCTCCTTAAAGACCGAGGTGGGCAGGGCGGAGGCCAGCCTGCGCAACACCTCCCGGGAGGAGCTGCCCACAGGCGTGGACCTGACGGCCCGGTTCGTCCGGGGCGACGCCAGCCGTACCGATGGCGGCAGCGGCTTGGGCCTTTCCATCGCCAGCTCCTTTACCGAGGCCTGCGGCGGAGATTTCCACGTGGAGACGCTGGCGGACTTGTTCACCGCTGTGGTGTCCTTCCCCCTGGCGGAGGAGCCCTGAGCCTTCAAAGCAAAAAGCCCCGTCCGAACGGACGGGGCTTTTGCCGTCGGACCGGGGCCGGATGGCCTGCTCTCCGCAGGACCGCCTCTGTCACTTGCCCAGATCAATGAGATAGTCCGCCATCTGCTGGGCGAACAGGCGGCCCGCCAGGGCGGCCTCCTCCGGAGAGTTGCCGGCGGCCCCTACCTCTACCAGCAAGGATCCGGTGGTGGCGTGCTGGTTATAGCGGGAATTCCGCAGCAGGATCGGCCGCATCAGGGTGGGATAGCTTTGCAAGATATTGTCCTGAAGGGCCACCGCCAGTTTCAGATTCTCCATCCAGTGCTCATGAGCCAGGCCGCTGCCGTCGCTGCCCATCACCAGAGTCATCTGGGCGGAGGTGCCCACCCCGTCGATCTCCGAGATCACCTTGTACTGATTGCCCTCCGCGTCGCCGATGGCGTCCCGGTGGACATCCAGGATGAAGCGGATGGAGGGGTATTCCGCCAGATAGGTCTCAATGGCCGCCAGGGCGTTGTTATAGGCGTCGTTGTACGACGAGTAGTCGTACAGTGTCCGGTCATGGAGGACGGAGATCCCGGCGGCGGTGAACACCTCCGCCATCTCGTCTCCCACCCCCACCACGTTGTAGCGGGAGTCCGTAGTGCGGTAGTTGCCGGACCAGACGATGTCCGTGCCAGGGGGTGGGGTGTAGGCCTCGCTGCCGTGGGTGTGGAGGATCAGAATCTGAGGCTCCCCATCGGCGAGCCGGGCGTCAAAGGGCTCCGACAGCTCCGTGACGGTGAGGGCGTGGTCCGTGCTGTTGGAGATGTAGGACCGGCCGCAGACCGTATAGCCGCTGGGGTCCGTAGGCACCAGTGTTCTGGCCGGAACGCCGTTGTCCGTCTCTCCCGTGGTCTCCAGCGGCGTCTCCTCCACCGGCTCCGTGACAGTCTCCTCCCGGCCGTCCGCACCGGATTCCTCCGTCCGCTCGGTGGACCACAGCTCCGCCACAGCCGCCCGGGCGGACAACAGCAGGGGAGACTCTCCCAACGTCATCACCGCGGCGGGGGAGAGGTCATCGTCCGCCCACAGGTCCCCCAGCTCCCATTTCAGCGCCGCCAGCGGAGACGCCGCCCGCAGGGCCGCCCAGGCTGCAGACGCGCTGTCGCTTCCGGCGGTGACCACAACCGCCCAAAGGGTCCCGGCCGCCAGCCCGGCTGCGCCCAGCCGCCGGAGCCCTCTTCTAAACGGGCCTGGAAAAACCGGCCTCTTCATATCGCCTCACCTCTGGGACAACCTTATGCGGCGGCGGGCGGAGATATGACAGCCCGGTTTTCCACAGTATTTGGGAAAAAAGGGAGAGGGGTTCGCCCTCTCCCGCATCTCTCTTATTTCTGCTCAGCGCCCGCCTTCTGGTCCATCAGCGCCTTGTCTACGCAGAAGAAGGTGAATTCCCCCGTGGCCAGCAGCCTGCCGCCGTCTCCGGTGATGTCCACAGCGGTGAGCACCGTGGACTTTCCACGGTGCCGGACCCAAGCAGAGGCCCGCACCGTCCCTGTGGCCTGGTTGCGCAGGAAGTGGAGCGCGCTGGTCTGTGTGACGTAATACCGCCCGTCGCTGTGGGCCGCCGCGCCGGTGGCGTTGTCCGCCAGGGTGTAGATGGCGCCGCCATGAATCAGCCCATAGGGGTTGCAGCTCTCCGGGCGGATGTCCAGCTTGAAGACCGCCCGGTCTTTTTCCACGCGTTCCAGCTCGATATAGTTATGGAGCATGAAGGCATTCTTCCTCATTCGTGTCTCCGCGCTCTCCCGGATATGTTCTAGAGATTCTTCCATCGTGTGCTTCCTTTCCGTTTTCAAACAATTTTTCTTCTATTTTAATGGGAGGGGGGAGAATCTGTCAAGAACTGCGAAAGTTCATGCTGCCTGTCCGTGTTTATCTGTATACGCATAGAAAGACCAGAGCGCCGGCTGTATAGCCGTCGCCCTGGTCCGCTTTCCACATACTGTTAAAAATGCACTGACTCCAGTGTCTCCAGTTCTGCCTGCCACAGTGCCGCGGAAGCATCGCTCGGCATCCGCCAGTCGCCGCGGGGGGAGAGTGCCGCAGAACCTACCTTGGGGCCGTCCGGCAGACAGCTGCGCTTGAACTGCTGAGAGAAGAAGCGGCGGTAGAAGGTCTTCAGCCACTTCAGGATCACATCCGGGGTGTAGGTCTTCCCCAGGGCATACAGCGCCAGACGATAGATCTTCCGGGGCGGGAAGCCCCAGCGGAGCATGTAGTACAGGAAGAAGTCGTGTAGCTCATAGGGCCCCACCAGATCCTCGGTCCGCTGGCTGATCTCCCCTTGGACAGCGGGCAGCAGCTCCGGGGAGACAGGGGTGTCCAGAATATCCTCCAGCACGTCATGGAGGGCCTCGTCCTTCTCCGCGTTGTCCCGGGCCAGATAGGCCACCAAATGCCGCACCAGGGTCTTGGGGATGGAGCAGTTGACGGCGTAGTTGCTCATGTGGTCGCCATTGTAGGTGCACCAGCCCAGGGCCAACTCACTGAGATCTCCCGTGCCGATCACCAGGCCGCCGGTCTGGTTTGCAATGTCCATCAGGACCTGGGTCCGCTCCCGGGCCTGGCCGTTTTCAAAGGTGATGTCATGGTTCTCCATGCTCTGTCCGATGTCGGTAAAATGTCGCCGCACCGCCTGGGAGATGTCGATGATCTTCAGCGTGGCACCCATCCGCTCCGCCAGCAGCTCCGCGTTGGACTTCGTCCGGGCAGTGGTGCCGAAGCAGGGCATGGTGACGGCCACGATGTCGCTGGCGGGCCGGTTCAGCATCCCCATGGCCAGGGCCGTGACCAGCAGGGCCAGGGTGGAGTCCAGCCCGCCGGAGAGGCCCACCACCGCCGTCTTGGCGCCGGTGTGCTCCAGCCGCTTCTTCAGACCCAGGGAGGCGATCCGCAGGATCTCCTCACACCGCTCCGCCCGGCCCGCGGCATCCTCCGGCACGAAAGGAGATGGGGAGACGTACCGGGTGAGCCGGGTCTCCTCCACCGGCAACGTGAAGCCGCACCGCCAGATCTCCGGCGGCTCCTTGCCGAAGGTGAAGGTGTTGGTCCGGCGGCGGTCATGGATCAGCCGGTCCACATCGATCTCGCTGACGGTGAGTCCGGTGGCGAACCGCCGCTCCGCCAGCAGGGTACCGTTTTCCGCGATCATATTGTGGCCGGTGAACACCACATCGGTGGTGGACTCTCCCTCTCCGGCATCCGCGTACACATAACCGCACATCAGCCGGGCGGACTGGCCTGTCACCAGGGAGCGGCGGTAGTCCGCCTTGCCCACCAGCTCATTGGATGCGGAGAGGTTCAGAATCACGGTGGCGCCCTTCCGGGCCAGCTCCACGGAGGGCGGCGCCGGGGCCCACAGATCCTCGCAGATCTCCACGCCGATCACCAAGTTGGGCATGGTGTCGCAGGCAAAGGTCTGGTTCGTACAGAGACTCACATGCTGCCCGCACAGCTCAATCCCGTGCTCCACGCCGCTGCCGGATGCAAACCACCGCTGCTCATAAAACTCCCCATAATTGGGCAGATAGACCTTGGGAATCAGCCCCAAAATCTCTCCTTTTTGTATAATAGCCGCACAGTTATACAATTTGTTGTCCCATTTGTCCCACACGGGCAGGCCAAGGGCCGTCACGATCTCCAGATTTCTTGTAGCCTCCAGGATGGTCTGAAGGCCCTCCTCGGCGCCCCGGAGCAGCGTGTCCTGCAGGAACAGATCTCCGCAGGTGTAGCCGGTGAGGCACAGTTCCGGAAGAGCCAGCACCTTCACCCCCTGCTTGTCCGCCTCCCGCATCAGGGTAAAAATCTGTTCCGCGTTATAGCGGCAGTCCGCCACCCGGATTTTGGGGGTGCCTGCGGCCACGGAGATAAAACCGTCTCTCATGTTGAAAAGCCTCCTTGAAGGAAAAACCTGTATGTTGGATATTCTACACCCGACGGCCCGGATTTACAAGAAAGGGCCTTGTTTTTTTGGCGGCATTCTGATATTCTGAATGCAATCAAACCTCCCGCGCCCTCTTGCCGGATGGGAATGCCGATGGGCCTGGAGACTGCTCCGCAGGTATTGCGAGGAGCGGTCCCCGGGCTTTTCTTCTCTGCATCCGGGTGGAACAGCGGCACCATCTTTCAAAGGAGGAACGCCATTATGCCGTTTCAGCTGCGCCCCTATTTTCCGCCGGTCTTTTCCACACCCGCACTGGAAAACGCACCGGACGCCGTCTTTCGCCCGGCGCCCCGGGACGGCGTGGCGCCGGAGAATTTCCACGCCATGAGCATCTTTCCGGAATACTTCAAAATCGCAGGGCAGTGGCATCTGGCCCGGGAGAGCCGGATGGACTGCGTGGCCGTGTGGGATCGGGGCCGCATCGACGTCCGGGAATTCCGCCGCCTGCGGCAGGGAGAGCTGGTGGCCGTCGGCCGCACAGAACAGGGAGAGGAGGGGATCCTCGTCCACCCGGACGGCTTCCGGGAGCGCCGGGTTGCCAGAGATGTGTTTGCCTTCCGGCAGGGCCGCTCCCGGGAGACCGCCTTTTCCCGGGACTATGACGAGCTCTATGAACTGCTGCGCCACGAACGGGACCACGGCAAGGTGGTCTGGGTGATGGGGCCCGCCTTCGCCTTTGACCACGACGCACGCAACGCCTTCTCCCGGCTCATCGCAGGCGGCTTTGTCCATGCCGTGCTGGCGGGCAACGCGCTGGCCACCCATGATCTGGAGGCAGCCTACCTCAACACTGCCCTGGGGCAGAACATCTACACGCAGGAAAGTCAGCCCAACGGGCACTACAACCATCTGGATACCATCAACCGGGTGCGGCTCCACGGATCGATTCCCGCCTTTCTGAAAGCGGAGCAGATCGAAAACGGCATTCTGCACACCTGCGAACGGCACGGCGTCCCGTACATACTGGCGGGCTCCATCCGGGACGACGGGCCTCTGCCGCCGGTGCTGGCAGACGTCTATGCCGCTCAGGACGCCATGCGGGCAGAGATCCGCTCCGCCACCACGGTGATCTGCATGGCCACTGCCCTCCACACCATCGCCGCCGGAAACATGACCCCCTCCTACCGGGTGCTGGCAGATGGAACCGTGCGGCAGGTGTATTTCTACTGCGTGGATATCTCAGAATTTGCCGTGAACAAACTCAGTGACCGGGGAAGCCTCTCCGCCCGGGGCATCGTCACCAATGTGCAGGACTTCATCGTCCATCTCAGCAAGGAGCTGATCCAGCCGTAAACACACAAAGGACCGCCATATGGCGGTCCTTTGTGCTGTGTGTGTTTTTAGGAGGGAGAAAACGCATCGGGTTTGGGAGGACCCTTTGCTTGATTATAAAGATATCCGAAAATTTTTTCTAAATTATGTTTTTCTTATGAACAGATTGTGAATGTTTTTTTCTGTTTTCGTAAACAGCGGAAAAATTTAGAAAAACTTGTCTTTTTTTGGAAGATAGGTCTGTTTTTCTCACTTTTTCTCCCCATGAGAAGGAAGCGGGGGCTATCAGGATCTCCGGCCGCCACCAGCTCATCACAGTGGTTGCTGTATGCGCTCTCCGCATGGTCCCTCGCCCGGCAGAGCCGGTGGGGGACCTATTTTTTTGATTTGCCCGGCGGGAGGAAATTCCGACTCCGCCGTGGCTTTGCCGTCGTCGAACCGCTTGTACGGCGCCTGCCCCGTTCTGCGGGGTACAGAAGACATACTACTTGTATTTCTGGCTCTCCGCCACCGCCAGCTCATCACAGCGGTTGTTGTACGCATTCTCCGCGTGGCCCTTGACCCAATGGTAACGGATGGAATGAACCTCTGTCAGGGCCAGCAGCCTGTCCCAGAGATCCGGATTCAGGGCGGGCTTCTTGTCAGCTTTTTTCCAGCCCCTAGCCTTCCAGCCTTTGGCCCAGCCCTTCTCCAGCCCGTCGATCACATATTTGGAATCGGACCAGAGGTCCACGATGCAGGGCTCCTTCAGCAGGGACAGTGCTTGGATCACGGCGGTGAGCTCCATGCGGTTGTTGGTGGTGGCGGCCTCTCCGCCGGAGAGCTCCCGGCTGTGGGGGCCGTACATCAAAATCGCGCCCCAGCCGCCGGGGCCCGGATTGCCGGAGCAGGCGCCGTCGGTGTAGATGGTGACTGTTTTCATCATGAAATCCTTTTGGAAGATGGTTTTGAATGGGGGAGCCGTCTCCTCGGGAACAGCTCCCCCTGTGTTCTGATAAACATTCCGGCAAAAGCGTTTTCGCCCCGGCTCCGGACGGTCTTATTCCTCGGCCTCGGCGCTGCCCTCCTCATGGTCTGTGAGCGCCAGGGAGATCACGTGATCCCCCTCCTCCTTGAACCGCATGACGATGACGCCCTGAGTGGCCCGACCCGCGGTGCGGATGCTGTCCACCGGGGTGCGGATCAGGATGCCTGCCTGGGTCACCAGCAACAGGTCCTCCGTGCCGTCCACCACCTTGATGCCCACCACGGGGCCGGTCTTGTCCGTCACCATGTAGTTCTTGATGCCGAGGCCGCCCCGGTTGGTGATCCGATAGTCCTCCACCGGCGTCTGCTTGCCGTAGCCGTTTTCCGTGATGGCCAGCACCGCATGATTGGCCTTGGCACGGGCGGCGCCCACCACGTAGTCGCCCTGGCGCAGGCGGATACCCCGCACACCCACGGCGTCCCGGCCCATGGGCCGCACATCGTTCTCGTCAAAGCAGACTGCCATACCGTCATGGGTGGCGATGAGGATCTTCTGGCTGCCGTCAGTCTCCCGGACAGCGATCAGCTGGTCACCCTCCTCCATCCGCAGGGCACGGATGCCGTTGTTCCGCAGATTCTTCAGAGTATTGGCCGGCAGGCGCTTCACCGTGCCGTTCCGGGTAACCATGAAGAGGAAGCGGCCGTCGTCCTCAATGGACCGGGTATGGATCATGGCTTGGATCCGCTCGCCCTGCTCCACCTGAAGGATGTTGACGATGTTGGTCCCCTTGGCAGCCTTGCCGGACTCGGGGATTTGATATCCCTTCTTCCGGTAGACCTTGCCGGTGTCGGTGAAGAAGAGGATATAGTCGTGGGTGGAGGCAGTAAACACATCCACCACGTAGTCCTCCTCCCGGGTGGTGATGCCCTTCTTGCCCATGCCGCCCTTGGACTGGGCGGTGTACTCGCTGGCAGGTGTCCGCTTGATGTAGCCCGCCTGGGTCAGGGTGAAGACACACTGCTCCTCCTCGATCAGGTCCTCGATGTCGATCTCATCCTCCACATCCTGGATCTCCGTGACCCGGTCATCGCCGAATTTGTCGGAGATGGCCTGGAGCTCCTCCTTCAGCACCTTGCGCAGCAGCTCGTCAGAGGAGAGCAGCTGGTTGAAGTAGGCGATCTTTTCCTCCAGCTCCTTGTACTCCGCCTCCAGCTTCTCCCGGTCCAGGCCCTGAAGGGCTTTCAGCCGCATATCCAGAATGGCCTGGGCCTGGATATCGTCCAGACCGAAGCGGGACATCAGGTTCTCCTTGGCGTTGTCGTAGCTGCTGCGGATGATTTTGATAACCTCGTCGATGTTGTCCTGAGCCACCAGCAGACCCTCCAGCAGGTGGGCCCGCTCCTGGGCCTTGCGCAGGTCGTACTTGGTGCGGCGGATAATGACCTCCTCCTGGAAGGCCAGATACTCGTCAATGATGTGGCGCAGGGAGAGGATCTTGGGCTGAGACTGGTTATTCACCAGGGCCAGCATGTTGATGGCAAAGCTGGTCTGCAGCTGGGTCTGGGCGAACAGGCGGTTCAGCACCACCTGGGGGTTGGCGTCCCGCTTCAGCTCGATGACGATGCGCATTCCGTCCCGGTCGGACTCGTCCCGGATGTCGGAGATGCCGTCCAGACGCTTGTCTTCCACCTGGTCGGCCATGCTCTTGATGAGCATACGCTTGTTGACCTGGTAGGGGATCTCGGTGATGACAATGCGCGTGCGGTCCTTGCCGAACTCCTCAAACTCATGCCGGGCCCGGATCACCACCCGGCCCCGGCCGGTGGCATAGGCCTGCCGGATGCCGCTGCGACCCATGATGATGCCCCGGGTGGGGAAGTCCGGCCCCTTGACGTACTGCATCAGATCACTGAGCTGAGCCTCCGGATTGTCCAGCACGCAGATGCAGGCGCCGATCACCTCCCGCAGGTTGTGGGGCGGGATATTGGTGGCCATGCCCACCGCGATGCCGCTGGAGCCGTTCACCAGCAGATTGGGAAACCGGGAGGGCAGGACACGGGGCTCCTTGCGGGTCTCGTCGAAGTTGGGGTCCCAGTCCACAGTGTCCTTTTCAATATCCCGCAGCATCTCGTCGGAGAGCCGGGACATCCGGGCCTCCGTGTACCGGTAGGCCGCCGGGGGATCGCCATCCACGGACCCGAAGTTGCCGTGGCCGTCCACCAGGGGATAGCGCATGGAGAAATCCTGAGCCAGGCGGACCAGAGCGTCATAGACGCTGGCGTCGCCGTGGGGATGGTACCGGCCCAGCACGTCGCCCACGCAGGTGGCGGACTTTTTGAAGGGTTTGTCCACCGTGAGGCCATCCTCGTACATGGCGTAGAGGATCCGGCGATGGACGGGCTTCAGGCCATCCCGCACGTCAGGGAGAGCCCGGCCCACGATGACGCTCATGGCGTACTCAATGTAGGATTTCTCCATCTCGGGGACCAGCGGTGACTCCACGATCTTCTGTTCGGGGTACCGGATCTCCTCAGGATCGTATTGGGGCTTTTTGCTCATGTATCGTATCTCCTTTTTGTAGGGGCCGGCGCCCTCGCCGGCCCGCAAAGGCATATCTGATCGGACGGGCGGCCGAGGGCAGCCGCCCTACGGATCAATAGTCAAGATTGACCGCGTATTGGGCGTTGCGCTCGATAAATTCCTTCCGGGGCTCCACCTTCTCGCCCATCAGGATGGTAAAGGTCTCGTCCGCGGCCACGGCGTCATCCAGCGTGATACGCCGGAGCGTCCGGGTGGTGGGGTCCATGGTGGTCTCCCACAGCTCATGGGGGTTCATCTCACCCAGGCCCTTGAACCGGGAGATGTCGATCTTGGCGTTGGGGTTGTCGCCCCGCATCTCGGCGGCGATCTTCTCCCGCTGGATGTCGTCAAAGGCCACTCGGGTGGTCTTGCCACGGGTCAGCTTATACAGGGGCGGAACGGCGGAGTAGACATAGCCCTCCTCGATCAGGGGCCGCATGAAGCGGAAGAAGAAGGTCAGCAGCAGAGTACGGATATGGGCGCCGTCCACATCGGCATCGGCCATGATGATGACCTTGTGATACCGGAGCCTGTTCAGATCGAACTCATCCCCGATGCCCGCGCCCAGGGCCGTGATGACGGGCTGGAGCTTGTCGTTGCCGTAGACCTTGTCTGCCCGGGCCTTCTCCACGTTCAGCATCTTGCCCCACAGGGGGAGAATGGCCTGGAACCGGGAATCCCGCCCCTGGGTGGCGGAGCCGCCTGCGGAGTCTCCCTCGACGATATAGAGCTCCGTCAGCTCCGGATTGTTCTCATTGCAGTCCCGCAGCTTATCCGGCATGGCGGCGCCGCCGAGAGCCGTCTTGCGGCGGATGGATTCCCGGGCCTTTTTGGCGGCCTCTCTCGCCCGATTGGCAGTGAGAGCCTTATCCAGGATCATCCGGCCCACCTGGGGGTTCTCCTCCAGGAAGATCTCCAGCTTTTCGGAGACGATGTTATTCACCAGGGTCCGGATCTCACTGTTGCCCAACTTCGACTTGGTCTGGCCCTCAAACTGGGCCTCTGTCAGCTTGACGGAAATGACGCAGGTGAGGCCCTCCCGGCAGTCCTCGCCGGAGACCTTCTCGTCGTCCTTCAGCAGCTTGATCTTCCGGCCGTAGGCGTTCAGCACATTGGTGAGAGCCCGCTTGAAGCCCTCCTCGTGCATGCCGCCCTCCGGCGTGTGGACGTTGTTGGCGAAGGAGAGGATCGTCTCGTTGTAGCCGTCGTTATACTGCATGGCCACTTCCGCCACGGAGTCCTCTCGGGCTCCGGACATGTAAATCACGTCGTTGTGAAGCACATCCTTGCTCTTGTTCAGCCAGGTAACAAACTCCCGGATGCCGCCCTCGAAGCACATGTTGTCCTCCTGCTCCCGTCCGGGGCGGGCGTCCACAGTGCGGATGCGCAGGCCAGCGTTCAGGAACGCCTCCTCCCGCATCCGGGTGTGGAGGGTATCGTAATTGTACTCCGTATCCTCGAACATCTCCGGGTCCGGCTTGAAGGTGACAGTGGTGCCGGTGTGGTCTGTATCTCCCACAATGGTCATGGGCTGGGTCACATTGCCCCTGGAGAACTTCATCTCATAGATATGTCCGTCCCGGTGGACCTGGACCGTCAGCCATTCGGAAAGGGCGTTCACCACACTGGCGCCCACGCCGTGGAGACCGCCGGAGACCTTGTAGCCCCCACCGCCGAACTTGCCGCCGGCGTGGAGGACGGTGTACACCACCTCCAGGGCGGGCTTGCCGGTCTGGGCCTGGATGTCCACGGGGATGCCACGGCCATTGTCCACCACGGTGATGGTGTCCCCCTCGTTGATTCGCACCAGGATGTCGGTGCAGTAGCCGGCCAGTGCCTCGTCGATGGCGTTGTCCACGATCTCATAGACCAGATGGTGCAGGCCGGAGGTGGACGTGGAGCCGATATACATACCGGGCCGCTTCCGGACGGCTTCCAGGCCTTCCAGCACCTGAATCTCCGATGCGTCGTACTCGTTGGCCGTGTCCACCGCAGTGGAGTTCAACAGTTCATTTTCTGCCATGCAGGTTCTCCTTTCAGGATATTCATATCCGTTCCAAGGCAAGAAGAGCCGGGCCGGAGCCGCCTCCGGCCCGTTTCTCCTTGCCCTGAACCATGTAAGTTGGAATCAAATGCGTAATTTCTTTAAAATGGGATATATCAGCAGAGCCAGGAGGGCGGCGAACAGCGCCACCCAGGCAAAATACAGCAGCAGAAGGAACACGCTGTACACCAGAAGCAGAGGGCTGGACCAGCCGTCTCCGGAAAATACGGACAGGAACAGGTATTTTACCGCCAGAATCCCAAGCTCCAAAGCCAGCAGCGCCGCGGCACACAGGATCAGCGGCAGCCATCTCCGGCGCCCGCTGTAATTTTGCAGCAGGATCAGCTGCACCGTGAACACTGCCGCCAGAAAAAGCACCAGAGCTCCTGTCTCCAGGGATGTGAACGAGGATAAAAAGTGGGGAAGGTTTACCAGTGTCGTATATGCCGCCATGGGATCCTCCTCCTGACTCATTCCAGGTTTCCGCTCTCCGCCCGCTTCTGGAGGGTGGTGGAATTCAGCTGGCTGAGGTACACGATCTGCCGGTGATAGGGGTGGTCACACACCACGAAGGACTTGGGGATCTCGCCGGACACATCCAGCACCACCCCCTCTTTCTCCGCGGCCGCCAGATACTCCCGGGTCCGCTTGCCGTAACTGCATTTGTCCAGGTCAAAGATGCCGATGACCCGGCGGTCGGGAAGGATTTCGTTTTGGCCGATATGCAGGTACATCGTTCATGCCCCCTCTGGAACCTGGAGTAAATCGTAAAACCACAGGCGCTGCCGGACTATCTTTTGGAACGTTCCTTCATAATTTTCATAAATGACCACGGACAATTTTTCCTCTGGATCTCCGCTGTAAACGGCGACTGTCTTTCGAAAGTCCCCGGTACTCAGCTTTTCTGTAATGATCCTGATGCCCTCTTCCCGGTCGAAAATATCATAGTACAAAGTGCCGATTTCGCCGAACTGCGCGATGGTGCCGACCTCGGAAAACTGATACTGCCCTTCCTCCAGAAATTCTGACAAAATCTTCTGGACATCCGCGTGTTCCGCCGGAACCAAGCCGTTAATTGTGACTTTATCCCCTTCGCCGATGGCTGCCTGAACAGAAGAACTCGCCTCCAGAGCGGAGAGAATCTTCCGGTCCGTATCCGTAATGGCCAGCTCCGGGATCTCGGACAGCGCATTTTCCTCACTGATGACTTCCTCCACCATGGTGTAATTGGCCGCCCGCATCTCGTGCAAGATCAGTACGCCGAAGCCGACAGCCAGCGCCGCGCCGGAGCACAGCGCCATTCCCCGGCATATCCACTTTTTCCAGCGGAGATCCCCTGTGGTCCGCAACTGGGAAAGGCTCCATCCAAAGAGGAGTGCACATCCATAAGCTGCCCAGAACCCCAGCAGGAAGGACAGCGAAAGGGAGGACTGTGCCAGCAGACAGAGAGCCAGTCCCAATGCGCCCGCCAGCACCGGAAGAGACAGCAGCCAGCGGTTTTTCCGGCAGAGCAGCCCCACCAGCAGCTCCCACAGAAATCCAATGAGCGGGACGCCAAAGACAATGAGGGGCAGCGCATGATACCAAATCCAGTCCATTCTGCCTTTCCCTGCTTTCACTCTGTTTTCTGCTGTCAAAAAGAGAAAATCCACTTCCCGCAGACAGCTGATGTACTGCAGGGCTCCTGCGCTCACGCTTGGTCGCGGTGTTCTTCACCCGATGGCGCCCTGTTTCACATGGAACACCTTCCCACCCAGAAGGACCGGCAGCCGATCATCTTCGCAGCAGGTAATGAACACCTGCCCCCCCGCGATGCGGTTGAGAACGAACTCCTGCCGGCGGGGATCCAGCTCACTGAGAACGTCATCCAGCAGCAGCACCGGGTATTCGCCGGTGGCGTTCTGGTAGATTTCCCGCTCCGCCAGCTTCAGCGCCAGAGCCGCGGTGCGGGTCTGACCCTGGGAAGAGTAGGATTTGGCCTCCCGGCCGTCGATGGTGATGACCAGATCGTCCTTGTGGGGGCCGGAGAGGCACATCCGGGAGGCCCGCTCCGCCCCCTGGTGGGATTCCATGTGGGCCCGGAGCTGCTCCGTGAGAACCTCCACCTCCGCCGCCGGGTCCGTGACGGAGGAAACAGTCTGATAGGTGATCTCCAGGCGCTCCCTTCCGCCGGAGCACTCCCGATGGTGGCGGGCGGCATAGCGCTTCAGCGCCTCCGCGAACTGCCGGCGGTAGTGGACCAGCACTGCGCCGAAACGAACCATCCGTTCGTTAAAGTCCGGCAGCAGCTCCAGGAGATCCGGCCGCTCCTCACTGTCCCGCAGAATGCGGGTCTTGTGGTCATAGAGCCGGTGGTACTCCGCCAGAGCGGCCGCGTATCTCGGCCGCAACTGGCAGAGTGCGGTGTCCATGAAGCGCCGCCGGGCGGCGGCCCCCTCCCGGATCAGATACAGGTCGTCCGGGCAGAAGAATACAGTGTGGTATACCTGACTCAGGGCGGCGCTGTTTTTGGCAGGCACCTGATTCACCCACATCTTCCGCCGCCGGTCCCGGTACAGCTCCACCCGGGTGCGGAACTCCCGGTCTCGGGCGGAGATCCCGGCTTCCAGCACAGCGGCGGGCGCATCGAAGGCAATCATCTCCCGGTCCGTCCTGGCCCGGGGGGATTTCCCGCAGGAGAGGTAGACGATAGCCTCCAGCAGATTGGTCTTGCCCTGGGCGTTCTCCCCGAAGATCACATTGCAGTCCGGGTCAAAGGATACCCGCTGGCCGGAGTAGTTGCGGAAATGCTGCAGCTCCAGCTCAAGAATCCGCATAGGCCACCGTATAATGGGCGCCCTGGAAGGCCACATCGTCTCCGGGGCGGATCTTTTTGCCCCGCATGGTGCAGATCTCGCCGTTGACGGTGACCTCGCCGCCCTGGATCCGCTCCTTTGCCTCGCCGCCGGAGGACACCAGATTGGCGAATTTCAGCAGGTCCTGGAGCTTGATGAACTCCGTGTGAATCGTGATCGTCTCCATCTGCTCACTCCGCGCTCTTCAGCCGCACCGGCAGGACCATATAGAGGAAGTTTTCCTCCCCCTCCGTGGGGACGATGATGGCGGGGGAGACGCCGGTATTCAGCTCGATCTTCACCGTGTCCGCCGGCGCGTACCGGAGAGCCTCCATCAGATAGCGGTTGTTGAACCCGATCTCCAGCCCGCCGCCGTCACCGGACAAGCGGCAGATATCCTTGGCCTCGCCGTTTCCGGTCTTGGCGGAGAGCAGCACCTTGTCGTGGTCAAACAGGCACCGGACCGGACTCTTCTGCTTTTCGGAGATCACCACACTGACGCGGTCAATGCTCTCGATCAGGGCCTTGGTGTCCGCGATGACGGAGATGGGATTCTTCCGTGGGATGGCATTCTTATAATCCAGGAACTCTCCCTCCAACCGGCGGCAGATCAACTCCGTGTCTCCTACCTCAAATAGAATATGACTTTTGCCCAGGGTCACGGCAGCCAGATCCTCCACGTCGGAACAGATATTTTTCACCTCGCCCAGGGCGCTGCCCGGCGCCACAAAGGAAAAGGCGCCGCCGTCGATCTTTTCCAGCGGCTCCCGCCGGATGGCCAGACGGAATCCGTCCACCGCCACCATAGTCAGGCCCTGGTCCGTGATCTCGAACAGGGCACCGGTATGGATGGGGCGGCTCTCATTGGTGGAGACAGCGAAGGCCGTCTCCTCGATCATGGCACGCAGCAGCTTCTGTTGGATGGAGACGGAAAAATCATCCTCCACCATGGGAAGCTCCGGGTAATCCGCCGCGGAGAGGCCCAGGATATCAAAGTCCGCATCGCCGCAGGAGAGATGAACCAGCTGTTTGTCATCCGCGGTGAAAACCACCACATCGTCGGGCATCCGGCGGATGATGTCGCCGAAGAGGCGGGCGTTTAAAACAATCTCGCCAGGTTCCGTTACATCGGCGGAGACCTTCGTACGGATGCCGGTCTGCAGGTTGTAGCCGGAAATGGTCAGCCGGCTGTCCGCGTGGAGCAGCAGCCCTTCCAGCGCGGGAATGGAGCTCTTCTGGGCCACGGCGCGGCTGGTGACGGCGATGGCGCTTTGCAGAAGGGCTTTTTCACAGGAGAATTTCATGCATGCACTTCCTCTCTAGTCGGGGTTTGAAGATATGGGTCGGAATCGCTCTTTTGAAAAAGAAAGAAATGTATTTTTTAGAAAAAGCAGCCGTAGGGAAAAAAGCTGTGGAAAAGGCGGGGAAAGGCTTGCGCTGTCGGATTTTGAGGCTCCACAGGGGATGTGGAAGGATCCGGGGATTTTTCCACGGACTTTTTTGAAAGACCATTTTCCACAGGGAAGTTTTTCTTTTCCACGGAAGATGTGGAGAAATCTGGTCACCGCTTGGAGTTGATATTCGTCTTGATCTCCTTCACCATTTCGGCAAACGCAGCGTCCTTCTTCATCTTCTTTTCGATTTGCTGGATGGAGTAGAGGACGGTGGAGTGGTCCCGGTTGTCAAAGACCTTGCCGATCTCATCCAGACTGAGGTTCGTCATGGAGCGGATCAGGTACATGGCAATCTGCCGGGCGGAGACCGCGTCCCGCACCCGCTGCTGGCCCCGGATCACGGACTCGTCCAGACTGTAATATTTGGAGATATACTCAAGGATGGCCTCCGGCGTGGGGACATACTCGTTGCTGCGGCGCAGCATGTCCTGGATGGCCCGGGTGACGGTTTCTTCGTCGGTGTCGTTGCCCAGCAGATCCTTGTAGGCCAGGATCTTGTTGATGGTGCCCTCCAGCTGGCGGACGTTGGCGGTGACGTTTTCGGCGATGTAGGCGGAGATTTTGTCCGGCAGCTCCATGCCCAGCAGGGCGGCCTTGTTTTTCACGATGGCAAGACGCGTCTCAAAATCCGGCGGCGCTACGTCCACCAGCAGTCCCCACTCAAATCGGGTGCGGAGGCGGTCCTCCAGCTGGGTCATCTCAGAGGGTGGACGGTCAGAGGTCAGGACGATCTGCCGGCCGGACTCGTACAGGGTGTTGAAGGTATGGAAGAACTCCTCCTGCGTCTGCTTTTTGCCGGCGATGAACTGCACGTCGTCCACCAGCAGCAGGTCCGCCTGACGGTACTTCTCCCGCATCTCCGCAGTCTTACCCTCCCGGATAGCATCCACCAGCTCGTTGGTCAGGTCGTCGCCCTTGACGTAAGCGATCTTGGACCGGGGGTCGTTCCGGCGGATGACGTTGGCGATGGCATAGATCAGATGGGTCTTGCCCAGGCCGGAGTCCCCGTAGATCAGCAGGGGGTTGTAGTTCTGAGCAGGATGCTCCGCCACGGAGACGGAGGCGGCATAAGCCAGCTTGTTGGAAGGGCCCACCACGAAGGTCTCGAATGTGAACTCCGCGGAAGTGAACCGCTCGCTCTGGCGGTGCGGGCGGTTATCCTTGAGCTCTGCGTAATCCAGGTCGTCCAGAATCTTCACTTCAAAATCCGTGGAGAAAATGTCGTGAAGGGAGGCCTTGATGTTTTTCATGAACAGGGACTCGATATAGCCTTTTTTAAAGTCGTTGGAACAGTGGAGGATAAACGTATTGCCCTGGATGTCCACAGCCTCCAATTCGTCGAACCAGGTGGCGATGGTGGTCTCCGAGAGCTCGCCCTTCAGCTGGGATAGTACATTGTCCCACACGTCGGCGACGGAATTCAAAAGGAAACACCTCTCTCTAGTAAAAAATAGACATGGCAGTACGCTTTATTATACCAAAGACAGCCGGAAATTACAACACTTATTCTAATAATAAGAACCAAGGAGATCCGCCTGCACAGGCAACAAGATATAGCGGCTTTGGACAGCATGGGACACCAGATTTTGAAATTTTCGAGAATCGCAACTGAAAAAAGAAAAAAATACGGAAATTTCGCAAAACTTTTAAGTTTTAGTTGACATATTTTCAAACAGTCTGTATAATATCGGTTGCGCCGCGATCATGCGGTCTTGATCTGTTTACTGCGCCGCCCTTTAGGCGGTGTCGAGTAAGTGCCGCCCTCAAAAGGGCCGCAATTCTGACAGGAGGTGTCTCAACATGGCAACGAAACGTACCTATCAGCCCAAGAAGCTGCACGGCCAGAAGGTCCACGGTTTCCGCAAGAGAATGGCAACCGCCAACGGCCGCAAGGTCCTGGCCCGTCGCCGCGCCAAGGGCCGCGCCCGTCTGTCCTACTGAGAAACGGACCGTGCGGGAGACACTTGAACAACGTCTTCAGGGACGGCGGGAATTCTGTGATTCCTCCGTCCCTCGTTGAGTTTGTGTCAGATGTGTCAAATGGGAGAAGGCAGGTGGCAGCATGAAGCGGGCAGTGACCCTGAAAGAGAATTATGAGTTCCGCCGGCTGTACCAGAAGGGCGCCTCCGCCGTGGGCGGAGGGATGGTGCTTTACTGCCGGAAAAACCGGCTGGGGCACAACCGCCTGGGCGTGACGGTATCCGTCAAGTTGGGTCATGCGGTGGTCCGCAACCGGGCCCGCCGCCGCCTGCGGGAGGTCTACCGGCTCAATTCCGGACGGCTCCGCCAGGGGTACGACATGATTCTGGTAGCCAGGGGACGGACCCTGACTGCCTCCTGGAAGGAGCTGAACGATACCTTCCTGCGTCTTTGCAGGAAGCTGGAGCTGCTGGAGGACCGGTCATGATGAAAAAGGTCCTGCTGGCCCTGGTGAAATTTTACCGGGTGGCCATCTCCCCGTACCGGCCGCCTTGCTGCCGGTATATTCCCACCTGTTCCCAATATGCGCTGGAGGCGATTGAGAAGTACGGCGCCCTCAAGGGCGGCTGGCTGGCGTTCCGGCGTATCCTGCGCTGCAATCCGTTTCACAAGGGAGGATATGATCCGGTCCCATGAGAGGAGGGGACAAGCCCCTCTGCCGGACCCTGTGCTGCTGTCCGGCCGTCTGTCAGCCGGCACTGCGGAATGCGGACAGGCCGAAAGCGGAAATGCTCCGCTCTGCGGGCGCTGAAAGCCCGGGTCCCATTACAATTTGGAGGAAGCATCTATGTTTTCAACCATCGGATACGCAATTTGTATCCCGTTTGCGGCCCTGCTGCGGCTGTTTTACAACCTGACAGGGTCCTACGGCGTGTCCCTGATCCTGTTCACGCTGGTCATCAAGCTGATCCTGCTGCCCTTTCAGATGAAGTCCAAGAAGAGCATGGTGCGGATGAGCCGCATGTCCGGCAAGATGCAGGAGATCCAGAAGAAATACGCCAACAACCAGCTGAAGATGCAGGAGGAGATGCAGAAGTTCTACCAGGAAGAGGGCTTCAATCCCATGAGCGGCTGCCTGTGGAGCTTTCTGCCCCTGCCCATTCTGATGGCCCTGTACTATATCATCCGGGAGCCCATTGTCTACTTCATGAACTTCGGCGGCAAGGACGCCGGTCTGGCGGTAGTGAATGCGGCCAGAAGTCTGATTGAAGGCGCCGGCATTGAGATCGTGGCCAGCCCCGGCTATGAGCAGATCGCCATTTCCAACATCATTAACAGCCAGTTCCCCGACTTCATTGCAGAGCATCCCGGCTGGGTGAACATCGACTACCACTTCCTGGGGATTGACCTGATCCAGACGCCCTGGAGCGCTGTCAGCAGCCTCTCCACGGGCATCACGCTGGCCGCGGTGGGACTGATTCTGATTCCCATCATTTCCGGTGTGTTCAGCTTCCTGCTGAGCAAGGTCAGCATGAGCCAGTCCGCCCAGACTGCGGCTGCCAACGGCTCCACCAAGATGATGATGTGGATGATGCCTCTGATGTCTATCTACATCGCCTTCATCGTGCCCGCCGCCCTGGGCGTGTATTGGGCTGCCCAGAGCGCGTTCTCCATTATCCAGGAGATGGTCCTGGGCAAGTTCTACACCAAGAAGCTGCAGGAAGAGGAGGACGCCCGGCAGGAGATGATCCAGGCGGACCGCCAGAAGCGGATGGAGGAGGCCAAGCTGCTTCAGGAGCAGCAGCGTCAGCAGGCCGCACAGAAGAAGAGCCTGAAGGAAAAGCGGCAGGCGGCGCAGGAGGCCAAGGCCCTGAAGGCCAAAAAGGCGGCCACCAGCACCACGGAAGCGGGCCGTGTGGGAGACCGGCCCTATGCCCGCGGCCGGTCCTACAAGGAGGACCGCTATGATGATCAGTAAGGAGCTTGTTACGCCATGAGACAGTTTATTGATGTAACGGGCAAGACCGAGGATGAGGCCATCCAGAATGCCCTGCGGCAGCTTGGCCTGGACCGGGACGATGTGTCCGTTGAGATTTTGGAGCGAGCAAAGTCCGGTTTCCTGGGTCTGGGCAGCTGCCCGGCCAAGGTCCGGGTGAGCTACGGCCCGGAGGAGGAAGAGGAGGTTCTCGCCCCCGCGCCTGCCCCCAAGGAGAAGCCGCAGGAAGAGCGGCCTAAGCCCCCCAAAGCGGAAAAGCCGCCCAGACAGGAGCGCAAGCCGGCGGAGGCGCCGGCGCCCGCCCCGGAGGAGAAGACCCGGCAGTCCGCTCCCGTGCAGACACTGGGCGAAGAAGTGGATGACGAGAAGGCCCAGGCCATCCGTAAGTTCCTCTCCGGCCTGCTGGAGCAGATGGAGAGTGCTGCGGAGATCCACATCTATCTGCTGGAGAAGGGCCGCTACAAGGTGATCCTGGAGGGCAAGAATCTGGGCGCACTGATTGGCCGCCGGGGCGAGACTCTGGACGCCATCCAGCAGCTGACCAGCTATGCGGTGAACCGCAGCGGCAGCGGCCGGGTGCGGGTGCAGCTGGACGCGGAGAATTACCGGGAAAAGCGGGAGCAGAGTCTTCAGCATCTGGCCCGGAAGGTGGCCGCCAAGGTCACCAAGTACCGCCGCAGCGTGACACTGGAACCTATGAATGCCTATGAGCGGCATGTGATCCATACGGCGCTGCAGGATGTGCCCAATGTGACGACCTACTCCACCGGAACGGAGCCCAACCGCCGGGTGATCGTGGCCTACGATCGGGAGAAAAAGTAAATTGGGAAAGGCCGCCCTATAGGGCGGCCTTTTTCTGCGCTTCGGATAAGGGATCAGACCAGGGTCCGGGTGAGAGAGTGCCCTGCCTGGTGCGGCTTCTGTGGGACTCGGCCTTGACATTCTGATGAAAACGTGATACAGTTCTCACGATATCCAAAAGGCAGTGACAGGGAGAAGTATCCCCCATACCCCGGCAAAGAGAGAGGGCGGCTGGTGTGAGCCCTTGCGGGGAGGCGGAAGAACAGGCACCCTGGAGCCGCGGGGCGGAAATGCCCTGCCGGTCCCCGCCGTTACCGGGTGAAGAGTGCGCGTCAGCCAGGCGCGAATTCAGGTGGAACCACGGACTGATTGTTCGCCCTGAGCCGAAAACCGGCTCGGGGCGTTTTTTCTGTCCGGGCCGCCGTAAAGGAGAATGGAGCATGAAAAACACCGAGAAGACCATGGAGAAGATCGTGGCCCTGTGTAAGAACCGGGGATTCGTATTCCCCGGCAGTGAGATCTATGGCGGCCTTGCCAACAGCTGGGACTACGGCCCCCTGGGCGTGGAGATGAAGAACAATGTCAAGCGGGCCTGGTGGAAGAAATTCGTCCAGGAGAATCCCTACAACGTGGGACTGGACTCCGCCATTTTGATGAATCCCCAGGTGTGGGTGGCCAGCGGCCACGTATCCACCTTCAACGATCCTCTGATTGACTGCAAAGCCTGCAAGATGCGCCACCGGGCGGACAAGCTGGTGGAGAGCTATGTGCAGGAGCACGGCATGGATGTGAACGTGGAGGCCATGACCCAGGAGGAGCTGGTGGCATTCATCCGGGACAACCAAGTGCCCTGCCCTGGCTGCGGCAAGAGCGACTTCACCGACATCCGCAAATTCAACCTGATGTTCAAGACCCACCAGGGCGTCACGGAGGACACCGCCAACGAGGTGTACCTGCGGCCGGAGACCGCCCAGGGCATTTTTGTCAACTTCCCCGCCATCCAGCGGACCACCCGCCGGAAGCTGCCCTTCGGCGTGTGCCAGATCGGCAAGTCCTTCCGCAACGAGATCACCCCGGGCAATTTCATTTTCCGCATCCGGGAGTTCGAGCAGATGGAGCTGGAGTTCTTCTGCAAGCCGGACACGGATCTGGAGTGGTTCCAGTATTGGCGGACGTACTGCCACGACTGGCTGAAGGGCCTGAACATCAAGGAGGAGAATCTGCGGCTGCGGGATCACGAGCCCGAGGAGCTGAGTTTCTACTCCAAGGCCACTACGGACTTTGAGTATCTGTTCCCCTTCGGCTGGGGGGAGCTGTGGGGCGTGGCGGACCGGACCAACTACGACCTGACCCAGCATCAGGAGCACTCCGGCCAGGACCTGACCTATTTCGATCAGGAGAAGAACGAGCACTATATCCCCTATGTGGTGGAGCCCTCCCTGGGCGCGGACCGGATGACCCTGGCCCTGCTGGTGGAGGCCTACGACGAAGAGGTGGTGGATGCGGAGAAGAACGACGTCCGCACCGTCATGCGGTTCCATCCGGCCATCGCGCCTTTCAAGTGCGCGGTGCTGCCCCTTTCTAAGAAGCTCTCCGACAAGGCCCGGGAGATCCAGGCGGAGCTCAGCAAGGACTGGATGGTGGACTTTGACGACACCGGCTCCATCGGCAAGCGGTACCGCCGGGAGGATGAGATCGGCACGCCCTACTGCATCACGGTGGACTTCGACACCGTGGGCGATGCGGATAAGGCTGGTGACAACTGCGTCACCGTCCGGGACCGGGACACCATGGAGCAGGTGCGGCTGCCTATCGACCAGCTGAAGAGCTATCTGGCGGAGAAACTGGCATATTGATGCCTGTGTCGATCCTGCTCCAGAACGCCGCGGCGCGGCGTCCGAGCATTTTGCCGGAGGCAAAATCTCGCCGGAGGGCGGATTCATTCCGCCCGAGGAATGAGATGGGACAGGGGTCCCGCAAAAGCAGTGCTTTTGCGGGAGGGCAGGTGCGGCTGCCTATCGACCAGCTGAAGAGCTATCTGGCGGAGAAACTGGCATATTGATGCCTGTGTCGATCCTGCTCCAGAACGCCGCGGCGCGGCGTCCGAGCATTTTGCCGGAGGCAAAATCTCGCCGGAGGGCGGATTCATTCCGCCCGAGGAATGAGATGGGACAGGGGTCCCGCAAAAGCAGTGCTTTTGCGGGAGGGCAGGTGCGGCTGCCTATCGACCAGCTGAAGAGCTATCTGGCGGAGAAACTGGCATA